>JAESFK010000860.1_pt1 | contig 11561 bp, 7 predicted proteins | sample 9269391 | NCBI WGS metagenome assembly JAESFK01 (sample SAMN14506231, study PRJNA617097) | algae metagenome | isolation source: Drouetiella hepatica UHER 2000/2452 and co-occurring heterotrophs from... | place: Slovakia: Slovak Paradise National Park, Hrabusice, Kosice Region | collected 2000-01-01
CGAACATCCGATCGCAGCCACTCGGGAAACCTTTCCGCGGGCACCTGACCACGGTCGACGGCGACAAATGCCGGGAGCAGACCGACGCCAGGACCGGCGCCAGCTCGACCGCCCTGCGGCCGCCCGCCTGGGTCACCGACGAGCGCCGGGCGGAGTCCGCGGTCTGGCGCCTTGGCGACCTCACCCTGACGCGGACTGTCCTTCGCGCCGGACAGCCTGCCCCCTTGCCTCAAGTACCGCTGCACGTCCCGGATCGCTGCTGCGTCCTCCTGCTGCACAGCAGCCACACGACGCGGACCCCCTCGACCCTGGCTGTGTCGACGCATTCGCAGCTCAGCGCCGCCGCTCTGCCGTGGCCGGTTCACCATCCTGGACAGGATTGCGACGTGCTGACCCTGGTGATGCCGATCACGACGCCGGCAGACGAGGAGGCGGACACGACCGCGCGCATCCGGCACCTCGACACGGCATCCGGTCCCGGCGCGCTGTTCGCCGATTTCATGCGACAGCTGGCACGGCAGATCGGCCATATTCCCGAAGAGCGCAGGAGCCTGCTGGCTGACGCAACGCGCAACCTGGCGGCGGCCTGCACCGCCCAGCCGGCTATGCGCCCGGAGCCTGCGTCGCACCGCCCGGGCTCCGGCCAGGTCGAACGCACGCGCATCGTCGTGCAGCAGAACATGGGCTCGCCGGATTTCGGGCCGCAACAGCTGGCCCGGCTGCTGGCGATGTCGCGCTCGAAGCTCTACCGCCTGCTCGACGGCGACGGCGGCGTCGCTCATTTCATCAACCGCGAAAGACTGACCCAGGCCTGGCGCGATCTCACCGCCCCGGGCGAAGCGGTCTCGGTCCACGCGATCGCCAATCAGGTCGGCTTCCGCGATCACTCGACCTTCAGCCGGGCCTTTCGCAGGGAATATGGCTTCAGCCCGACCGAGGCGCGCGAGCGCACGCTCCTCGTCCAGCCCGACGCTTCGCCGCGGGTCACGGCACTGGGCGTGACGCCTGAGGCCATGACCGAGCTTCCGTCCGACAGGCAGACGGCGCCGGATCGCCCGCCGCTGCGCGCCCGCACCCCGTCGCGCAGCGCCAGGATCGATTGCGAGACCTCGCCGGAGAATGGGATGAACAGCCCAGTTTTGGGATTCTGAGCTGATCCGGCTCCGGAGCAGTGTTGCTAGCCTTCCGGCAGCCGCCTGAAAAAATGGGCGCGATGACGCATGCCTGTGATGATGCTTGCCCATGTTGCCGGTCAAGTTGAAGCGGTCTTGTGGCGCCCACTGGACAGTCGCGATGCGAGCGAACGACTTATGCGAACGCCAAGACAACTGCAGAAGCCAGGACTCCATGATGGCTCGAACGGCCACGACGCCAGCGAACACGGGCCGCGCGACATGAGCAGTCGCGACGCACACATGCCTGTGCGCCTTGGCATCGCAGGCTGCCTTGCCGCGCTGATGGTCGCGGTCGGGGGCTGCCAGCGCGAAGCCGAAAAAGCCCCGGCACCGCAGGTCCGGACGGTTCGCACCACCACCGTCGAGGCCCCGCGCCAAATCGGCGATCTCGGCTTCAGCGGCCATGTCGAGGCGCAGGATCAGGCGGCGCTGTCCTTCCGCATCGGCGGCCGGCTCGCCGAGCGCCTCGTCGGCGTCGGCGCCACGGTGGCCGAAGGGGACGTCGTCGCGCGGCTGGACCCGGAGAACGAACTCAACGATCTGCGCGCCGCTCGCGCGACGCTCACCGCCGCCGAGGGCGTGCTCCGGAAGGCCGAGAATCAGCATCAGCGGCAGGAGCACCTGCTCGCGCGCAACGTCACCAGCCAGGCCGATTTCGAAGCCGCCGAACAGGGCCGCGTCGCAGCGCGCGCGCAGGTCGAAGCGGCGCAGGCCCGCGTCCGTACGGCCGAGGACATCGTCGCCTTCACCACGCTCAAGGCCGACGCGCCGGGCATCGTGACCAGGGTCGGCGCCGAACCGGCCGAGGTTGTCGCGGCCGGGCGCATGATCGTCCAACTCGCGCGGCGCGACGGGCGCGACGCGGTCTTCGAGCTGCCGGCCGAGACGATCCGCGCCATCCCCGCCGATGCCAACGTCTATGTCTCGCTCTCCAGCGATCCTTCGGCGAGCGTGCGCGGCCATGTCCGCGAGGTCGCACCGCAGGCCGATCCGGTTACGCGCACCTTCCGGGTGCGCGTGGGGCTGGCGAACCCGCCACCCTCGTTCCGGCTCGGGACTGCGGTTTCCGGCAGCATCCGCGGCGGCGAGACTTCGGGCATCGCCATCCCGGCGACGGCGCTGGCGACCCAGGGACGGGAAACCGGCGTCTGGATCGTCGATCCGACCGCACTGACGGTTTCGCTGCGCAAGCTCGAGCTGTTGTCACGCGATCCCGCCACCGCGCTGGTCGGCAAGGGGCTGGCGCTGGGCGACATCGTCGTCACCGCCGGCGCCAATCTCCTTAAGGAAGGGCAGCGCGTGCGTCTGTCCGGGACCGAGGCACGATGAGTTTCAACCTTTCCGAATGGGCGCTGAAGAGCCGCTCGGTCGTGATCTATCTCATGATCGTGGCGGTCGCGGCCGGCGTCTTCGCCTTCGTCAAGCTCGGCCGCAACGAGGATCCGGCCTTCGTCATCAAGTCGATGGTGGTTGCGGCGGTGTGGCCCGGCGCGACGATGGAGGACACCCTCAAGCAGGTGACCGAGCGGCTGGAGCGCCAGATCGAGGAGACGCCGGGGCTGGATTTCGTGCGCAGCTTCACGACGCCGGGCAGGACGACGATCTTCGTCAACCTGAAGCAGTCGGTGCCCGCGCGCGACGTCCAGGAAACCTGGTTCAAGGTCCGCAACCTCGTCGCCGACATCCGCCATACGCTGCCCGCCGGCACGCAGGGACCGTTCTTCAATGATCGTTTCGGCGACACCTTCGGCATCATCTACGGCTTCACCGCCGACGGCTTCACCGGCCGTGAATTGCGCGACCATGTCGAGGCGGCCCGCTCGCGGCTGCTGCTCGTGCCCGATGTCTCCAAGATCGAGATCATCGGCGCGCAGGACGAGCGCATCTTCATCGAGTTCTCGGTGCGCGAACTGGCCAATCTCGGCATCGACCGCACCGCCCTGCTCGGCGCCCTGCAGAGCCAGAACGTGGTGCGGCCGGCTGGCGTCGTGCAGACACAGGACGAGAAGTTCTCGCTGCGGGTCTCGGGCGCCTTCCAGTCGGAGGCCGACCTTCTCAACGTCAATTTCCCGGTCGGCGACCGCATGGTGAGGCTCGCCGACATCGCGACCGTGCAGCGCGGCTTTTCCGATCCGCCGCAGCCGATGTTCCGCGTCAACGGGCAGGAAGCCATCGGCCTCGGCATCGCGATGCGCGATGGCGGCGACATCCTGGCGCTCGGAGCCAACATCAAATCCGCGATGGCCAAGGTCACGGCCGATCTGCCTGTCGGCATCGAACCGCGCCTGGTCGCGGACCAGTCGGTCACGGTCGACGAGGCGATCGACGACTTCATGACCTCGCTCTGGCAGTCGGTGGCGATCATCCTCGTCGTCAGCTTCATCAGCCTGGGCGTGCGGCCGGGCCTCGTGGTGGCGCTGTCGATCCCGCTGACGCTGGCGGTCGTCTTCGCCTGCATGAACGTCGCCGGCATCGACATGCAGCGCATCTCGCTCGGCGCACTCATCATCGCGCTGGCGCTGCTCGTCGACGACGCCATGACGACTACGGATGCGATGGTGACGCGACTCGCGGCCGGCGACGAGAAAGCCAAGGCCGCGACCTTCGCCTTCGAGAAATACGCAGTCGCGATGTTTGCCGGCACGCTGGTCACGATCGCCGGCTTCGTGCCGATCGGCTTCGCAGCGAGTTCGGCCGGCGAGTACACCTTCTCGCTCTTCGCGGTGGTCAGCATCGCGCTCGTCATCTCCTGGTTCGTGGCGGTGATCTTCGCGCCGGTGCTGGGCATGGCGCTGCTCAAGGCGCCTGAGCCCTCTGCCAGGGCGACGGGGCCGGGGCGCGTCGAAAACGGCTTCCGCAACATGCTCTCGGGCGCGATCCGGATGCGCTGGCTGACGATCGCGGTCACGCTGGGGCTGTTCGTCGCCTCGATCCTCGCCTTGCCGCTGGTGCCGCGGCAGTTCTTCCCGGCCTCCGACCGGACCGAACTGCTGGTCGACATGACGCTGCCGCAGAACGCCTCGATCTATGCCAGCGAGGCGTTGGTGAAGCGCTTCGACGCGGCCCTCAAGGATGACCCCGACGTCGCACGCTGGAGCACCTATGTCGGGCGCGGCGCGATCCGCTTCTACCTGCCGCTGAATGCGCAACTGCCGAACGACTTCTTCAACCAGGCGGTGATCGTCGCCAAGGACGTCGCCGCCCGCGACCGGCTGCAGAAGAAGCTCGAGGCACGGCTCGCCACCGAGTTCCCCAACCTGATCGCGCGGGTCTATCCGCTCGAACTCGGCCCGCCAGTCGGCTGGCCGGTGCAGTACCGCGTCACCGGGCCCGACATCGCCGAGGTCCGCAGCATCGCGATGAAGCTGGCGCAGGTCGTCGCCGCCAATTCGAACACCGACCAGGTCAACTTCGACTGGATCGAGCCCGCCCGCGAGTTGCGGCTGCGCGTCGACCAGGACGAGGCGCGCCGTCTCGGACTGAGCTCGGCGGCACTCGCAAGCATCGTCAATACGGTCGTCTCGGGCACGGTCGTTACGCAGATGCGCGACGACATCTATCTCGTCGACGTCGTCGTGCGGGCGCAAGGAGCCGACCGGATCTCGCTCGATACGCTGCGCACCATGCAGGTCGCCCTGCCCGGCGGGCGCTCGGTGCCGCTCTCGCAGTTCGTCACCTTCAGCTACGACCTCGACGCGCCGCTGATCTGGCGCCGCGACCGCGTGCCGACGCTGACGGTCGCTTCCGACATCAAGCCGGGTGTCCTGCCGGAGACGGTCGTCACGGCGCTGGCGCCCGGCATCGAGGCGCTGCGCAAGACGCTGCCGCCCTCCTATGACATCGCCACCGGCGGCACGGTCGAGGAAAGCGCGAATTCGCAGGCCTCGGTCATCGCGGTCGTGCCGGTGATGCTGCTGATCATGTTCACCGTGCTGATGGCGGAGCTGCGCAGCTTCAAGCTCTTCGCCATCGTGGTCAGCATTGCGCCGCTCGGCATGATCGGCGTCGTCGGCGCGCTGCTGTTGTCGGGCAAGCCGCTCGGCTTCGTCGCCCTGCTCGGCGTGCTCGCGCTGATCGGCATCATCACCAAGAACGCGGTGATCCTGATCGGGCAGATCGAGTCGGAGCGGGCGGCCGGCAAGAGCATCACGGAGGCGGCACTCGACGCGGCCTCGACCCGCTTCCGGCCGATCATGCTGACTGCGGTCTCGACCGTGCTTGGCATGATCCCGATCGCGCCGACCGTGTTCTGGGGGCCGATGGCCTTTGCGATCATGGGCGGCCTGCTGGTCGCGACCGTGCTGACCCTGATCCTGCTGCCCGTCCTCTACGTCGCCGTGTTCGGCGGCACGTCGCCCGCTGCTGGCAAGCCCGGGATCCAGCCCGGCGGCAACGGCCAGAGCAAGCGCAAGGGCAAGCCCTCTCGAACCGCGGGAGCGACTGCACGATGACCCTCCGCCCCGTTCCGGCCATGAAGCCGTATCCTCTTCTCCCGGCCCGCCCCCTGCTCGGGATCGCGCTCCTGCTCGCTCTCGCCGCCTGCGACCGCGCCGAGAAGGCCGCGCCGACGGCCGGCCGCCCGGTGCAGGTGGTCAGGATCGAGGCGAGCAAGCTCACTGGGGGTGTCGATCTCAGCGGCGAGATCCAGGCCGAGAAGACGGTGTCGCTCGGCTTCCGCATCGCCGGGCGGATCACCGACCGGCCGGTCAATGTCGGCGACCGCGTCGCGCCCGGCCAGATCATCGCCCGGCTCGACCGGACGATCGAGACCAATGCTGCCACCGCCGCCCGCGCCGCCCTGGAAGCGGCACGCGGCGAGGTCGTGACCGCGCGCAACACCTTCGAGCGGCAAGAGCGGCTGATGGGCCAGGGCTTCACCACCCGGCCGCGTTTCGACCTTGCCCTGAAGGCGCAGGAAACCGCTCAGGCCGCGCTCGAGAATGCCGAGGCGCAGCTCGAACTGGCGCAGGACAGGCTCGGCTTCACCGATCTGCGCGCCGATGTCGCCGGCGTCGTGACGGTGCGCAGTGCCGAGCCCGGCGAGGTCGTCCAGCCCGGCCAGGCGATCGTCCAGATCGCACGCGAGGACGGCCGCGACGCCGTCTTCAACGTGCCGGCCCGGCTGCTGGAAGCGAAGGCCGGCGAGCAGATCATCCGTGTCGTGCTGGCCGAGGCATCCGGCATCAGCGCCATCGGACGGGTCCGCGAGGTCTCGCCGCAGGCCGACCCGGTAACGCGAACCTTCCAGGTCAGGGTCGGGCTGCAGGACCCGCCGGAGGCGATGCGGCTGGGCTCGACGGTGGTGGGTTCGATCGAGACCAGCTCCGCCGTGATCATGGCCATCCCCGCGACGGCGCTGACCCAGTCGGGCACCTCGCCCGCAGTCTGGATCGTCGATCCCGCCAGTTCGACCGTCAGCCTGCGCCCGATCGACATCCTGCGCTTCGACCCTGACCAGGTCATCGTCTCGCAAGGCCTCGCGCCCGGCGAAACCATCGTCTCGGGGGGCGTGCAGGCGCTCCATCCCGGCCAGCGGGTGGCGCCGCTGCCTGCGGCGGGCGGCCGGGTGGCGGTCGCCACCGCCGTCAAGACTCCGGGCTGACCGGCACGCGAGCCGGACCCGCCCGCGAAGACTGCCTCAACGTCAACCGAAGGATCTGAAAACATGAGCGATCTGGTCTTCATCGCATTCCCGACCGAAGAGAAGGCCGAGGAGGTCCGCAAGAGGGTGCTCGCGATGCAGCGCGAATACCTGATCGAACTCGGCGACGCCGTCGTCGTGGTCAAGGACGAGGCCGGGCACATCAAGCTCAACCAGTTGATGAACCTGACCACGACCGGCGCCGCCTCGGGCGCGCTCTGGGGCACGCTGATCGGCTTCATCTTCATGGCGCCGCTTCTGGGGACGGCGCTCGGCGCTGCCTCGGGCGCGCTCGGCGGCAAGCTGACCGATGTCGGCATCAACGACCAGTTCATGAAGGACACCGCCGCGGCGCTCCAGCCGAACACGGCCGGGCTCTTCCTGCTGATCCGCAAGATGACGACGGACAAGGTGCTGGCTGATCTGCGCGGCAGCGGCGGCACGCTGATGAGCACCTCCTTCGACGAGACCAAGGAAGCGGCCCTGCGCGAGGCGCTGGCGGCCGTGGCGCCCAGCGAGACGGCTGCCGGTACTTCGCAGGCCCCCGCCGCGACATGACCGGTGCCGGGGCAGCCGGGCCGTTGGCGGAGCGGGCGCAATGGGCGCTCGCGACGGCACGGCTCGACGACTTCCAGCCGCTGCTGCCAGCGGAAGAGGAGGTCGTCGCCCGGCTGCTGAGCGGCACCTATGACCGGCTGGGCGACGGCGCCCGGCCGGAAACCCCAGATCCGAGCCGCGTCATTCGCGCCTCCTTCCTGCGCTTCCTGCTGCTCGGAGGCCAGGAGGGTTGCCGCCCGCATGAGAAGGGCATCCGGATCACCGGGGCCTGGATCACCGAGACGCTCGATCTCGAAGCCTGCCACGTCTTCCGCGACATCGGGCTGATCGACTGCCATTTCGAGGCGACGCCGATCCTGCGCGCTGCGATCATCAACCGGCTGTTTCTCGATGGTTCGTCGCTGCCCGGCCTCGAGGCCGAGCGCCTGGAGGCGCGTGGCGGCGTCTATCTGCGCGGGGCGCAGGTCCAGGGCGAGGTCAACATCGCCCAGTCCCGCCTCGGCGGAAACCTAGAATGCGACGGCGCGACCATCCGCACGCCGAGCGGCCATGCGATCGACGCAGCGGCTGTCGAGTTGCGCAACCTCCTGCTGCGGGGCGCGACGCTGCGCGGCGGCATCACCGTCGCCGGCGCCCGGATCTCTGCCGATCTCGACTGCGCTGGCGCCGTGATCGAGGGGGCGGAGAGCGCCGCGATCGACGCCACCGAGGTTGAGAACGGCGGCAGCATCGTGCTGCGCAAGGCCGGGATCACCGGCGAGGTCAGGCTCGTCGCCGCGGTGATCGGCGGCGATCTCGACGTCAGCGGCGTCAGGCTCGACCAACCGGGCGCCATGGCGCTCGACCTCAGCCGCGCCCAGATCAAGGGCGCCTTCTTCCTGCGCAATGAGGCCCGGATCACCGGCGCGCTCTCCATGACCGGCGCCTCGATCGGCACCATCCATGACGAGGCGGCGTGCTGGCCGGCGCCCGGCGACCTCCTGCTCAACCGCTGCCGCTACGGCGCCTTCATCGCCGCGCCTGTCGATGCGACAAGCCGGCTCGACTGGCTGTCCCGGCAGGCCCCCGAGCGCTGGGGCGAGGATTTCTGGCCTCAGCCCTATGAGCAGCTCGCCGCCGTCTTCCGCGAGATGGGCCATGGCGAGGACGCACGCAGCGTCCTGATCGTGAAGGAGAAGCTGCAAAGGCGTGCGCGCCGGGCGCGAGCCCGCAACCCGCTCTGGCGGGCCCTCTTGAGGCTGAACGACAATTTCCTCGCCGTGACGGTCGCCTATGGACGCCAGCCGCTGCTGGCGTTCCTTTGGCTGGTCCTGTTCTGGGTGACCGGCGTCGCCGTCTTCGGCGTGGCGGAGGCTGGCGGCGCCTTCAAGCCCAACAGCGCCGTCGTGCTGCGCTCGCCGGAATGGACGCTCTGCGGCGTGACCACTGCCGAGCAAAGGCTCGTCGGAGCGCCGCCGCAGCCGATGAGCGGGCGGGCGGCACCGGGACAGACCCAGCTCGATTGCTATCGCGAGCAGGGCGAGGCCTCGAGCTACCCCGCGTTCAACCCGTGGTTCTACTCGCTCGATACGCTGCTGCCCGTGCTCGATCTCGGCCAGAAGTCGTTCTGGCGCCCCAATCCGAACGGCCCAGCCGGCAGGGTCGCGATCACCTATTTCTATTTCCAGGCGATCGTCGGCTGGGCGCTCAGCCTGCTGGCGGTCGCAGGTTTCTCAGGCCTGGTGAAATCGACATGACATGCCGCACGATGAGGAGTGGGAATTGAGCAAGGCTCCGAAGGCACAGAACAGCGTGGCGCCTGCCGCGCGCGGCGACAGCCGCACGCCGCTGATCATCGATCTCGCACTGCAGGGCGGCGGCGCGCATGGCGCCTTCACCTGGGGCGTGCTCGACCGCATCCTCGAGGAGGACTGGCTGACGATCAACGCGATCTCGGGCACCTCGGCGGGCGCAATGAACGCCGCCGTGCTGGCCTCAGGGCTAGCCAAAGGCGGCCGCGAAGGTGCCAGGCTGGCGCTGGAGGCGTTCTGGCGCAAGACCTCCGAAGCGGCCCGCTTCAGCCCGTTCCAGCGCAGCCCGCTCGACATCCTGCTCGGGCGCTGGACGCTCGACAATTCGCCGCTCTTCGTCGCGATGGACATGATGTCCCGCGTCGTCTCGCCCTACAGCCTCAACCCCGGCGGGTCGAACCCGCTGGCGGACATCCTGACGGAGGTGATCGATTTCGAGGCGCTGGCGGCCGGGCCGGTCAAGCTCTTCGTCACCGCCACCAATGTCCGCACCGGCCGCGGCCGCGTCTTCCGGAACGCCGAGATCACGCCGCAGGTGCTGCTCGCCTCGGCCTGCCTGCCGACCCTGTTCCAGGCCATCGAGATCGACGGCGACGGCTATTGGGACGGCGGCTATTCCGGCAATCCGACGATGACGCCGCTGATCCGCGAGAGCGACGCGCTCGACACGATCCTGGTCCAGATCAATCCGGTCGAGCGGCCGGGCACGCCGACGACGGCGCGCGACATCCTCAACCGGCTGAACGAAGTCTCGTTCAACGGTGTCCTGCTCAAGGAACTCCGGATGATGGCGATGCTGCGCAACGGCGCCAATCCGAAAGACCGCGAGGGCGCGCGCTGGGCCGGGATGCGCGTCCACCGCATCACCAGCGACAGGATGGCGGAGCTCGGCTACTCCTCGAAGCTCAATGCGGAATGGGAGTTCCTGACGATGCTTTGCGCCGAGGGCCGGCAATCGGCAGAGGCCTTCTACCGCGCGCACAAGGACGACATCGGGAAGCGTTCGACGCTCGACCTCGACGAGTTGACCGAGGGCGTCTGAGCGGGCCCGCCCGCTCATTCTTCGGACGATCCGCGCCATCCATTCCGGAGCCTCACCGGCAAGTGCTCCGGAATGAATCCCGGATCTCCGCTTCGCTGCGTCCGGAATGACGCTGCAGCATTTTATTCCAAGCTCCACGCGGGCAGGAACTGACAGGAACGCAGATGACGAGCGGCAAGATCCATCAAGGCGCACAGGTGCTGATCGCGATCATCCTGGTGGTCGCGGCGCTGTCGGTGGCGAGTTCCGTCTTCGCGCCGGTCGCCTTCGCACTGTTCATCATCGCGCTGGTCTGGCCACTGGAGCGCGCCCTGCAGGGCGTCCTGCCGCGCATGCTGGCGCTGGCGATCAGCATCGTCGTGATGGTGCTCGCCTTCTTCGCCTTCGGTTCGCTGATCGTCTGGGCCTTCGGCCGGGTCGGGCGCTGGATCGTCAGCGATGCCGCCCGCTTCCAGCAGTTCTACGACCAGGCGACCGTCTGGCTGGAAGGGCACGGCATCGCGGTGACCGGGCTCTGGGCCGAGAATTTCAACGTCGCCTGGATGCTGCGCATGGCACAGACCGTGACGGGCCGTCTCAACACGACGATGAGTTTCTGGCTGGTGGTGCTGGTCTATGTCATCCTCGGCCTGCTCGAGGTCGATGATTTCGGCCGCAAGCTGAAGGGCATGCGCAACCGCCTGATCGGGGGCGTGCTGTTGCACGGCAGCACGCAGACCGCGGCCAAGCTGCATCGCTACATGCTGGTGCGGTCCGCGATGAGCCTGATCACCGGCGTCCTCGTCTGGGGCTTCGCCAAGGCCGTCGGCCTGCCGCTGGCGGCGGAATGGGGCTTCATCGCCTTCTCGCTGAACTACATCCCGTTCCTTGGGCCACTGGTCGCGACCGTCTTCCCGACCCTGTTCGCGATGACGCAGTTCGGCTCGTGGGAGGCGGTGGTCGCGGTCTTCGCCTGCCTCAACCTGATCCAGTTCATCGTCGGCAGCTATGTCGAGCCTCGGGTGGCCGGCAGCGCGCTCTCGATGTCGCCGACTCTGGTGCTCTTCTCGGTCTTCTTCTGGAGCTATCTCTGGGGCATCTTCGGCGCCTTCATCGGCGTTCCCATCACCATCGCGCTGCTGACCTTCTGCGCCCAGCATCCGTCGAGCCAGTGGGTGGCGGAACTGCTCGGTTCGTCCCCGCGCGAGCCGGTGCCGGCGAACGACCTCGTCAGGGCGTGAGGGCGCCCGGCGCCGGCTCGATCGCGACCCGCTCCGGCGCCAGCAGGGCAAGCCCGCCATCGGCGGCCGCCCCGAGGCGGTGGATGTAGAAGGCGGTCGGCTCGTCGTTCGTCGCCTCCATGACCGGCGACGGGG
>JAESFK010000861.1_pt1 | contig 11558 bp, 12 predicted proteins | sample 9269391 | NCBI WGS metagenome assembly JAESFK01 (sample SAMN14506231, study PRJNA617097) | algae metagenome | isolation source: Drouetiella hepatica UHER 2000/2452 and co-occurring heterotrophs from... | place: Slovakia: Slovak Paradise National Park, Hrabusice, Kosice Region | collected 2000-01-01
TCGGATTTTCCGTCACCTTCACGACCAGGGTCGACCCCTGCATCTCGATCACCACGTCGGCGAACAGGCCGGTCGCGAAAAGCGCCTTCAGCGAACGGTCGGCCGCGGCCGCGTCGAAAGGCTCGCCTACCTTCAGCTGAAGGTAGGAGCGGATCGTCTCCGCCTCGGAGCGGACGTTGCCCTGGATCTGGATCCCGGCAATCGCGCCCCCGCTCGCAGACACGGCACCGCCGCGCTGGGCATGTGCCGGCCAGGCGACGGCCCACAGCACAACGAGGATGAAGAGTACCCTGCCAAATGGCGGCCAACGATACATGTCCATCTGCACCGCGCAGTTCAACCTGAGCAACGGGTGCCGGACCCGGCATGATGTTCACCCGCTGACGCGATGCTTCCGCTCACACGAACCTCCACGACGATCTCAATGCTTCACTCGGAGTAGCCATGTATGGGCGACGAATCGGGCGGACAGCGCGCGCGCTTACCGGAGATTTGTGTCGGCACCTTTCTGAGTCACGATGGGAAACAAACAGAAGGAACAAACTCGATGCGATCTGTAGAGCGGGCAGCGAGATGCGCGGTGGCGATCGGTTCGATCGGGCATGCGGACGCTGCTATGGGCGTCGAGATCGTTTGCGGACCTACGGAGCGAGGTGCGTGGTCGCAACGCTACGGTTCGATGCCGTGCGCCGCCAGGAACTCGTTGAGGTCCTGAAGTGGTGTCGCAAGCCCTACGAGATTGTGACCCTGCATGAGGATCTCCTCGAGCACCATGGCCACGACCTGGCCATGCGAGAGAGGGACTTTGACACCGTCCGGCTGCTGCCAGACGAATGACGTTCCTCGCTCCGCCTTCAGCGCATTGAGCGCAGACACGGTGCCGTCGGAGAGCGAGGACATGGTGCCGGCGAGAATCCCGATTACGTTCCCACTCCTGTCGAAGAGCGGGCTGCCGGCCAGACCGGAATTGTAGGTGCCGCCAAGAATGAGCTTCCTGGAAGACCGCCCGGGCTCCATCGGCATCCGATAGATACCCGACACGTATCCCAGGAAAAGGCGGGCCGAATTGCCGATGTTCCCTGCAGGGTATCCTATCGTCGCCGTTGCGGTGCCTATGGGTACGTCCTGAGGGCGCGCAAGCTCCAGCGGTCGACCGGCAAGCGGCGCTTTCGGCCGCAGAATGGCGAGATCCATTTGGTGGTCCCGCGCGACCACCTCGGCGATGATCTCGTCACCGGACGGCAGACCGACGATCACGTTTGTGCAGCTGCGGATTGAACTGTTGGAAGCCAGCAGGTGTCCGCTCTTGTGCTTGAACGCCGTGCCAACGATGCCGGACGCCTCACAAGAGATGCGGACGATGGAGGGCGCTCCATCGGGAAACCGTCCGTCCAGGAGCGTCTCGGGGGCCGCAGCCACGTTCTCATCTGTAGTGAGAGGTCGTGTCTGCGCCGATGCACCGCTGATGGACACGACGCTGGCGACAGAAAGTAGAAGCGCAGCCGACATCAGCCGGCACGCGCCGAACCATGGCGCCGCAAACCGATTGCTCATCTTGGCATCTCTTTGCGGAGACGAGCGGCCGCCAGGCGTGCATGCCCGCGGGTGCGGTAGGAGGCACCGCTCAGTGCAGCATAGAGATGCGAAACCGCAAAGAAGCGGAAGCGGCGGTTGTGCTCGATCAGAATGCCGGCTGGTTCGCCCCAGACCTCGATCATGTACGGGTCACTCATCGTATGGACGCCTCATGTCGTTGCTGTTTGCGTTGCGCGTCCCATCGTACGAGGTCGCGAATAACCCTGGAACATGGGCGGTCGAGCGATTTGCTTCTGAAGATGTCGCGATCCGCAATGGCAACGTGTCGTGACAAGCGATTCCCGAAGCTCATGCGCGTCATCGCCTGCATAAGCTTCGGCCGCTCACCGTGCGATGCATTTCCACGAACGCGATCAGATGTGTCTGGAAGGGGAGGGCGCCCGAAGGACCTGGCAAGGCCCGCACCTCCTCGCCGGCACTGTCTGGATACCGGGCGAGGAGGTGCGGATGCCGGTGCCCGACGGGGCTCGAGTCCCATCGGAGCCGGCCATCGGCCAAGGGGCTAGTTCAGTGGCCGATGATTGGAAGCGCTACTGAGTCAAAGACAGAAAGTGCGGGGGCGAGTGCACCCGCACCCAGCGATTACGGTTTGCCGAACCTGTACGTCGCCCCCAGCATCACGGAGATATCATTGTTGGTGTAGGAGCCGGGATTTGTCGTTCCGTAGTACCGGGCATCGAGGTTGACGCGCATCGAGGGGCTTGCGTTGTAGCCGACGCCGAGAATCGCCTGATAGGCGAAGTTGGTGCTGCACATCGTGCAGCCGCCACCCAGGCTGGGGTCGACGAAGGCCAGGCCGACGCCGGCCCCGGCATAGGGAGTGATCATGGCGCCGGGCCGGAAGTCGTAGAGGCCGTTTACCATGGTTGACAGCTGGTTGGTCTGGCCGGTCGCCCATCCGCCTGGCGCAAAGGGCGCCGGCCCGTTGCCGGCGTTGTTGCGATACATGACCTCAAGTTCGAGGCGCGGACCGAAGAAGTCGAAGCCGGCAACGCCGCCGACGGCATAGCCGGTCTGGTTACTATTGCCGTTGCTGTTCAGCAGCCAGTTGAGACCACTCTCCAAGCCGACATAGAAGCCGGTGCCTTGAAGCGATGTGCCCGCCTGCTGTGCGGAGGTGGCGATCGGTGCCAGTGCGAGCAATGCACCAACCGCGGGGAGTGCGATTCTCCGGATGCGGTGGCAGTCGACTTTCCGTTGCGCGGGAGACACATGCTCCAGCGACAACGTCTTCTTGCGGCTTCTCGCCATACGGTTTCCTTTCAGAGGGCGCTCGATGTGAGCGCATGGAACCTATGTGCTGCCGCGTTCGGTTTGAATGCTCTCCTCCGACTGACTTGTTTCTGACTTTGTCGCTGTCCCTTGCCGACGCAATGCGTGACGAAGTGGCCTGCGTATGTTTACGCAGGGTCAGAGCGGTTCGATACGCAGTCGTATCCGTGCGCGCAGCCCGTGCGGTTCGCAATCATGGAGGGTGAGTATTCCTCCATGATCGCGCGCAACCTCGAATGCGATGGACAGTCCAAGCCCGAATCCGCCTGGATCCTGTCGGGCGGGATCGGACCGGTAGAAGGGCTCGAGTACCGCGTCCTTCTCTTCGTCCCGAATGCCCGGCCCGTTGTCCTCGACGTCAATCACCGCGGTCTTGCCTTCCGGCTGCAATCGAACGACGATGCGAGTGCCGTACTTGGTTGCATTCTGGACGAGATTGGTGACTGCGCGCGTCAGTGCGTGGGGCCGCACCGTGGCGGCGAGTTTCCCGGGGCCGACATACTCGATCGTGAACCCCGCATCGGCAAAGTCGCTGCAGATGGATTCCAGCAGGGACGGCAAGTCGGCGCGGACGCGCGCTTCCCTTGCGCTCACATGCCGGAGACTGGTGACGGCCTCCGAAATCGAGGATTCCATGAGCTCGATATCCCGAAGGATGCCCCGCCTGACATCCTCGCTGGCGACCTCCTCCGTGCGCAGCCGCAGTCGGGTCAGGGGCGTCCGCAGATCATGACTGATCGCCATCATCATCTGCGTGCGATCGTCGATCAGGCGAATGATGCGATCGCTCATTCTGTTGAAGGCGGCTGTGGCCAACCTGATCTCGGCAGGGCCTTCCTCAGTAAGCAGCTGCGCCTGCCCGGCCAGGCCGAAATTCTCCACGGCCGCGGAAAAGCGTGACAAGGGAGCGACGATGCGCAGCGCTGTCCAGACGACCAGTGCGATGCTGATGGTCACCAGAAAGAGCAGCGGTGGCAGAAAAGGCATGGGCGGCGCGGCTGACGGTTCGAGCTTCAGGTTGAAGCGAACCACCGTCCCGTCCGCCAGCGTTGTCGATACCAGTATCCGATTGTCCGGCTGATCCGAGACGCCGGTTAGCCTGCTGCCGGCGGGCAGCTCCCGTGCGATCAGCGGAACAATCTGATGATCTTCAGAGGATAGGTCCGCCGGGCGGGCGGGGACCGGAGAAAGCAGATTGATCGTGAGATCTCCGCTGCTGTGGGCAGCCGCAACGCCGGCACGATCGGAGGAAGGCAGTGCCTCGAGCGTTCTTATGATGGTGCCGATGCGCGTGGCGGCGCTGCGTTGAGGGTCGGCGGGTATGGCCTGGTCGTAGGGAAGATTGAAGATCACCAAGGTGATGACGCTGAGCGCCAGCAGACCGGACGTGAACACCAAAGCCGTGATCTGCACGGTGATGCGGCCCGAGCGTAGCCAGTTCAGCGCTCTCATTCGCCCACGACGTCCGGTGTGAATATATAGCCGCCGCTGCGGACAGTCTTGATCAGCTCCGGGTCGCGCGGATCGCGCTCGATTTTCCGCCGAATGCGGCTCACGAGGATGTCGATGCTTCGATCGAGCGGAACGCCGACGCGCCCCTGGGTCAGATCGAGAAGTTGGTCGCGCGTGAGCGTGCGTTGGGCGTGGCGGCAAAACGCCGTGAGCAGGTCGAACTCCGCGCTGGTCAGGATGACCCGGCTGTTCTCGGGATCGTGAAGTTCCCGTGCGACAGTGCTGAGCTGCCAGCCCAGGAACCGCATGATTGCAGGCGCGTCTGCTTCCATGGCGGCCGGCATGGCGCTGGCGCGGCGCAGGACCGCCTTGATCCGCGCGAGAAGCTCGTAAGGGTCGAAAGGCTTGGCGATATAGTCGTCCGCGCCCATCTCCAGCCCGACCACTCGCGCGGTCGGCTCGCCGCTGGCCGTCAGCATGATGACCGGCATCGCCGATTGGGCGCGAATCCGGCGGCAGATGCTCAAGCCATCCTCGCCGGGGAGCATGATGTCGAGAAGCAGCAGATCGACGCGCGCCGCTGGGAGAATCTTGTCCATGGCGCGCGCGCTATCGACGGCCGATACACGGAAGCCGTGCTTCTGCAGGAAGCGCGACACCATGGTTCGGATCTCGCGATCGTCCTCGACGATCAGGATGTGTGGTGAACGGGCCATCAAGCGTAATCATACAACGGCTTGCCAAAGGAAACTGGCGCCACTTTCAGTTTGCGACCGCTGGCCGGCGGGAACTGTATCAAAACGGAAATGGCGGCATCGACTGGTCGATCAGCTTCTGCTGTCCGGGCGAGAGGGTGGCTATAAGCCTCCGCAGGGGGCCGCCGACCTTGCGCAGATCGGCTAATTGACGGGCAGCCCGCTCTTCTGCTGCGTCCAGCCGCTGAAGGATGGCCTGATCCGCAGGCCGGGCTGGCAGTTTCGCGCAGGCTTGACGCTCTTCCGCGTCGCCGTCGATCACGACCGCATCGAGTTCCTGCCAAATCGGGAGCTGCTGGGGGGTGAGGTCGAGGCGTGCCTTCAGATAGGCCCGGGCGGCGGCGCGATGGGCGAGCCGGTCGAGGCAGGCTTCCGCAATGCCAGGGGGAGACCGCGGGAGCGGTGGCCGTGCCATGCCTTCGGCAGGAGCCCACCCGATGGGCGGTAGGAACGAGGGGAGGCCGGGTGCCGGAGGAACCATCATGCCAGGCGGGGGCAGGAGATCGGGAGGAGGGGCGCCGGGCTGCGTCGGCTGTGCGGAAACCGTCCAGGCGGCGGCGATCAAGCCAACCGCGCTTGCGAGCATCCAGTAGAATCGTGACATTCAGCGTCTCCAATTGTGCGCACGGCAACACTCGCACAAGGACGGCGGAAAGGAGCACGGGGCTGCTTGCAAACTGGTGCCTGCAGGTTTCTCTTCGCCTTCGCGAAACATCCGGAAACAAAATTCTGCCACGCGTGCAGCGCAGCCGCATCTCGCTCAAGACCGCTTGGGCCGGCTGGCCCGGATCGCCGAGCCTGCGGCCATCTTCGCAGGCTTGTGAGACCACCTGCTGTCGCGGGCAAGACTCCTGATGAGGTCGAATAGCTTTTCGCGTAGCGCATCAGGCCGGACCTCATAGTATTCTCGAACCAGGTTCAGTGTTTCGCGCTGGGACAGCACGTCGAGTGCGGGGCGGGCGGACATCGCCCGAACCGCGTCGGCGCCGCTTTTCGGTACGCGCGTGTGCACCGCGCCAACCGGCAATTCATCGAAGAAATAGGCTACCGGCACATCCAGAACGGCAGCGAATTCGAACAGACGGCTTGCTCCCATGCGGTTGGCGCCGCGTTCGTACTTCTGGATTTGCTGGAAGGTCAGGCCGACCGCTTTTCCCAGTGTCGACTGGCTCATGCCCAGCAGGGACCGCCGCTGCCGCATGCGGCTGCCGACATGCACATCGACCGGATGATAGTCCGCGCTGGTTCTCCTCATTGCTCGTGCCCGCCGTCGACTATTTGTAATGGAAGACTGCGCGAACGCTGGCGCTGCCGATCGGCGTGACGGCAAAGCCGTTCTGCCTGTGGCGAGGCTGGAGCTCCGATCCCGCCATCAAGCGCATGACGCACAGGGTGGAAATGAACAAGGTGATGAGGAGCATCGTCCGGCGTCCCGTCATGACTCGTGATAGCAAGCGAAGCGTGCGGATATCCAGTAGTTGCGGCGGCACGTGTGCTGCAACCTGTGTCTATTGATATCCCCGAAACATTGGGAAACGCAATCGGCGGCGGGCACCAGATTTGTATCTGGATATGTCCGCCTCGTATGTCGTTACCGGCCGTTACAAAGGCGCGCTTTGTCTATGGGAGCCGACGCACCACATTGCCTGAAATGCTTCGTATCGCGTTGATCATGCTCATGAACGAGCGGGGAAAATACATCGGCATCGTTGCGGCCTTGTCCTTCACGGCCTTCATGATGGTGCAGCAGCCTGCGATATTTCTCGGGATACTCTCGCGTACCACCGCGGTAATCACCGAACTCCCGGTGGTCGACCTTTGGGTTGTGGATCCGAAGGTGGAGAATATCGACGATGCTAAGGCCTTGCAGGATACCCAGCTCTACCGGGTGAAAGGCATCACAGGTGTCGCCTGGGCGGTGCCGCTCTATCGCGGGTCGATCAAGGTGCGCCTCGCGGACGGCAATTCCGTCGCCAGCCAGATCATCGGCATAGACGATGCGAGCCTGATCGGCGGGCCGGCGCAAATCTCCCAGGGCACTCTCGGTGATCTGCGCAAGAGCGATGCGGTGCTCGTGGACGCAGCCAGCGCGAGTGGACGGCTGGCGCGACCCAATGGTTCGGGGCCGGGGACGCCGCTCAGTATCGGATCGACTTTGGAGCTGAACGACAAGCGCGCCACCGTCGTCGGGTTTCATCAGGGCACGCCCAGCTTCCAGTCGCAGCCGGTCATCTACACGACCTATTCCCGTGCGAAGACCTTCCAGTCGTCCGAGCGGAAGATCCTCTCCTTTATCCTAGTCAAGTTGAAGGACCCGGCCGAGGCCCCGCGCGTCGCGGCGGACATTCGCAAGTACACCGGCCTTGCCGCCTACACGAGCAAGGAGTTCCGTACTCTCAGCCGCGAGTATTTCCTGTTCAAGTCGGGAATATTCCTGAACTTCGCGATCTCCGCGATCATCGCCTTCGCGATTGGTGGAGGCATCGCCGGACAGACCTTCTACAATTTCACCCTCGATCACCTGCGATACTTCGGCGTGCTCAAGGCAATGGGCGCCAGCAACAGGTTGCTTCTCGCCATGATCGCCCTGCAGGCATTGACGGCGGCCACGCTCGGCTTCGGCATCGGCGTCGGAGCGGTCAGCTTCTTCGGCTCGAGCGGCAATTCGGGAACCATCGCGTTCGAATTGAACTTCTGGCTTGTGGCGGCAAGCGCGGCGGCGGTTTTGGCCGTCAGCCTGCTCGCCGCCGCGATCAGTGCACGGCCCGTCATGCGGCTCGAGCCGGCGACGGTGTTCCGTGGTTGAGCCCCAGGTAGCCATACGCTGCCGTGCGCTGACCAAGACGTTCGGCGAAGGCGAGGCGCAGGTGAAGGCGTTGCGCGGCGTCGATCTCGACGTGCCGCTGGGCGAGCTGCTGATGCTCGTCGGCCCGTCCGGCTGTGGCAAGACAACGCTGATCTCCATCATCGCGTCGGTCCTGAACCACGATGGCGGCGACTGCGTGGTGCTCGGTCGCGACCTCGCGAAGCTGACCGCTGGTGAGAAGGCAAAGCTGCGGCGGGCCGACATCGGCTTCGTTTTCCAGTCCTACAATCTCATCCCGTCGCTCTCGTCCGCCGAGAACGTCGCGGTGCCGCTGCTTCTCAATGGCGTTGGTCGTCGCGAGGCCCTGGCCAAGGCCGGCCGGGCTCTCGAAAGCCTCGGGCTGGGCGGGCGCGGCGACGGCCGGCCGAACGACCTCTCGGGCGGCCAGCAGCAGCGCGTCGCCGTGGCGCGCGCGCTCGTGCACGAACCACGGATCCTGGTGTGCGACGAGCCCACCAGCGCGCTCGACGAAAAGACCGGTGACAGGCTCATGCAGCTCCTCCGAGAGGTCGCCCTCAGGGAAGGCCGCGCCCTCGTCATCGTCACGCACGACAACCGCATCTTCAAATACGCCGACCGCATCGCCACGATGAACGACGGCCAGATCGTCAGCATGGAATCGAAAACATCATGAAAAGCAGGTTCAATCTGCTCCTGCGCTTGGCAATCCCGGCACTCGCCGTGGCCGGTCTCGTCTTTGCGCTGGTCATTGCAACTCGGGCGAGCCGGCCCGCCGCGATCGCCGAGATCTTCGCCCAGCCGGCGCAAGCCCCGTACGACTCCTACATTGCCGGCGCCGGCCTGATCGAGGCGGCCAGCCGGAATGTCGAAGTGGCCACGCCTGTTTCCGGCGTGGTGGAGGAGATCTTCATCAAGGTGGGCGACAAGGTCCGGGCAGGGCAGCCGCTGTTCCGGATAGAGGGCGCCGATGTCGAGGCCGATGTGCGGGTCAAGGATACGGCGGTCACGTCGGCGCAGGCAAAGGTGAAGGAAGCGGAAGCGACGCTGGAGGATTATCGCCAGCAGCTGCGCAACGTCGAGCGCCTTGACACCCGTGCGGTCAGCGGCGAGGAGACCGCCAAGCGCCGCGCCAATGTGGCGATCCATACGGCCAAACTGACGCAAGCGACCGCCGATCTCGACAATGCCAACGCCCAGCGCGACAGCGCCCGCGTCGCCATCGAGCGCCGCATCGTGCGTGCGCCGCTCGCCGGCGAGGTATTGCAGGTCAACGTGCGCAAGGGCGAGTTCGCCGCTGCGGCCGTGAATACGACGCCCCTGCTGCTGCTGGGGGAGACCAGCAGCTTCGCTGTCCGCGTCGACATCGACGAGAACGATGCCTGGCGCATGAAGGCGGGAGAGCCGGCGCGTGCCGCGGTCCGGGGCAACAGCGAACTCGCCACCGACCTGCGGTTTTCCTATATCGAGCCCTACGTGAAGCCGAAGACCTCGCTCACCGGCTCGAGCACCGAGCGGGTCGACACGCGCGTCCTGCAGGTCGTCTACACGTTCGATCGAAACAACATGCCCTCTTACATCGGCCAGCAGGTCGACGTCTTCATCAAGGCGCCGCCACTGGCCAGCAGCAACGGAGCCCGGCCATGAGCGCGCTTCGATGGCTCGCACTGTCCGGTATCGCTGCGCTGCTGTCGGCCTGCACGGTCGGGCCCGACTACACGAAGCCCGACCTCTCGACGCCGCAGACGTGGACCGAGGCCTCGACACCCGGTGGGGTCTCGGCCGACGCCAAATGGTGGGATGCCTTCCACGACGAGATCCTGGCCCAGCTCGTGCAGGATTCAACGGCGCAGAATCTCGATGTGGCCCAGGCGGTGGACCGGCTGGCCGAGGCCCGTGCCAACCTGGGCGCAACACGGTCGGGATTGTTCCCGACGCTGGACGCGAGTGCCTCGGGGACGGCCTCCCGCGGCGTGAGCTACGGCGTCGCGGGAAACAGCATGAACAGCACCTCGGTATCGACGTCGAGCGACACGTCCGTGGCCACCTCGGTGACCTCCAGCGCCACCATCGACGCGAGCTGGGAGCTCGATCTGTGGGGCAAGACGCGCCGGTCGGTAGAGGCCTACAAGGCCGAGGCAGAGGCGGCGGAAGCAGACGTGCGCTCGGCACGCCTGTCCGTCGTGGGTGACGTCGCGAAGGCCTATATCGACCTGCGCACGGCGCAGCTGCGCATGCAGGTCGGCGAGACGGCGGTCGGACGCTATCGCGACACGCTGGCGCTCACCCAGGCGCGCCTGAACGCCAACCTCGTCTCGGAGTCCGATGTCCTCAAGGCCAAGGGTTCGCTGGCCGCGGCCGAGGCCAACCTGCCACCGCTGCGGTCGGCCGCCGCCGAGGCTCGCCACAAGCTGGCCGTGCTCATGGCCCGGTCGCCAACGGATCTCGACGCCTGGCTCGGCGTCAGCAAGGCGTTGCCGCGCTTCCAGGGCGCGATCGATGCCGGCATCCCGGCCGACCTGCTGCGCCGCCGGCCTGATGTGGTGAAGTCCGAACGAAAGCTCGCCGCCGCGACCGCCCGCATCGGCGTGGAGCAGGCGAAGCTGCTGCCGGCCATCTCGCTGACCGGCAGTATCGGCGCCAGCCAGACCAACATCAGCGGCGTCACGATTGGCGTGCCGGGTACCTGGTCGATTGGCCCATCGATCACCCTGCCGATCTTCAATGCCGGCAAGCTGGGCTACCAGAAGGATGCCGCCGTCGCCCAAGCCAACCAGGCGGCCGGTGCCTATCGTGCCGCGGTACTGGCGGCGCTTCAGGATGTGGAGAACGCCTTCGCCAATTACCGCGCCGACCGGCAGAAAATCGTCACCCTGACCGCCGCCGTCGCGAACTACGGCTCGGCCCTGAAGCTCGCGAAGGATCTCTACAGCCGGGGCCTCACGAGCTTCCTCGACGTTCTCGAAGCCGAGCAGTCGCTGTACAGCAACCAGGATTCACTGTCCGTGGTCGAGGGCCAGTTGCTGAAGGACATCGTGGCGATCTTCAAGGGCCTTGGCGGCGGTTGGTAGGCATCGAGCGCCAGAGACCTAAGGCTGCCGGCGGGAGTTCATGGCGATCTTCTGCAGCACCGGCAGGATGTACTCGCGGAATCTGGCCGGGTTCTCGCTCATCGGGAAGTGACCCAGTTCCTTCATGACTTGCACCTGCGCGCCGGGAATCTGGTCGGCCGTACGCAGCGTGTCCTCGGCGGTGCAGGAGAAATCGTACTCCCCGGTCAGCAGGTAGAGCGGGCAGATGCTCGTGTCGATCGACTTCACCTTCTCGCGCAGGTCGCCATCGACCCGGTAGAAATAGAGATCGCCTTTGAAGATGCCGGGGCCACCCTGCATGTACATCCACAGCGTCTCGTGGCGGCTGACGGGAGGACTCTGCGGCGCGATCAGCCCCGAGATCAGGGCGGCGCAGACCTCGCCGCCATGGACATCGGGACGGTGCAGCCAGGCCGTGTCGTACCAGGGCTGCTGGAAATCGGCGGCTTCGAGCGCAACGAGGGCCCGGAACTCGGCGGCATGTTCGATCGCCAGATTGAGCACGATACGGCCGCCGATCGAGCAGCCCATCACCACCGGCCGCTCAAGCTCCAGCGCCTGGCAGAA
>JAESFK010000862.1_pt1 | contig 11544 bp, 10 predicted proteins | sample 9269391 | NCBI WGS metagenome assembly JAESFK01 (sample SAMN14506231, study PRJNA617097) | algae metagenome | isolation source: Drouetiella hepatica UHER 2000/2452 and co-occurring heterotrophs from... | place: Slovakia: Slovak Paradise National Park, Hrabusice, Kosice Region | collected 2000-01-01
GCTGCCGCGACCGGTCTGGCAATAGCTTGGGTTGTCATGGCGGTCTCCTTGGTTGGAGAGACCATGTCACGACCGGGATCACCGGGCTTGCAGGAACGCTACGGTCCCGGACGTAGCTTCCCATACCGATTCAAAGCGCTCGGAGCTGGATTCAAGTTCCAAGCGGAATTCGTTGTCTCGAAAAGGAAAACCCCGCGGACGGATCCGCGGGGCCTCGGTGATTGGGCGTATCGCCCTGGCTCAGGAATGCGCCAGAACCGCAAGCAGCAGGAGCGCGATGATGTTGGTGATCTTGATCGCGGGGTTCACGGCGGGGCCCGCCGTGTCCTTGTAGGGGTCGCCGACGGTGTCGCCGGTCACCGAGGCCTTGTGCGCCTCGGAGCCTTTCATATGGCGCACCCCATCCTTGTCGACGAAGCCGTCCTCGAAGGACTTCTTGGCGTTGTCCCAGGCGCCGCCGCCGGAGGTCATCGAGATGGCGACGAAGATGCCCGTGACGATGACGCCCAGCAGCATGGCGCCCACCGCCGCGAAGGCCTGATTCCTGCCGGCGATGGCGTTGATCGCGAAATAGGTCACGATCGGCGCGAGCACGGGCAGGAGCGAGGGCACGATCATCTCCTTGATCGCGGCCTTGGTCAGCAGATCGACGGCGCGGGCGTAATCAGGACGCTCCGTGCCGTCCATGATGCCGGGCTTCTCCTTGAACTGGCGCCGGACCTCTTCGACCACGGAGCCCGCCGCACGTCCCACCGCCGTCATGCCCATGCCGGCGAAAAGGAAGGGAATCAGACCGCCGAGCAGCAGGCCGACGACGACGTAGGGATTGGACAGCGAGAAATCGACCGTGACACCCTTGAAGTACTGGAAGGTCGTCGAGCCCGCCTTGTTGGCCTCGGCGATGAAGAAGTTCAGGTCCGAGGTGTAGGCCGCAAAGAGCACCAGCGCGCCGAGGCCGGCAGAGCCGATCGCGTAGCCCTTGGTGATCGCCTTGGTGGTGTTGCCGACGGCGTCGAGCGCGTCGGTGGAGTGGCGGACCTCCTTGGGCAGGCCCGCCATCTCGGCGATGCCGCCGGCATTGTCGGTGACCGGGCCGAAGGCGTCGAGCGCCACGACCACGCCCGCCAGCGCCAGCATAGCGGTGGTGGCAATCGCGATGCCGAACAATCCGGCGAAACCATAGGAGACGATGATGCCGGCGACGATCACGATGGTCGGCAGCGCGGTCGATTCCAAGGATACAGCGAGGCCCTGGATGACGTTGGTGCCGTGGCCGGTGACCGAGGCCTGGGCGATCGAGACAACCGGGCGCTTGCCGGTGCCGGTGTAATACTCGGTGATGACGACGATCAGCAGCGTGACGGCCAAACCGACCAGCGCGCAGGAAAAGAGCGCGCCGGAGGTGAAGGTGACGCCCTGCCCCGTGGTGAAGGAGGCCGAAAAGCCGCCAAACATCAGGTGGTTCACCGCCGCGATCGCGCCGACCGAGAGCACGCCGGCGGCGATGAAGCCCTTGTAGAGCGCGCCCATGATCGACTGGTTGGCGCCGAGCTTGACGAAGAAGGTGCCGATGATCGAGGTGACGATGCAGGCAGCCCCGATCGCCATCGGGTAGAGCATCATCTGGCCCAGCACAGGCTGGCCGGCGAAGAAGATCGCCGCCAGCACCATGGTCGCGACCAGCGTGACCGCATAGGTCTCGAACAGGTCGGCCGCCATGCCGGCGCAGTCACCAACATTGTCGCCGACGTTGTCGGCGATGGTGGCGGGGTTGCGCGGATCGTCCTCGGGAATACCGGCCTCGACCTTGCCGACGAGGTCGGCGCCGACATCGGCGCCCTTGGTGAAGATGCCACCGCCCAGACGCGCGAAGATCGAGATCAACGAGGCGCCGAAGCCGAGCGCCACCAGCGAATCGATGACGACACGGCTGGAGGGGCTGAAGCCGAGCATCGAGGTCAGGATGCCGTAGTAGACGGCGACGCCCAGCAGCGCGAGGCCCGCGACCAGCATGCCGGTGACCGCGCCCGCCTTGAAGGCGACGTCGAGGCCGTCGCCCAGCGACTGCATCGCGGCCTGGGCGGTGCGGACATTGGCGCGCACCGAAACGTTCATGCCGATGAAGCCGGCCGCGCCCGAAAGCACGGCGCCGATCAGGAAGCCGATGCCGACCCATTTGCCGAGCAGATAGATCAGGGCCACGAAAAGGACGGCGCCAACCATCGAAATGGTGACATATTGGCGCTTGAGATAAGCCTGCGCGCCCTCGGCGACCGCTGCGGAAATCTCCTGCATGCGCTGGTTGCCGGCGTCGCGTTTCATGACGTCGGCATAGGCCCAGACGCCATAGGCGATCGATAATGCACTTAAGACGATGATGATAAGCAGGGCTGACATTCCGTTTCCTGACCTTGAGCTTCCGACCGATCGGGAGCGCTATCGCTCCTCATTTGCCGCTTTGGACGCCAGGCACAGGAAAAACGGGCCAAGAAACATCAAGGCCCGCTTCGCGTCGCCAGTGTCAGGCGAATTTGTGGCAAGTTTCGCGCGGAAGCGCAAACGCGGCGATGCGCCCCTGACGCAAGGTCGGGGCGGCACGCGGCGCGGATCGCAGGGCTCTAGAGTGTGACGTCGCGGTTGACGTTCTTGTAGAGCAGGTAGCAGGCCTCGCCGAAGCCGGTCGGATAGAACTGCTGCGGGCAGTAGCCGCCCATCCAGATGAAGTCGCGGGCCCAGATCTCGTGCCAATCCTGGCCAAGAAAATAGAGCCCCTGCCCTTCCAGCATGTAGAGCCCGTGCTCCATCACATGGGTCTCGACATCGGGGAAGCAGGTGCCGGGCTTGAACCACATCAGGTTCATCTCGAAATCGAAGCGCAGATCGCCATAGGGCAGCAGGAACTGGAAGCCACGCCCCTCCATGCCGGTATGATTGGTGACCGGGACCGCGTCCTGATGCGAGAGGATCGGCTCCGGCACGGCCAGTCCCGGTGCGGGCTCATAGCGCTTGCGCAGCGCGAGAACGCGAACGGGCTCGGCGCTGTCGTTGCGAAGGCTGAAGGAGGTTCCGGGCGGCAGATAGGCGAAGCTGCCCTGCCGAAACGTGGAGGCGGCCTGGCCATCGATCGAAAACGCGGCCTCGCCCGACAGCCCGTAGTAGAAATGCTGGACGCCGTCCTCGGCGAAGGGCGCGCGCGTGCCACCGCCCGGCTCGATCTCGAGCACATATTGCGCGAAGGCCGCGCCCAGCACGGGAGCAGCGAGAATCCGGACGATCGTCTTTTCCAGATGCGGCAGACGACTGACCAGAACGCCTTCGGGCGGCATGAAGGCGTAGTTGCGCGCGACCACGCCGCGATTATGGCCGATGGCGCCCACAGCGGGGCGGCCAGCGGTCTGGGGAAGCTGGTGGGGGCGCATGGCGGGTCTCCTGGCCGGCGGTCGATTTGGGGGCTGTTCAGGCTGCCACGGCGCGCCGGCCAAGTCCCTGCCAGGCAACCAGCGCCATGGCCACCACGACCGGCGGGAAGACCAGCCAGTTGACGCTGTCCCAGCCGCCGGCATGGAGCAGGCCGCCCGACGAGAACGAGGCGATGGCGACCGAGCCGAAGACGAGGAAGTCGTTGGCGGCCTGAACCTTGACGCGCTCCTCGGGCCGGTAACAGTCGGTGACGAGGGCGGTGGCGCCGATGAAGCCGAAGTTCCAGCCGATCCCGAGCAGGATGAGCGCGATCCAGAAATGCGCAACGCTGAGGCCCGACAAGCCCACGACCGCCGCCAGCGCCGTCAGCAGCAGGCCCGCTATCGTCACCTGCGCCTTGCCGAAACGGGCGATAAGCCGACCGGTGAAGAAGCTCGGTCCGAACATGGCGAGCACATGCCACTGGATGCCGAGCGCCGCATCGCCCACCGAATGGCCGCAGCCGATCATGGCCAAGGGCGCCGCCGTCATCAGGAAACTCATCAACCCATAGGTGACGAGGCCGGCCGTGACCGAGGCGATGAATTTCGGCTGCCGCATGATCTCACCGAGCGGACGGCCTCCGGCCTGCGCGACCTTGGCAACGGGAGGCGCCCGCAGTTGCAGGATCACCAGCATCGCGATCAATGCGAGGCAGCCCTGGGCGAGGAAGCTTGCGGCGAACGGCGCATCCGGCGTGAGATCGCGCGTCCAGTAGACGGCTTGCGGGCCGATCACTCCGGCTGCGATGCCGCCGATCATGACCCAGGAGATCGCGCGCGGCCTGAAGCTGTCGGTGGCTGCGTCTGCCGCCGCGAAGCGATAGCTCTGCACGAAGGCGCCATAGAGCCCGCATGCGAAGGTGCCGAGGCAGAACAGCCAGAACAGGCGTGCGCTCGTGCCGGCGGCCGCGATGCTGGCGGCCGTGGCGCCGATCAGTGCCCCAATCAGGTAGCCGTTGCGACGCCCGAGCCGCCGCATCAGCATGGCGGCGGGAATGACGCCGACGGCGATGCCAAGCTGCATCAGGCTGACGGGAACGGTCGCGAAGGTCTGGTCCGTGACCAGTTGCGAGCCGACGATGCCCCCCAGCGAGATGACGATCGGAGGGCTCGACCCGCCCAGCGCCTGGGCGCAGGCGAGAACCACGGAGTTGCGCTTGGCAAGCGCATCGCCGTCACCGACCGGAATATGCTGGTTCATGCGTCTGCCGCCCTCGACGAGACGGCGCTTCGAGGGCCGCCTTCAGAAATGAGCGAAGGAGCCCTGCGCGAAACTGCGCGCCTTGCCCCGTTCGCGGTACGTCGCCACGCCGGCCGCATCGGTCACATGGCCGATCCGGGTCAGCGCGATTCCGGCAGCCTCGGCCGCCGCGACCAGAGCAGGATATTCCCTTTCCGAGGCCGTGCAGAGAATTTCGTAGTCGTCTCCGCCGGTCCAGGCCAGTTCCGCCAGTGCGGGATCGGCCATGATCGCAGCGCGCGCCGCCAATGAGAGCGGAACCGCGTCGAGATCGATCTCCGCACCCACGCCGGAAGCATTGAGCAACTTGGCAAGGTCGCCGACGAGCCCATCCGAAACGTCCATGGCAGCGGAGGCGTGGCGTTGCAGCCCCTCCGCGAGGGCACGCCGCGGTTGGGGGTGGAGATAGCGATCGGCGAGGAAGGCGCGCCCAGCCTCGCCAAGGCGCGAAACCCAGTCCGGCCTGGCCGGTCCATGCACCTTCAAGCCCAGCGCGCCGTCGCCGATCGTTCCGGAGACCAGGATCAGGTCGCCCGGCTTCGCGCCTGAGCGCAGCACCATCCGGCCCGCAGGCACGCTGCCGAAGGCTGTGATCGACAGCGTCAGGGGGCCGGAGGTCGAGACCGTGTCGCCGCCGATCAGGGGGCAGCCGCTCTCGGCCGCGATGGCGGCAAGGCCCGAGGCGAAGCCTGTCAGCCACGCCTCGTCCCAGCCCTTCGGCAAGGCGAGCGAGAGCACGAAGCCTTCCGGCTTGGCACCCTTGGCCGCCAGATCGGAGAGGTTCACCGCCAGCGCCTTGCGGGCGATCGAGGCCGGCGGGTCATCCGGGAAGAAGTGCACGCCGGCGACCAGCGCATCCACCGTCACGACGATCTCGTAGCCGCGCGCCGGCCTGAGCAAGCCGGCATCGTCGAGGAGACCCAGGCCCCCCGCCCCCGCCATCGGCGCGAAATGGCGGGCGATCAGTTCAAATTCGCCGGGGCGTGAGGACTCAGCTTCCAAGAATGCGCCCTTCCCTGCCTCGCGCCGTCATCCCCGGCGACCGGAGGGGGACCCGGGATGACGGCGGTGTTCTACCGGTATGACAAAATCACGCCGCCGGGGCGTCGAACTCGTCGGAGCGGAAGTCGCGGGCCAGCTTGTCGAGGACGGCATTGACCATGCCGATCTCCTCGCCCTCGTAGAAGGCGCGGGCGACCGCGACATATTCCGAGATCACGGCGCGGGCCGGCACGTCCTTGCGGAAGACCAATTCATAGGCCCCGGCGCGGAAGATCGCGCGGACCACGGCCTCGACCCGCTTCAGCGGCCAGCCCTCGGCCAGCAGATCGTCGACCGCGCGGTCGACCAGGCGCTGCTCGCGGACGACACCGCCAAGAAGATCGCGGAAGAAGGCAATCTCGGCCTTGGGCAGCTCGATGTCCTCGACCTCCTTGCCGATCCAGAACGCCTCGAACTCGGCCATGGCCTCGACCACGCCGCGCCCGCCGATCTCCATCTCGTAGAGCGCCTGCACGACGGAGAGCCGTGCGCCCCGCCGCATCTCGGCGCGGCTCACGTCGTTGGCTCCCCAAGGGAGCGCTTGTAGCGCAGCACGGCGAGCGCCGCCTCCGCCGCGCCGCCGCCCTTGTCCATCTCGGCGCGGTTGGCGCGGGCCCAGGCCTGGGCATCGTTCTCGACGGTCAGGATGCCGTTGCCGAGCGGCAGGGCGAAGGCGACCGAAAGGTCCATCAATGCGCGCGAGCTTTCGCCGGCGACGATGTCGTAATGGCCGGTCTCGCCGCGGATGACGGTGCCGAGCGCGATCACCGCCTCATAAGGATCGACCGCCTCGTCGGCGGCGCGCAGTCCGATGACGATCGCTGAGGGAATTTCCAGCGCACCGGGCACGGTGACGACGTCGACGCGGCATTCGGCCTTGTCGAGCACCGCGAGCGCGCCTTCCAGCAGCTCATCGGCCAGCTTGTCGTAGAAGCGCGCCTCGACCACGAGCACGCGCGCGCCGTCCAGCGGGACGACAGGAGTTGCGGCCTTGTCGGCCGAGATCTGCCGGGGTCCGGCCATGCTTCTTATCCTTCTCGGGTGTTGAGGGGCGCTGTTACCCCTGCGGGCGCGCCTCCGCAAGCCGCGCGGCATAGCGCGCCATCAGATCGACCTCGACATGCACCGGATCGCCCTCCCCGCGCTGCCCCCAGGTGGTGACGCTGAAGGAATGCGGGATCAGCAGCACGGTGAAGACGTCATCCTCGACCGTGTTGACCGTCAGCGAGGTGCCATCGAGGCAGATCGAGCCCTTGGCGGCGATGAAGCGCGGCAGGCCCTGCGGCGCGCGGATATGGAAGCGCGCCGTCGCCCCCCAGGGCTCGTCCGGATCGGGCGCGATCGGCTCGATCTTCAGAATGCGACCGACGCCGTCGACATGGCCAGTGACGAGATGGCCGCCGAGTTCGTCGCCGACCTTGAGCGAACGCTCGAGATTGATCAGCGTGCCAGGCTCCCACTCGCCGACATTCGTCTTCGAGAGGGTTTCGGCGGCAGCCTCGACCTGGAAGATGCAGCCGGGTTCGCCGTCCTGCCGTGGTCGCAAGGCCGTCACGGTCAGGCAGACGCCGCCGCAGGCAATCGAGGCGCCGATCTCGATGCCGGCAGCTTCATAGGGGCTTGCGATGGCGAGCCGCTTCAGGCTCGGGCCCTTGCGCTCGGCCTCTACGACCTTGCCGATGGCGGTGACGATGCCGGTGAACATCAGCCTGTCCTCACGAAATGCTCGAAACGGTCATGACCGATGGAACCGGTCTCGACGCGGGCGTAAACATCGCCATCCGCCAGCAGAGCCGCAAGAGGCGCACGCACGGCAATGATGCCGGGGCGACCCAGCGCATTCGGCGAGGTCGAGACGACGACCTCGTCGAGCAGCCCAGCGAGCGCAAGCTTCTCTGCGACGGTCGGCCCGCCCTCCGAGAAGATGCGCGTGATCCCGCGCGTGCCCAGCAATTGCAACGCCTCGGCGAGATCGAGATGGCCGTCGGCGCCGCCGGAAACGCGCATGACCTCGACACCTGCCGCGACGAGCGCCGTCTCGCGCTCGATCGGCGCCGCCTCTGCTGCGATGACCCAGACCGGCACCTCGGCGGCGGTCTTCACCAGTTGCGAAGCAAGCGGCAGGCGCAATTGCGAATCCAGGATGATCCGGATGGGCGAGCGCTGCGCCATGCCCGGCAGGCGCACCGTCAGCATCGGGTCGTCGGCGAGCACCGAGCCGATGCCGAGCATGATCGCGTCGTGATGGGCGCGCTGGAGATGGACCCAGCCGCTCGCCGCCGGGCATGAGACCGCGATCCGCGCACCGCCCGGGCCGCCGGCATAGCCATCGGCCGTGCGCGCGATCTTGAAGGTCACCATCGGCCGGCCTTGCGTGACACGCAGGACATGGCCGCGATGGGCCCGCTGTGCCTCTTCCTCAAGAACACCAGCCGTCACCGCAATGCCGGCCGTCCGCAGCAGGGCGAAGCCGAGGCCCTGGAACAGTGGGTTCGGATCGGCCATCGCCGCGACCACCCGCCTGACACCGGCCAGGATGCTGCGCTCGACGCAAGGCGTGGCAGCGCGGATCGTGCGGTGCGAGCAGGGTTCGAGGGTGACGTAGAGCGTGCCACCGGCAGCCGCGTTCGGGCCGGCGCGATCGAAGGCGTTGGCCTCGCCATGCGGCCGGCCGCCGGGTTGCGTGTGGCCGCGCGAGACGATGACCGGGCCATCGGACGTGTCCTGCGTCACCAGCGCGCCGACACAGGGGTTCGGCCAGGTCGTGCCCTGTCCGCGCGCGCCGAAATCGAGCGCCTGCCGCATGAAAGCTTGGTCGATCGCGGCCTGTTGCCGCCCGAAATCAGTCACGGACTGGCGGGGACGGGCTTTCGCCCTCCTCCTCGTCGCCGCTGAGCTGGCCGAGGATCTCCTCGAAGTCGCGCGCCTCGCGGAAGTTCTTGTAGACCGAAGCGAAGCGGACATAGGCGACGTCGTCGAGCGCCTTCAGCCCCTCCATGACCAACTCGCCGATGGCCGAGCTCGCGATCTCGCCCTCGCCAGAGCTTTCGAGCTGGCGCACGATGCCGTTGACCATACGCTCGATCCGCTCAGGCGCCACCGCGCGCTTGCGCAGCGCGACCTCGATCGAGGTCTGGAGCTTGTCCCGGTCGAAGACCGTGCGCCGGCCCGAGCGCTTGACCACCGTCAGCTCGCGCAATTGCACCCGCTCGAAGGTGGTGAAGCGGCCGCCGCAATCGGGGCAGACGCGACGGCGCCGGATCGAGGCGGAATCGTCGGTGGGGCGGGAATCCTTCACCTGCGTGTCGAGGGAGCCGCAATAGGGACAGCGCATCTGTGCCGCTTACCTTTCCAATGCTCCCTCGACCTTGGCCGCTCAATAGATCGGGAAGCGCCCGGTCAGTTCCTTGACCTTGGCCTTCACCGCCTGCTCGACGGCGGCATTGCCCTCCTCGCCATTGGTGGCGAGCCCGTCCAGCACCTCGGCGATCAGCTCGCCGACCTTCTTGAACTCGGCGACGCCGAAGCCGCGCGAGGTCGCGGCCGGCGTGCCAAGGCGGATGCCCGACGTCACCATCGGCTTTTCCGGATCGAACGGGATGCCGTTCTTGTTGCAGGTGATGTGGGCGCGGCCGAGCGCGATCTCGGCGGCCTTGCCGGTGATCTTCTTGGAGCGCAGGTCAACCAGCATCAGGTGGTTGTCGGTGCCGCCCGTGACGAGATCGAAGCCCTTGGTCTTCAGCGTCTCGGCGAGCGCCTTGGCGTTCTCGACGACGGCGCGGGCGTAGATCTTGAACTCGGGCTGGAGCGCCTCCTGGAAGGCGACCGCCTTGGCGGCGATGACATGCATCAGCGGCCCGCCCTGGATGCCCGGGAAGATCGCCGAGTTGAACTTCTTCGCCAGCGCCTCGTCATTCGTCAGGATCATGCCGCCGCGCGGGCCGCGCAGGGTCTTGTGCGTGGTCGTGGTCGCGACATGGGCGTGCGGGAACGGCGAGGGATGCGCGCCACCGGCGACGAGCCCGGCGAAATGGGCGATGTCGACCATGAAGTAGGCACCGACCTCGTCGGCGATCGCGCGGAATCGGGCGAAATCCCAGTGTCGGGCATAGGCCGAGCCACCGGCAACGATGACCTTCGGCTTGTGCTCGCGAGCGAGGTGCTCGAGCGCGTCATAGTCGATGACCTGATCGACGACGCAGACGCCGTAGGAGACGACGTTGAACCACTTGCCGGACTGGTTGACCGGCGCGCCATGGGTCAGGTGCCCGCCGGCGGCGAGGTCGAGGCCCATGAAGGTGTCGCCGGGCTGCATCAGCGCCATGAATACGGCCTGGTTGGCCTGGCTGCCGGAGTTGGGCTGCACATTGGCGAAGCTGCAGCCGAACAGGCGGGTGGCGCGCTCGATGGCGAGCTTCTCGGCGATGTCGACGAACTGGCAACCGCCATAGTAGCGCCGGCCTGGATAGCCCTCGGCGTACTTGTTGGTCATCACCGAGCCCTGCGCCTCGAGCACGGCGCGGGAGACGATGTTCTCCGAGGCGATCAGCTCGATCTCGTCGCGCTGGCGGCCGAGTTCGAGTTCGATGGCACGGGCGATCTCGGGATCGGCATCGGCGAGCGACGCGGCGAAGAACGAGTTCGACAGGTGCTTTTCGGCGGCGGCGTCATGGCTCATGGCGAGGCTCCATCGGCGCTGGATCGTCGCAGGCCGCAGGGCTTTATCGACCCTGCGCGGCATGCGGTTGCGAAGGCTTGCGGAATCCGCGCGCGCGATCCCGCCATCGCCGGTCCCGTAGCACTCGCGGTGCGCCTTTTACAAGCGCGAAGCGGGTGACATGAGCGCGCGGGCAGGCCAGAACGGAGACTGCCAACCAGTGCAAGGAATGCGATCCGCCATGCGGCATGACACCGACGACGCTGCTTTCGACAGGCGCTCGCCGCTCGGCGCCTTCCTGAAAAGCGAGGCTGCCGGCGGCGTGCTGCTGATGATCGCCGCGGCACTGGCGCTCATCATCGCCAATTCCCCGGTGGCACCGCTCTATTTCTCGCTGCTCGACCAGTACATCGGCGGTCTGAGCATCCTGCACTGGATCAACGATGCGCTGATGGCGCTGTTCTTCCTGCTCGTCGGGCTGGAGATCAAACGCGAGTTCGTCGAGGGGCAGCTCTCATCCTGGTCGCGCCGCGCCCTGCCCGGCATCGCCGCGCTCGGCGGCATGGTCGCCCCGGCGCTGATCTATCTGGCGATGACACGCGGCGATTCGGTCGCGGCCGGAGGCTGGGCGATCCCGACTGCGACGGACATCGCCTTCGCGCTCGGCGTGCTCGCCCTGCTCGGCCCGCGCGTGCCGGTCTCGCTGAAGATCTTCCTGACCGCGCTCGCGATCATCGACGATCTCGGCGCCGTCATCATCATCGCGCTGTTCTATACCAAGGGGCTGTCACTGCCGATGCTCGGGCTTGCCGGCGCCTGCATCGTCGCACTCATCGCGCTGAACCGCATGAACGTGACCCGGCTCTGGGCCTATCTCGGCCTCGGCGCGCTGCTCTGGTTCTTCGTGCTCAAATCCGGCGTTCACGCCACGCTCGCCGGCGTCGCTCTCGCGTTGACCATTCCGATCGGCGACGGCAGCGACAGCGATGAGCCCGAGCACTCGCCGCTCCATACGCTCGAGCATCTGCTGCACCCCTACGTCGCCTTCCTGATCGTGCCGATCTTCGGCTTCGCCAATGCGGGCGTGTCGTTTACGGGCATGACGCCGGCCAGTGCGCTCGCGCCGGTGCCGCTCGGCATCGCGC
>JAESFK010000863.1_pt1 | contig 11535 bp, 16 predicted proteins | sample 9269391 | NCBI WGS metagenome assembly JAESFK01 (sample SAMN14506231, study PRJNA617097) | algae metagenome | isolation source: Drouetiella hepatica UHER 2000/2452 and co-occurring heterotrophs from... | place: Slovakia: Slovak Paradise National Park, Hrabusice, Kosice Region | collected 2000-01-01
GGCGGCGTTCAGCACCTGTCCGACGAAGGCCGTGCCCGCGCGCGTCGAGGCGCCGCCGAACGGATGGATGAACCAGTTGAGGCAGGTCGCGAGGCCGACCTGGTATTTCGCGAGATCCACGCGACCGTGCAGCGCCGGCGAAAGCTCTCCGGCGGCGAAGCTCGGCAGGACGAGCGGCGCCACGGTCATGGCGCGCTCCCGTCGAAGCCGCGCACCCCGAGACTCTGGGGCAGCCGGTCCATATCGCCCGGCATCATGCCCTCGTTGGCGCTGTCGGCCATGGCGCGTTCGATCCGCTCCTGTGCCCGGCGCGCGAGGCGCTCCGCGAGGTCGGCCTTCTGCGTGATGGCGTGTGCAACGGAAGCAGCGAGACAGTCGACGAAGGCCAGGATGAATCCCGGCGTGAAGCGCGCCGGGTCGGTCACCCGCTGGGCGTAGACTGCCGACACCCGGTCCTCGTTGCAGTAGAGAAACGTGCCGCTGCCGTTGGAAGCGATCTCGAAGCCGGTCGCCGGCGAGCCGGCGACCCAGCTCGCGCCGCCGAAATCGAGCCGCCGCATCCTGAGACAGTCGGACGGATAGGCATAACTCGAGGCCCAGCGCGCCGGCGGCGTGCCCGACGCGGCTAGCGCCTGAGAGACACGGTTGAAGTTCCAGTCGACCAGCGACTGCAGTTCGTCGCGCACGGTCTCGTACCAGAGGTTCAGCTGGCGCGCCTCGGTGCTGTTCTCGGTCAGGTCGGCGATGGTCGCGCGCGTGCCGAGACGGCTGAGCGCCATGTTGCCGATATCGGTGTCGGCCGGCATCTAGCGCCCTCCCCCCGCGGCGACAGCCTTCTCCAGCGCCGCGGACTTCTGCGCCGAGCCCGAGCTGGAGCCGACCCAATAGGCGACGATATCGCCGAACTTGGCACCCAGCGTGCCGAGCAGAATGTAGGCGATCTCGCGCGACGCCAGCGGGATCTCCTGGCGAACGACGAACCACAGTGCGGCCATGAAGGCTACGGTCACGAGCACGCTGACGACGACCGCGCCCCAGGCAATCGCCGAGCCGGCCTTCGCGAGCTCGACCGTCTGGCCGCGCGCGCTCGCCACGTCCGCAAGCTCGGCCTGCAGCGTGTCGAACGCCTGCCGGCGGGCATCGGCCTCGGCCTGGATCACCGCCATCCTGAACTGCAGCGCCAGGTTGGGATCGGCGGAGATCGCCCGTTCGATGCCGGCAGCGTCCGATGTACCCAGGATGTCCTGCGCGATGCCGGTCACCTTCGAGACGGCGGCACCGGTCTTGTCGCCCATGATCCAGGACGCGACGGTCGGCGCGAGGCCGAGCAGCAGAGGAAGAAAGGGCATCTAGGTCTCCTGCGAGAGAAACAGGTCGCGCTCGGCCGCGCGCCGGGTCACGAGGCCCGGCAGGACGCCGTCGGCGCCGCGGTTCCAGCGCTTGAACTGCCCGGCCGCGCCGGCTGCATCACCCGAGTTCAGCAGACGCAGCAAGGTCGAGTTGCCGAAGGCGGCCGGGCCGATGTTGAAGACGAAGCTCACCAGCGCATCGAGCTGGCCCTGGGTCAGCGGCACGTCGACCAGGCGGCGCACGGCGCCCTCGGCCGCCTGCAGGTCCTCACGCAGCCAGTCGGTTGCCTGCGCCTCGGTGCAGGTGTCGCCCCGGCGGACGCCCCGCGTGTGGCCGTAGCCGATCGTCCAGGGCTCGCCGGTCACGCGGTTGCCGGGATCGGGGTAGGCCTCGGTCTCCAGGCCTTCCGAGATCTTGATCAGGTCGAGGCCCCTGTCGGACGTTAGGAGGAGGAAATTGGCTGCGTGACTCATGGCGTCCTCGTCGTGGGAACGGGCGACCACAGGCGCTGCCACAGGCCGTCGATCTTCACGTCCTGCGCGTCGTTGCGGCGGTCGACGGTGTCGAGCCGCTGGCCGTGGGCGTTGAAGCGGCTCTCGGTCGCGCCTTGCATGGCGGCCACCTGGGCCTGCAGGGTGCGAACGGCGGCCGTCGTTTCGTCCAGCGTGGCCAACGTGCGCTGCGAGAGCAGGACGAGCAGCGCCATGCCACCCGCAACGATCCAGCGGTAGGCCTGGACGCCCAGTCCTGCCCTTCCGCCGGCGCCATTGCCGTTCGGATGCTCGGTGCCGCTCATGCGTCGACCGACGGCAGCGCCGCAGGAAATGACGGATCTTCGCCGTCCAGCTGTTGCAACCTCGAGAGACACGTCCGATGCGGCGCGTGCGCCGGATCGTCCAGCACCTCGGCGCCGAGGATGAACACGCCATTGATGCGCTCGACCGGCACGAGAGCCCGGCCTGGAGTGACACTGGACAGACCGGCGACGGCGTCGCGATCGGCACGGCCGAGCAGGATGAACATGGCCATTAAACCTGCGCCCCCGTCGCGGTCGCCCATGCCTGGACGTTGGCATAACGCACAGCCCGCTGGGCTTCGCTCAACGCCGCACCGAAAGCCACGAAGCCAATGGAAGCGGCACGGAAGGAAGCTGGCACACCACTGCCATTCAGACCGCCCACGATGACAGCGTCGTCCGGCAGTGAAGAGCCAACAGTGCCAGGATCGGCTGTCCGGACCATGTCGACGCCATTCTTCGCGCCGTACACATCCGTGACGAGCGTGCCGCTTCGGCCCGTCTGCGTCAGGGCGAGGCTTGTCGCGACCGGCAGCGTATAGGTGGATGAACCGGAGTTCGCCGACATCGACGCGTTGCCGGCCACACGAGGCCGTATCGAGAAACCCCGACTACCGCTCGAGGAGCAGCCGGCCGAGACCGAGTTGCTGCCGACATCCGTCCTCTCGTAGGTTTCGATGTGCACCGAATGGGTGCTCATCGACACGCCGTGGCTACCTGGGATGAAGCCGGTGTCGATGTAACTGGTCGTTCCGTTGAACGTATAATCGCGGTCGGCGGTGAAGGTCGGCGAGTTGACCGCCGTCGCCAGGCGACGCTGCTTCAGAGAGGTCAGCGCCTGCGCCGCATTCTCCGCCCAGAAGCCCAGGTAATCGTCGGTGAGCGTCCACAGGCCGGCCGCCTTCTCGCTGAAGACGAACTGGTCGACGACGACCAGGCGCGCGAGGGAGATGCTGCCGCCATTGGCAACGACGGCATCGCGCCACGCCAGCACGTCGGTATCGAACGCCCGCGTGCTGCCGCGTGCTCTGTTGAGAAAGGCGATGGCCATACTCAGGCTCCGACGTAGACGGTGAGCCTCTGGCCGTTGGTGCCGATCTGGGTCATGGCGCTCTGCGCCTCCTTGCCCGTGATCTGCACCGTGTCGCCGCCTGAAAGGGCAATGCCGGCGTCGAGCGCGCAGCTGCCGCCGGTCGGATCGAACGCGGCATCGCCGTTGGCCTTCGCGCTGCTCACGATGACGATGCGCCGCATCGCGTCGGCCGGAACCAATTCCGCCGAGGCGCCGGTCATGATGACGGTCGACCTGGTAAGCGCCGTCCCCGTGAGGTTCGTCAGCACGACCGGTAGCGGCTTTACCTCCGAGACCGGGATGGCGGCGCGTTGGACGGCGGACTGGTAGGCGATGTCTTGAGCCATGGAGTGTTCTCCTCGTGATGGCGGGGCCGGCCCGGAGACCGGCCCCTCTGTGCTCACTATCTGCCGGTCACTGCTCGGCGATCACTGGACGAGGACGACTTGGTCGCCCGGCTTGGCAGCCTTGACCGGCGCGCCGTCGCCGCGACCGGCCAGCGGATCGCCGAAGATCGGCGCCTCGCCCGCGCTGCGGCGGCGCGGCGCGTCGACCGGCACCAGGGAAAGGCCCGGCGGGCCGGACCACAGGATGCGCGCCCCGATCGGGTGAAGCTGGACGCCGTCGTAGAAGGGATTGTCGACGACGACGTACTCGGCGGACTTCTCGTTCTTCTCTTGCCTGGCCATGTCGCTGCCTCCGCTCAGACGGTGAAGCCGGACGCGTAGGCTCTGCTTGCCTGACGGTCGTGGGTGAGGAACGCGGTGAACATGCCGGCCGTCAGCGGACCGGTGGCCACCGTGTAGTTGGTCCGCAGGTAGCGCTCGGCATCGAGCGGCACCTTCACCCGCAGCACCTCCATGCCCACCGTCAGAACGGCCTTGCCGATCGCCCCGGAGCTCGCGAGCACGGCCGGCGAGGAGAAGCCCGCAGTGTCGTCGGTCTCCAGGGTGAAGGTGACCGTCGCGGCGCCGGAGGCCGTCACGCTCTGCGTGACCAGGATCACCAGCTCCAGTGGCTCGCCATTGCCCATGTCGCGGGCCGCGCCGAGGTCGATGATGTCGGTGGAAGCGGCGGTCGTGGTGACCGCCTGGTCCGTGCCGAAGGTGTTGAGCTTGTCGTACATCATGGTGTCTGTGTCCTTTCCTGCGGCGCCGCTTACGACACGGTCGCTTCGGCAAGCGTGATCTGGTCGCACTTGCGGATCGGGATGCCGCCGAACGAGTCGAAGATGCGGCCGTCGCTCTCGTCGAGCGTGCGGCGGATGTTGGTGTTGTTGGTGGTGGCCGCGACCGAGGCGCCGAGGTTGCGCTGGATGTCCAGCCACTGCTTCACGGTACGGTTCATGTACCAGGCGGGCCGGCACATCTTGATGTTCGGGATCTTGTTCATCGCCCGCATCATCAGCTTGACCAGGTCGGCCGGGGTCGAGCCCGCGAGATCCGACACGTCGATGTTGCCGATGCGCACGACGTAGCGCCAATCGCGCACCGTGAGGCCAGCATCCCACTTGTAGTGGGTGCGATAGCCCTGGTAGCGATTGCCGGAGGCGTCGAGCAGCGTCTGCTCGCCGAGGTCCTTCATCGACAGGCCGGCCTTGCTGCCCCTGGGGAAGATGCCGTGCACAGTGAGGTCGCCCCAACCCACCAGCCAGATCGACGTGTTGTCCGAACCCGAACCGCCGCCCGAGATGAAGTTGTTGGCAGTCTGCGACGTCGCCGTCGAGGTCGTGTTGTAGCGCGGCGCCAATCCCATGAAGCGCTCGGGATTGGTCGCGGTGTTGCCATAGAACAGCACCCCGGCGAGCTGCTGCGTCAGCCCTTCGAGGAAGGCGCGGTCCTCGCTCAGTCGATAGGCCGCGGTGTTGCCGTTGAGATCGGCGAGCGCCTTGTCGATTTCCGAGTAGGTCTCGAGCATGCCACAGGAATCGGTGATCTGCGTGCTCGTGCTCTTGGTCGGCACGATGCCCTCGTTGAAGCGGCGCCAGGTGCCGGTCGGCAGCGAGGTCTGCACGCTGGTGCGGTGACCTGTCGGCAGGTTGCCCTCGTTCCACACCATGTCGTCGGTGATCTCGTTCATCTGCGACAGCAGAAGGATCACCTGCGCGATGCTGCCATCGGGATCGATGACCTTGGACCAGTCGGCCAGGGTCGGATTGGTCACGGAAAGCGTTGCCATGTTGCTTGGTTCCTAGTTGTGCTGGGAGTTGGGATAGAGAGCCTTGGGGTCCATCGTGCCGGTTCCGCGGCCGGCATTGCCGCCCACGAACGAATCGTCCTTGATGGCGTCGGCGACCTTCACCATCCCGCGGATGAGCCCCGGGTGGTTGGTGAAGCCCAGCCCTTCGAGATAGGCGATGGTCTGGCGGTCGAAGACCCGGGCAAGCGCGGTGCGGGCATTGCCCAGCGCCTCGGGCGAAAACTCCTTCTCGGAGGTCGCGCGCCATTCGGTCGTCTGCTTGGTCCACGAAGAGGCGGCATGATCGTTCACCGCGCGCGCGATCTCCTTGTCGCGCTCGACGGTGAAGTCGATCAGCTTCTGAGCCGTCTCGGGAGCGATCTTCTCTCCGCCGAACAGCTTCATGGCGTCGCCGAACACCGGATCGTCGGAGCGGAAGCCGTCGGGGAGACGGAGGCCGGAATAGTCGGCGGCAACTTCGGCGCCGCTTTCTGCCTGGGCTTCGGATGCGGCCGCGCGACCCTCGGCTTCGAGGGCGGGCGCCGCTTCCCCGCGGGCCGTATCGCCGTCTGCTGCGCGAGCAGTCTGCTGTGCGGTCGTGGTGTCGAGTGTGTCAGACATCGCTCTGCTCCTCCGCGGCCCAGGCCGCCAGTTCGTCGCCCATCTCATTGACGCGAGCCTCTGCACTCATCAGCTCGGTCATCTCCGGCGCGTGACGTTCGAGTGCGCCCAGCAGCTCGATGCCGATGCTGCGGCGGCCGGCGCTGTAGTCCTGATGCCGCTGCGCCTCGAGGCCGCCCGGAACGTAGCCGTCGTTCCTGATGTCGGAGAGCCCGAGCAGCCCGTGCACGAAACGCCGGCCATACTCGGTGGCCATCACCGCGCAGAGGTCCGCGGCGACACGGTCCTGCGTCAGTTTTTCGATCTGCTCCGCCTGGCGGACCTGCCGTGCATCGTTCGGATCGTGCATTCCTAGACTCCCAGTACGGACTGAAGGGCATTGCGGCCGCCGCCGACCTCGGTCTCGCTCAAGGTCTTGGCGCCCTCCGCGACCGCGGCGGCCACCTGCAGCGCCTGCGCCGCCTGGGCCTGCAGCGCCCGCGCAGCACGAAGCCGGGCCACGGCGTCATCGGCCACGGTGATGGCGGCCGGGGCGCCGAGCTTGTCGGCATAGACGTCGATGCTCTCGTCAGCGTTCAGCTTGTCGAGCACCTCGGGCCGCGTCGCCGCGATGCTGCCGGCGAAGGCCCACAGACGCTCCACGGTGCCGAGATCGGCCGCCTTCTGCGCCTGCGCCAGGATGGAGATCAGCTCGACGTCGAGCGGATAGCCGTGCAGTTCCGGGGGCGGCTCGGTGAAGAGGCCGTTCTCGGCCATGATGGTGAAGGTGCGCTGGACGAGCGGCTGCAGCAGATCGTCGTGCAGGTTCTCCAGTACCGGCCCCAGCATCTGCATCTTCTCCTCGCGCCGCGTGCTGATCTCGAGCTGGTTGCGCGGCTGCACGCCCTCCATGTCCGAGATCATCAGGAAGAGGTCGGCGAAGAAGGCCGACTTGATGAAGCCCTGGGTGCGCGCGACGAGACGCTCGACCGCGTCGATCGCGCCGGGAGCCGTCTGGTAGAGCGGCCACATCCCGGCTCCCCTCTCCTGGGTGGTGAAGTAGTTGATGGCGCCGGGCAGCACCGACGAGGCCGAGCCGCGCAGGCTGACATGCGCGCCCATCGGCGGGTTCACATGCTTGTCGACGGCGTTGTGCTCGCGCTTCTTCAGGATCTGCAGCGACTTCACGTCCGGCAGCGCGTCGTGGCCGGGGCCCCTCGAATAGGCGTCACTGCCGATCGGCGCCCAGCGCGGGGCCAACACCGGGAACTGCGAATATCCGCCGCGATGGATGAACTCTCCTTCGGCCTGGCCGCCGCCCTCGCGCCAGTAGACCGAGCGGAACCTCTTGCCCGCCCGGTCGAGCCTGCCCCTCTCGAAGCCGGTATTGGGCTCGATCATGTGCAGGATCGCGATCTCGGTGTCGGCATCGTCACCGCGCGCACGCTCGGCGACCTCGGCAATGCCGTGGTCCGGCCACCGCTCCTGGATCTGGCGATACGAATACATGAACCGGCGCGCCAGCGTGTCGACCCGGCCGCGCCAGTCCAGGCCCAGCCAGTACTCACCGGTCGACAGCGTATAGAGACGGATCACGTCTTCGCGGTCGAACTCGACGATCGCGCAGCCGGTGCCGAACTGGCCCAGCTCCTCGTAGATCGAGGGCAACGCCGAGTAGAGGTTGCCGGCGTTGAACACCATGCGCATGCGCTCGGCGCACTCGTCGAGCCAGACCTTCACGGGGGCCAGCGACGCCACGCGACGCTCGGGAATGGAGAGCCGGAACCACGGCCGCGCCGGCGAAGTGACCCCGGACATCAGACCGGCCACCAGGGTGCGCAAGGCAAAAAGTGCCGTGGGGTCGAGTATGGCGCCGTTGGCCTGCGCGCCGCGGCCGACCTGGTTGGGCGAGGTGAAGAACTGGCCGCGCCGCGGATTGACGAAGCGCGACAGCTCGCGCCAGCCCGGTTCCCAAGACTGGCGCTGGCGCTTCAGGACGTTGAGGCGGGAATCTATGTGACGGCGCAGGGCGGGATCGTGGGCCATCGCTCAGGCCCCCAGCGTCGTCTTGCCGCGCAAGGCGGTGGTGGATGCAGCGTCGGTCAGCCCGAGGCCGCCAGTCGTGATCGTCGAGGCGTAGCCCGCCATCGCGGCCGCGCGCTTCTTCTGCGCTTCCCGCGCCTCGCGCACCGACGGATCGGCCATCGACGGGACGGGATCGGGCGCCGGCGGCAGGGCCGGCGGCGACATCGGAGGATAAGCGGCCTGTCCGCCACCAAAAATTCCCAAGGGCATCTCTCCTGTGAGCGAGCCCTTGAGTTACTGATGAACCGGATTTTGCGGATGCAAGCGAAAATTCCCGGCGCACGCCCTCGCGGCAGCGACCCTGCCGTATGTCGACCACAGACCTGCGGTGGCCGCTTGCCGGCACGGCCCGGCGCCCCCATCCTCCGCGCCGCATGAAAGCTTGGCTCGTCCGTCATGTCGGCCTCTCGCGTCCCTACCGCTTCGAGCGCACGATCGCCGTTGCGGCGGCGCTGCTGTTGGCGGTAGGCGGCGGTACCGTCGTGCTCGTCTATGGGCTGGCGAATGACGTTGCCGCCGGATCGCCCGCGGCGTGGTTCTTCGCCTATGTCGGCGGGCTGCTGGCGCTCGGCATCATCTGCGCGCCGTGGCCGCGCATAACGATGGTGGTGCTGTCCCTGGCGGCGCTGGAGCTGAGTATCGGGCTTGGCGCCGCGGTGATGGCCGAACATGAAATAGGCGCGGCGATCGGGATCTTCCCCGACCGCGGCGTGCGAAGCGCCACGCGGGTCTGGCATCCTCTGCTGCAAGCCGCCAACGTGCCGACGCCGGCCGGTACGCGCACGCGTTTCCATGTCGATTCGCAGGGGCTGCGCGGCCGCGAGCGCTCACCCGGGGAGTTGAAGGACCGCGTCGTCGTCGCCGTGTTCGGCGGTTCGACGGCGGAAAACATCGCCTTGTCCGACGGCGAGACCTGGCCCGAGCGCCTCGAGGCGTTGTTGGGAGCCGACCGGTTCGCCGTGCTGAACCGCGCGGTGAGCGGCAACAGCACGGTCGAGCATGTGATCCGCACGGCCTTCTACCAGGATGCCTATGGCACGGCGCCGCGCTGCGCCGTCTACTACGTCGGCGGTCAGGACATCGCCAACGCGCACTTCCGCAATCTCGATCCGGGCTACGCCGACTATCACACGCCGGCGCTCGTCGACGTGCTGGAGGCCCGTCATTCCGATCGCGCACCGGTCGCCATGTCGCCGATCCTGCGGCTGCTGCAACGCGGCGCAACTATGCTCTTCGACACGGTGCGCCCGGTGGGCGATCCCAAGGGTACCCCGGCCGCCGAGCCTGACACGGCCCTGGACGCGATCTTTGCACGGAACATCCGCACCATCTCCGCCATCAACCGGGAGCGCGGTGTGCGAACGATCTGGATCGGCGAGGTGCTCAACGGGGCGCCGCCGCCGCCCGACGTCGGCCCTCATGCGAAGTGGACCCCCTTCATCGAGCTGAAGGACCTGAACCGGCTGCTGGCGCATCTCCGTTCCGTGCTGAAGCGCGAGGCGGCCGCGTTGGGCGATGTCCATGTCGACGTGAACCAAAGCAAGCTGGACGACAGCCACTTCGTCGATGCCGAGCACTTCTCCGCCAAGGGCGCCCGGGCCTTCGCGACGATGATCACCCCCGCCATCGCCGACGCCTGCGGTCCATCCACGTGAATAGGCCCGCCCTGCCCGTCGGATCAGGGAGAGGGCGGGCCTAAAGACATCGAGCAGACCGGTCGAGCCGTCGCCCAGGATGCCTCCCAGATCGCCTCTGCGGACGATTGACCAGACCATGACAATGCAGTTGGACTGAGTCCAGCTTTTAAGAGTCCGCGAGCGGGTCGTAGTCAGACTCGATCGACACGGCGGAGAACGCCGGTGACCCCCCGCCTGTGTCGAATTGCGTGTCCTCAGGCAGGTCGGCAACCGGATAGGCGAAGGTCAGCGCCAGGCCGTCGGCATTGTCGGGGGAGGCCAGACCGCGCTTCTTCATGTCTTCCTTCTTTTCGAGCTGGATCGCGTTGTGCAGGTCGAAGCCGTATTCGCGAGACGTGAGTTCAGCCTTCAATTCGGGATCGTCGGGGATAGCGCCGGTCTTCAGCCAGGCGCGCAGCGAGGCCCACATCTCGGCCGACTTGTTGGCGGTGAGCGGCATGCCGTCGCCCCATGTATAGCGGTCGGCACGGCCGCCGAAATTGACGCCGACCACGAGACGGCCCTGCAGCATCTGGCGCACGCGATCCACCACGCCGGCGCCGATGCCGCCCTCGTCGATGAAGACCGCCGTCGCACGATGCTGGATCGCCTGCTCCGCCACCTTGCCCGACAGGACCATGAGGTCGCCGACCCTGAGCTTGATCGCAGGGACTGTGCGCGCGTCGCGACCGCGGCGGAACCAGATCGTGCTCTGATCGTCGCCGCCGCGCGCGCAGTCGACGCCCATCACCAACGGCTGGCGCAGATGGCTCTCGGCTGGGCGGCGGGCCGCCTCTTCCACCGTCTCGCCGTCGATGAACTGCATGGCGCCCCCTCTCGGAAACTCACCTTTAACGCGGACGCGGAAGAAATCACTGTCGTCGCCATAGTCGGCCGCCCAGCGCGCGATCTCGTCCTTGTCGGTCAGCGAGACCTTGCGGCCGTCGACCTGGTGACGCACCCACCGATGCCGGAATCGCCCGAAGCACTCGCGAAAGCGGCCGGTGTTTCTGGTCGGGTTACCGGTGGCCAGCCACAGGATCTCGGTGCCGCGATCGGTCAGGGCGCCCTCGATCGTCTCCCACACCGGATCGGGAATGGCCGAGGCCTCGTCGAAGGCGACGAACAGGCGCCGGCCCTGGTTGTGCAGGCCGGCGAAGGCCTCGGTGCTGCGCAGGCTCCACGGCACGGCATCGATGCGCCAAGTCCGCTCATGCGCGGGCTCGACGCTGGCGATTGAGGTGGCGGAGATATCGAACCAGTCGGCGCAGACGGCGAGCCGCAGCCACTTGGTGAGCTCGGGCCAGGTCTTGGTCTTGAGCTGCGTCGCCGTGTTGGCCGTAACGACCCCGCGCGTGTCGCGGAAGGTGGCGAGCGCCCACACGATGATCCATGCCACCAGCGCCGACTTGCCGACGCCGTGCCCCGAAGCGACGGCGATGCGGATCGCATCGGAGGCGCTGCCGAGCGACCGCCCGATCTCCCGAAGAACGTCGCACTGCCACGGCTCGGGGCCCGCGTCCTTCGCGAGCACCGTCCCCGCCTCGCCCCACGGAAAGGCAAACAGCACGAAGCCCAGCGGATCATGCGCATAGGTACCGATCTCGATACCGAGAGGATCGAGGGCGGACGCGGGAGGAGAGTCCGGGACTTCGACCACAATGCCGGTTCCTGATGGGCCGGACTCCGGTTTTGCAAGTGGTAATGGCCAGCCACTTTCCCCAATGAACGGATGGTCCGGGGACACTACAACCTATGACTGCCGCCGATTCGGCCCT
>JAESFK010000865.1_pt1 | contig 11518 bp, 11 predicted proteins | sample 9269391 | NCBI WGS metagenome assembly JAESFK01 (sample SAMN14506231, study PRJNA617097) | algae metagenome | isolation source: Drouetiella hepatica UHER 2000/2452 and co-occurring heterotrophs from... | place: Slovakia: Slovak Paradise National Park, Hrabusice, Kosice Region | collected 2000-01-01
TGCTCATAGTAGCGGATCGTCTCGACCTTCACGCCGGTCCGGTCCGACAGCGATCCGATCGGCATGACGCGTTCGAGGTTTTTCGCGTCCATCGTCATTTTCCCTCTTGAACCTGAAGTGGCTAGAGATCCTATCTAGGGGGTCTCGCAGCACCTGCAAGCGGACACGACCATGACCATGACATCGAATGCCGAGCCCGAGACCTTGAGCTGGAAGGTCGGCGGCATGGATTGCGCGGGTTGCGCTGCGAATATCCGCGGCGCCGTCGAGCGTCTGCCCGGCGTCAGCGACGTCAAACTCTCGGTGATGACCGAGATCATGACGCTGAACCTTGACGAGAGCCAAACGAGGCGTGACGCGATCGAAAAGCGCGTTTCAAGTCTGGGCTACACCACATCGGCGCTCGCGCCGAAGCCGGTCGCCGGGCAAGACGCGTCCACGAAAGCGTCCGACGCCTGCGGTTGCTGCCATGATCATGGTGAGCCCGCGGCGTCGAGCATTCGCGCTGCAGAGCCTCAGCTTCTGATCTGGAAGGTCGGCGGCATGGACTGCGCGAGTTGCGCGGCGAAGATCATGGATGCGGTCGAGCGCCTGCCTGGCGCCTCGGATGTCAAAGTGTCCGTGATGGCCGAAACCTTGACGCTGAGGCTCGATGAGCGCCTGACGGGCCGCGATGTGGTCGAGATACGGGTCGCGAGCCTCGGCTACATCACGACGCCTGTCCCAGCCGACACCGCCGCCTTGAGGAAGGCGGCGGCGCAAGCCGATCGGCATGCGCCCGAAAGACCCCATGATCACCATCACGGCGAACACAGTGCGGTGAACGCCCCCAAGCAGCAAGGCGATCGCGGCCACGGCCTGCCCGGACACATCCACGAGGCGACGCCGGACGGCATCTCCTGGTATCAGACCAATAAGGGCCGGCTCGTCCTGACGACAGGCGCGCTGCTCGGTGCGGCCTGGGCCGCCAGCTTGGTCTGGCCGGCCGCCGCTCATTGGGCATTCATCGCAGCCTGCGTGATCGGCATCGTTCCCGTGGCGCGCAAGGCTTACGCGGCGGCGAGCGCCGGCATGCCTTTCACCATCGAGATGCTGATGACGATCGCCGCCACCGGCGCCCTCTTCATCGGGGCGGCGGAAGAAGCGGCGTTGGTCGTCTTCCTCTTCGCCGTCGGCGAGGTGCTTGAAGGTGTCGCAGCCGATCGAGCGCGGGCCTCCATCCGCGCGCTCGGCGATCTCGTGCCGAAGACCGCCATCGTCGAGGAGAATGGCGCGACCCGCACGGTCGACGCGGCCGCACTGGCAATTGGTCAGATCGTCCTCGTGCGCCCAGGCGACCGCATTCCCGCCGATGGCGAGATCATCGACGGCGTCTCCGGCATCGACGAGAGCCCTGTTACCGGAGAGTCGGTGCCCAAGACCAAGGGCGTCGGTGACCCGGTGTTCGCCGGCTCCGTCAACAGCGAGGCGGCACTGCGCGTCCGCGTGACGAAGGCCGCCGAAGACAACACGATCGCCCGCATCATCAGGCTGGTCGAGGAAGCACAGGAGGCGCGCGCGCCGACAGAGCGCTTCATCGACCGCTTCTCGCGGATCTACATGCCGGCCGTCGTCGGCCTGGCCGTGCTGGTCGCGATCGTGCCGCCGCTGATGCTCGGCGGTGAATGGTCCGTCTGGATTTACCGCGCACTGGCGCTGCTGCTGATCGGCTGCCCCTGCGCGCTCGTCATCTCGGTGCCGGCATCGATCGCGGCATCGCTTTCGACGGGAGCTCGCCAGGGCCTGCTGATGAAGGGCGGCGTCGTCATCGAGGCGGCGGCGAAGACCGGCATCGTCGCTTTCGACAAGACGGGAACGTTGACGCAAGGGCGCCCGCGCGTGACCGAGGTCGTTTCCCTGGGACGTCCCGAGCGCGAGGTCGTCGAACTCGCAGCATCCGTCGAGACCGGCTCGAGCCATCCGCTGGCGCTCGCGATCATCGAGCGCGCCAAGGCGCATATGATCCCGGTCCGCAACGCGGCCGACGCCAGGGCTATTGCAGGTCAGGGTGTCACGGGCGCGCTTGATGGCGTGTCGATCTTCGTCGGCGCGCCCCGCCATGCGCTGTCCCGAGCCATGTTCGATGATCAGGCCAAGGCTGCCATCGAGCAACTGGAAAGCGCGGGCAAGACGGTCGCAGCGGTCATCGCCGACGGCGCGCTGGCCGGGTTGATCGCGATGCGCGACGAGCCGCGCGAGGACGCCGCCGCTGGCATTGCCGAACTGAAGGCGCTCGGCATCCGGTCACTCATGCTGACCGGCGACAACGCGCGCACCGGCGCGGCCATCGCGGGCTCTCTCGACATGGAGCACAAGGCCGAACTGATGCCCGACGACAAGGTCGGAGCGATCAAGGCTCTCTCTGCTGATACCTCCGTCATGATGGTGGGCGACGGCATCAACGATGCGCCGGCGCTCGCTGCCGCCGGCATCGGCGTGGCGATGGGCTCGGGCACCGATGTCGCGCTTGAAACTGCCGACGCGGCCATCCTGAAAAGCCGGGTTCGCGACGTCGCCGCGATGATCCGATTGGCGCGGGCGACGATGGGCAACATCCGCGTCAACATCGCCATCGCGCTCGGGCTCAAGGCGGTGTTCCTGGTGACCACGGTGTTCGGTTACACCGGGCTCTGGGTGGCGATCCTCGCCGACACCGGCGCGACCGTCATCGTGACAGCCAACGCGCTGCGGCTGCTCCGCTTCAACGCCGGCCGTGCGGCCTAGCGGAGCAGCACGCCATGTCGGGCATGGAGATCGCGAGCTACCTGATGACTGTGGTCTACGTCATCAGCTTCCTGGCCCTGTCGGCCATCCTCGCCAGGGAAGCGGGGCGGCCGATCTGGCTCTTCGACAAGGGGCGCGAGAAGCAGGCGCTGCCTGCAACGCTGTTCCGCGTCGCATTCGTCGGAGCGGTGATCTGGCCGCTTGCGCAGTCGTTGGCCGGCAATCCGATCAAGGTCGACCCGCTCTCGAGCGCCCTGGACGGCCCTTGGCTCGATGTCCTCGGTCATCTTTTCGTTGTGGTTGGAGCCAGCCTCGCGATTCTGTCCCAGCGCCACATGGGCGTGTCCTGGCGCATCGGCGCGGCCGAGGGCGAACTCGGGCCGATCGTCGACAACGGCCCATTCGCGGTCTCGCGCAATCCCGTCTTCGTCGGACAAGCCCTGCTCTTCGTCGGGCTCTTCATCGTGCTGCCCAGCCTGATCCAGGCGGCCCTGACGCTCGCGCTTCTGGTCGCCGTCGTCCTGCAGGTGCGCATCGAAGAACGCGTCCTTTCGCAGACGCTTGGCCAACCTTATCGGGACTACCAACGGCGCGTCAGGCGTTGGCTCGGTACGCGAAGCCGCGCAGAGAACGCAACGCCATGAAGATGCAGGTTCGGGTCGGAGAAGTGCTGGGCTGGGCTCTCGCAGCCGCAGGGCTGGATCAGGTCTCGAAATGGGTCATCCTGACCTATGTCATGGCGCCGCCGCGCGTGATCGAGATCGCGCCGTTCCTCAACCTGCGCCTCGGCTTCAACTACGGTGTCAGCTTCGGGATCGGCCGCGACATGCTCGAAGCGTGGCCGGAAGTGCTGGCCGCATTCAAGGTCGCTGTCGCGCTCGGCCTGGTGGTCTGGGCAGTCAGAAGTCAGGTCCGGCTGGAGCGGATCGGTCTTGGCCTGATCGCCGGCGGTGCGCTCGGCAATGCGCAGGACCGCTGGCGGCAGGGAGCCGTCACCGATTTCATAGACCTGCACTGGGCGCAATGGCATTGGCCGACCTTCAATGGCGCCGATATCGCCATTTCGGCCGGCGTCGGCCTGATGCTGCTGGCAGCGCTTGCCGACTATCGCCGCGCCCGACCCGGCACCGCACCCTCACAAACGGCGCAACCTTCAGACCTGCAAGGAGACAGGCCTTGAAGCGGATGCGGTGGCGGGCACGTTCACGGCGTCCCGAAGCACGATGGCTAAGATGGTTGCGCCGAAATGGCTGACCATCGTCGCAACCGTGATCGCAGCGATCATCATCGTGCTGACCTTCAAGCTGCTGTTCGGCGTGGCCACAGGCTGATCCTGGTCATGCAATGTCGCATTGCGGGGTCGTCCAGGCCTCGCTATGCCAGCGCCGTGATCGATCTCTCACCCAGAGCCGTCGTCGTCCGGGCCCTGCTCGTGCTGACGCTCGCCTATGTTCTGATTCTGCAGGGGCTGTTCGGGAGCGCAGCCGCTAGCTCCCAGCTCGCCAATGCCAGCGCCCTGCCGGGCATGATGCAGGCCCTGTGCTCCGGCGCGCCGATTCCGGACGAGGCTGTACCCGACGACATCGGTCACCATGGCGCGGCGCAGTCGTCCTGCTGCGCCTGGGGGGCAGCGCTCGCACTCGACCCGATCGTCCCGCCAACTGCCCCGGCGGTACCGTTTCCCTATCTCGCTTCCACAGGCCGTCTCGTCGCGTTCGGACAGGTGATGGAGGTCGCGATCCTGTTCCGGGTCGCCACCCGACAAGGCTCACGAGCACCACCCGACCTCGCAGCGTGACCCGAGCGCCGGCCTTCGCCGGCACGATTGCCTGTTCGAGGATCCATCAATGACGCGTTTCGCAACCGGCGCCCTCGGCGTCGCCCTGCCCCTTGCCGCCTGCAGTTCCGATCACTCCGGTCTGTGAGGCTTGCCATGTCGATCTTGAAATGGATCCGCTTCGCCGCCTGGGCCGGCGTCGCCCTCGCGTCCTTCGTCGCGGCCGCCATCCTGCTGGGATGGTGGCAGGTCGATGGTCCCGGTCGCCCAGACGCCGATCGCACGACCGTACAAGGTGCGCCTGCGATCGGTGGGCCATTCACGCTGGTCGATCACACTGGGAGGACCGTCACCGACGCCGACTATCGCGGCAAGCCGATGGCGGTGTTCTTCGGCTTCACGCACTGCCCCGAGGTCTGCCCCACCACGCTGTTCGAGATCACGAGCCGACTGCAAAAGCTTGGCCCGCAAGCCGACAGGCTCCAGGTCCTGTTCATCACGGTGGATCCCGAGCGCGACACGCCCCAGCAAGTCGCTCTCTACCTGCAGTCCTTCGATCCGCGCATCGTGGGTCTGTCGGGGACGCGCGAGCAGGTCGAGGCCGCGCTCGCGTCCTACAAGGCCTACGCCAAGAAGATCCCGGCCGATGGCGGCTACACCATGGATCACACGGCATCGACCTACTTGATGGACGCGCAGGGCAATTTCAGAACGATCATCGACTACCACGACGAGGATCGCCCGGCGCTCGACAAGATGCGCATGGTGCTCCGGTGACCCCGAAAAGGCGCAAGCCGGTGATCGTCGCCGGTTTCTGCCGCATCCTTCTCGGCGATCGCTCCGGGGTTGGCATGATCGGCGGCGCGATCCCCTTCCTTCGCACGGTTCTGTTCGCCGATGGGATGACAGCAAGCCTCGCCGGATGCGTGGGGCAGGGCGCTGCCCGCAGACCGTGGCCGGCGCCTCCGCCATCGTCATGGTGCTGGGCCATCTCTCGACGCAGACTTTCTGGCTTCTCGTAGCCTTCCCAATCCTCGCGAAAATCGCATGAAAGGCTCGCTGCTAAAATGACCAATAGCGATATCGCCGCCGGCGGAAACGACTGCTGGCTCTACCTTTTCATCGCCTGGACCGTTGCTGTCGCAGCGAGCCTGGGTGCGCTCTTCATCGGCGAGGTCGTCGGTCAGGCTCCCTGCAGCCTGTGCTGGCATCAGCGCGCCTTCATGTTCCCGCTCGCGATCCTGCTCGCGGTGGCGAGCTTCCGCGGAGACACCGGTGCATGGCTCTATGCGCTTCCCCTGGCTGCGATCGGCACGGCAATCGCCGGCTTCCACAGCCTGCTCTATGCCGGCTTCATCCCCGAGGGCATTCAGCCCTGCTCGCAGGGGCCATCCTGCGCCAGCGCCGACATGACGATCCTGGGCGTGTTGCCATTGCCCTACCTGTCTCTCGCGGCCTTCGTCGCGATCGCTGTTGCGCTGATCGGCTCCAGAACAAAGGTCGCGTCATGAACCGCCGCGCTATCGTCGTCCTCACCGGTGTCTTCGCGCTGGCGATCTTTTCCGGCGCGACCGTGTTCCATCAAAACGAGCAGACCAAACGGGCACAGGCCATCGCAGCCTCGCGCACCGAGGCGCTGGTTCGCGAGCATTCGCCGATCATCGGGCCCGCGAACGCCCCCGTGACGATCGTTGAGTTCTTCGATCCGTCCTGCGAGACCTGTCGCGCATTCTATCCCCCGCTCAAGCAGATCATGGCGCTTTTCCCGAGCGACGCGCGGCTCGTCATTCGCTACGCGGCGTTTCACGAGGGATCCGATCACGCCGTCAAGATCCTCGAAGCTGCGCGCCTCCAGGGCAAGTTCGAGGCAGTCCTCGCAGCGCTGCTGGAGTTCCAGCCGGAATGGGCGGATCACGACAAGCCCGATATCGAGAAGGCGTGGGCGCGCGCGAAGGACGCCGGGCTCGACATCGAGATCGGCAGGCGCGACGCGGCCCGGCCAGAATTCCAGGCAACCTTGGACAAGGATGCGGCGGATGCGAAGGCGCTCGAGGTGACTCGGACACCGACCTTCTTCGTGAACGGCCATCCCTTGACGGAGTTCGGACCGCGTCCGCTCTATGAATTGGTCAAGCGCGAGGTCGAGAAGGTGCGCAGATAGGACGGCCGTCCCCGAGGCCTGCGGCCGCGAGCGCGATCCGGATCATCGGCGGTTCGCCCTTGCGGCCCGCTCCGCCGGCGCTCTCCCCGGCCCCGGACCTCTGTCTCATTCGCGCTCCATAATGGCTGCGTTGACGCAGCGAGAACGATACCGCCTTAGATGGTTCGGAACCTGTGTTTCTTCACCGGCAGCTCGCGGATGCGCTGGCCGGTGGCGGCGAAGATGGCGTTGAGCACGGCTGGTGCCGCGACGCTGATCACCGGCTCGCCGGCGCCGCCCCAGAAGCCGCCTGAAGGCACGATCACTGTCTCGGCCTGCGGCATGTCGGCGAGGCGCATCACCTTGTACTCGTGATAGTTGGTCTGCTCGACCGCGCCGTTTGCGACGGTGCATTCGCCGTAGAGACAGGCGGAAAGGCCGAAGGCGAGACAGCCCTCGGTCTGCCGCCTGGGCGAAGCGGTCTCCGCCGGCCTTGGTATCGCGATCATGCCAGCGAAGACGCGGTTGATCATTTGCGCCGCGCTGCTGACGGGGGCGGCGACGCTGATCGTCGGGCCGGTCAGCTTCGTCGGCCTGATGGCGCCACACCTGGCGCGGATGCTCGGCCTGCGCGGCGCAGGTGCTCATCTGGCCGGCGCCGCCCTCGTCGGCGCGCTGCTGCTGGCAATGGCGGACTGCCTCTCCAGGCTGGTTTTCTTCCCGTACCAGATGCCGGTCGGCCTGTTCGCTTCCCTGATCGGCGCGCCCTACCTTGTCTGGACGCTGGTGAGAGAGCGGGCTGGCTAGAGTACCGAACCTGTGCCCATTTCGTCGCGTTGTAGAGGCCGGAAAGGTGACACCCGGCGCGAGGCTGGAGGCGATCAGGATATGCCCGCTTCCGGGCTTGCGGGGGTAGGGCAGGGAGGGCGGCCCGAACGACCCAGAGCGTGCCATAGACGTTCGTGTCGAACTGTGCGCGCGCCTGTGCCCGGTCGATTGTGCCGACGACCGCGCGACCAGCCAACCAGGCCGATGGGAAGACCTTGGTGCCGACGCCCACGGCATGGTGTTTGCCGTTGCCCAGCAGGCTCACCCGCTGCCCCTTGGCGAGCGGGCGAAGGGCCAGCGGCACCTTCACGTTGAGGTCGTAGGAACCCTGCTTGGTAGTGCAGGGTCGAGGCATTGGAAGAGCCAAGATGTGAAACCGCAATGGGAAGCGGATGCCACCTAACTCGTTCTCAATGCTTAGCTCTTTGACGCGAAAGCGAGAAAGAGTGGTGCCCAGGAGAGGACTCGAACCTCCACGCCCTTGCGAGCGCCAGCACCTGAAGCTGGTGCGTCTACCAATTCCGCCACCTGGGCAACGGCGGTTCGTTTACGGAGACGCCGCGGTACTGTCAACGCCTCCGGAGCGATTTGTTGGCTATCGTTCGATTTTCGTTGTGCAAAGCAGAACCTCCCACCGCGGCGGACGGTGCAGCGGCGGGAAATTCTCTGATATCACGCAGCGCGACGGGCGCTGCCATGCTGGGTTTCGAAGGTCTGCCGGCCCGCCGCGCCATGGCCCGCCCCGTCCTGCCCTGTCTTGAAGGCGGCGACGAGGTCGTTGAGCTGGCCGATGCGGGAGGAGAGCGAGGCGGCAGACGCCGCGCTCTGTTCGGAGAGGGCGGCGTTCTGTTGCGTCATCTCGTCGAGATGCGCGACGGCCTGGCTCATCTCGTCGATGCCGTTGGCCTGTTCGCCGGCGGCGGCCGAGATGTCGGCGATGGTGGCGGCGACCTTGCGCGAATGGCTGAGGATCTGGCTGAGCTGGTCGCCGGCCTGGCGCACCAGCTTGACGCCCTCGCCGACCTCCAGGTTGGAGGACGAGATCAGGCCGGAGATGTCCTTGGCGGCGGCACTCGAGCGCTGCGCCAGGGTGCGCACCTCCGAGGCGACGACGGCAAAGCCCTTGCCGGCATCGCCGGCGCGGGCTGCCTCGACCGCCGCGTTCAGCGCCAGCAGATTGGTCTGGAAGGCGATGTCGTCGATCACCCGGATGATGTCGGAGATCTTCTGCGAGGCGCTCTCGATGCGGGCCATGGCCTCGACCGCCTGGCCGGCGATGACGCCGCCGCTTTGGGCCGCCTGCATCGCATCATTGGCGATGCCGGCTGCATCCTTCGAGGCCTGGGCCGAGGCCTTGACCGAGGCCGCGAGCTCCTCGGTGGTGGCAGCGGTCTCCTCCAGCGAGGAGGCCTGCTCCTCGGTGCGCTTCGAGAGGTCGTCGGCGCCCATGTTGATCTCGCGGGCGGCCAAGCCGACATCGGCCGAGGTCACCTGGATCGTCCGCACCGTCGAAGACAGCCGGTCGACCGTCTCGTTGATCGCGCCCTTGAGCTCGGCGAATTTGCCGCGATAGGCTGAATCGACCCGCACGGTGAGGTCGCCGCCGGCCACCGCCGAGAGCGCCCGGGCGAACTCACTCGTCGCCGAATCGACCACCGCATTGATCTCGTTGATGCCGGCGACCAGTTTCTGCATCTGCTCGTCGGCCTGCTCCATCTGGAGCCTGGCCGAGAAATCACCCGCAGCCGCGGCCGCCACGACCTCGCCGACGTCCGAGACGACCAGCGCCATATTTTCCGCCGCGCGCAGGCGGCGCGACGAGGCCTCGCGCTCCTGCTCCTCCAGGGCGCGGATCTTCTGGAGATTGTCGCGGAGGATTTGCAGCGAGGCCGCCATCTGGCCGATCTCGTCGCGCCGCTCGGTGCCTTCGACGCCGCTGTCGAGATCGCCGTCGGCGATGCGGTGCATGGTGCCGTTGAGGCCCCGCAGCGGCAGCAGGATGCCGCGGCGCGCGACGAAGAGGCTCAGCAGAAGCCCGCCGAGGATACCGAGCACGGCGACGACGACCTGCACCATCAGGAAGCGGTCGACGGAAGCGAAGGCGCTGTCGCGGGTCGCCTCGATCGTCTTGCCGGAATAGGTGGTGTAGGCCTTGACCGCATCGGTCACGGCCTTCTGCCCGTCGAGACAGGCGGCGAGCGCGGCCTCGACCGCCGAGCGATCGGCCGTCGCGCTCCGGGACGCCGCCACCATCGCGCGGATCTGGTCGAAATAGCTGCCGAGCTTGGCGCGGACCTCGCCGATCAGGCGCTTCTCCTCGGCATCGGCCAACGCCTCCAGGATCGGCAGCCGTGCCAGCATCTCCTTCATGCGCCGCTCGGATTCGGTCGCGAACTCGGCGTGCTTTTCAGGCTGGCGCGCGAGCTGGTAGGTCATCCGGCTGATCGCGATGATGTCGATGCGCAAATCCATGGCTTCGCGCGCGACGCCGCCGGTCTGCTCGACATCGAGCATCGAACGCTTGAGCTGCGTCAGGCCCGTCCAGCCGACCAGGGCGATGATGATGGCGACGACGCTCATCACGGCGACGACGCCGATGGATTTCGACACGATGGAGGCGTGCTTCAGCATGGGAGGTCAGCTCTCGGCGGCGGGGTTTTGCAGGACGACGCGGCGACGGGATGGGGCTCGGCTCGATCGTCAGATCGAGGATAGTGGTCCGGCCGTTTCCTCATCGTCGGAGTCCGGGATGCTGGCAGCCCCGACCGGTTGCGTCATGCCGTGCCCGCGATCCGGGCCAGGCGACGATCCGGTTCTATGATCCGATCCGATGGTAAAAACCCTAGCGACGCTGTCTTAACGAAGTTTTGCGTCGCCCTTGGCTCGCGTCAGCATGGGCTGGGATCATGGCGGGAAAAGCATGGCAGCCGGGCGTGGCCGTGGCTTGCGCAGGCTGGAGCGCGCGAGGCAGTCTCCCGCCGCATCGCGTAAGGCGGGCGAGCCTGGGGAGGCAATCATGTTCTTGACCAATCAGGATGCCGTCGATCTCGTCGCCTTCCGGCATGATCTGCACCGCAAGCCCGAAATCTCCGGCGAGGAGAGCGAGACCGCGCTCGCCGTGACGCGCTTCCTGAAGGCGAGCGCGCCCGACCGTATCGTGACGGGGCTGGGTGGCCATGGCGTTGCCGCGATCTTCGAAGGGCGCGAGGCCGGCCCCACCGTCATGCTGCGGGCCGAGCTCGACGCCCTGCCGATCGAGGAGCTGTCGAGCGTCGAGCATCGCTCGCAGGTGCCGGGCAAGGGGCATCTCTGCGGTCATGACGGCCATATGGCGATCCTGGCGGCGGTCGGCCGCGGGCTTGGCCGTCAGCGCCCGCAGCGCGGTCGGGCGATCCTGCTGTTCCAGCCGGCCGAGGAGACCGGTGCCGGCGCTGCTGCGGTGATCGCCGATTCGAAATTCTTGGAGATCGCGCCCGATTTCGCCTTCTCGCTGCACAACAAGCCCGGCATCCCGCTTGGCCATGCCCGGCTGTCGGAGGGCGCGGCCAATTGCGCCTCGCGTGGCCTGCGCATCGTGCTGACCGGGGAGACCTCCCACGCCTCGACGCCGGAACACGGCGTCTCGCCGATGCAGGCGGTGTCGCGGCTGATGCCGGCCCTGACCGCGCTCGGCCCGGGCGGGACGCTCGATGCCTCCTATGCGCTCGTCACCATCACCCATGCCGTCATCGGCGAGGCTGCCTTTGGCATCGCGCCCGGCCGCGCTGAAATCTGGGCGACGCTGCGGACCGTCGCGGATCGCGGGATGGGCGCGCTTTGCGCCCGCGCCGAGGCGCTGGTGAACGAAGCCGCGGCGAGCCAGGGGCTGGCGGTCGCGATGGAATACCACGACGTCTTCCATCACTGCGAGAACGACGCCGAGGCCGTTGGGCTGTTGCGGCAGGCTTTCGAGCAGGAAAGCATCCCGCATGGCCCGACGGAGCCGAGCCGGGGCTCGGAGGATTTCGGAC
>JAESFK010000866.1_pt1 | contig 11502 bp, 12 predicted proteins | sample 9269391 | NCBI WGS metagenome assembly JAESFK01 (sample SAMN14506231, study PRJNA617097) | algae metagenome | isolation source: Drouetiella hepatica UHER 2000/2452 and co-occurring heterotrophs from... | place: Slovakia: Slovak Paradise National Park, Hrabusice, Kosice Region | collected 2000-01-01
GCTGGCCTCGCTGACACTGGCGGCGCAATTCGCCAGCGACCGCAAGCCGATCCGCTCCGGCCTTGTCTGGCGCATCCTCAGCGAGACGGCAGATGGCTCGCCGCCGCGCATCGTGGCGCGCTCCACGGACGCCCAACCCGTCTTCTCGCTCGAACCCGGCACCTATCTGCTGCACGCGGCCTATGGTTTCGCCAGCGGCACCAAACGCGTCACGCTCGGTCCGCAGGGGCTGCGTGATCAGGTCTCGATCAGTGCCGGCGGGCTCTCGCTCGCGGGCTCGATCGGCGATGCTCCGATCGCACCGGCCCAACTGAGCTTCCAGATCTTCGTGCCGCTGCAGGGCAATTCCGAAGGCCGCCTCGTCGCCAACGCCAGGGGCGGCGAGCTGATCCGCCTGCCGGAGGGCACCTATCACGTCGTCTCGACCTATGGCGATTCCAACGCGATCCAGCGCGCCGATGTGAAAGTCGAGTCCGGCAAGGTCACCGATGCGACGCTGCATCACCGTGCTGCCCGCGTGACGCTGAAGCTGGTCGCGGCCCCCGGTGGCGAAGCCTTTGCCGGAACCGCCTTCAGCGTGCTGACCCCCGGCGGCGACGTCATCCGCGAAGCAATTGGCGCCTTCCCGCAGGTGATCCTGGCGGAAGGCGACTACGTCCTGATCGCCCGGCAGGAGGGACAGGTCCATTCGCGCGATTTCAAGGTCGAATCCGGCCTCGACCGCGACATCGAGGTGCTGGCGAAGTAAGGGGGCTGGCGAAGTAAGGCCTGGCCGGCCCGTCAGTTCGTCGACCTGGGACTGGCCGCCAGTTCCGGCTTGGCACCGGTCAGCGCACCGGCGATGCCATCGGCAATACGGATGGCGAGGCAGCGATGGCCGGCCTCGACCATCTGCGTGCCGTTCATCCCGACGAGCTCCTCGGGCGTGAAGCGCTTCGAGCGCGCCCAGTCCCGCATCATCGCATAGCGCGGGAAAACCGAGACGCCATGTTCGTCGGCGGTCTTCTTCAGCACGGCGCGGTAGTCGTCATAGCGCGGATAGCGCCCCTCGCGTGGCAGCCATGGCAGGTCCATCATCACCAAGTCGATGCCGGCGGCCTGGACCTTCAGGATGCCTTTGCGCAGGATCTTGGCGAGCTTCTCCTCGCCGACATTGCTGATCGCATCGTTGACCACCGTCTGCCAGATCACCACCGAGGGAGCCTGCTCGATGACATCCGTGTCCATCCGCAGCAGCATCTCATAGGCCGACTGGCCGCCGACGCCCTTGTTGACGACGCTGACCTCGGCCTTCGGCAGCCGCCGCCGCAATTCGTCCTGCAGGATGGCGGGGTAACTCCTGTCCTCGGCGCTCACGCCGGAGCCGGCTGTGGTCGAGGAACCGATCGCGACGATGGTGAGCTTTCCGGTCTCCCTCAGTGCCTTGACGGCAGCGGGCAGGACAGGCTGGAAGGGCTGTTGGGTCGCGCCGGAGCGGCAGCGCATATCGGCTGCGGCAGCGAGCGCCATCGGATTGGCGAACGCCACGCCTGTCCATGCGAAAAGGCTCAGTGCCGCTGCGCCGATGCTCGCGGCGAAGGCGCGGCGGCGGTCCCGCCGGAAAGCGTGAGCGACTGATACCACGTCAGGAACATCCCTAGCCCGACCAGCAATGTAATCCCGGCCAGGCAAACGAGCAACTGCGGCCCCAATGCGAAGCCGGTCTCGGCCATGACGATCTGGCCGGTGATGGCGAGCACCGTCCCGGCGCAGAACACATCGAGCGAATGGCGCCCGACCACGGCGAGCGTCCGGCCGATCGCATGACGCAGCAAACCCTCTCCCGACGGGAGCCAGCGCATCACGAGCCAGGCCAGCGCGAGAACATGCAGCAGGCGGCTCCAGGCCAGGTTGGTCTTGTCCGAACCGAGCTGCACCGAGTCGAACCAGTCGTTCAGCATCGCGATCCCGACCGGGTTTCCGGACGAGGTCTTGGCCACGAAGGCCAAAGCGAGGAAGGTGAGCGCCGCCGCATCGAGCCAGCGCAGCCGCGGCGCGCAAACACCCCGCTGCGCCGCGCAGCCGAGGATGATGCCGAGCGTGAACACGACCTGCCAGGCAAAAGGGTTGAAGAACCAGCCTGCCGCATGAACGTTCGGCAGGTTGAGACCGAACCAGAGCGCAGCCTGCCAGACCGAAAGCGAGATCAGCAGCGCCCCCAGCGGGCTGAACCGGACCGCGAGATAGATCAGTGGAAACAGGGCCAGCAGCACGATGTAGAGCGGCAGGATGTCGAGATAGGACGGCTGGTAGCGCAGCAGCAGCACATCCACGAGCGCCGCGAACGTGTCGCTGAAGAAGGGTTGGATGTTGATCGCTTCGACATAGAGCGGGTTCTGCGTGCGCGTCACCGCCGCAGCCACGACCCCGCAGACAATGATGAACACCGCGATATGCGCGATATAGAGCGTCCAGACCCTCCCTCCGATCTTCAGCGCGCCGACGGCAAGCCCGCGCCGCTCGATCAGGTTGCCATAGGCAAGCGTCGCCGAGACGCCCGCCAACAGCACGAAGGCGTCCGCACCGTCAGAGAAGCCGAAGTTATGCGGCATGAACGCGGCGACAGCGTTCCCGGGCATGTGATTGATGAAGATGACGAGCAGCGCCAGGCCGCGGATGACATCGATGCGCGCGTCCCGCTGCGCCGGTGACGGCGCGCCTTCCGGGCCATGGCCCAAGAACAGGAATCGGGTAAGCGCCTGCGTCACCGATGGCATCCGGAAAGGGTTAGCGAAACCTCTGGAGAGAACGAGCCACAGCGAGGCGGGTTCCCGAACATGAACGGAAGCTATCAGGCCCGTTCATCTGCCGTTCATAAAACAGAGGCAGCCCCGCGTCACCAATCTTCGCTTCACAAGCCTGTGTAGCGGCCGCGCGTGCGCCAAGGCGGAGCCGGCAGGCGGTTACGAAAATGGGAAATGGCGGGAAAATGCGCCCCTAGTAGGGCGGCTCGGCGTAGACGAGCTTGCCGTCGATCAGCAGGCGCTTGATCGCGGCCTCGCCCCCTGCGGAGACGGCGGCCACGACTTCGATCCGCGCGCGTGGCGTGGTCTCGATCGCGCGGCCCTCGCCCTGCGGCACGAAATAGCTCTCCAGCCCGTAGGCGATCCGCAGGCGCCGACGCCCGGAGGCGCAATCGGCCTCTCCGGCATCGTTCAGCGCGCAGGCCCCTGTCGACTGGACCCGGCCGGCGATTGCGACCTCGCCATTGGCCAGCGTCGGGCGCGTCCGACCCACGGCGCGTGCTTGCGCGAAGCCCTCCGCGTCGCGCGTCAGTGTCACGAAAACGGCATCGCCGCGCTGAAAGCCACCCTCGCCGCCGGCTGGACCTTCGACCGTGCTGATCGGATAGGCCAGAACGACATAGTCACCGCGAAACAGATCACGCGGATCGACCGGAACCGTCTTGAGCCGCACCTCGGCCCCGCTACGCAGGATGCTGGCCCGGCTCTCGACCAGGGCGAGCAAGCCGCCGGTCAAAAGCAGCATCGCAGCGAGCGCGCGCCAGAGCAGCGGCACCCGTTTGATGAACATGTCGGCGGAGGGAATACGCATCATGCGACCTCCCCGGCAGGGCGCGACAACCGCGCGAACAGCCGCCGCGCCCCGGTCGCCAAGCCGAGGAGGACGACGCCTGCCACGAGGAAGAACAGCGATTGGTCGAGCAAAGTGCCGATCGTCTGCCAAAGCAGGATCAGGATCGCGAGCCCGAACATTCCAGAACCTGCCAGCGTCAATCGTCTCACGCCGCCCGTGACGCCCGCGACGACAAGCGCGATCGCGGCCGACAACACCAGGCTGGCCACGATCACCTTGCCGGGAAGGCCAACGACGGCGCCGCTCCAGAAGACCGGCGGCACCAGCAGGCCAAAGATCAGGGCAACGGCCAGCGGCCAGGCGAAACGCTTCTCGCGCGCCAGCGCGGCCAGACCCGCGATCACTACGACGGCAACGACATAGGCGGCATAATTCAACCAGATCGCCGTGCCGGCGCGTGACTCACGCGTATCGAGAATGCGGATCAGTTCGACGTCCAGAATCAGGACCAGGCCAACCAGCCCCCAGGGCAGACAGCAGGTCAGCAGGGCCGGCCCACCGCGGTCGAGCGCCCAGCCGCCGAGCGCGACATAAGTTGCCGAAACCGCCAGACCATAGGCGAGCAGGCCGTAGTCGAACCGGGTATTCATCCAGTCGCCAGGCAGCAAAGAGAGCCAGAGCCAGAGCGCCAGCACGGCCAGATGATGCACCAGCCGGTTGTCGCGCGACAGCGCCAGCCACAGTGCCGGGACGTAGAGCAGGAGGAAGGGCAAATGGATCGCGCCTTGGCTTTCCTGCCAGCGCCCCACGCTCCAGGCGCAAAGCGCCACAAAGGCGATGACGAGCGCCCCGTTCGAGCGCAGCAGGAAGGCGACGCCGATCGCCCCCAGCGCGACCAGAAGGGCCCCCGCCGGCCAATCCGCGGGCAGATGATACATCTGGCCGATGAGCGCGATTCCGGCAGCGAAAACCAGGACGCCGCACGCCGCCGCCGCGTCAGTGCCGGAGGACGACCCCTTGCTGTCCAGCCTAGCGGCGATGCCAAGCGCCGCGACGACGCCGATCAGGATCATCGCCAGCTTCGCGAGTCTCGGTATCGCCTCCCAGTTCGCAGCCACGAAGGCAGCGACGCTGGACGCGATCAGAAGCCCGCCGAACAATCCGAGCAAGGCAGGCAGCCGAAAGCCGCCCTCGCTCGCGACCGAACGACGGATGGCACTGGCGGAATCTGCGTTGAGCAGCCCTTCCCCGACCCAGCGTGTCAGATCGGCGTCGAGCCGCTTGCGATAGGACCCCGTCAGCATGCGCCGCAATCTGGCATGAGGAGACGCGATTTGGCGAGAGCGGTCGTCGCGTCGTTGCGAAACACGGCGTCATTCCGGGCGCAGCGAAGACCCGGAATCCATCATAGAGCGTCGAGTTCTGTGATGGATTCCGGATCAGCGCCGCTTCGCGGCTGGTCCGGAAGGACGGAGCGTTCCGACGTCAGCCCGCCACCCTCGCCGCCTTCACCCGCTTCAGATCCGGCGGGGTCGCCTCGTCGACCATCGCCTCCAGCATCGCGTCGAGGCTCATCACCGTCTGCGCCTGGCTGCCGAGGCGTCGGACCGTCACCGTGCGCTCCTCGGATTCGCGCTTGCCGACGGCCAGGATCACCGGAACCTTGGCCAGCGAGTGTTCGCGCACCTTGTAGCTGATCTTCTCGTTGCGAAGATCGGCGCGCGCCCGCAGTCCCGCCGAGAGGCAGGCCATCGTGACATCCTCGGCATAGGAATCGGCTTCCGAGGTGATCGGGCAGACCAGGATCTGCTCGGGCGCAAGCCAGAGCGGGAAATGGCCGGCGAAGTTCTCGATCAGGATACCGGTGAAGCGCTCCAGCGAGCCGCAGATCGCGCGGTGGACCATGCTCGGCGTCTTCTTCTCGCCGTCCGAGCCAATATAGAAGGCGCCGAAGCGCTCAGGCAGGTTGAAGTCGACCTGCGTCGTGCCGCACTGCCAGTCGCGGCCGATGGCATCGCGCAGGACATACTCGAACTTTGGCCCGTAGAAGGCACCCTCGCCCGGATTGATCTCGGTCTTGATCCGGTTGCCGGACTGCGCCGCGATCTCGACGAGCACGCGGTTCATGACGTCCTCGGCATGGTCCCACATCGCGTCCGTGCCGACGCGCTTCTCGGGCCGCGTCGAGAGCTTGATGACGAGATCGTCGGTGAAGCCGAAATCGGCATAGACCGAGAGGATCAGCTCGTTGATCTTCAGGCATTCGGCAGCGAGATCCTCCTCGGCGCAGAAGATGTGCGCATCGTCCTGCGTGAAGCCGCGCACGCGCATCAGCCCGTGCAGCGCGCCCGACGGTTCGTACCGGTGAACATTGCCGAATTCGGCCAACCGGATCGGCAGGTCGCGATAGCTCTTCAGCCCATGCTTGAAGATCTGGACATGGCCGGGGCAGTTCATCGGCTTCAGCGCGAAGACCTTCTGGTCCTTGGTCGCATCATTCGGGTTCTCGAAGGCGGAGGCCGACTTCACCGCGAACATGTTGTCCTGGTACCAGCCCCAGTGGCCGGAGGTCTCCCAGAGCGATTTGTCGAGGATCTGCGGTGCGTTGACCTCCTCATAGTCGGCGGCCAGCCGGCGCCGCATATAGGTCAGGATCTCCTGGAACAGCCGCCAGCCCTTGGAGTGCCAGAACACGACGCCCGGCCCCTCCTCCTGGAAGTGGAACAGGTTCATCTCGCGGCCGAGCTTGCGGTGGTCGCGCTTCTCCGCCTCCTCGATCTGCTTGAGGTGGGCGTCGAGCTCTTCCTGCTTGGCGAAGGCGGTACCGTAGATGCGCGTCAGCATCGCGTTGTTGCTGTCGCCGCGCCAATAGGCGCCCGCCACCTTCATCAGCTTGAAGGCGTTGCCGACCTTGCCGACCGAAGTCATGTGCGGGCCGCGGCAGAGGTCGATCCAGTCGCCCTGCGCATACATCTTCAGCGTCTGGTCGGCGGGAATCGCATCGACCAGCTCGACCTTGTAGGCCTCGCCCTTGCTGGCGAAGAAGTCCTTGGCCTTGTCGCGGCTCCACTCTTCCTTGGTGAAGGGCGCGTCCTTGGCGATGATCTCGCGCATCTTCTTCTCGATCGGCGCAAAATCCTCCGGTGTGAAGGGCTCGTTGCGCGCGAAATCGTAGAAGAACCCGCCCTCGATCACCGGGCCGATCGTCACCTGCGTGCCCGGATAGAGCGCCTGCACCGCCTCGGCGAGGACGTGGGCGCAGTCGTGCCGGATCAGTTCAAGCGCGCGCGGATCCTCGCGCGTCAGGAACTCGATCTTCGAATCCTTGCCGATCGGGTCGCCAAGATCGACGACGACGCCGTCCAGCGCCATCGCGACGGTGCGCTTCAGGAGAGAGGGCGAGATGCCGCCGGCGATCTCCTTTCCGGTGATGCCGGAGGGAAATTCGCGCTTGGCGCCATCGGGAAATGTCAGGGAGATCGTCATCGATCGCACTCCTGCTCACTCGGGGATACGAACCCCGTAAGTCAAGGCCGGATACATGGTTGGGCAATTACTCGGCTGAGCTTGCGCGGGGATGTCCGTATCCGGGTGAGGACGCCACCGAGACGCCCCGCCTATACGAGGCCGCGCCCGCAGGCAATCGCTTGGCGGCAAAGCACGACGAAACCCGTCGGTTTCGTTGTGCTTTCCTCATCGCTCGGCAACTTGTCGCCGGCATGATGCAGGCCGCCGCCGCGATTCAGCCACAGGAGACCCATGCATGATCCGTGTTCTCGTCAGAACCTTGGCCGTGTCTATTGCACTTGCCTGCGCGGCTCAGCCCGTGCTCGCTCAGGATCGCACTGCGCTGCGTGACGCCTGCGCCAAGGATATCGCGACCCACTGCCCCGGCGTTCAACCAGGCGGTGGCCGGATCGCGGCCTGCTTCAAGGAAAACCTGCCCAAGCTGTCCGAAGGCTGTCGCACGGCGTTGAAATCTAGCGCGGCGGACTAGTTTCCTCCGGAGCGTTCACCCCGCGCCAACGGCCATAGGACCACGGTCGATACCAGGCAGAATCCGGCGGCAATTCCTCGCAGACGAGGTCGATGCCGCTCGTCCCCAGCGGGGTGCACCGGCAGATCCGCGCGACGCCGACCCAGCCGCCTCGCCACAGGCCGAAGCGCTGGATCGCCTCGTCGGTGTAGGCTGAGCAGCTCGGCCAATGCCGGCAGTGGCGGCCGATTAGCATCGACAGGCTGAGCTGGTAACCGCGGATCGCCCAATGGGCGCCACGGCGCGGCGCCATCATTAAACGGCGCGATTGCGTAAAAAGGCGTGACAAGCCGCGTTGCGATGCCATTTCATCGCGCTCGTCATCAGAGTCGAGATTCGCCATGCATTGCCCCGTTCCGCGACCGATCCCGCTGCGCCGTGGCGTCGCCGCGCTGTGCCTGGCGGCGACCGTACTGTTTTCGCCTGCCCCCGCTAGCGCCCAGCATCGCACCAACCTGCTCTGGCTCGAGCCGGGCAAAGTCGACATCGCCCGGATCGTCGGACTGCCGCCCGCCATGAACTCGCCCGAGCAAAAGCGCGAACTCGACGAGGTGCTCCAGATCTCGCAGAGCCGCACGCCCGAGCGCGAGAAGGCCGCCATCGCCGATCAGTATCAGACGCTGGCGCGTTTCCTCGAAGGCGCCGGCATCCCGTTCGCGGGGAATGAACACCGCGAGGTGCGCCTGCTGTTCCGCGAGGCGCAGGTCGAGCTCAGCCTCGTGCTGCTCAGCGTGCGCCGGATGACCAACCGGACGCGCCCCTTTGCCGCCTGGAGCCGGGTCCGGGTCAAGCCCTGTCCGGGCGGTCGCCCCGACGGTACCTCCTTCCCGGCGGGCCATGCCGCGACGGCCGCGCTTTATGCCGAGCTGCTCAGCGCAGCCGCGCCCGAACTCGCCGCCCGTTTCGAGGAGAGGGTCACGGACTACAATGAAAGCCGCCTCGTCTGCGGCTTCCATTACCGCAGCGATCTTGCAGCGGGCGACAAGGCCGGGCGCGCCGTCGCCAAGGCACTCCTCGAAGATCGCGCCTTCCGCGCCCGCTTCGACGAGACGCGGGCCGAGACCAGGCTGGCGCTGGGTCTCAAGTAGCGCCGGGCGAGAAACCTCACGCAACCGCCTGCTGGCCGCGCTTCTGCTCGATCTGTCCGATCGCATCCACCACCGCGTCGAAGGTCAGCATCGTCGAGGCATGGCGCGCCTTGTAGTCGCGCACCGGCACGAGCACGGAGAGATCGGCCCATTTGCCGGCAGGCGGCTCGGCATTCTCCTTGAGGATCGCGCGCGCCTGCTCCCGCACGCGGCGCAGTTCCTCGGCGGTCGAGCCTACGACATGGCGCGCCATGATCGAGGAAGAGGCCTGGCCGAGCGCGCAGGCCTTCACCTCATGCCCGAAGCCGGTGACGACATCGCCATCCATGGTGACATCGACTGTCACGGTCGAACCGCATAGTCGCGAATGGGCCTTGGCCGTCGCGTCGGGAGCGGGTAGCCGCTCCAGTAGCGGAATATTGGCGGCGAGTTCGAGGATGCGCTTGTTGTAGACGTCGCTCAGCATGTCGTGCTCTCCACCGGCCTTGGAATGACCGGCGCTCGTCGCCAATATAGGATGGAAGACCCGCTGGCGGGAGAGCATCACTCCCGGCAGGCTTCAGAGGACGAACTTGTCGCAGCGACCGTGCGGCAGGTCCATATGGACTTGCGCGGCGTATGACGTGTCATGGTAACGGGAGGCACCACGTGAACCCAGTGGTTAAGTCCTTGTCCGTCGAGCGGGCCATCGGCCCCTCCGCAGACAAGTTTCTCATCAAGAAGCCGACGCTGGAGCAGGCCGAAGAGGCCGTCCGCACGCTCATTCGCTGGGCCGGCGACGATCCGTTGCGGGAAGGCCTGCGGGAAACGCCGCATCGCGTCGCCAAGGCCTACAAGGAATTCTACAAGGGCTACGCCGACGATCCGGACGACATCCTCGACCGCGTCTTCGAGGAGGTCGAGGACTATCAGGACATGGTCCTGGTGCGCGACATCCCGTTCTATTCGCATTGCGAGCACCACATGGTGCCCTTCGTCGGGCGGGCGCATATCGGCTATTACCCGTCCAAGGGTGTCGTCGGGCTCTCCAAGCTCGCCCGCATCGTCGATGTCTATGCCCGCCGCCTGCAGACGCAGGAAACGATGACCGCCCAGATCGCCAAGGTCATCGAGCGGGCGCTGAAGCCGCGCGGTGTCGCCGTGCTGATCGAGGCCGAGCATATGTGCATGTCGATGCGCGGCGTGCAGAAGCAGGGCTCCTCGACCATGACCACGCAATATACCGGCCTGTTCAAGGACCCCGCCGAGCAGGTTCGTTTCTTCACAATGGTGAAATCGCCAGGGCTTTGAGCCGATCCCGCCTTCACTCACCGCTATCCGAGGCCGGCCCGAGTGATGGCGGGTCTTCCGGCCCCTTCAGCATGCACCAGCGTTTGGAGTTCCATGCCCCCCTTTCCCTCCGCCCCCGACAAGGCCGCGCTCGAAGAGGGCACCGTCCTGGCTCCCCGTTTCGACGCCAACGGCCTCGTCACCTGCGTCACCACGGACGCCGCGACCGGCGAGCTGCTGATGGTCGCCCACATGAACGCCGAGGCGCTGGCGCGTTCGATCGAGACCGGCGAGGCCTGGTACTGGTCGCGCTCGCGCGGCGAGCTCTGGCACAAGGGCGCGACCTCCGGCCAAGTCCAGAGCATCGTCGAGATGCGGGTCGACTGCGACCAGGATGCGCTCTGGCTGAAGGTGAATGTCGCGGGCGACGGGGGGTGCTGCCACACCGGGCGGCATTCCTGCTTCTACCGCATCAAGCCATTGCGCGAGGAGGCAGCGCGGCCCCTCGCCTTTGGTTGAACGACGGCATCGTCATTGGCGATGTTCTCACCAAGCTTTCATCGTTCCGTCAAATGCGACGGATACCGGCAAGCTTTGCTCAGGTGGTGACGGTTTGATCATGGATTCCTGCGACGCTTTGATCTCCCCCGGAGGGACGAGCCCATGTTGTGGGAAGATGTCGCGCGACGAGCCTTTGGCCTTGGTGGAGGCGGACTTGGCGGAGGCGGAACGCCGATGAACGATTTGAGCGTGGAAGCGCCCGCGCCGAACGGCCGGCCGAAGATCGGGCTGGCACTGGGCGGCGGCGCCGCCCGAGGCTGGGCCCATATCGGCGTGCTCGAAGTCCTGACCGAAGCAGGCTACGCGCCAGACGTCATCGCTGGAACCTCGATCGGCGCGGTCGTCGGTGGGTGTTATGCCACGGGCAAGCTGCCCGAACTCGCCAACTTCGCCGCCAGCCTGACCAAGCGCCGCGTCGTCGGCCTGATGGATTTCCATATCGGCGGCGCCGGCCTGATCGGTGGCGGCCGGTTGAAGCGCCTGCTGGAGCGCGACCTTGTCGGCCAGCGTATCGAGACACTGCCGATGCGCTTCGTCGCGATCGCGACCGAACTCGGCACCGGCCACGAGATCTGGCTGACCCAGGGTCCGCTGGTGGAGGCTTTGAGCGCCTCGTACGCGCTGCCGGGCGTGTTCGATCCGGTGAAGTTGGGTGGGCGCTGGCTGATGGACGGCGCGCTGGTCAATCCGGTCCCCGTCACGGCCGCGCGCGCGCTCGGCGCCGATGTCGTGATCTGCGTCAACCTGAACAGCGAGCTCATGGGTCGCGGCACCACGATCCAGAATCACATCGCCGAGCCCGATCCCGAGGTCGTGCCGGAGATTGACGTCCAGCCGACCTCGCGCTGGCTCGGCGGCATCACCGGTGCGGCGCGCCGGGTCCGAGAACTCGTCGGCGGGTCGAACGAAGCCCGTCCGGGTCTGGCCGGGGTGATGATCGACGCCTTCAACATCACCCAGGACCGGATCTCG
>JAESFK010000867.1_pt1 | contig 11499 bp, 11 predicted proteins | sample 9269391 | NCBI WGS metagenome assembly JAESFK01 (sample SAMN14506231, study PRJNA617097) | algae metagenome | isolation source: Drouetiella hepatica UHER 2000/2452 and co-occurring heterotrophs from... | place: Slovakia: Slovak Paradise National Park, Hrabusice, Kosice Region | collected 2000-01-01
CAGATACGGCAGCACGCCGCCATTGTTGGTCGTGCCCTTGTCGACCAGGACCTTGTTCACGTTGCGCAACACCTCTTCCATCATGTCGAGGTAGAGACGCTCGGTCGTGATGTCCTTGGCCTTGGCCCACTGCTCGTAGACTTGGTCGAAGCGCTGGGCGTCACCGCTCGCCCGCGCCACGGTCTCCGCCTTGTAGGCTTCGGAGCGCTGGATGATCGATTCCGCCTCACCCTTTGCCCGGGGGAGCTGCTGATTGCGGTAGGTGTTGCCCTCGTTGATCAGCTTCTCCTTGTCGGCGCGCGCGGCCTGGACGTCGCGGAACGCCGCGATGACCTCCTGCGGCGGGTCGACGCGCAGCAGCTGGATCTGCGAAATGCGGACGCCGAGCCCGTACTCGTCGAGAATGCCCTGCAGCAGGTCCTTGGTGTCCTGCTCGATACGGCTGCGGCCCTCGGTCTGGGCATATTGCAGGTTCGACTTGCCGATCACCTCGCGCATCGCCGCCTCGGCTCCGGCGCGCACGTTTTCCTCGGGATTGCGCACGTCGAATGCGTACTTGAAGACGTCCTTGATCTGCCACAGCACCGCGAACTCGATGTCGACGATGTTCTCGTCGCCGGTCAGCATCAGGTTTTCCGTCGAGGTCGGGCGCGGACCGCGGGTGTAAGGTGTCGACGCCTGGGCGCCGCGCGAGCCGATGACGGTGCGGCGCTGATCCTGCACGTTCACGACCACGACATTACCGATCGGGGCCGGCAGGTTGTAGTGCAGGCCGGGCTCGACGGGCTTGCCGTAGGGCTTGCCGAACACGAGCTGGATGGCCTGCTGGTTGGGCTGCACGCGGAAAAAGCCGGTCGCGAGCCAGATCACCAGAGCGCCGAGCACCACCAGGGCGATGCCCTTGTAGGAGCCGAAACCGCCGGGAATCAGATTCTTGAGCCGCTCCTGGCCCTTGCGAATCACATCTTCCATGTCGGGCGGGCGCCGCGAGCCGAAGGGACCACCCCCGCCGCCCCCGCCGCCACCCTTGTTGCCACCGCCACCGCCGCCGCCCCAAGGACCACCGCCACCGCCGGAGCCGCCGCCGCCACCGCCGCCGCCGCCGCCCCAGGGGCCGCCGCCGCCGTTGTTATTCCACGCCATTTTCACCTCAAGGGCCCCTGCTGCCGCTTCTTACCGCGCCAAGGCGCGTTGTCGCTTTTGATTTCCAGACGCGCTGCATATATGTGACCACAGGCACACCTTCAATCAAGCGGCGGACGCGAAATTGCGCCGCAGCGGAAGCAGCAGAACATGGCGGAAATCAGCGAATCGGCCATCCGCAAGGTTCTCGATACCGTGATCGATCCGGTTACGGGCCGCAGCGTTGCCGCGCTCGGCATGGTGAGCGCTGTCGCGACGCGGGCCGGCCACGTCGCCGTCACCCTCGAAGTCGATCCCGCGCGCGGCACGGCGCTGGAGCCGCTGCGCCAGGCCTGCGAACAGGCGATCCGCGTGATGCCCGGCGTTCTCTCGGCAACCGCCGTGATGACGGCGGAGCGCGCCGCACCGCCCCCGCCGCCCGCACAGGGCGGTCCTCACGGCCACAGCCACGGCGCGCCCGCAGGCAAGACGAGCGCGGGCAAGACGACCGGCGGCGGCGGCCGGATCGACGTGCCGGGCGTGAAGCACATCATCGCCGTGGCCTCCGGCAAAGGCGGCGTCGGCAAGTCGACCACCGCCGTCAACCTGGCGCTCGGCCTCGCCGCCAACGGCCTCGCGACGGGGCTGCTCGATGCCGACATCTATGGCCCCTCGATGCCGCGCATGCTGGGCGTGACGGAGAAGCCCGAGTCGGCCGACGGCAAGATGCTGAAGCCGATCGAGAAGTACGGACTCAAGACCATGTCGATCGGCTACATCGTGAACGAGGACACGCCGATGATCTGGCGGGGTCCCATGGTGTCGAGCGCGCTCGAGCAGATGCTGCGCGACGTCGAATGGGGCAACCTCGACGTGCTGGTCGTCGACATGCCGCCGGGCACGGGTGACGCCCAGCTCACGCTCGCCCAGCGCGTCGCGCTGGCCGGCGCGGTCATCGTCTCGACGCCGCAGGACATCGCCCTGGTCGACGCCCGCAAGGGCCTCAACATGTTCCGCAAGGTCGCGGTGCCGGTGCTGGGCATCGTCGAGAACATGAGCTACTTCCTCTGCCCCCACTGCGGCGAGCGCTCGGAAATCTTCGGCCATGGCGGCGCCCGCGAGGAGGCCGACAAGCTCGGCGTGCCCTTCCTCGGCGAGGTCCCGCTGCATCTCGACATCCGCACGACGTCCGACAGTGGCCATCCCATCGTCGTCTCGAAACCCGACAGCGCCCACGCACAGGTCTACAAGAACATTGCCGGCCGCGTCTGGAAGCAGCTCTCCGCCAACCAGCGCGGCGCCCGCAAGGCCCCGAACATCGTCGTGCAGTGACTCATGTCGTCCTGAGCGCCGCGAAGGACCTCACCGAGCGATCAGACACGGAACTCAGAAATGGGCCCCCGTCAGTACTGAACCTACATCCTGATCAGCGGCTCCGGAAACGCGATGTACGTCGGCGTCACGAACGATCTCGAACGACGGATCTGGGAGCACCGGAACGGGCAAGGCAGCGAGTTCGCCAGGAAATACCGGGCGACTCGGCTGGTCTATTCCGAGGAGTACGACAATCCGGCCGACGCGATTGCGCGCGAAAAGCAGCTCAAGGGCTGGCGACGCGAACGCAAGAACGAGCTGGTGCGGACGATCAAGCCGGAATTTCGGGATTTGATGCCGAGCGAGTAGCTGGCGTGAGGTCCTTCGCTGCGCTCAGGACGACAGGTAAAAAGAACAGTAGCCAAACTCTGTCGTCCTGAGCGCAGCGAAGGACCTCGCCGAGCGGCGAGACACGGACTCTCGACGTTGTCGCTACTTGCGCCGCTTGCTCGGCCGCCAGCCTAGGCGCCATTTGCCGATCAGGCCGTGGACGCCAATCATCGAGCCCGCGACCAGTTCGAGGGCGAGGAAGCGGCGGTCTTCGACCCAGCCGGGGAGCTGGATGTTCAGCGCAAGATCGCGCCGGAAGCCGAACTGGTTGTAGTATTCGGGGTCGCCGACCAGGATGATGCGGCTGTGGCCCAGCATGCGCGACTGGGCCATCGAATGCCACATCAGCGCCTTGCCGTATCCCAGGCCGCGCAGTTCGGGCGAGATGGCGAGCGGGCCCAGCATCACCGCCGGCCACTTGTCGTTGATCAGGATCGGCCAGTTGCGGATCGAGGCCACCATCCTGTCCTTCTGGTCGATCGCCACGAAGCACAGTTCGCGGATCGGCTTCACGCCCTCGCGCAACCGGTAGACCGTCTTCTGCTGGCGTTCCGGCCCGAACGCCGCCTCGTTCATCTCCTCGACGGCCGCATTGTCGCGCGGCCGCTCGCGCAGCAGTCTGAGCCGTCCGGGATCGCGGATCACGTCGCCTGCCCGAGCGCCGCCATCAGCTCGCGCCACTCGCGGGCGCTGAGCCCGCTCGACTTCTGCTCGACCTTTTCGCCGGCCAGCAGGCGTTTCACGATGGCGAGGCCGGTCTTGGAAAGATGCGTGCCGCCCAGGCGGTATTCGACGAAGGCGTCGTGGCTGATCGGGCACCAGCGCTTCAGCGTGTCGAGCATCGTCTCGGCATAGACGCGGATCTCGTACTGCGCATGGGCATCGGCGCGCAGCGAGAGGAAATGCATGAGATTGTGGAGGTTGGTCTTCCAGTACCACTGGGTATAGAAGCCGAGCGACAGGTTCATGCGCGCCAGCTCGCGCGCGAGGCCGGAGCGTTCGGGATCGAGCGGCGCGCCGCCCTCGCCCTCGTTCAGCATTTCCAGATAGTGCTCGTAGACCAGCTCCGCGTCCTTCCGGAGCAGGTCGAAGACGCGCTCGGCTTCCTTGCCGGCCAGCACCGCGTCGCGGCCCTGCCGGTTCATCGCGCTCTGGGCGGCGAGGTGCTCGGGCCTGGGAATGTAGAACTCGTTGTCGAGAATCGAGTAGCGCGCCGAATATTCGTTCACGTTGGCGGTGCGATGCCGGATCCACTGCCGCGCCACGAAGATCGGCAGCTTCACGTGGTACTTGATCTCGCACATCTCGAACGGCGTCGTATGGCGGTGCCGCATCAGATAGTTGATCAGGCCGCGATCCTCGCTGACCTTCTTGGTGCCGCGGCCGTAGCTCACCCGCGCGGCCTGCACCACCGCGGCGTCGTCGCCCATGTAGTCGACGACGCGGACGAAGCCGTGATCGAGCACGGGCAGCGCCCGGTAGAGGATTTCCTCCAGCGCCGGGGCGACCGGGCGCAAGGTCGGCTGGGCCCCGGCCCGGGCCTGGTCGATTTCTGCCTGCTGGTCGCTGGAGAGGGGCATCGGTTCGCTGTCCTTGTTTTCGCCGGACGTTATGCGGGGAATCGGCTCCGGCGGGCAAGGAAGGATCGAAGGCGCCAAACGCCTTCAAAAAGCCGATGGAAGGGCCTATATGGAGGGTGTCGGGAAACCGACTATGGCGATAAACGCCGCGTGACATAAGCGTTTCGGACCCGGGGGCAGTACCCGGCGCCTCCACCACTATTTCTCCGCCCTTGGGTGGAACCGATGGGGGCGAACCAGGATCGACGGGCGTGGTAAAGACGCGGTTTTTGCTCGGTATGGTTCCGCCGTGACGGGCCATTCACAAGTGCTAACGATAACACCGTTACACTCGCTGCTGCCGCCTAAACAGCGGACGTAAGCGCGGTCCGGGGGGCACCGGGCAACAGAAGCCCCCCACTTTCCTTCCGGCCAATTGACGGCTATTGCCATCGTTGACTCTCCGGCAGGGCGGGTCGATGCTTTCTCAAATTTCCGACAGGCCATGAACGATCGCTTTCACTACGATGCTCTCGTCGACGATGCGCTGCGCAGCGTCGTACGACGCGTGCTGACTCAGGTCGCGGAAACGGGACTGCCGGGCTCGCACCATTTCTACATCAGCTTCCGCAGCAACGATCCCGGCGTGGAACTGCCGGAGTATCTGCGCGCCAAGTATCCCGACGAGATGACCATCGTGCTCCAGCACCAGTACTGGGGCCTGATCATCCGCGAGGACGATTTCGAGGTGACGGTCAGCTTCAACAAGCAGCAGGAGCGCATAAAGGTCCCGTTCGCCGCCCTCTCCGCCTTCGTCGATCCGTCGGTCCGCTTCGGCCTGCAGTTCGATCGCCGCGACAAGGCCACGGGAGAAAAGGTCTCCGCCGAGAGGCCGGAAGGCGCGGTCGAGCCGACCCCGCTGCCCGTGCCGGAGAAGCGTCCGGCCCCGCCGGAAGGCGAGACCGCCGGGACCGAGGGCGAGGCAGCGACCGCCGAAGCGGCCAAGCCCGAGGACGCGGCCTCCAAGGTCGTCAAGCTCGACAGCTTCCGAAAGAAGTAGGTAGACGCCGCGGCCCGGCTGCGGCAGGAAACCGGCGCCCCGACAGGGTCGCCAGGAGAAGACGCATGCCCGAGTTCCAGTTTCAGGAAATGTTCCCGAGCCACGAGGACACGACTCCCTACCGCAAGCTCACCTCGGACTTCGTCGGCACCACGAAATTCAACGGCCGCGACGTGCTCACCGTCGCCCCCGAGGCGCTGACCACCCTGACGGCCGCGGCCTTCCACGACATTTCCCACCTGCTGCGCCCGGGCCACCTCCAGCAGCTCCGCAACATCCTCGACGACGCGGAAGCCTCGGCCAACGACCGCTACGTGGCGCTCGAGCTGCTGAAGAATGCCAACATCTCGGCCGGCGGCGTGCTGCCGATGTGCCAGGACACCGGCACCGCCATCGTCATGGCCAAGAAGGGCCAGGCGGTGTGGACCGGCGGCGGCGACGAGGAAGCGATCGCCAAGGGGGTCTACAAGACCTACACCGAGACCAACCTGCGCTATTCGCAGGTCTCGCCGCTGTCGATGTTCAAGGAAGTGCAGACCGGCACCAACCTGCCGGCGCAGATCGACATCTATGCGACCGATGGCGACGCCTACAAGTTCCTGTTCGTCGCCAAGGGCGGCGGTTCGGCCAACAAGACCTACCTGCACCAGCAGACGCCGGCCGTGCTGAACGAGGCCTCGCTGCTCAAGTTCCTCGACACCCAGATCCGCACGCTGGGCACCGCCGCCTGCCCGCCCTACCACCTCGCCATCGTGGTCGGCGGCACCTCGGCGGAGATGAACCTCAAGACGGTGAAGCTCGCCTCGACGCGCTACCTCGACGACCTGCCCGGCGAGGGCAACGACAAGGGCGTCGCCATCCGCGATCGCGAGATGGAGCAGAAGGTGCTGGAGCTGACGCGCCAGATGGGCATCGGCGCGCAGTTCGGCGGCAAGTATTTCTGCCACGACGTGCGCGTGATCCGCATCGCCCGCCACGGCGCCTCGGTGCCGATCGGCATCGGCGTCTCCTGCTCGGCCGACCGCCAGGCCGTCGGCAAGATCACGAAGGACGGCGTCTTCCTCGAGCAGCTCGAGCACAATCCGGCGCAGTTCCTGCCCGACGTCGAGCCGGCGCAGCTTTCGGGCGACGTGGTCTCGGTCGACCTGAACAAGGGCATGGCGCACACGCTCTTGGTGCTGACCAGGCATCCGGTGAAGACCCGCGTGAACCTCAGCGGCACGCTGATCGTGGCGCGCGACTCCGCGCACGCCAAGCTCAAGGAGCGGCTCGACCGCGGCGAGGGCCTGCCGGATTATTTCAAGCAGTTCCCGGTCTACTATGCCGGCCCCGCCAAGACGCCGACCGGCATGGCCTCGGGCTCGTTCGGCCCGACCACGGCCGGGCGCATGGATTCCTACGTCGACCTCTTCCAGGCCAATGGCGGCTCGATGGTCATGCTGGCCAAGGGCAACCGCAGCAAGCAGGTCGTCGACGCTTGCCGCAAGCACAAGGGCTTCTATCTCGGCTCGATCGGCGGCCCGGCCGCTATCCTGGCGCAGGACGTCATCAAGAAGGTCGAGGTGCTGGAGTATCCGGAACTCGGGATGGAAGCGATCTGGCGCATCCAGGTCGAGAACTTCCCCGCCTTCATCATCACCGACGACAAGGGCAACGACTTCTTCAGCGACCTGAAGATCTGACGGTCACGGCCGCTTTCGATCCGGCCATAGGCTGATAGAAAGAAAGCCTCCGTCGTCTCGACCGAAGCCGAGCGCAGCTCGGCGTAGTGGAGAGACCTTTTTCCCGCGATTTGCCGGCTTTGCGTGGAGAGGAGGTCTCTCCACTCCGCACCTTCGGTGCTCCGGTCGAGACGACGGGCTTAGGACGATTGCCCTTTGTCGATCCACACGGCGCCGGTGCGGGCGTTGATGACGTGCAGCCAGGGGCCGTGGCAGCCGAGCACGCGGAAGCTGCCCGCGTCGCCGTCGGACATCGCGAGCTTCCGGCTCATCGGCCCCGGCAGGCGGTAGAGCGCGCGGCCCGCCTCGACGTCGACCCAGAGCTGGTCCGCCAGCACCCAGCCATCGAGGTGCGGAGCGTCGGTGAGTGCGATGTGCGCCCACCCGCCCTGACCGCCGGACAGGCTGGCGGCCGCGCGGCTTCGAAGCGCCCCGATCACGGGCGAATTCATCGTCGGCCCTGACCTCACCGCCACAGTGTCTCCCGGGGGCGGCAGCGCATGAACTTCGGCTGGCGTGCACGTTCCCACTTGCCCGGTACTGGCATCGACCGAGCGTTCGACGACGGCGAACCCGGCAAGCACGGCGACCGTGCCGATGACGACGCGAATCATCGAAGCCCTTCCCACGTTTTCACCGGCGGCTCCCCAGCGGCCGGTCCTTCACCCCCGACCCGTTCTAGGACCGCTGTGCAGCCTCGTCGTGGCGGGCTTTGTAAGATTTGTTTCCCGGCCCGCGCTACACTGGCCGCCATGAACCTCGCCAAACAGCATCTCGACGTCGGCCTGTTCTCCACCACGCGCGACGAACAGCTCGCCTTCTGGCAGCACACGGTCGGCCTGCCCTACGACCATATGGGCAAGCTGGGGGGCGGCATGCAGCAGCACCGCCATCACATGAACGGCTCGATCCTGAAGATGAACCATGCGCGCGGACCCCTGCCCGACGTGCCGCCCTCGGGCATCATCGGCCTCGAGATCGCGCGCGAGGGGCTGGCGGCGGCGCAACCGCTCGCCGATCCGGACGGCAACAGGGTGACCTTGGTGCCGAAGGGCCGGAATGGCGTCGAAGGCGTCGCCATCCTGCTCCGGGTCAACGATCCCGCCGCGCACGACCGGTTCTGGACGCATGCCATGCAGTTCGAGCGCGCCGGCGAGGGCCGCTACCGCTGCGGCGATTCGCTGGTCGTGGTGGCGGAGCAGGGCAAGGTCGAGAGCGCGGTCGGCCAGTGGCGCGGCCCCGGCTATCGCTACATGACGGTGCAGGTCTGGGATTGCCTGGCCGAATATGCCGGCATCCTGGAGCGCGGCGGCGCCTCGGGCGGCGAGCCGCGCGTGCTGGGCGACACGGTGCGCTACGCGTTCGTCTGCGATCCCGACGGCAACCACATCGAGATCAGCCAGCGCGCGTCGCTTACGGGCGGAGCGCTCTGAGGCACTCCGCCGGCAGGCACTCTATCGCTTGCCCTTGCGCGCCTTGCGGGCGGCGTAGCGGGCGTCGCGAGCGGCCTTCTGCTCGGCCTCGGTCAGCACCGGCTTGGCAGCAGCCCGCCGGGCGGCCCGCTCGGCCTCCGCGGCTTCGGCCGCCGCAGCGGCTTCTGCGGCCGCGGCTGCAGCCTCTGCGGCCACTATTGCAGCTGCCGCGTCCGCGGCTTCCTTCGCCGCCGCCAGTTCGGCGGCGATGCGCTCGTCTTCCAGCCGCTTGGCTTCCCGGCGCTCGGCCTCGCGAGCGTCGCGGGCGGCCGCGACGGCGGCGCGTTCGGCCTGCTTCTTGATCAGTTCCGGATCGTTGGCCTTGGCCTTGGCCTTTTCGAGCAAGGCCTGCTTGGCCGCCGCGGCGGTCGCCAAGCGATCGCCGAAATCCACGTTCCTGCCGCTCATGTCTTAGTCTTTACTCCGCCGCCGCAGCGGCCTGCTTCTTGGCGCGCTTGCGGTCCTCGGCATTGAGGAAGCGCTTGCGCAGCCGGATCGATTTCGGGGTGATCTCGACCAGTTCGTCTTCCTCAATATAGGCGATGGCCTGCTCGAGCGACATCTTGCGCGGCGGCGTGAGGCGAACCGCCTCGTCCTTGCCCGCAGCGCGGATGTTGGTGAGCTGCTTGCCCTTGAGGACGTTCACTTCGAGGTCGTTGCCGCGGCTGTGCTCGCCGATCACCATGCCCATGTAGACGGGCACGCCCGGCTCGATGAACATCGGGCCGCGATCCTCGAGGTTCCACATCGCGTACATCACCGCGTTGCCCGCGGCGTTCGCGATCAGCGCGCCGTTGCGGCGGCCGGCGATCGGGCCGCGATAGGCGCCGTATTCGTGGAACAGGCGGTTCATCACGCCGGTGCCGCGCGTGTCGGTCAGGAACTCGCCGTGATAGCCGATCAGGCCGCGCGACGGGGCGTAGAACACCAAGCGCGTCTTGCCGGCGCCCGACGGGCGCATGTCCTGCAGCTCGCCTTTGCGCAGCGAGATCTGCTCGACGACGGCGCCGGTATAGGCGTCGTCGACGTCGATCACGACTTCCTCGATCGGCTCCTGGCGCTGGCCGGTGACCGGATCGGTCTGGAACAGCACGCGCGGACGGCCGACGGCGAGTTCGAAGCCCTCGCGGCGCATCGTCTCGATCAGCACGCCGAGCTGCAATTCGCCGCGACCGGCGACTTCATAGGAATCGGCGTTCTCGGTGTCGGTGACGCGGATCGCGACGTTGCCTTCCGCCTCGCGCATCAGGCGCGCGCGGATCATGCGGGTCGTGACCTTGTCGCCTTCGGTGCCGGCGAGCGGCGAGTCGTTCACCATGAAGGTCATGGCGAGAGTCGGCGGATCGATCGGCTGCGAATGGATCGGCTCGGAGATCGTCACATCACCGATCGTGTCGGCCACGGTGGCGACCTTCATGCCGGCAATGGCCACAATGTCGCCGGCCTCGGCCGACTCGAGCGCCACACGCTCGAGGCCGCGGAAGGCCAGGATGCGCGTGATGCGCGTCTGCTCGAGTTCCTTGCCATCGCGGGCCAGCGCCTTGACCATCGTGTTGGGCTTGATCGAACCCGACAGGATGCGCCCCGTCAGGATGCGCCCCAGGAAGTTGTCGGCCTCGAGCGTGGTCACCAGCATGCGGAACGCGGGATCGGGATCGACCTTCGGCGCCGGCACGTGCTTCACCAGAAGCTCGAACAGCGGCGTCATGTCGGTGTGCTCGGCCTCGAGCGAGGTCGCGGCCCAGCCTTGGCGGGCCGAGGCGAACAGCGTCGGGAAGTCGAGCTGCTCGTCGGACGCCTCGAGCGCCGAGAAGAGATCGAACACCTCGTCGTGCACCTCATGGGCGCGGGCGTCGGAACGGTCGACCTTGTTGATCAGCACGATCGGCTTCAGGCCGAGGCGCAGCGCCTTGCCGAGCACGAACTTGGTCTGCGGGAGCGGCCCTTCGGCGGCATCGACCAGCAGGACCACGCCATCGACCATCGACAGGATGCGCTCGACCTCGCCGCCGAAGTCGGCGTGGCCCGGCGTGTCGACGATGTTGATGCGGGTGCCATGCCACTCGACCGAGGTCGCCTTGGCCAGGATGGTGATTCCCCGCTCGCGTTCGAGGTCGTTCGAATCCATGGCGCGCTCGGCCACCTGCTGGTTTTCGCGGAACGTGCCGCTCTGCTTCAGCAGGCAATCGACCAGTGTGGTCTTGCCATGGTCGACGTGCGCGATGATCGCGACGTTACGGATTTCCATAATGATTTGTCCGGAGGGTTGGTTGGGCGCGCTTATACGCACGCTCTGTGACGTCGGCAAGGCAACATGAGGAGGCGTGTTGCCGCTGCCGGGGCCCGCTGCCACAGTCCCGTCATGCGCAAACGCTCGGTCACGATCGACGGCCACCGCACCAGCATCTCGCTGGAAGATGCCTTCTGGACAGAACTTTCAGCCCTCTCCCAAGCGCGCGGCCTGTCGCTCAACGCCCTGGTGGCCGAGATCGACCGCGGCCGGACGCAGGGTCAGACCAACCTGTCGAGCGCGCTCCGGCTCCACGTGCTGCACGACCTGAAGCAACGCACGATCAGTCGAGATTGAAGCCCTTGGCGCGCACGAATGCGCCGAAATCGGCCCGCTCCGGCACCGAATATTGCCGTGCCTTGTCCTCGGACCAGCCATAGGCCGGGTCCTCGCCGAATTTCTCCACGAAGCGCTGGGTTTTATAGGGCTGGGTCTCGTTGCGCCGCCGGTCGTAGGCCTCGACCTTTTCCCGGAGGCCCGTCTCGTCATAGCGGTCGCGGTGAATCGACACGTCGAGGCCCAGGCGCGGGCTCATCACCCCCTCGAAGTATGGCCAGCCGACACCGAGCCC
>JAESFK010000868.1_pt1 | contig 11491 bp, 11 predicted proteins | sample 9269391 | NCBI WGS metagenome assembly JAESFK01 (sample SAMN14506231, study PRJNA617097) | algae metagenome | isolation source: Drouetiella hepatica UHER 2000/2452 and co-occurring heterotrophs from... | place: Slovakia: Slovak Paradise National Park, Hrabusice, Kosice Region | collected 2000-01-01
CGACGGCGCTCGGCAAGCTCCTTGCGGGCATGACCGCCATCACCGGCATCGGCCTCATCGCCATGCCCACGGGCATCCTCGCCGCCGCCTTCAGCGACGCGATCCAGAAGCACCATCTCGAGGAAACCCACGAGCGCGACAAGAAGTAGTGAAACGCGCGACGAGGGGCGAGTTGGATGACGGTATTGCGGTCGCCGGACGCGCTGACGCCAAGCTGATTTTAGGCTAGGATGCCTGATGATCCGCGCTCAGGTGCTTGCCCGGTTGAAGAGCCTCGAACCGAAACTCCGTGCCAGCGGCGTTGAGGCCCTGTACCTGTATGGGTCATACGCGCGGGACGATGCGGGTCCCGACAGCGACCTTGACATACTGGCTGACTTCTCTGCCGGTCGGGACAAGGATTTCCTTGAGTTCCTTGCACCGATCGAGGAACTGGAGCGGGCATTTCCCGAGACCGAGATCGGCTTCAGCACACGCGACAGGTTGGAACCGCTTTATCGAGCCGCAATCGAAAGCAGCGCCATCCGGGTGTTCTGATCGTGAGCGGAAAGAGCGCCCGGCTTCGCCTGCTGCATATGCTGGAGAACATCGACGGAATCCTCGAACACACGGACGGACTGGATTTCGGCGAGATTGCCGCGAGTTACGTGTTGATGCGGGCGACTGAACGGGGCCTGCGGATCATCTCCGAGGCAGCGAAGGAACTGCCACCCGAAGTTCGCGCTCTCGAACCAGATGTCCCATGGACTCGTATCATCGCAATCGGCAACTATCTGCGACATGAATACTATCGGATCAGCCCGTCCGATATCCAGTCGGTGATCGAAGTGCATCTGCCGGCCCTTCGGCCCGCAGTGATGAGGCTGCTCGACCGGGTGGACGATCCGTTCTGAGCGTTTCTACTCCACGCCCCTTTCCGCGAGCCAGGCGCGCATGTCCGCGATCTCCTTTTCCTGCGCGGCGATGATGGCTTCGGACAGCGCCCGGATTTCGGCGTCCGTGCCATATTCGAGCTGCACCCTGGCCATGTCGATGGCCGCCTGGTGATGCGGGATCATGCCGCGCACGAAGTCGATGTCGGCGTCGCCGGTGTCTTCCATGTTCGCCATCGCCGCGTGCATGACGTCCATGGCCTTCCGATAGCCCTGAGCGGCAGGCGAGGACACGCCATCCGTGGCCGAACCCATGTCGTGCCCTGAATGATCCATCTGCGCCTGCACCGGAGCGGCGAGAAGCCCGGCTGCGGCCACGGTCGACAGGGCGAGGACGAGATTGCGTCGCTTCATGATTGCTTCCTCCGGTGTCCGTGGTCGTTCCCGGCAAGCCCTTCGAGAATCGGGCACTCGGGGCGCGCGTCGCCGTGGCATGCGGCGACCAGATGGCTCAGCGTGGCGCGAAGCTCTTCCAGCGCCGCGATCTTTCGGTCGATCTCGTCGAGCCTGGTTTCCGCCAGTGCTTTGACCTCTGCGCTCTCGCGATGCGTGTCGGCGTAGAGCGACAGCAGGTGGCGGCATTCCTCGACAGAGAAGCCGAGGCTGCGTGCGCGTTGCAGGAACCGCAGCCGATGCACGTCCGACATGGAGTAGTCACGATAACCGTTTCCGGCACGGCCAGGCGCCAGCAGGCCGATTTCCTCGTAGTAGCGGATCGTCTTGGCCGGAAGTCCCGACTGTTCGGCCGCGGCGCCGATGTTCATGCCAGCCTCCATCCTTCGCTTCGTGCGCCTTCCGGTAAGGGGAAGGTCAAGCCTCAAAGTCTCAACGCGCGCAGCCTGAGCGCATTTCCGATCACCGACACCGACGACAGGCTCATTGCCGCCGCCGCGATCATCGGCGACAGCAGCATGCCGGTGACCGGATAGAGCACGCCCGCGGCGATCGGCACGCCGATGGCGTTGTAGCCGAAGGCAAAGAGCAGGTTCTGCCGGATGTTGCGCATGGTGGCGACGGACAGCTGGCGCGCCCGCACCAGGCCGGCGATGTCGCCCTTCAGCAGCGTGATGCCGGCGCTCTCCAGCGCCACGTCGGCGCCGGTGCCCATGGCGATGCCGACGTCGGCCGCCGCCAGCGCGGGCGCATCGTTGACGCCATCTCCCGCCATGGCCACCCGGGCGCCCTCGCGTCGAAACGTCTCGACGAGTCTCAGCTTGGCCTCCGGGGTCATGTCGGCGCGGACCTCGTCGATGCCGAGGGAACGGGCCACCGCAGCGGCGGTGATGGCGTTGTCGCCCGTCGCCATGACGACCCTGACGCCGCTCGAGTGAAGCTCGCGGATCGCCTGGGCAGCATTGGGCTTGACCGGATCGGCGACGGCGATGAGCCCAGCGCAACGGCCGTCGACGACGAGGAACATCGCGGTGCGCCCATCCTGCCGCAAGGCATCGGCCTTCGCGCCAAGATCGGCGACATCGATGGCGAGGTCCCCGAGCAGCGCGGCATTGCCCAGTGCCACCGCCCTTCCCGACACAGTCCCCGTCACCCCCTTGCCGGTCACCGCCGCGAAATCCACGACGGGTCCAGCCGCCGGAGTTCCGCGATCGCGGGACCCCGCAAGGATCGCCTCGGCGAGGGGGTGCTCCGATCCGCGCTCGAGGGCTGCCGAAAGGCCCAGCACCTCCGCTTCGGAGAAGCCCGCGACCGCGACCACATCGGTCAACGCCGGCCTGCCCTCCGTCACGGTTCCCGTCTTGTCGATGACGAGCACGTCGACGGCCGCCATGCGCTCCAGCGCCTCGGCGTCCTTGACCAGCACGCCGGCCTGAGCGCCACGTCCCGTCGCGGTCATGATCGACATCGGCGTCGCCAGCCCCAGCGCGCAGGGGCAGGCGATGATCAGCACCGAGACCGCCGACACCAAAGCATAGACGAGACTCGGCGAGGGTCCGAACAAGACCCATGCGACGAACGCCCCGGCCGCCACCAGAATCACCGCCGGCACGAACCAGAACGAGATCCGGTCGGCGAGCGCCTGGATCGGCGCGCGTGATCGCTGGGCCGTGGCGACCATCTCCACGATGCGCGACAGCATCGTGTCGGCCCCGACCTTGTCGGCACGCATGACGAGTGTCCCGTTGCGGTTCAGCGTTCCGCCTGTGACGGTGTCGCCCTCGTCTTTTTCCACCGGGAGGGGTTCGCCGGTGAGCATGGATTCATCCACCGTGGAGCGGCCTTCGACCACGATGCCGTCCACCGGCACGCTCTCCCCGGGCCGCACGCGCAGCCGATCGCCGGCAACGACGGTTTCCAGAGGCACGTCTGCCTCGGACCCATCGCCCTCCAGCCGGCGGGCGGTCTTGGGCGCCAGGTCGAGCAGCGCACGGATGGCCGAGCCGGTTCGCTCCCGTGCGCGAAGTTCCAGCACCTGCCCGAGAAAGACCAGCGTGACGATCACCGCCGCCGCCTCGAAATAGACCGGGACGGCGTCGCCATGCCCGCGGATTTCGTGCGGAAAGATGCCGGGAAACAGCACTGCGGCGACGCTGTAGAGATAGGCTGCGCCAACGCCGATCGCGATCAGCGTGAACATGTTCGGGCTGCGGTGGACGATCGAGGCCCAGCCGCGCTCGAAGAAGGGCCGCGCCGCCCACAGCACGACGGGGCTCGCCAGCGCCAGTTCCAGCCAGACCGCCACGCGATCGCCCAGCCAGTCTCGGATAGGCAATCCGACCATCGGCCCCATGGCGAGGACCAGCAGGGGAAGCGACAGCGCCGCCGATATCCGGAAGCGATGGGTGAAATCGACCAGTTCCAGGTTCGGACCCTCGTCGCCCGCAGGCACCCCCATCGACTCCAGCGCCATGCCGCATTTGGGGCAGGAGCCGGGCGCGTCGCGCACGATCTCCGGATGCATCGGGCAGGTGTATTTCGTGCCCTTCGGCGCAGGCGGCGCAGGCAGCCGGTCGCCGAGATATCTCTTCGGATCGGCCTCGAACTTCTCCTTGCAGCCGGCCGAGCAGAAATAGAGCTTCATGCCTTCGTGGCGATGGAAATGCCGCGCCATCGCCCGGTCCACGGACATGCCGCACACCGGGTCTTCAGCCGTGAGATAGTCCTCCGGCGCAGCCGCGAACTTCTTGCGGCATCCCTCGCTGCAGAAGTGAAAGATCCGGCCGCCATGCGCGTGTGTCGGCTTTCCCGCGGCGGGGTGCACCGTCATCCCGCACACGGGATCGCGCACGACCGCCTCCGCTTCTCGCGGCGCGCCATGCTGGTGCGGGTGCTGGTTCAGGCTCGGCTCGTTCATGGGAGCCATGTAGGGCTTCCAGCCACTGGAAGGTCAAGCCGAACGGCGATACGCTGCTGTCGGCTTAGCAGCCATCGTGCCGACGGAGTTGGGAGTCTGCTTCTTGACGCGCGGCCTGCCAGGAGCGCCGCAGCCGTTTGATGTTTGCGAGAAGGGGACCGGGGTGGAAGCGGGAGCCGCCTCACACCGTGAGGAACTTCCTCACCTCCGCCTTGTCGAGATCCGCCGCGGGGCCGGTGTGGACGATCTGGCCGCGGTCCATGATATTGACCTCGTCGGCCAGCTCCCGGCAGAAGTCGAGATATTGCTCTACCAGCAGGATGGCGATCCCGGCGCTGTCGCGCAGGTAGCGGATGGCGCGGCCGATGTCCTTGATGATCGATGGCTGGATGCCCTCGGTCGGCTCGTCGAGCACGAGCAGCTTCGGGCGCATGACGAGCGCCCGGCCGATCGCGAGCTGCTGCTGCTGCCCGCCCGAAAGGTCGCCGCCGCGCCGCCCGAGCATCTGCTTCAGCACCGGAAACAGCTCGAACACATGCGGCGGCAGGTTCCGGTCGGCGCGCTTGAGCGGCGCGAAGCCCGATTCGAGATTTTCCCTCACCGTCAGCAGCGGAAAGACTTCCCGGCCCTGCGGCACGAATGCGATGCCCGACCGGGCGCGATCATACGCCGCGCTCCGGTCGAGCGCCTTCCCCTCGAAGGCTATGCTGCCACTCGTCAGCCGGTGATGGCCGACGATGGATCTCATCAGACTGGTCTTGCCGACACCGTTGCGCCCGAGCACACAGGTGATCGTCTTCGGCCTCACGCTCAGCGAAACACCGCGCAGCGCCTGCGCGGCGCCGTAGTGCAGCGTGGCGTCCTTGACTTCAAGCATGGCGCACTTCCCCCGCCTGGTCCCCCCGTTCCCGCACCGTTTCGACGGCGCGGGTGGCGTTCCTTCCGGACCGCCAAGGGGGGTTGGTGTCGTTCGCGAGGCAGGTGCCGCGCGCGGTTTCGGGGCAATACGGGGACCGCTGAAGCGTGCTCGCCTTCACGTCGAACCTCGTCAGGCAGACCCGCCACATCACGGTCACCGCCCCAGATACACTTCGACGACACGCTCGTCGGAGGAGACGAAATCGAGCGACCCCTCCGACAGCACCGAGCCCTCGTGCAGGCAGGTCACCTTCACGCCGAGTTCCCGAACGAAGTGCATGTCGTGCTCGACCACCACGATCGAATGGGTCTTGTTGATTTCCTTCAGCAGCCGCGCAGTTTCCTCGGTCTCGGCGTCGGTCATGCCGGCTACGGGTTCGTCGACGAGAAGCAGTTTCGGATCCTGTGCCAGCAGCATGCCGATCTCCAGCCACTGCTTCTGGCCGTGGCTGAGATTGGCCGCGAAGTCGTGCCGCCTGTCTCCCAGGCGGATGACCTCAAAGATTTCGTCGATGCGCTTCTGCTCCGCCGCAGATCGCTTGTGCAGCAAGGCGGGAAAGATCGAGCGCGGCCCCTTCAGCGAGAGCACGATGTTGTCCTCGACCGTGTGGCTCTCGAAGACGGTGGGCTTCTGGAACTTTCGACCGATACCCATCATCGCGATCTCGGCTTCGTCGTGCTTGGTCAGGTCGACCTGCCCGTCATAGAAAACCTCGCCCGCATCCGGCCGGGTCTTGCCGGTGATGATGTCCATCATCGTCGTCTTGCCGGCGCCGTTCGGTCCGATGATCGCGCGCATCTCGCCCTTGTCGAGCACGAGTGAAAGATTGTTGATGGCCTTGAAGCCGTCGAAGGACCGGGAGACGCCGTCGAGATAGAGGATCGTGCCACTTTTCGACATGGTGCTACTCAGCCGCCTGCGGCGACGGCCCGCCCGTCGTCGGCGTCCATCCTTCCTCGGCACGGGCCGAGGCCTTCGCCGGACGCAGCGGATCCGGATCGGGGACCGGGGGCTCGGACGGTGCGGCCGTCCTGTTGGCCTTCCGCGCGGCGCGCCACTGGTCGTACATGCCGACGATGCCCTTCGGGAGGAACAGCGTCACCGCCACGAACAGGGCGCCGAGCACGAAGAGCCAGTATTCCGGCAATGCCCCGGTGAAATAGGACTTTCCGACATTCACCAGAAACGCCCCGATGATCGGTCCGACGATCGTCGCGCGCCCCCCGACCGCCGTCCAGACGACGACCTCGATGGAGTTTGCCGGTTCGAACTCACCCGGATTGATGATGCCGACCTGCGGCACGTAGAGGGCGCCCGCAATGCCGGCCATCACCGCCGAGACGGTGAAGGCGAACAGCTTCACGTTCTCCGCGCGCCAGCCGAGGAAGCGGGTGCGGCTTTCGGCGTCGCGCACGGCCATGAGCAGCTTGCCATATTTGGATCCGACGATCCGCCAGGTGACGAAGACCCCAAGCGCCAGCGCCAGCGCACTGGCCGAGAACAGCGCGGACCGGGTCGAACTCGCCTGCACGTTGAAGCCGAGGATGTCCTTGAAGTCCGTCAGGCCGTTGTTGCCGCCCAGGCCCATGTCGTTTCGGAAGAAGGCAAGCAGCAGCGCGTAGGTCATCGCCTGGGTGATGATCGACAGATAGACGCCGGTGACGCGGCTGCGGAAGGCGAACCAGCCGAACACGAAGGCCAGCAGCCCCGGCACCAGCATCACCATGATCGCGGCGAACCAGAACTGGTCGAAGCCGTACCAGAACCACGGCAGTTCCTTGTAGTTCAGGAAAACCATGAAATCCGGGAGGATCGGGTTGCCGTAGACGCCACGGTCGCCGATCTGGCGCATCAGGTACATGCCCATCGCGTAGCCTCCCAGCGCAAAGAAGGCGCCGTGGCCGAGCGATAGGATGCCGCAATAGCCCCAGACCAGGTCGAGTGAGAGTGCCAACAGCGCATAGCAGAGATACTTGCCGACAAGCGCGACCATGTGGGGCGGCATGTGGAAGGCACTGTCGGGCGGAACGGCGAGGTTCAGCACCGGCACGATGATCGCTACCGCGACCAGGATCGCAATTGTGATGGCGATGCGCCGGTCGGCGCCCGCGGCGAACAGCTTCCCGGTAATCATGCTTCCACCGCCCGGCCCTTCAGCGCGAACAGGCCGCGCGGACGCTTCTGGATGAACAGGATGATGAGGACGAGGACGAGGATCTTGCCGAGCACTGCGCCCGCATAGGGCTCGAGGAACTTGTTCAGGATCCCTAGCGACATGGCGCCGACCAACGTCCCCCACAAATTGCCGACGCCGCCGAACACCACGACCATGAAGCTGTCGATGATGTAGCCCTGGCCGAGATTCGGCGACACATTGTCGATCTGGCTGAGCGCCACGCCGGCGATGCCAGCGATCCCGGAGCCCAGCGCGAAGGTCAGCGCGTCAATCCAGGGCGTGCGGATTCCCATCGAGGCGGCCATCCGCCGATTGGCGGTGACGGCGCGCATCTGCAGGCCCCAGGACGTCTTGTTCATCACGAACAGCAGGGCGGCAAACACGGCCAGCGCGAAGCAAAGAATCCACAGGCGGTTCCAGGTCACGGAGAGCTCTCCGAGCTGGAACGCACCGGACATCCATGACGGATTGCCGACCTCACGGTTGGTAGGACCAAATATTGTCCTTACTGCCTGCTGCAGGATCAGCGAGACCCCCCATGTCGCCAGCAGTGTCTCGAGCGGCCGACCATAGAGAAACCGGATGATCCCGCGCTCGATGGCAAGGCCCACGCCACCGGCGACCAGGAACGCCAGCGGCAGAGCTATCGCGAGCGACCAGTCGAACAGGCCCGGTGCACTGGTCCTTATGATGTTCTGCACGACATAGGTCGTGTAGGCACCCAGCATCACCATTTCGCCATGCGCCATGTTGATGACGCCCATGACGCCGAAGGTTATGGCGAGTCCGATCGCCGCGAGCAGAAGCACCGAGCCCAGCGAGATGCCGTACCAGACGTTCTGGCCGGCGGCCCAGAGCGCCAGTGTCGCATTGATGTTCTCGACGGCCGCGTCTGCGGCCTCCTTAAGCGGGCCGTCGGCCCGGGCGGCGAAGGCGGTCAGCAGTGACAGCGCGTCGCGTCCGCCCGTGCGCTCGAGAAGACCGATAGCGGCCACCTTGTCTTCATCCGGAAGGTCCGACACGAGTACGGACGAGGCCCGGGCCTGCTCGAGCGCGGTCCTGACGCTCGCGACCTGCTCCTTCGCAATCGCCGTATCCAGAGCCTCGATGGCGCCCGCATCCGGTGTGCGGTAGAACGTCTGCGCGGCAGCCAGTCGGGCAGCGGGATCCTCCGAGCCAAGCGTGAGCGCGCCCACCATGTCGCGGATCGTGCGCCGCAGGCTGTTATTCACGCGCACCTTGGTCACTTCTGCCTTCGCGGCCTCGCCGGCGGCCTCACCCGTGAGCGGGTCGGACAAGGCGACGGTCTGCCCGCGCTCGCGCCCGATGAAGACGGCGTCGTCCGACTTGCGGAAGTAGAGGTCGCCCTCGGAAAGGGCGAGGAGTGGGCGTTCGACGGCCGGATCGCCCGCGGCGCCAAGTTCCCGCACGATCGACTCGATGGCCGGGAAGCCCTTGGCCGTGGCGAACTTGCCGATGATCGTGCGCAGCGCCGCCTCGTCGGCCCGGACCGCGGTCGCGAAAAGCAGACCAGCCATCACCAGGAGGAGCAGCCGTCGCAGCACCGTCATCGCGTCCTCATTGCTCTCGGTTTTCGGACGACCCGGGCGGACGTAGGCCCGCCCGGGTCAGGCTCGTCTTGGGAGGACGATGTCAGCTCAGTTCACGCCCTTGCCGCCGCACTTGCCGGTGGCGACGTTGAAGTTTCCGCAGGACATCGGCGCGCGCCAGTCGGCGATCAGGTCCTTGGAGTCGGGCAGATAGTCCGACCACTCGTCGCCGACCACGAGTCCCGGGGTCTCCCAGACGGTCTCCATCTGGCCGTCGGCCTGGATTTCACCGATCAGCACGGGCTTGGTGATGTGGTGGTTCGGCATCATGGCGGAGAAACCACCGGAGAGGTTCGGCACGGCGACGCCGATGAGCGCGTCGATGACGGCGTCCGGATCGGTGGTGCCTGCCTTCTCAACGGCCTTCACCCACATGTTGAAGCCGATGTAGTGGGCTTCCATCGGGTCGTTGGTGACCCGCTTGTCGTCCTTGATGTAGGTCTTCCAGGCTTCGATGAACTCGGCATTCTCGGGCGTGTCGACCGACTGGAAGTAGTTCCACGCCGTCAGGTGGCCGACCAGCGGCGCCGTGTCGAGACCGGCCAGTTCCTCCTCACCCACCGAGAAGGCGACGACCGGGATATCTTCGGCCTTGATTCCCTGGTTGGCGAGCTCCTTGTAGAAGGGCACGTTTGCGTCACCGTTGATGGTCGAGACCACGGCGGTTTTCTTGCCGGCGGAGCCGAAATTCTTGATGTCCGTCACGATCGTCTGCCAGTCGGAATGTCCGAAGGGCGTATAGTTGATCATGATGTCTTCCTTCGCGACGCCCTTGGCTTCCAGGTAGGCGGCGAGAATCTTGTTGGTGGTCTGCGGATAGACGTAGTCGGTTCCGGCGAGAACCCAGCGCTCGACGCCCTCGTCGTTCATCAGGTAGTCGACGGCCGGGATCGCCTGCTGGTTCGGCGCGGCACCGGTGTAGAAGACGTTGCGTTGGCTCTCCTCACCCTCGTATTGAACGGGATAGAAGAGGATGTTGTTCAACTCCTCGAACACCGGCAGCACGGACTTGCGCGAAACCGAGGTCCAGCAACCGAACACCGCGGCCACCTTGTTGACCGCGATCAGCTCGCGCGCCTTTTCGGCGAACAGCGGCCAGTCCGACGCCGGGTCTACGACCACGGCCTCCAGCTGCTTGCCGAGCAAGCCACCCTTCTTGTTCTGCTCCTCGATGAGGAACAGCATCGTGTCCTTCAGCGTTGTCTCGGAGATGGCCATGGTGCCGGACAGCGAATGAAGGATTCCGACCTTGATCGTCTCCTCCTGCGCCGCCGCCGGACCGGAGGCCAGCCCGGCCGCCAGTATGCCGGCCGCAGCCAGGCCTTTGAGCGTTGCGTTCAATCCCCACATATTTCTGAACCTCTCCGACAGGGTGTTGCACCGTAGCCAGAGCAAGCAACCACCATGCCAGATCGTTGAGAGTCCGTTGCCCCCCGGAATTAACTATTTCTTTACAATCGACTAGCGCCCGCACCCGACAGAACCCCGTCGATTAAAACAGCTCCCGACCGACGGGCTGCGGGAAGCAGCACTCAAAACCATCAAGCAGTGCTTATATTTTCGGCATGGGACAGAACTGCCTATACCAAAGGCAAATAGTCAGCGGCCACGCGGGCAGTTCATCTGGTCGGACCACTCATTGACGCCGCCCATTTTTTTGACCACTGTGCGGCCCGTGCGCGAACCGGCCTGGCGGCGAATTGGAGGGTTGCCCGGCCGGAGCACAGGAGGAAACGCCGGCAAAGCCGGCACAGGGAGGATACTGACCGTGCTCGAAGATCTCATCGAGGAATCCAGGTCGCGTCGCGACATCTTCAAGGCCATCGGCGCTACGGCGCTGGCCGGAGCGTTGCTCGGCTCCGCCGGCTTCAACCCGGCCATGGCCCAGGAACTCAAGCCATCGGCGAAGCCGCTCAAGGCTGCCTTCAGCAATGCTGGCCTGCAGGCCACGTGGTGCGCCCAGGGCAAGCAGGCCGCAGAGGCCTGGGCCAAGCTCATGAACGTCGAGATCACCTGGTTCGACGGTGAACTCGCCGCGCCGAAGCAGCGTTCCGCCATCGACAACATGGCGACCCAGAAGTGGGACTTCGTCGCCATCCAGACCTTCGGCATCGGTACGCTGAACGACCCGGTCAAGAAGATGATCGATGCGGGGACGCCGATCATCGCGATGGATACGATGATGGCGCCGGAAGGCCAACTCGCGCTGCACACCTTCATCGCGCCGGACAACGTCTTCATGGGTTCGGTCGTGACGAACGAACTGATGAAGAAGATCGGCGGCAAGGGCAATGTCGTCATGACCCAGGGCGCGCTCGGCCACACCGGCGCCCAGGGCCGCGCCAAGGGCTTCAAGGAAGTCGTGGCGAATTTCCCGGAAGTCACGGTCGTCGACGAGCAGCCGGCGGACTGGGACGTGACGAAGGCGTCGCGCATCTGGGAATCGCTGCTGACCAAGTACCCGGACATCGCCGGCGCCTTCTTCCACAATGACGACATGGCGCTGGCCGCCCACAACGTTATGAAGGCCAAGGGTCGCGAAGG
>JAESFK010000869.1_pt1 | contig 11472 bp, 7 predicted proteins | sample 9269391 | NCBI WGS metagenome assembly JAESFK01 (sample SAMN14506231, study PRJNA617097) | algae metagenome | isolation source: Drouetiella hepatica UHER 2000/2452 and co-occurring heterotrophs from... | place: Slovakia: Slovak Paradise National Park, Hrabusice, Kosice Region | collected 2000-01-01
CCCACGCCGTCACAGCCATGACGCGGAAGTCGGCTGGTGACGGGGATGTATCCGCGTCATCAGCCGATTTCCCCGCCATCACCGTGACGACGCGGAAGCTCGCGCTCGTCGGCCTGTCACTGCGTTCCGGCGGACGCCGTGGTCGACGTTCGGCTGGTGGTCCAGGCGGGGAGGTGGTGCCGCGTCCGCAGGTAATCGACTGCCGCACAACGAATTTGCATCAAATTTCGGAGCAACGTCACCCCGTGTTCTGCAGCCCCGCCGCCAGCCCGTTGACGGTCAGCAGCAGTGGTCGACGCCACTCCGCCCCGGCCTCCTCGCCGGCCGACCGGAACTCCGCCAGCCCGCGCAGCAGCAGGTGGCTGAGCATGTCGACGAACGGCCGCCGCAGCCCGACCGCCGTGTACAGGTGCGGCTTCCGCTCGAGCATCTCCGTCTGCCCGAGCAACGCCAGCACCATCCGCCGCGTCAGGGCCAGCTCCTCGAGCACCAGCGCGGCCAGCTCCGGGCGGCCACCCAGCCCCAGGAATCCGGCCGCCAGCTCGTCGTCGGTCTTGGCCAGGCTCATCTCGGCCACGTCGACCAGGGCAGCGAACACCGGCCACTCCCGGTAGGCCTCTCGCGCCGCGTCCAACGACGGCAGCGCCGCCAAACCGCTCCCGAGCCCGTACCAGCCGGGCAGGTTCACCCGGGTCATCGACCACGCGAACACCCACGGGATGGCCCGAAGGTCCTCCAGCGAGCGCCCCGACTCCGACCCCGACCGCCGTGACGGTCGGGACCCCAGGCGCAGGTCGGCCAGCAGGTCCAGGGGGCTCGACATCGCGAAGAAGTCGGCGAACCCGGGCTGCTCCACCAGCGACCGGAACGCCGTGCGGCTCGCCGAGTCGACGACGCTGCCCACCTCGGCGAAGCGGCCCAGCGCCTCGTCCCGGGACGAGGCGTGCGACGGCGAGTCCGTGAGCAGCACGGCCGAGGCGACCCGCTCGAGGTGCTGCTCGGCGATGCGCACGTCGGCGTACCGGGCGAAGATGACCTCACCCTGCTCGGTCACCTTGAAGCGCCCGTCGACCGACCCGGTGGGCTGGGCCGCGATGGCCCGGTGGAGCGGCCCGCCGCCGCGACCGAGCGAGCCACCACGCCCGTGGAAGAGCGTCAGCTCGACCGAGTGCCGCCGTGCCCACGCGACCAGCCCCACCTGCGCGCGGTGCAGTGCGAGGGTTGCCGACGCCGGCCCGACGTCCTTGGCCGAGTCCGAGTACCCGAGCATCACCTCGACCCGCCGCTCGACCCGCTCGAGCCACAGCCGAGTCGACGCGAGCCCCACCCACGCCTCGAGCGTGCGGTCGGCGGCGTCGAGGTCGGCCCCGGTCTCGAAGAGCGGCACGACGTCGAGCTCCAGCGGCCGTGAGCCGACGGCCAGCCGGGCCAGCGCCCGCACCGCGACGAGGTCGGCCGCCGACTGGCTGAAGGACACGACGTACCGCCCGCACGAGCGCCGACCCCACCGCTGCTGGAGCCAGGCCATCACCCGCAGCGTGTCGAGCACCTCGCGCGTCGCCCCCTCCGGAGCCTCGACGAGAGACGGCCATCCCTCCACGGCCAGCCGGTCGAGCAGCTCGGCATCCCGCGCCGCCGCCTCGAGGTCCCCCGGTCGCGAGTCCTCCGGCAGCAGCCCGAGCACCTCGACGAGCGCCGCCCGGTGCACCGACGAGTGCTGGCGCACCTCGAGCTCGGCGAGGTGGAACCCGAAGGTCTGCACCATCCACACGACGTCCTGGAGCTCGCCGTGGGCGGTCCGGGCGTCGCCGGCGGCCACGAGCGAGTCCTGGACGAGCGCGAGGTCGGCGAGGACCTCCTCCGGCCCCGCGTACGCCACCCCGGCCCGCTCGTCCCGCGTCGCCGCCAGCCGGGCCGCCACGACGAGCAGCTTCTGCCGGTGCGGCTCGTTGGGGGAGTCCTTCGTGACCTCGGCGAGGAGCCGGGGATGGGCGGCCGCGTCGTTGGCGAGGGCGTCGCGCAGGGCCGCGGTGGGCGGCGTCGACTCCTCGTCGACGGTGATCATCCGGGCCACCCGGTCGACGGCCTCGTGGAGGATCTCGAGGGCCTGGTCGGCGTGCGCGCGGACCGTCTCTCGGGTCACCTCGGCGGTGACGAAGGGGTTGCCGTCACGGTCGCCGCCGACCCACGAGCCGAAGCGCACGATGGGCGGCAGCGGCTGCTCCGCCGGCCGCACGTCGTCGCCGAACGCCGCCTCGACGGCCCGCTGGAAGCGCGGCACCGCGTGGATGAGCGACTGCCGGAACACGGTCAGCACGGTCTTGACCTCGTCGGCCGGCGTGGGCCTGGTGATCCGCAGCGTGGAGGTCCGCTGGAGGATGTCGATGTCCTCGAGCATCCGGCGCCGCGACCGGGCCCGCTCGGACGGCCCCGACCCCGGGTCGGCGTGGGTGTCGAGGTGCTCGGCGATGCGCCGCAGCGCGGAGGCCACCGCCCGTCGCCGGGCCTCGGTCGGGTGCGCCGTGAAGACCGGGTGGATGCGCATCCGCTCGACCCGCTCCCGGGCGTCCGGCCCCGCCGCGGCGACCGCCGGCCCGATGTCGCCGGTGTCGGCGCCACCGCCGTACTCGCCGTCCTCGCTGCGCAGCGACCGGGCGCGGTGCCGCTCCTCGGCGAGGTTGGTCAGGTGCAGGTGCACGGTGAGCAGCCGCGCGACCCGCGAGGTCGTGTCGGGGTCGAGGGCGGCGACGAGGGCCGCGGGGTCGCCGTCCTCCTCCCCGCGGCAGCGCCGTTCCAGCGCGTCGGTGATCTCCAGGAGGTCGGCCCGCCCCGACTCCTCGACGACCTGCCGGTGCAGGCTCGTGAGCAGGGACAGGTCCTCGAGCATGCTCGCCATGCGGTCAGCGTAGGAGGACGGTGCTCACGTGCGCCGAGGTGTCCGCCCGCCGTTAGGCTTGCGCGGTGCTCCCTGCCCTCATGCCCACGGCCACGCCCGCCCTCGACCTGGATCCCTGGGTCTGGTGGCTGACGATCGGGGTGGCCGCCGCCATCCTCGCCTTCGACGTCGTGATGATCGCCCGTCGCCCGCACCGGCCGTCGACCCGCGAGGTGTCGCTGGCGCTGGCCGTCTACGTCGGCGCCGCGATCCTCTTCGGCATCGGGATGTGGATCTTCGCCGGCGGGCAGCTGGCGGGGGAGTACTACGCCGGCTGGCTGACCGAGTACTCGCTCTCGGTCGACAACCTGTTCATCTTCCTGCTGATCATGGCCAAGTTCGCGGTGCCGGAGAAGCTCCAGCAGTTCGCCCTGATGGTCGGCATCGTCATCGCGATCATCCTGCGCGGCATCTTCATCGCCGTCGGCGCGGCCGCGATCAACAACTTCAGCTGGGTGTTCTACATCTTCGGCGCGTTCCTCATCTACACCGCCGTCAAGCTGGCCAAGGAGGGGGAGAGCGACGACGACGAGTTCGAGGAGAACCGCTTCATGAAGTTCATGGAGTCCCGGTTCCCGGCGACCAAGGAGTACAACGGCACGAAGCTGTTCTCCAAGGAGACCGGCAAGCGCCTCGCCACCCCGCTCTTCTTCGTCATCCTCGCCCTCGGCACGACCGACCTGCTCTTCGCGCTCGACTCAATCCCGGCCATCTACGGCCTGACCCGCGAGCCGTACATCGTCCTCGTGGCCAACCTCTTCGCCCTGATGGGCCTGCGCCAGCTCTACTTCCTCATCGGCGGCCTGCTCAAGAAGCTCATCTACCTGAGCATCGGCCTCGCCGTGCTGCTGGCTTTCATCGGCGTCAAGCTGCTGCTCCACGCGCTGCACGAGAACGAGCTGCCGTTCATCAACGGTGGCGAGAACGTCCCGGTGCCCGAGATCCCGATCGCGGTCTCGCTCGGCGCCATCGTCGTCATCCTCGGCGTCACCACGGTGGCCAGCCTCTGGCGCACCCGCCGCCACCCCGAGCTCGTCGACTGAGGCCCACCGACGGCTAGGTCGCCGTCGACTCCGCGGGGTCCTTGCGGGCACCGAGGCCGAGGACGAGGGCCGAGGCGGCGACGACCAGGCCCATCCCGAGGAGCTGCGTCGCGTGCAGGCGCTGCCCGAGGACGAGCAGCCCGGCGAGGGCAGCGGCGGCCGGCTCGAGCGACAGCAGGATGCCGAAGACCTGGGCCCGCAGGCGGCGCAGCGCGAGCAGCTCGAGCGAGTACGGGAGCACCGACGAGAGCACGGCGATGCCGAAGCCCTTGGCCAGCGTCTCGGGCGTCCACGACGGCACGCTGCCGAGGCCGAAGGGCAGGGTGACGACGGTCGCGAAGACCATCGCCAGGGCCAGACCCTCGAGCTTCGGGAACTCCGCACCGGTGCGCCCGGAGAGCACGATGTATGCCGCCCAGAAGCCACCGGCGGTGAGCGCCAGCAGGATCCCGGTCCACTCGAGGTCGGCGAGCGGCACGCTGAGGGCCTCGGAGATGAGGACGACACCGCCGGCCGCGGCGAGCACCGCCACGCCGTCGAGCAGGCGGCGGGACAGGGCGGCCGCGAGGGCGAGCGGACCGATGAACTCGATGGTCACCGCCACCCCGATGGGCAGGTGCGCCAGCGAGCCGTAGAACGCGAAGTTCATCAGGCCGAGCGCCACCCCGAAGGCTGCGACGGTGGCCCAGGCCTGCCGGGAGTGGCCGCGCCAGCGTGGACGGACGACGACGAGCAGCAACGCGGTGGCGAAGAGCAGGCGGATGACGACCGACCCGCCGGCCCCGACCGCCGGGACGAGCGTCGCCGCGAGCGCGCCGCCGAACTGGACCGAGACGATCCCCGCGAGCACGAGCACCGGGGCGGGGACCCGGTCGGCGGCGGACGTCACCGCGACAGGCTAGCCATCACCACCCGCGCGCACGCCACTCGTCCAGGTGCGGGCGCTCGTCGGCCAGCCGACCGTCGTTCCCGTGCCCGGGGTAGAACCACGTCGCGTCGTCGTAGACCGCGAAGATCCTCTCGGTCACGTCGCGGTAGAGGTCCTCGAAGCTCTGCTCCGGGCGCTTGGTGTTGCCGACGCCGCCGGGGAAGAGCGAGTCGCCGGTCAGCAGGTGGGTCGCGCCGTCGGGCGCCCACCAGGCCAGCGCCACGGACCCCGGGGTGTGCCCGCGCAGGTGCACGACGTCGAGGACGACCTCGCCGACCCGCACGGTGTCGCCGTGGGAGAGCCGGACGTCGGGCGCCAGCGGCAGCGCGTCGGCGTCGTCGGCACCGGCGTACGTGCGCGCCCCGGTGGCCCGGGCGACGTCCTCGAGCGCCCGCACGTGGTCCCAGTGCTGGTGGGTGGTCACGAGGTGGTCGAGCCGGCCGGTGCCCTCCGCGACCAGCGCGAGGCAGCGGGCCGCGTCGTCGGCGGCGTCGACCATCAGCTGCTCGCCGGTGGCCGTGCAGGTCAGCAGGTAGACGTTGTTGTGCATGTCGGACACGGCCATCTTGCGCAGGGTCAGCGGGCCGAGCTCGCGGACGTCGCTCGGGCCGCCGGGGGTCACCTCGCCGGTGTACGTCACCGCGGTCACCGCCCCGCCGGCAGCCGGGGGAGCCGGTCGGCGGACACACCGTCGGTGAGTCCCCGGGCCAGCCACCCGAGCAGGGCCGCCCGGCCGCCGGTCACCGAGGTCGTCCCGACGCCGATGCTCCACTCGTCGCCCTCGGTGCTGCGCAGCGTGACGTCGGGTGCGTCATCGAGGCCCCGCAGGCGCTCGACCTCCTCCTCGAGGAAGAGCGCGACCAGCGCCGGCTCGAGGTCGGCGAACCCGAAGCCGGCGTCGAGGTCGACGTGGTGCCAGGTGACCTCGCGCAGCCGCATGAGGACGATGTCGGCGCCCCGGCCACGGATGTCGCCCGGCGTGCGCTCGAGCGGGTGGTCGGCGTGCTCCGGCCCGAGCCGGGCCAGCTCGTCGGCGAGCACCGCCGCGGTCGCCTCGACGTCCTCGGCGAGCTCGGCGGCGGAGCGACCTGCTCCGGCCTCGATGTCGGCGTTGCGCGCCTCGCGGCTGGCGTACATCGTGTCGCGCGTGCCGTCGACGGCCGAGCGGACGAGCCGCACCAGCCCGTCGGCGTTGCGCGCGACGTGGCTGACGACGTGGCCGCGGGTCCATCCCTCGCAGAGCGACGGGGCGTCGACGTCGTCGAGCGAGCGGGTCGTCGCGACGAACCGCTCGGTGTGCGGTGCGACGAGGGCGAGCAGGTCGGGGGCGCTGAGGGGCATGGCCCGACGCTACCCCCGGGCGGCCGTCGCCTCGGCCTGCTCGATCGCGTCGGCGGCCTGCACGAGGGCGAGGTGCGAGAAGGCCTGGGGGAAGTTGCCGACGAGCAGGTCGTGGGCGGGGTCGTACTCCTCGGACAGCAGGCCGAGGTCGTTGCGCACGGCGAGCACCCGCTGCATCAGCGCGTGGGCGTCCTCGAGGCGTCCGCACCGCGCGTACGCCTCGGCCAGCCAGAACGAGCAGGCGAGGAACGGGTTCTCGTCACCCGACAGCCCGTCGACACCGCTCTGCGTGCGGTAGCGCAGCACGAAGCCGTCGCGCAGGAGGTCCTCCTCGACCGCCCGGATGGTGCCCAGGACGCGCTCGTCGTCGGCGGGCAGGAACCCGACCGTGGGGATGAGCAGCAGGGCCGCGTCGACGTCCGTCGTGTCGTAGTGCTGCGTGAAGGTGCCGCGCTCGGAGTCGTAGCCGCGGTCGCACACCTCGGCGTGCACCCGGTCGCGCAGCGCCCGCCAGCGCTCGACGTCGCCCTCGTGGCCGTCCTCCTCGACCGCCCGGACGGCCCGGTCGAAGGCGGCCCACACCATGACCCGCGAGTGGGTGAAGTGACGCGGCTCGCCGCGGATCTCCCACAGCCCGTGGTCGGTCTGGTCCCAGTGGTCCGCGAGGTCGTCGACGAGCAGCCGCTGGACCGCCCAGGACTCGTCGGACTCGGTGACGCCCAGCCGGCGCGCCTCGGACAGCGCGATCATCACCTCGCCGAGGACGTCGCTCTGCCGCTGGTCCACCGCCCCGTTGCCGACCCGCACCGGCCGCGACCCCTCGTACCCGGGGAGGTGGTCGAGCTCGCGCTCGGGCAGCTCGCGGCCGCCGTCGACGGCGTACATGATCTGGAGGTCGGCGGGGTCGCCGGCCAGGGCCCGGACCAGCCAGCTGCGCCACAGCCGGGTCTCGTCGACGTACCCGCAGCCGAGGAAGGCCTCGAGGGTCAGCGAGGCGTCGCGCAGCCAGCAGTACCGGTAGTCCCAGTTGCGCTCGCCCCCGATGTCCTCGGGGAGGCTCGTCGTCGGGGCGGCGACGATGCCGCCCCGCAGCTCGTCGGTGAGCAGCCGCAGGACGAGGAGCGAGCGGGTGACGGCGTCCCGGTAGGCGCCGTGGTGCGAGTGCCGCGAGGCCCAGTCCTCGAAGTGCCGGACGGTCTCCTCGATCCGGGGCTCGACGTCGAGCGCCTCGGGCACCTCGCACCACGACGGCACCCAGGTCATGGCGAAGTGGAGCCGGTCGCCGGCCCGGACGGTGAAGCGGTCGACGTGGTGGTGGTCGGACGGCTCGGGGAGGCGGTCTCCACGCAGGACGAGCATGTCCGGGCCCGCGATCGCCCGGATGACGGTGGCCCCGGTGGCGTCCTGCACCCTGGACACCCAGGGCAGGACCTTCCCGTACCCGGTGCGCACCACCCACTCGTGGTGCATCTCGACCTCGCCCTCGAGCCCCTCGACGACCCGCAGGAGGTCGGCCCGGCCGTCGCCGAACGGCATGACGTCGGTCACCTTCACCCGGCCACCGGCGGTCTCGTGGACGGTGTCGAGGACGAAGCTGTCGCCCCGGTAGCTGCGTGTCGCCTCGGCCTCCTCGACCGGGCCGAGGAACCACCGGCCGTGGTCGTCGGTGCCCAGCAGCGCGGCGAAGCAGGCGGGGGAGTCGAAGCGGGGGAGGCACAGCCAGTCGACCGCCCCGTGCCGGCTGACGAGGGCGGCGCGCTCGGTGTCGCCGAGCAGGGCGTACTCGGCGATGGGGGTGCTCACCCGGCCGACCCTAGACGCCCTGACCTCGGATGACGGGCCTGTCGGTGGGTCCACCTAGAGTTGCCGGTGTGAGTCATGACCACCTCGTCGTCCGCGGCGCCCGCGAGCACAACCTCAAGGACGTCAGCATCGAGCTCCCCCGGGACGCCCTCGTCGTCTTCACGGGGCTCTCCGGTTCCGGCAAGTCCTCGCTGGCCTTCGACACCATCTTCGCCGAGGGCCAGCGGCGCTACGTCGAGTCGCTCTCGGCGTACGCACGCCAGTTCCTCGGCCAGATGGACAAGCCCGACGTCGACTTCATCGAGGGGCTCTCGCCGGCGGTCTCCATCGACCAGAAGTCGACCAACCGCAACCCGCGCTCGACGGTCGGCACCATCACCGAGGTCTACGACTACCTGCGCCTCCTCTTCGCCCGGGCCGGGCGCCCGCACTGCCCGGTCTGCGGCGAGGCCATCACCCGGCAGAGCCCGCAGCAGATCGTCGACCGGCTGCTCGAGCTCCCCGACCGCACGCGCTTCCAGCTGCTCGCCCCCGTCGTGCGGGCGCGCAAGGGCGAGTACGTCGACCTCTTCGCCGAGCTCCAGGCCAAGGGCTTCTCGCGCGCCCGGGTCGACGGCGAGGTCGTCACGCTCACCGACCCCCCGAAGCTCGAGAAGCAGGTCAAGCACACCATCGACGTCGTCGTCGACCGGCTCGTCGCCAAGGGGGGCGACGACTCCTCGTCCAAGCGCCGCCTCACCGACTCGGTCGAGACCGCCCTCGGCCTGGCCGGCGGCGTCCTCGTCGCCGAGTTCGTCGACCTCGAGGAGGGCCACCCCGAGCGCGAGCGCCGCTTCTCCGAGCGGATGGCCTGCCCGAACGACCACCCCCTCCAGATGGACGAGGTCGAGCCGCGCTCGTTCTCGTTCAACAGTCCGTTCGGCGCCTGCCCCGAGTGCACCGGCATCGGCACCGAGCTCGAGGTCGACCCCGAGCTCATCGTCCCCGACGACGACCTCAGCCTCGCGCAGGGAGCCATCGCCCCCTGGGCCACCGCGTCCGGCGCCGCCGACTACTTCCAGCGGGTGATGTCCGCCCTCGCCGACGAGCTCGGCTTCTCGATGGACACCCCGTGGCGCGAGCTGCCGAAGAAGGTGCGTGACGCGCTGCTCACCGGGCGCAACCACAAGGTGCACGTCCGCTACCGCAACCGGTTCGGCCGCGAGCGCTCGTACTCCACCGGGTTCGAGGGGGCCATCCCGTTCGTCAAGCGGCGGCACTCCGAGACCGACTCCGACTGGAGCCGTGAACGGTACGAGGGCTACATGCGCGAGGTGCCGTGCCCGGTCTGCAAGGGCGCCCGCCTCAAGCCCGAGTCCCTCGCCGTGCTCATCGGCGGACGCTCCATCGCCGACGTCTCCCGGCTGGCCATCGCCGACGCCGCGCGCTTCTTCGACGACGTCGACTTCACGGCCCGCGAGCGCCAGATCGCCGAGCGGGTCATCAAGGAGATCAACGCCCGGCTCGGGTTCCTCCTCGACGTCGGCCTCGACTACCTGAGCCTCGACCGGCCGGCCGGCACCCTGAGCGGCGGTGAGGCACAACGCATCCGGCTCGCCACGCAGATCGGCTCCGGCCTCGTCGGCGTCCTCTACGTCCTCGACGAGCCGAGCATCGGGCTGCACCAGCGCGACAACCACCGGCTCATCGAGACCCTGACCCGGCTGCGCGACCTCGGCAACACGCTCATCGTCGTCGAGCACGACGAGGACACCATCGCCACCGCCGACTGGGTCATCGACATCGGCCCCGGCGCGGGGGAGCACGGCGGGCAGGTCGTCCACTCGGGCACCGTCGCCGACCTGCTCACCCACCCCGACTCGATCACCGGCAAGTACCTCTCCGGTCGTCGCGAGATCCCCACGCCGGCCGTCCGGCGGCCGCAGGAGCGGGGGCGCGAGGTCGTCGTCGTCGGCGCCACCGAGCACAACCTCGACGCCGTCACGGTCGGCTTCCCGCTGGGCAACCTCGTCGCGGTCACCGGGGTGTCCGGGTCGGGCAAGAGCACGCTCGTCAACGACATCCTCTACAACGTCCTGGCCAACAAGCTCAACGGGGCGCGGCACGTCCCCGGCCGGCACAAGTCGGTCACCGGCCTCGACCACCTCGACAAGGTCGTGCACGTCGACCAGAGCCCGATCGGGCGCACCCCGCGGTCCAACCCGGCCACGTACACCGGTGTCTTCGACCACATCCGCAAGCTCTTCGCGACGACGGAGGAAGCGAAGGTCCGGGGTTACCAGCCGGGCCGGTTCTCCTTCAACGTCAAGGGCGGGCGCTGCGACGCCTGCTCCGGCGACGGCACGATCAAGATCGAGATGAACTTCCTGCCGGACGTCTACGTCCCCTGCGAGGTCTGCCACGGGGCGCGCTACAACCGCGAGACCCTCGAGGTGCACTTCAAGGGCAAGACGATCGCCGACGTCCTCGACATGCCCATCGAGGAGGCCGCCGACTTCTTCAAGGCGGTCCCCGCCATCGCCCGGCACATGACGACGCTCAACGAGGTCGGGCTGGGCTACGTCCGGCTCGGTCAGCCGGCCCCGACGCTGTCCGGCGGTGAGGCGCAGCGCGTCAAGCTCGCCTCCGAGCTCCAGAAGCGCTCGACGGGTCGCACGGTCTACGTCCTCGACGAGCCGACGACCGGCCTGCACTTCGAGGACATCCGCAAGCTGCTCGGGGTGCTCCAGGGCCTCGTCGACAAGGGCAACACCGTCATCGTCATCGAGCACAACCTCGACGTCGTCAAGAGCGCCGACTGGATCGTCGACCTCGGCCCCGAGGGTGGCAGCGGTGGCGGGAAGGTCATCGCCGAGGGGACGCCCGAGGAGGTCGCAGCGATGGAGCACTCCTACACCGGGCAGTTCCTCGCCCCGGTGCTCGCGAAGACGGCGCGCACCAGCACCCCGAAGCGCGGGGCCGCGACGCGCAAGGGGACGGCGACGAAGACTCCGGCCAAGGCTCCTGCGAAGAAGGCGACGGCGGCCAAGAAGACGGCCGCCAAGGGCACCTCGACCCGTCGGGAGCCCACCCGCACGACGAAGAAGGTGACCTCCCGCAGGGCCGGCTGAGCGGTCAGCCCCTGGCGGTCGTCCCGGGCAGCCACCCGGTGTCGATGACGCGCTTCGCGAACGGCCGCACCGCGGCGAGCAGGTCCTCGGCGTCGGCGACGCCCGTCCACGCCGCGGCCGAGGCGTCGTCGGTCGCCGCCTCGAGGTCGTCGCGGAGGCGTCGACCGGCCTCGGTGATCGCGGGCTCGGCGTCGTCGGCGCCTGCGGCCAGCAGCCCGGCGGCGGCCAGCGCGTCCGTCGCCTCGGCCCACTCCTCGTCGGTCCACTTGCGGGTCGGCTGGAGGAACCGGCGACCGCGGCTGCCGGCGGTCG
>JAESFK010000871.1_pt1 | contig 11460 bp, 9 predicted proteins | sample 9269391 | NCBI WGS metagenome assembly JAESFK01 (sample SAMN14506231, study PRJNA617097) | algae metagenome | isolation source: Drouetiella hepatica UHER 2000/2452 and co-occurring heterotrophs from... | place: Slovakia: Slovak Paradise National Park, Hrabusice, Kosice Region | collected 2000-01-01
GTCGCGGAAGTGCTCCCCGATCGTCTTGGCCTCGTTGTAGGTGCGCGGGTGGATCGTCGTGATCCGCGAGACGCTCCCGGCCTCGTGGCCGCGGACGACCTCGGCCACCGGGCGCCGGGTCGGCAGCGGCGTGACCTCGGCCCCACGGTGCTCCGTGCGCTCGGTGCGCTCGGACCGCTCGTCGACCTCGGGCTCGTCGTAGCCGTCGTAGTACTCGTCGTCGTAGTGGCCCTGGTCCTCGGCGAGGCCCAGGTACACCATCGTCTTGCGCAGCGCGCCAGCCATCACGTGCTCCTCGGTCGTCGGGCCCGTCGGTCAGGGCCGTGCGTCGTGACCGAAGTTACCGGTGTGACTCACGAGATCCGAGGATTGCCGACCCGACACGCAGGTGTGTCGCGCCCTCGGCCACGGCCTCCTCGAGGTCCCCGCTCATCCCCGCGGAGATCCACGAGGCGTCCGGGTGGGCGGAGCGCAGCCCGTCGGAGAGGGCCCGGAGGCGGGCGAAGGCCGGACGGGCCGGCTCGCCGAGCGGGGCGACGGCCATCAGCCCGCGCAGCCGGAGGTGCTCGGCGGCCGCGACGGCGTCGGCGAGGCCGGCCACCTCGTCCGGTGCCGCTCCCCCGCGGCCGGCGCCGCCGTCGAGGCCGACCTGGACGAGGACGTCGAGGGTCCGTCCGTGCCGCGCGGCCCCCCGGTCCAGGGCCGCGACGAGCTTGGCGCGGTCGAGGGAGTGGACGACGTCGGCGTAGCGGGCGACCGAGGCCGCCTTGTTGCTCTGGAGCTGGCCGATGAAGTGCACGGTGAGCCGGTCGCGGTGGGCCAGCGCGTCGACCTTCTCCGAGGCCTCCTGGTCGCGGTTCTCCCCGATGTCGGTGACACCGAGCTCGACCAGCAGGTCGACGTCACTCGCCGGGAAGAACTTCGTGACGGCGACGAGGGTCGGTTCGTCGCGGCGGCCGACGGCGGCGCAGGCCGCGGACACCCGCTCGCGCACCGCGGCCAACCGGGCCGCGAGCTCGTCGCGGCGCGGCGTCACGAGGCCCTCGCGACGACACCCGCGAAGCGTCCCGTCGTCCGGGACGCCCGGTAGGAGTAGAGGTCCGGGCTCTCGCGGGTGCACCCCGGACGCCACGTCACGTCGACGTGCAGGGCCCGCAGCTGGGCGACGACCCCGGCGGCGACGTCGACGGCCGGGGTCCCGGTCCAGGACACCGTCGCAGAGACCGGCTCGACGGCGGCCGCGGCGTCGCGCATCTCCGCCGGCACCTCGTAGCAGCGCCCGCAGACCGAGGGCCCGACGACGGCGTCGACCTGCTCGGCGCCGAGGTCGCGCATCACGGCGACGGCAGCGGGCACGACGCCCGCGACCATCCCCGGGCGGCCGGCGTGCACCGCCGCGACGACACCGGTCGGGCTGGCGAGCAGCACCGGGACGCAGTCGGCGACGAGGACGGCCAGCGCGAGGTCGGGCGAGGAGGTGACGACCGCGTCGCAGCGCGGGGCCACCTCCGGGACGCGGTCGACGACGACGACGTCGGCGCCGTGGCACTGCGCCATCCAGACGACGGGCCGACCCACGGCGGCCGAGAACCGCCGGCGGTTCTCGGCGACGTCGGCGGGGTCGTCCTCGACGTGCAGCCCGAGGTTGAGCCCCTCCCAGGGCCCACGGCTGACGCCCCCGGGCCGGCCGGTCAGCGCGCGCCGCGCGCCGTTGCTCGTCTCGTCCCAGGTGAACACGGACCCACCGTAGACGCGGGCGGGGGCGGGCCGGGCTCCCCGCCCGCCGCGTCGAGACGTTCCTACTTGAGGAAGTCCGGCACGTCGAGGTCGTCGTTCTCGTCGAAGGTCACCGTGCGCGGCGGCTGGCTGCGAGCCGGCTCGGCGGGGGTCGACTCGCGCTCCGTGTGCACCGGCGCCTCGTCGTCGGAGCCCTGCTCGGGCCGCGAGGTCGGGGTGCTGTCGTGCACCGGGGTCGGGAAGGGGTTCGCCGCGGGCACCGGTGCCGGCGCGGGCACCGAGGGGGCCGGCCCGGGGTTCGGCGGTGCGGCCGGGGTCGAGGGGACCGCGGGCGCCTGCGCCGGCCGGGGGTTGCCCTGGATGGTGCCGAGGGCGCGGCTGTCGGCCCGGTGCTGGGGAGCACCGCCGTCGAAGCCGGCCGCGATGACGGTGACCCGGACCTCGTCGCCGAGGGCGTCGTCGATGACCGCCCCGAAGATGATGTTGGCCTCGGGGTGCGCGGCCTCCTGGACGAGGCGGGCGGCCTCGTTGATCTCGAACAGGCCGAGGTCGCTGCCGCCCTGGATGGAGAGCAGCACGCCGTGGGCTCCGTCGATGCTCGCCTCGAGCAGCGGGCTGGAGATGGCCAGCTCGGCGGCCTGCACCGCGCGGTCCTCACCGCGGGCCGAGCCGATGCCCATGAGGGCCGAGCCGGCGCCGGACATGACCGACTTGACGTCGGCGAAGTCGAGGTTGATCAGGCCGGGGGTGGTGATGAGGTCGGTGATGCCCTGGACACCGGAGAGCAGGACCTGGTCGGCCGAGCGGAACGCGTCGAGCATCGAGACGCCGCGGTCGCTGATCGAGAGCAGCCGGTCGTTCGGGATGACGATGAGGGTGTCGACCTCCTCGCGGAGCGCGGCGATGCCGGTCTCGGCCTGGTTCGCCCGGCGCCGGCCCTCGAAGGTGAAGGGGCGCGTGACGACACCGATGGTCAGGGCGCCGAGGCCCTTGGCGATGCGGGCGACGACGGGCGCGCCACCGGTACCGGTGCCACCGCCCTCGCCGGCGGTGACGAAGACCATGTCGGCCCCCTTGAGGACCTCCTCGATCTCCTCGGCGTGGTCCTCGGCGGCCTTCTTGCCGACCTCGGGGTCGGCGCCGGCGCCGAGACCGCGGGTCAGCTCGCGGCCGACGTCGAGCTTGACGTCGGCATCGCTCATGAGGAGGGCCTGCGCATCGGTGTTGACCGCGATGAACTCGACGCCCTTGAGGCCGACCTCGATCATCCGGTTGATGGCGTTGACACCTCCGCCGCCGATGCCGACGACCTTGATGACGGCGAGGTAGTTCTGGGGTGATGCCACGGGTACGGCCTTCCGATGTCGGTCACGGCGTGCAGGAGACCGGTGCAACTCTCGACCTCGAGTAGAGGGTTACGGTTCGGTCACGGTTCTCGATGGGCTGACGCTACGTCCCGCCCGGGGCTGCTGCACCCTCCCGCGTGGCGTGTCGCGACATCCCGCGGGGCAAATCCTGTCATGCCTCTCAGGCCTCGTCACACCCGCCCCATCGGCCCCACGAGGAACAGGGGCCTCAGCGGGTGACGGGGGTGTCCGGGGCGCTGACGTCGATGACCTCGGCCTTGGTCGTCAGCAGGGCGCGCAGCACCCGGATCTTCAAGGCGGCGTCGTCCTCCCCGCCCCAGACGACGGTGTGCCCGCGGGCGGTGAAGGTCACGAGGTTCGCGCTGCTCACGGTGACCGCGCGGACGTCGGCGGCCAGGTCCCGCGGCAGGTCGCGCAGCAGGGCGAGGGCGGCCTGGCGCGCCTCGGGGGTCATCGCCCGGCTGCCCGTGGCGGTGACGACCGGCACGCCCTTGGGCGCCTTCTTCACCCGGCCGAAGGAGACACCGGTGGCGTCGACGAGGTCGAGGGTCCCCGAGGGGCCCTTGACGACGATGGCCGGCACCCGCGGCACGACGTCGACGACGAGGGTGCGCGGCCACGAGCGGCGCACCGACACCTCCGCGACCGTGACCCGAGCGCGGACCGAGCGCTCGACGGCGGCGGTGTCGACCCGTACGAGCGGCGTGCCCTCGGAGACGCGGACGAGGTCCTCGACGGCTGCGGCCTCGGCACCGGAGACGCCGATGACCTCGACACCGTGGACCCCGAGCAGGCCGGTCCAGCCGACGACCCACCCGGCGCCGCCGAGCAGGGCGAGGACGAGCAGGCCGGACAGCGCGCGGCGCCACGGCCGGCGCCGACGGGCGATGGCCCGCTCGCGGAAGCGGGTGGCGGAGGACTCGAGGCCGTGCGGTCCGCGGGTCGCGGTGTGGCTCACGGGGTCTCCTCCTCCCGCGCGGCCAGCGCCTCCAGGAGGGGCGCGGCGAGGGCGGTGACGTCTCCGGCCCCGACGGTGAGGACGAGGTCCCCCGGGCTCGCGGCCGCGGCGAGCGTCGCCACGGCGGCGTCCCGGCCCGTGCCGACGTCGACCCGTCGGCGACCGGGGAGCTCGACGAGCGGGTCGCCGATGAGCGCCGAGGTGACGCCCGGCATCGGCTGCTCGCGCGCGCCGTAGACCTCGAGGAGGACGACGTGGTCGGCGGGCGCGAGGGCGGCGGCGAACTCCTCGGCGAAGTCGCGGGTGCGGCTGTAGAGGTGCGGCTGGAAGACGACCAGCACCCTCCCGCGCCCGGCCCGGGCGACGACCCCGGCCGCGGTGCCGACGACGGCCGCGACCTTGGCGGGGTTGTGCGCGTAGTCGTCGACGACCGTGACACCGCCGACCTCGCCGCGGACCTCGAAGCGCCGCCGCGCACCGGTGAACCCGGCCAGGCCGCGCAGGACGGCCGAGGGGTCGGCGCCGAGCCCGTCCACGGCGGCCAGGAAGGCGGCGGCGGCGTTGGCGACGTTGTGCGCGCCGGGCACGGCGAGCACCAGCTCGTGGGTGGTGCCGCGGTGCTCGACCGGGGTGCGCGTGCCGAGCCCCTCGGACACCGTCTCCCCCAGCCGCAGGTCGCTGCCGTCGGCCGCGCCGAAGGTGACCACCCGGCGGCCGCGGGCCCGCTCGGCGTCGGCGAGGGCCCGGGCGCCGGGGTCGTCGGCGCTGACGACGAGCAGCCCGCCGACCGTCGCCGCGAACTCGGTGTAGGCCTCGCTCACCGCCTCGGCCGTGCCGTAGAAGTCGAGGTGGTCGGGCTGGACCGTGGTGACGATCCCGACCTCGGGCCGGTAGACGACGAACGTGCCGTCGCTCTCGTCGGCCTCGACGACGAACGCGTCGCCGGTGCCGAGGGCGGCGTTGGTGCCGAGCTGGGCGACCTCTCCCCCGCAGGCGAAGGACGGGTCGGCGCCGGCCTCGGTGAGCGCGACGACGAGCATCGCCGTGGTCGAGGTCTTGCCGTTGGCGCCGGCGACGGCGACGGCGCGCGTGCCGGCGAGCAGGGACGCCAGGGCCTGCGACCGGTGCAGCACGCGGAGGCCGAGGGCGCGCGCGGCGGCGAGCTCGGGGTTGTCCTCGCGGACGGCGGAGGAGACGACGACGGTGTCGACGCCCTCGAGGTGCGCTGCGTCGTGCCCGACCCACACCGTGGCGCCGGCCTCGCGCAGCGCGTCGAGGACGGGGCCGTCGGCGGCGTCGGAGCCGCTGACCCGCACGCCGCGGGCGAGGAGCAGCCGGGCGACGGCGGACATGCCCGCACCACCGATGGCCACGAGGTGGACGGCTCCGAGCTCGTCCCAGGCGGGGACGGGTGCGGCGAGGTCGAAGCGCGGGTTGGTGACGGCCACGGGTCAGCGCCCCCCGGCCCGGGCGACGAGGTCGGCGAGCAGCTCGTCGCCGTCGCGCTCTCCCACCGAGGCCGCGGCGGCCGACATCGCCCCGAGCCGGCGGGCGTCGAGGGCGAGCGGGACGACGGTGTCGCGGACCCAGGCCGGGTCGACGGCGGCGTCGTCGACGAGCAGCCCTCCGCCGGCCTCGACGACGTGTGCGGCGTTGAGCCGCTGCTCGCCGTTGCCCACCGGGAGGGGCACGTAGACGGCGGGCAGCCCGACGGCCGAGAGCTCGCAGACCGTGTTGGCACCGGCCCGCGCGACGACGAGGTCGGCTGCGGCGTAGGCGAGGTCCATCCGGTCGCAGTACGGCAGGACGACGTACGGCGCTCCGGGAACCGGGCCGGGGTCGAACTCCTTGCCGGTGCCGGCGACGTGCAGGACCTGGACCCCCACGGCCGAGAGCGCGGCGACCGAGCCGGAGAAGGCCCCGTTGAGGCGGGCCGCGCCGAGCGAGCCGCCGGTGACGAGCAGCGTGGGAGCGTCGGTGAGCCCGAACCGCTCCCGCGCCTCCGCCCGGTGCGCCGCACGGTCGAGGGTGGCGATCTCGCGGCGCAGCGGCATCCCGGTGACGGTGGCGTGCCGCAGCGGGGTGCCGGGGAAGGTGACCGCGACCTCGGCCGCGAACCGGGCACCGAGGCGGTTGGCCAGGCCAGGCCGTGCGTTCTGCTCGTGGACGACCACGGGCACGCGGCGGCGACGGGCCGCGAGGTAGGCGGGCGAGGAGACGAAGCCGCCGAAGCCGACGACCACCTCGGCGCCGGTGGACTCGATGGCCGCCTCGGCCGCGGCGACGGCCCGGCGCAGGTTGCCGGGAAGGCGCAGCGCAGCGGCGTTCGGCCTGCGCGGGAACGGGACCCGCGGCACCTCGAGCAGCGGGTACCCGCGCTCGGGGACCAGGCGGGACTCCAGGCCCGCAGCCGTGCCGAGGGCGCTCACCCGCACCGAGGGGTCACGCCGGCGCAGGCAGTCGGCGAGGGCGAGCAGCGGCGAGACGTGCCCGGCCGTCCCCCCGCCCGCGAGGAGCACGGACGCCGGGACGGCTGCGCTCACGAGGAACCACTCCGCCCGCGCACCGCGCCGGAGACGACGGCCAGCGACCGGCGCAGCGACGACGGCCTCGCGGACAGCGCCTCGCGGCACCCGGGTTCGCTGCGGGCGAAGGACAGGAGGATGCCGAAGGCGCCCATCGTCGTGATGAGCGAGGAGCCACCCGACGACACGAGGGGCAGGGGCACGCCGATGACCGGCAGCAGGCCGATGACCGCCCCGATGTTGATGAGGGCCTGGACGATGACCCAGGTCATGACCCCCGCGGTGACGACCCGGACGAAGAAGTCGTCGGAGCGGCTGACCAGCCGGTAGCAGGCCAGGGCGACGCCGGCGAAGAGCAGGAGGATGGCCAGGGTGCCGGGCAGCCCGAGCTCCTCGCCGATGATCGCGAAGATGAAGTCGTTGTGCGGCTCGGAGAGCATCCCCCACTTCTCGCGGCTCTGACCGAGCCCGAGACCGAGCCATCCGCCGTCGGCCAGGGCGTACCGGCCGTGGATCGGCTGGCGCGCGGCGCCGGTGGGGTCGGTGTCGCGCCCGAGCCAGACGTCGAAGCGACCGAGCCGGTTGCTGCTCGTGACGACGAAGGCGACGGCCATGCCGACGAACGGCACGCCGGCGATGGCGAACCAGCGCAACGGGATCCCGGCCGCGAAGAGCACGCCGGCGACGACCGCCCCGAGGACGATCACCGTGCCGAGGTCGTGACCCATGACGACGACGGCCACCGCGACCGCGGCCAGCGGCACGAGGTAGGGCACGAGCACGTGCCCGAACGAGCTGAGGTGCTTGCGCTTGCGGGCCAGGACGGCGCCCCCGGCCAGCGCGAGCCCGACCTTGATCGTCTCGGACGGCTGGATGCTCACCGGCCCGACCCGGATCCAGTTCCGGTTGCCCTGGAAGGAGTCACCGAGCGGGGTGAAGACGAGCAGCTGGAGCAGGATGCCGCCCACGAGGGCGGGCACGGCGAGCCGCTTCCAGGCCCCGGGGCTGAACCGCGAGGCGACGGCCAGGGCCACGGCGCCGATGCCGGCGTAGAGGGCCTGGGTCGTGAAGATCGTGTAGGCGGACCCGGAGTCGGTCTCGCGCAGGGAGACGATCGCGCTCGAGGACAGCACCATGATGAGGCCGACGGCGACGAGGGCCAGGGTGAGGAAGAGCAGCAGGTAGTAGGTCGTGACCGGCGAGTCGAAGCGGTCGGCCCACGACCGCAGCCGGGAGGTCCCGCGGCCGGTCTCCCGGGCCGGGGCGGTCGCGCTCGTCACGGGCTACCCCTGCCCGGTGAGCCGCCGCACCGCCGCAGAGAAGGCGTCGCCGCGCGCACCGTAGTTCGCGAACATGTCCATCGACGCGGCGGCGGGGGCGAGCAGGACGACATCGCCCTCCCGGGCGAGGTCGAGGGCGTGCGCCACCACAGCGTCCATGGCTCCAGTGTCCGTTTGCGCGACGTCGACGACGGGGACATCCGGCGCGTGTCGGGCCAGCGCCTCCGAAATGGCCGAACGGTCACGTCCGATGAGGACGACGCCCCGGAGCCGGTGTGCCGCACCGGCGACGAGGGCGTCGACGTCGGCGCCCTTGAGGAGCCCGCCCGCGACCCAGACGACGTGCTCGAAGGCCGCGAGGCTGGCCTGCGCCGCGTGCGGGTTGGTGGCCTTGGAGTCGTCGACCCAGCGGATGCCGCGCACCGTGCCGAGGTCGGCGATGCGGTGCGGCTCGGGGACGAAGTCGCGCATCCCCTGGCGCACCGCGGCCGGCGGCACGCCGTGCGCCCGGGCCAGCGCGGCGGCGGCGAGGGCGTTGGCCACGAGGTGCGGGGCGGGCGCCGGGGCGTCGGGGTCGGCCCTGAGGTCCTCGAGGGTGCCGAGCTCGGCGGCCGAGGTGCGGCGCTCGGGGACGAAGGCCCGGTCGGCGAGGACGTCCTCGACCAGCCCGACCTCCGAGAGCCCCGGGGTGCCGAGCGTGAAGCCGACGGCGCGGCACCCGTCCTGCACCTCGGCCTCCTCGACGAGGTGGAGGGTGCGCTCGTCCTGGACGTTGTAGACGCAGGCGACCTCGGTGTTCTCGTAGACCCGGCCCTTGGCCTTCGCGTACTCCTCGAGCGACCCGTGCCAGTCGACGTGGTCGGGAGCGACGTTGAGGCACACCGACGCCCGCGGCGCGATGGAGTGCGACCAGTGCAGCTGGAAGCTCGAGAGCTCGACGGCGATGACGTCGTAGGGCTGCGGGTCCATCACGGCCTCGAGGATCGGGGTGCCGACGTTCCCGGCGCTGCACGCGCGCAGGCCGGCCGCCCGCAGCATGGCCGTGAGCAGCTGGACCGTGGTGGTCTTGCCGTTGGTGCCGGTGACGGTGAGCCACGGCGCGGCCCCCTCGCGCGGGCGCATCCGCCAGGCGAGCTCGACCTCGCCCCACACCGGGAGGCCCGCCGCGGCGGCCGCGGCGAGCAGCGGCTGGTCCGGCCGCCACCCCGGCGAGGTGACGACGAGGTCGAGCGGCTCGTCCGGCAGGGCGGCGACGGCGTCCTCCCCGTACCGGAGCACCGCCCCGAGGATGTCGAGGATGCGGGCCCGCTCGGACATCGCCGACCCGTCGGCCGGCTCGGTGCCGTCGACGACGGTGACGAGCGCGCCGCGCTCCAGCAGGGCGTCGGCGGCGGCGAACCCGCTGACCCCGAGCCCGGCCACGAGGACCCGCAGTCCCGACCAGTCGGCCTCGCGGTGGGTCAGCGCGTCGGTGCGGGCGGACCCGGCGCTCATCCGGCGCCCACCACCCACTCGGCGTAGAACAACCCGAGGCCGAGCGCGACGAAGAGGCCGGCGACGATCCAGAACCGGATGACGATCGTGACCTCCTGCCAGCCGAGGAGCTCGAAGTGGTGCTGCAGCGGCGCCATCTTGAACACCCGTTTCCCGGTGGTCTTGAAGGAGGCGACCTGGATGATCACCGAGAGGGTGATCGTCACGAACAGGCCGCCGAGGACGACGACGAGCAGCTCGGTGCGGGTGAGGATGGCCAGCCCGGCGAGCCCGCCGCCGAGCGCGAGGGACCCGGTGTCCCCCATGAAGATCTTGGCCGGCGAGGCGTTCCACCAGAGGAAGCCGAAGCAGGCCCCCATCCCGGCGGCGGCCACGATCGCGAGGTCGTGCGGGTCGCGCACCTCGTAGCACTTGGTGCCGGGGTTCCACTGGCAGTTCTGGTTGAACTGCCAGATGCCGATGAGCACGTAGGACGCGAAGACCATCACCGAGGCGCCGGTGGCCAGGCCGTCGAGGCCGTCGGTGAGGTTCACGCCGTTGGAGGTGCCCGCGACGATGACGTTGGCCCAGACGACGAAGAGGATGACGCCGCCGACGGTGCCGGCGAACGCGAGGTTGACCGGGGTGTCACGGACGAACGAGATGGCCGTCGAGGCCGGCGTGCGGAACGACTCGTTGGGGAACTGGAGGGCCGCGATGGCGAAGAGCACCGCGACGAGGGTCTGCCCCGCGAGCTTCTGCCCCGAGCGCAGGCCGAGGCTGCGCTGCTTGGAGATCTTGATGTAGTCGTCGAGGAAGCCGACCAGGCCCATCCCGGCCATGAGGAAGAGGACGAGGAGCCCGCTGACCGTCGGCAGCTGCCCGGTGACGACGTGGGCGACGGCGTACGCGGCGAGCGAGGACAGGACGATGACCGCGCCGCCCATCGTCGGCGTGCCGCGCTTGGTGTGGTGCGAGGTGGGTCCGTCGTCGCGGATGAACTGGCCGTAGCCCCTCTTGACGAGGAAGCGGATGAAGGTGGGGGTGCCGAAGAGCGCGAGGACGAGCGACACGACGGCGGCGATGAGCACGGCCTTCACGTCTGCTGCTCCTCGGTGGTCGTCGCGATGCGGTCTCCGAGCAACCGTAGTCCGGCGTCGCGGCTGGACTTGAACAGGACGACGTCGCCGCGCCGGAGCTCTGCGCGCAGGAGCGCCTCGGCGGCAGCGGCGTCCGGGACGATGCGCACGGAGGTGGCCCCGCCGGCTGCTCGGGCGCCGGCGGCCAGCGGCTCGGCCGCCGCCCCGACGACGACGAGCTCGTCGACCCCGCGCGCCACGACCTCGGCGCCGACCTCGGCGTGCAGGGCGTCGGAGTCGTCCCCGAGCTCGAGCATCGTCCCGAGGACGGCCCAGGTGCGCCGGCCCTCCCCCATCCGCTCGAGGGCCGAGAGCGCGGCCCGCATCGAGTCGGGGTTGGCGTTGTAGGCGTCGTTGACGAGGGTCACGCCGTCGACGCGCTCGGTGACCTCCATCCGCCAGCGGCTCACCGGGCGGGCGGCCTCGAGGGCGTCGCACGCGGCGTCGAGCGCCAGCCCGAGCTCGAGGGCCACGGCGAGCACGGCGAGGGCGTTGCCGACGTGGTGGCGGCCGACGAGGCCGAGCCGGACGGCGCGGGTGCCTGCGGCGGTGTGCACGGTGAACGAGGGGCGGCCGTGGGCGTCGAGGTCGACGTCGGTGGCCCGCACGCCGGCGTCGGCGGCCTCGCCGACGAGCACGACGCGAGCGACGGTGACCTCGGCCATGGCGCGCACGGCGGGGTCGTCGGCGTTGAGGACGGCCAGACCCTCGGCGGGCAGGGCGGCGGGCAGCTCGGACTTGGCGCGGGCGATGGCCTCGCGCGAGCCGAACTCGCCGACGTGCGCGGTGCCGACGTTGAGGACGACGCCGACCCGGGGCGGGGCCATCCGCGCGAGGTAGGCGATGTGCCCGATGCCGCGCGCGCCCATTTCCACGACGAGGAACCGGGTGTCGCGCTCGACCCGGCAGACCGTCAGCGGGACGCCGACCTCGGAGTTGTACGAGCCCACCGGGGCCACCGTCGGGCCGGCCGTCGCGAGC
>JAESFK010000872.1_pt1 | contig 11447 bp, 12 predicted proteins | sample 9269391 | NCBI WGS metagenome assembly JAESFK01 (sample SAMN14506231, study PRJNA617097) | algae metagenome | isolation source: Drouetiella hepatica UHER 2000/2452 and co-occurring heterotrophs from... | place: Slovakia: Slovak Paradise National Park, Hrabusice, Kosice Region | collected 2000-01-01
CGGTCGTAGAAATCGAACACGACCTCGTTCAGCGGCAGGTCGTAGACCACCTTGGCGCGCGAGCCGACATAGGACAGGTCGGTCTGGACGCCGCGGCGGTCCTGGCAGAGCTTCAGCACCGAGCCGAGATATTCATCGGGCGTGAAGATCGTCGCCTTGATCCAGGGCTCCTCGATCGTCTCGATCTTCATGACGTCGGGCATGTCGGCCGGGTTGTGCAGTTCGAGCACCGTGCCGTCGCGCAGGTTGATGTGGTAGACCACGGACGGAGCGGTCGAGATCAGGTTGAGGTTGAACTCGCGCTCCAGCCGCTCCTGGATGATCTCCAGATGCAGCAGGCCGAGGAAGCCGCAGCGGAAGCCGAAGCCGAGCGCGGCGCTCGTTTCCATCTCGTAGCTGAAGCTGGCATCGTTCAGGCGCAGCCGGCTCATAGCGGCGCGCAGCACCTCGAAATCGGCCGCATCGACCGGGAAGATGCCGCAGAACACGACCGGCTGCACCGGCTTGAAGCCCGGCAGCGCCTGCGCGGTTGGCCGCTTGTCGTCGGTGATGGTGTCGCCGACCGCAGTATCGGCGACCTCCTTGATCGAAGCCGTGAAGAAGCCGACTTCGCCCGGGCCGAGTTGCTTCACTTCGAGCATCTTGGGCTTGAACACGCCGACGCGATCGACGCCATAGGCGGCGTTGGCGCGGATCATCTTGATCGTCATGTTTTTCTTGAGCACGCCGTCGATGACGCGCACGAGCACGACGACGCCGAGATAGGCATCATACCAGCTATCGACCAGCAGGCATTTCAGCGGGGCTTCGAGATCGCCCTTCGGCGCCGGCAGCTTCTGGACGATCGCCTCCAGCACGCCTTCGATGTTGATGCCGGTCTTGGCCGAGATCGGCACGGCTTCGGAGGCATCGAGACCGATCACGTCCTCGATCTGCTGCTTGATGCGCTCGGGGTCGGCCGCCGGCAGGTCGATCTTGTTGAGGACGGTGACGATCTCATGGCCGGCATCGAGCGCCTGGTAGACGTTCGCCAGCGTCTGCGCCTCGACGCCCTGTGAGGCGTCGACCACCAGAAGCGAGCCTTCGCAGGCCGCCAGCGAGCGCGAGACCTCATAGGCGAAGTCGACGTGGCCGGGGGTGTCCATCAGGTTCAGGATGTAATCCTTGCCATCCTGGGCGCGATAATCGAGCCGGACGGTCTGGGCCTTGATGGTGATGCCGCGCTCTTTCTCGATATCCATCGAGTCGAGCATCTGCTCGCTCATGTCGCGCGCCGCCACCGTGCCGGTGGTCTGGATCAGCCGGTCGGCAAGCGTCGACTTGCCGTGGTCGATATGCGCCACGATCGAGAAGTTGCGGATGTTGTCGAAGGTCTTCGTGCTCATGGGCGCGGGAATAGCAGTGTCGGCGGGTTGCGCCAAGGGTTTGCGGTGGCGTCGATGTCAGTCCAGCTCGGCGACCGGCCCCGGCCCGTCGCCCCAGTTCAGCGCCTTGTAGTCGAAGCCGGCCTCAAGCGTCGGCTTCACCACCGCGAAATAGGGCGAGATGTCGAAATCGCGCGGCGTATAGAGCGAGTGATGCCGAATATGCAGGATTTCGCGGACGTCGCGCTGTCCCATCGCCTTCGCATACTCGACCGTCGGCAGGACGGGATAGCCCACCAGCTCGAAAGCCTCCGCGATCAGTGTCGAGCAGATCGCCCGCGTCGGATCGCCCGAGCCCAGCGCGATCATGCGCCGCCGCCATGATGACGGAACCAGCGGCACCGGCACGAGCCAACGCAGCAGATCGAAGATGTTCTTGAGGTCGTATCGCGTCCCCAGCCGGCTCAGCGCATAGGCGACAACCGCCGCGCACCCATCATCGTCAAGCCCCTGCGGACGGCAGATGCGCGTGCCGAAGGCGCCATATTTCGACAGGGCCGAGACGATGCAGCCGTGTTCGATGTCGACCTCGACCAGAACGAGCGGCTCGCCCGCCTCGCTTCTCGCCCCGGTATCGCCGACATAAAGCGCCGCGTGCGACCAGGTCGATTGGGTAAGATACTTGATTGCGGTCGAGATCTTCGCATGCCCTTCGACCAGCAACACGTCGCCGGGCTTGAGCACCGCCTCCAGCCGCGCCAGCGAACGGGCGTCGGCGGGACGCGCCTCCTGTTTCGGCCGGGTGAGGAAGCGGACGAGAAGGCGTCCAAGGGCGTCGAGAATCGAACTCATCGCTGGGACAGCCGTATCCGGGCCGAAAGCTTGCCAACCACGGCGATCCTACCGCGACCCATGCCTGCCGCGACAGCGTCCGCCCGATCACGCTTTCGCGCTTGCAATTCCATGATCGTTGAATATTTCTATTATCATGGAACTCAGCGAAGACAGTTTCGACCTCGACCGCCGGCTTGGAGCGCGGCTGAAGGCGGCGCGGCTTCGTCAGGACCTGACGCTGGAGGCGTTGGCGGAGCGAACGGGAGTCAGCCGCGCGATGATCTCGCGGGTCGAGCGCGGCGAATCGAGCCCGACGGCCGCTCTGCTGGTGCGGTTGGGCTCAGGGCTCGGCTTGACGCTGTCGGCATTGCTGGAAGAGAGCGCCAGCGGCGGCCCGCTGGCCCGGCGCGCGGAACAGGCCGTCTGGCGCGACCCGGCCAGTGGTTACCTGCGCCGCAATGTCTCGCCGCGCGGCTCGGGCTCGGGCTTCGAGATCGTCGAGGTGGTCCTGCCGGCCGGCGCCCATGTCGTGCTCGATAGCGCAGCAGGCGCGCCGGCGCTCGACCAGCAGATCTGGGTGCTGGAAGGCGCGCTCGAGGTCACGCTGGGCGAAACCGCCCATCCGCTTGCCGCAGGCGACTGCCTGCAGATGCATCTGCGCGGTACGATCGCCTATCGCAACCATGGCGCCGCGCCCGCGCGCTATGCCGTCATTCTCGCCGCCGGTGGCGGCGCCTTTCCGGACATCGCCGCATGACCCGAGCCGATACCGCCGCCATCATCGAACCCCTCGGCGCCGACGCCGCGCGCGCCGCGATTCCTGCCCTCGCGGAGATCCTGCGCGACTGCGTCGCCAACGGCGCTTCCGTCGGCTTCATGGACTGGAATACGGCCGCCGACTATGCGGCGTTCTGGAGCGGAATCGCGGAGGAGGTCGAGGCGGGACGCACGGTCCTGTTCGTCGCACGCGACGAGACCGGCCTCGTCGGGACCGCGCAATTGCAGCTCATCGGCAAGCCGAACCAGCCGCATCGCGCCGAGATCGCCAAGGTTCTGGTGCATTCGCGCGCGCGCCGGCGCGGCCTCGGCGAGGCCCTGATGCGAGCAGCGGAAGATGCCGCGCGCCGGGCGAAGCGCGACCTCCTGGTGCTCGACACCGAAGAGAACGGCGCAGCGCGGCGGCTCTACAGCCGCCTGGGCTGGACCGAGGTCGGCACCATCCCGCGCTATGCGCTGATGCCGGACGGGCGCGATTGCGGCTCGACCTTCTTCTACAAATCGCTGGCCTGAGCGGGCCTTCAGCCCTCGACAGGCGGCGCCCGGAAATAAGGCTCGACCTCGCCCTTGAGTTTCACCGTCATCGGATTGCCGAAGCGATCCTTGGCGTTGCCGGCGGTGAGGCGCACCCAGCCCTCGCTGACGCAGTACTCCTCGACATTGGTCTTCTCGACGCCCTTGAACCGGACGCCGATGTCCCGCGCGAGCAGTTCCTCGTTGTAAAAGGGGCTGTTCGGGTTGGAGGAGAGGCGATCGGGCAGCGTGTCGGTCATCTGATAAAGCCTTGACGTACGGATTTCGGGTGGCGGCAAGGCCACGTTGGCGGCAGAGGTAGCGCGAACCGGCGGTGATGCCAAATCGAGCGGGTCAGCGGCCGCCGGCCTGCTCGATCAGCGCCGCCACCGCGCGCTGGCCCCTCTGGCGGGCATGGGCGAGCGGCGTCACGCCATCCTTGTCGGCGAGGCTGGGATTGGCGCCGGCATCGAGCACGAGCTTCGCCACCTGCTGATGGCGCAGTCCGCCGTCGCCGAGGATCACGATTTCCAGCAGGCAGGTCCAGCCAAGATCATTGAAGTGATCGACGTCGATGCCGCTGGTCAGCAGCAGCTTCACGGCCTCGACATGGGCGCGCTCGCAGGCGGGAATCAGGGCATTGCCGCCATAGCGGTTGCGGATCGACAGATCGGGCTTGCGTGGCAGCATGGCCGCGATGATCTCCGCCCGCCCCAGCGCTCCGGCCAGGAGCCAGGGCGTGTCGCGATTGGCGGCCTGGGTGTTCGGGCTCGCACCGGCATCGAGCAAGGCCCTGGCGGTGGCGAGATGGTTTCCGGCGACGGCCAGCAGGAGGGCGGAACGCCCCTGCGAATCCTGCGCTTCGAGTGGAGCGCCGGCCGCAACGAGGCGAGCCACCTCGTCGGCGCGTCCCGCGGCCGCGGCATCGATCAGTGCAGGCCCTGTAGCCGCGGCGGCGGTCGTCATCAGCATCAACCCCAAAACCGCCGCGCGCAGGCAGCCGACACGCATCACCGCTCGCCGTCGAGCAGGCGCCCGACCACCTTGGCGGTGTAGTCGACCATCGGCACGATGCGGGCATAATTCAGCCGCGTCGGGCCAATGATGCCGACGACGCCGACGATGCGCTGTTCGGCGTCGCGGAAGGGAGCGGCCACCATCGAGGAACCCGACATCGAGAACAGCTTGTTCTCCGAACCGATGAAGATGCGCACGCCGTCGCCGGCCTCGGCACGCGACAACAGGTCGATGACGTCGGTCTGCGTCTCAAGGTCGCCAAAGAGCAGGCGAATCCGCTCGAGATCCTCCTGAGCTTTCAGGTCCTCGAGCAGATTGGCCTGTCCGCGCACGATCAGGTGGCGGTCCGAACTCGGCCCCGACGCTGTGGCAATACCGCTCTCGACCAGGCGCGCCGTCAGCGAATCGAGTTCCTGTTCCATCTGCGCGCGATGCTGGGCGATCTCGCCGCGCAACTCGCCCAGGGTCTTGCCCATGATGCGGGCGTTGAGGAAATTCGCTGCCTCCGTCATTGCCGACGCCGGCAGGCCCGGCGGCAGGGCCAGCAAGCGGTTCTCGACTGTGCCGTCGTCGGCGACCAGCACGACGAGCGCGCGCGTCGGGTCGAGCCGGACGAATTCGATATGCTTGAGCCGGGCATTGGCCTTGGTGGTGACGACGACGCCGGCGCCGCGCGACAGCCCCGAGAGCAGCGCCGAGGCCTCGGTCAGCGTGCCGTCGAGCGTGCGGCCGGTCGCGGCGGCCTTCATCTGCGCCTCGATGCGGGTCCGCTCGTCAGAGGTCAGGTTGCCGACCTCCATCATCGCATCGACGAAGAAACGCAGGCCCCTTTCCGTCGGCAGGCGCCCCGCGGAGGTGTGCGGGGCATAGATCAGCCCGGCCAGTTCAAGATCGGTCATGACGTTGCGCACGGTCGCGGGCGACAGCGCCATCGGCAGCAGGCGGGCGATGTTGCGCGAGCCGACAGGCTCACCCGTTGTGAGATAGCCGTCGACGATCTGGCGGAAGATCTCGCGCGAGCGCTGGTCGGTCTCGATCAACCCGCTGGGGGATTCGGGACGCGGCGTGTGGGCACTCATTTCGACCAAAAAGACGGGTTCGACATAGCGTTATTGTCCGCCCGGTCCCAGAAAGGATCAAGCAAAAACCGAGCCTACCCGGCCCCAACCTTGCCGCCCCTCGCGCAACCGCCTACAAGCCGCCAACTCAAGACAATCAGGATCTTCCCATGCGACCCTCCAAACGCGCCGCAGACGAAATGCGCAAGGTGACGCTCGAACGCGGCGTCGTGCGCTACGCGGAGGGCTCCTGCATGGTGACCTTCGGCGAGACCAAGGTGCTCTGCGCCGCCACCGTCGAGGAGAAGGGCCCGCCGTGGCTGCGCGGCACCGGCAAGGGCTGGGTCACGGCCGAATACTCGATGCTGCCGCGCGCCACGCATGAGCGTACCCGCCGCGAGGTGACCTCGGGCAAGCCGTCCGGCCGCACGCAGGAGATCCAGCGCCTGGTCGGCCGTTCGCTCCGCGCGGTGGTCGACCTGACCGCGATCGGCGAGCGCCAGATCGTCGTCGATTGCGACGTCCTCCAGGCCGATGGCGGCACGCGCACAGCCTCGATCACCGGCGCCTGGGTCGCGCTGCACGACGCACTGAAATGGATGGAGGGCCGCTCCATGCTGAAGGGCTCGAACCCGCTCAAGGACCATGTCGCGGCGATCTCCTGCGGCATCGTCGCCGGCAACCCGGTGCTCGACCTCGACTACATCGAGGATTCCGGCGCCCAGACCGACGCCAACTTCGTCATCACCGGCTCGGGCGGCCTCGTCGAGGTTCAGGGCACGGCCGAGGGCGCGCCTTTCTCCGAGGAGGAGTTGATGGCGCTGCTCAAGCTCGCCAAGAGCGGTGTCGGCAAGCTCGTCACCCTCCAGAAGGCGGCGGTTGCCTGAGATGAGCGGGCATCGCCTCCTCACCGGCAAGGTCGTGATCGCGACCCACAACAAGGGCAAGCTCGTGGAAATGCGCGAGCTGATGGCGCCCTATGGGATCGAGCTGGTCTCGGCCGGCGAGCTCAACCTGCCCGAGCCAGACGAAACCGGCTACATGTTCTCCGAGAATGCCGCGATCAAGGCGGTCGCGGCGGCTGAAGCCAGTGGCCTGCCGGCGCTGTCCGACGATTCCGGAATCTGCGTCGATGCGCTCGACGGCGCGCCGGGCCTGTTCTCGGCCAATTGGGCCGGTCCGGCCAAGGACTTCAAGCCTGCAATGGCGCGCGTGCTTGCCGAGATGGCCAAGCGTGGCGCCACCAAGCCCGAGCAGCGGCGGGCGCATTTCGTCTCGGCGCTGGTGATCGCCTGGCCGGACGGGTATCAGGAGCTGTTCGAGGGACGCGTCCACGGGCAGATCGTCGATCAGCCGCGTGGCACCGGCGGCTTCGGCTACAACCCGATCTTCCAGCCTGACGGACACGACCAGACCTTCGCGGAGATGAGCACGACCATCAAGAGCGGCGAGGCCGAAGCCCTGTCGCACCGGGCGCGCGCTTTCGCGCAACTCGCGGCCGCCTGCCTGCGGAAACCGAATTGAGCGGCGCGGCCGCCATCGCCGAGAGGCAAGGCGCGATCTTGCACCCGACCTCGGATGCGGGCTTCGCGGTCTATGTGCATTGGCCGTTCTGCCTGGCCAAGTGCCCCTATTGCGACTTCAACAGCCATGTCCGCCTGCAGCCGCCGGACCAGGCGCGCTATGTCGCCGCGTTCCGGCGCGAACTGGCCCATCGCGCGCAGCTTGCGCCGGGCCGCACGGTGTCCTCGATCTTCTTCGGAGGCGGCACGCCTTCGCTGATGGAGGGGCGGACCGTCGGCGCAATCCTCGATGCCATCGGCGAGTTCTGGGCGGTCGACCCGAATTGCGAGGTCTCGCTGGAGGCCAACCCGACCAGCGTCGAGGCCGGGCGCTTCCAGGATTTCCGTGCCGCCGGCGTCAACCGCGTCTCGCTCGGCGTGCAGGCGCTGAACGACGCCGATCTCAAGGCGCTCGGCCGGATGCATTCGACGCAAGAGGCGCTGGATGCGGTCGCGATCGCGCGAAAGTATTTCGAGCGCTATTCCTTCGACCTGATTTATGCCCGCTCCGCCTTGCAGACACCGGCCCTGTGGCGGGCCGAACTCGAGCTCGCCATCAGCCATGCGGCGGAGCATCTCTCGCTCTACCAGCTCACCATAGAGCCCGACACGATGTTCGAGCGGCTGTTCAAGGCGGGGAAGCTCGCGATTCCCGACCATGAGGCGGGCGCGGTGCTCTACGAGATCACGCAGGAGATCACGGCCCGACACGGGCTCTCTGTCTACGAGATCTCCAATCATGCCCGGCCCGGCGCCGAATGCCGCCACAATCTCGTCTATTGGCGCTATGGCGAGTATGCTGGCGTCGGCCCCGGTGCCCATGGCCGGCTCGTCACCACTGACGGCCGCGTGGCCCATTCGACCGAGAAGCGGCCGGAAGCCTGGCTCGAACGTGTCGAGGCGGAGGGCCACGCGCTGGTCGAGGATGAGCGGCTCAGCACTGAGGCGCAGGGCGACGAATATCTGCTGATGGGTTTGCGGCTGGTCGAGGGGATCGATCCCGCGGTGTTCAAGGCTCTGTCCGGGCGCTCGCTCAGCGAACCCCGCGTCACGAGCCTGATCCTGGATGGGCTCCTGACACGCAAACCCGGCGGCAAGATTGCCTGCACGCCCGAGGGCGCCCTGCTGCTGGACGCAGTCGTGGCGGATCTCGCGGCGTAGCAGACGCCGTCATTCTCGGGCGGAGCGAAGCGCGGACCCAAGAACCGCAGATTTTGACTCGCACGAGATGCTCGGGTCGAGCCCGAGCATGACGGCGGATCACTGCGTGCGCGGACCGAGATCGCGCGGCGCGGCGTTGACGGTGACGATCTGGCCGTTGCGGAGCTCCAGCACCGCGAGGCCACGGTCGATCTGGCCGTCGGGCCGGAAACGGAAGACACCATCTGCGCCGGCAAAACCCGAGGCGTTGGTCAGAACCTGCTCCGAGAAGCGCTGCGAGCCTTGTGTGCGCGCCAGCGCCGCCGACAGCGAGACCGCGTCGTAAGCCAGCGTCGCCGTGCGCGTCGGCGCGCTGTTGAAGCGCGCCTGATAGCGGCCGGCGAAGGCGTTGAACCCGGCCGTGTCGGGCGAGGCGAACCAGCCGCCCTGGATCGCAGGGACGCGCGCGACATTCGCATCGTTCCAGACGCCGGTTCCCAGCGGCTTGACCTTGGCCGGGTCATAACCGGCCTGCTGGAGCGCGGTGCCAAGCGCCGGCATCGTATCGGCGGCAGCTGGCACGAACAGCGCGTCGGCCTGCTGGAGGGCCGGCGTCAACCGCGTCGCCGCGGCGCGCATGGAATTCTGATCCGGCGAGAAGCGCTCGATCGCGACCACCCGGCCGCCCCGCGCCGCGACGGCCTGCTGGAAGGCGGCCTCGACGACCTTGCCATAAGCGGTGTCGGGCACCATCGCCGCGAAGGACTTGCGGCCCTGCTGCGAGGCATAGGCGATGACGCGGTTGACGTCGTTCTCCGGCGGGAAGGAGAGGAGATAGACGCCGCGCCCCGCGACATTGGTGTCGCTGGAGAAGGCGATGACCGGACGGCTGGCACCGCGCGCGACCTGGCCGGCGGCCTGGACGGAGGGGGCAAAGAGCGGGCCGATGATCAGTTCGGCGCCCTCGCGCAGTGCTTCCTGCGCCGCAGCCTGAGCGCCCTCGGGCGTACCGCGATCATCCTTGACCAGCAGCGTCAGGTCGGCGTTCGGGAATTCCGCCAGCGCCATCTCGGCTGCGTTCCGAAGTGAATTGCCCACCACGGCGCCCTGGCCTTCGGCGGTCAGAGGCAGGATCAAGCCGACCTTGACCTTGCCCGTGCCAATGGTCTGCCCGGTGCTCGGCTGGCCTTCAGCCGCCGCGCTGTCGAAGCCCGGCAAGCCACCGGGGCCGCCGGTGCAGGCCGCAAGCGCCAGACAGGCGAGCGCAGCCAGCGAACAGGCGCTTCGCCGAACAATCGGTACAAGGAGCCGATGACGCGACACGGGCGATCTCCAGATCTTGTGCCGGAAAGGCAACCCGCCCGTCCGGCGGTGCAGTCCCCCGACCTGGGGACTCTCCTGCCAGTGCGGCATGGTATTTTCAAGTTGTTAACTCTGTGTTGCGCCGGGCGAACGACGCGGCCGAAAGGCGTAACGATGGCGCGGACAGCGCAGCTGTGGCAGGTTCCCGCCAATGTCGACAGCCTCCACGCCTGCGCCGCGCGCACCGAGTTACACCGCCTTCGGGATCAAGGCGGAGGCCGAGCCGCTGTCGCCCGGTCTGCACATCGTCGCAACGCCGATCGGCAATCTGCGCGACATTTCGTTTCGGGCGCTGGCGACGCTGGCGGCCGCCGACGCGATCCTGGCCGAGGACACGCGAACCTCGAAGACGCTGCTGGCGCATTACGGCATCTCGACGCCGCTCTACGCCTATCACGAGCACAATGCCGAGCAGATGCGGCCCAAGATCCTCGGCAAGCTGCGCGAGGGCGGCAAGCTCGCGCTGATCTCGGATGCCGGCACGCCGCTGGTCTCCGACCCCGGCTACAAACTCGTCGCCGAACTCGTCGCCGAGGGGCTGCCCGTGACCGGCATTCCCGGCCCCTCCGCCGTGCTGGCCGCGCTGGTGCTGGCCGGCCTGCCGACCGACCGCTTCTTCTTCGAGGGCTTCCTGCCGCCGAAGGCCGCGGCCCGGCGCGGGCGGCTCACCGAACTCGCGGCCATCCCGGGCACGCTCGTCTTCTTCGAATCGCCGCGCCGGCTCGCCGAGATGTTGTCGGACGCCGCCGCCGTTCTGGGCGAGCGGCCCGGCGCCGTCGCCCGCGAACTGACCAAGTTCTACGAGAACGTCCAGCGCGGCCCCCTCTCGACCCTCGCGGCGCATTACGACGGCGAGGAAGAGGCGCGCGGCGAGATCGTCGTCATCATCGGCCCACCCGGCGCTGAGGAACTGACACCGGCCAGCGACGTCATCGAGGAGCGGCTGCGCGCGGCTCTCGCCCAGGTTTCGCTGAAGGAGGCGGTCGCGCAGGTCGCGGCCGAGACCGGCCAGCCTCGCCGCAAGGTCTATGCGCGCGCGCTCGAACTGACCCGCGAGACGCCGTGACCGCCGAAGGCGGACGCCAGACGCTTCGCAGCCGGCGCGCGAGACGCTCCGGCCTCACTGGCCGCCGTTCGGAATGGCTCGCGATCCTCTGGCTCGCCGCCAAGGGCTACCGATTGCTGGCGAGACGTTTCGGCGGCAAGGGCGGAGAGATCGACCTGATCGTGAAACGCGGACGCACGGTCGCCTTCGTCGAGGTGAAGGCACGCGGGGCGATCGAGGATGCCCTGGCGGCGATCACGCCGCAGAAGCGCCGGCTGATCGAGACCCGCATCCGGCAATGGCTGGCGCAGAACCCCTGGGCGAGCGACCATCATTTGCGGGCGGACGCCGTCTTCCTCGCGCCCCGCCGCTGGCCACGCCATGTGCCGGCCGCGTTCGAGCTCGTCCTGTGACGCAAGGCACGCCACTTGCCGATGCGGGCCGCGTCGTCCGATAAGGACGCCCCATCGACGTCGTTCGTCTCATCGGAGCGGAAGCCATGACCCTCACCGTCGCCATCCAGATGGACCCGATCGAACGTCTCCGGGTCGCGGGCGATACCGGCTTCGCGCTGATGCTGGAGGCCCAGGCGCGCGGGCACACGCTGTTCACCTACACGCCCGACAAGCTCTCGATGCGCGAGGGCAAGGTCACCGCGCCGATCCGGCCGGTCACCGTGCGCGACGTCGAGGGCGATCATTTCACCGCGGGCGCCGAGGTGAGGACCGATCTCTCGACGCTCGACGTCGTGCTGCTGCGGCAGGACCCGCCCTTC
>JAESFK010000873.1_pt1 | contig 11439 bp, 9 predicted proteins | sample 9269391 | NCBI WGS metagenome assembly JAESFK01 (sample SAMN14506231, study PRJNA617097) | algae metagenome | isolation source: Drouetiella hepatica UHER 2000/2452 and co-occurring heterotrophs from... | place: Slovakia: Slovak Paradise National Park, Hrabusice, Kosice Region | collected 2000-01-01
TGGCCGACGAATTCGCCCACCGGCCAGCGTGACGGTGCGCTGTCCGGCACGTCGTCGTTCGCGGGTTCGGGCGTCGGCTGGTCCTTGGGTTTACGTTCCTTCGGGGCGACCCGCCGGTCGGCCTCGTCGTACTTCTCCAGCGCCAACCACTTTTCCAAGGGCATGCGCTTGTGGCCCGGCTTGGCACCGGACGCCCACGAGCGTGCGCGCGCCACGATGTGGTCGACGTCAGGATTGACGAGCTTGGCGAACTCAGCACGGGCAGCGGCTTTGTTGCCGAGCCGGCCGTAGGCAATCCAAATCTCTTCGAACCCCGACGTAGCGGCGGCCCCCAGGCCGGCCGCGTCCACGGCGGATACCTTACTACTACCTGTCTTCGGGTCAGTACCCGAGTCAGGTAGTAGAGTCTTTGTCCCGGTAGAATGGGACGTATCTGGCGTTTGTGTCCCGGTAGAGTGGGACAGTTGTGTCCCGGTAGAATGGGACGTAACGGTTTCGCTGTTTGTGTCCCGGTAGAGTGGGACACAAGTGCTTTCGGCGGAGGGCAGCGTCCCTTGCGTCGCCAGTTCCAAAACGTTCAACACCGGCACGTAGCGACTTGCTCCGGCCCGGTTTCCGGGGTGAGTGCAGACGAGCCAGCCCGTATCAGTCAGGAGCTTGATTGCGCGCTGCACTGCGGAGCGTGAGAGTTGGCGAGCGCCGGCTGGGGCGCGGGCACTCATGGTCGCTACGATGTGCCGGATGCTGGCGAGGGCGTCGCCCCGGGTGTGCATGTACCAGCCGATCAAAAATCTATAGACGGTTCGGGCCGGATCGGTCAGGCGGAGGTCATAGTCGACCAGTTGCGACATGCGGAACTGCGCGACAGGGCTCGGGAATTCGTCGACGTTGCTCGTCCAGTACGAATGACCGGCGGGGGCTGTATCAGGGCTGGGCATGGTCACGGGCCAACTGGCTCCTATATGCCGCTGCAGCGACTTCGGCGATCTGGGATGAGAGTGTCGGCGACAGGTGCGCTGTCGAAACGCCGAAAGCTTTGGGCGGCACGACCGCGTGCGAACCGTCCGGTTTCTGGCGAAGTCGGTAACCCGTCAGAGTGAGTGCCGGCGAAATAGCGACGCTGAAATTGGCAAGCGTAATCGTTGGCCCAGGTCCGCCATAGGCGACCGGGGTAATTCGGGTGATCTCCATTAGGAGTCTCCATGCTGAAAGAGCCCGCACGCGCGGGCGAATGCCGCCGAAGCGGCGGAAGAAAATGTAGCAACGCCAAACATTGGCGATGCTTGAGCCGCGCCCGGTGTGGGCGCGGGGTTGGTTAGGCGGCGTGCTTTGACCAAGCGACGTCGTGGTCTTCCTCGCTGTCGAACATGTCGTGCAGTTCGACCATCAGGGCGATGGCGCTCTGAAGCGCGCGCATGTCGCTACCCAACACTGCCTCGTCAATGACGTCTGTTCGGCGGGCGAATTCCTCGTAGGAATCGCATCCCTCCAGAACATCGGCCCATCCCTTGAACTGGACCGCACCCAAGAAGCCGACCGCCTTCTTACGTTTGGCGACGTACTCCAAGGCAGCTTTGATGCCGCCCAAATCCGTCACGGTGTCGGATTTGATGCCCGACTTCGCTAAGGTCATCAGGCGCTGCGCCTTGCGCTCTTGGACCCCGGCCCGCTCTAGGAAGGGGAGCCAGGTGCCATGCGCCGCAGCTTCCTTTGCATCGACAAGCAACCGTCCGGCCTCGAGAGCCTTGTCGATGCTTGTCAGTGCAGCATCGTCGGACTCGGCGACGAGTGCCTTGACGGTTTCCGCGGTCGCGGCTTGAGAATTGGTAAGGGCCATCACGCCGCTGCCCTCCCCGTCTCAGGCAAAGACGTGGCCCAAGCCTGCACCTCGGCTTCGATCCATCGAACACAACCTGGCGACAGGGCGCGCGGCCGCGGGAAGTTGCCCGCTTCCATTTTGCGATAGATTGTCGATGTTCCGATCCCGGCGATTGCCTTGACCTGAGCGAGACGAAGCAGGCGCATCGGGAGATTATCGTTTTCTGCCAGCAAGTTAGTACCCTCCAGAAGATTCCGAAATTTTTCGCTTGACATCCATTCTAGGATGATTGACATTGGTGTAAGGCTTGACCTAGAATGCGTGGTTTGTATCAATCAAAATCTAAATCATAAAAATAAAGAGAAGTCAAGCCCTTTTCTTGCCAGAGTTTCCCACGCAGCCCCTCCCCTGCCCGTATAAAGCCGGGTATTATGGCGGGTACATTTGCCGCAGGAAATAATTTTAAGCGCGCTCAATCAATATCTTAGGTCGATTGCCTACGCGGACACCCCTTCCGCCAGACATCCCACCGCTCAATTTTAATTGCTGAATCAGATACTTAAGCTGCTTCATTTATCGATTCGGACCCAAAATGCCCCCATTGGTGGGAGCATCCCGAGTAGCCCGGCCAAGTCCTGGGGAGCGTTCGAGGCACTGCTCGGCTCAAGCCTCAGCCGACGAAGCCTCTTGCGGGTTCGACACGAGCTTCGGCGTCGGCCTCGCGGGCTTGAGCGTGTCGAGTGACCTGCTCGCGAGGTCTTTGACCTGCTCCGCGAAGCCGGGGACCGCCCTAAATGCCTGTTTGACCGCATCCGATGATGCAAGCTCGTGCCACGGGCTGCCGTGCGTATCCGTCTCGACAAGGCGGAGAGGCAATTCATCCAGGCGGGCAAGGGCAGAAGACAGCAGCTTTGCCTCCATATCTCCATCGATGCGAGCCGCTTCGCGCCGAAAGCCCTCATAGGCGCGCGAGATCGACGCCTTGAATGCGTAGTCTTCGGACAGCCGAAATCGCTGGCCGATCTGCTTGGTGGCCAGCCACGCGAACCAGATCGGCGCTCCTACTGACAGAAGGGAGAGGCCCAAATTCAGCACTATGACCGAGCTGGCTGCATTCGGCAGGTTGAACAGCTCCGAGAGCGAGTGCAGTTGGCGACCGCCCAACACGCTGCCCGCTCCTAAAGCGACAACCAGCCCAACTACCCAGAACCACATGGACTTGGAGAGGGTGGCCGATCTCTCACTAAACGCTCAGCGAGACCAACACTGGTTGCGGCTGAATATGCGGTTTCACAGCGCTCCAGCACACCCCCCGCGTCTAGCAAGAGACGCTCCAGTTCCGCTCTGCTGATCTCGGACTTTCCGTGAATATCCGCGATGCGGACGTGATCCTCAGCGGCCCCCTGAGCGAGGTCGTTAATCCTCTGCCGCGCTTCGGATAACGACTCTAGGTCGGTTGGAAGCTGCTCAGCCGCATTGTAGGCCCGCTCGATCCTCTCGACCATCGTGGCGAGGGAGGTGGTGCGAGGATCCAACCCATTCAGCCGAGCTTCCATGCTCCTCAGTTGTCCGGTCAATTTCTTCAGCTTCACCAATGCGTCTGCATGTTGGTTTTGGTTCAGCACTGGAGCGAGCGCCTTACGCAAGCCGTTCATTGTGAACAGATAAGCCGGCACGCCTACTCCGGGATTCCCCCATAGGTTGGGGATAGTCTGCCCATCAATGAACTGAAGGCGACGGACGTAGTCTTGAAGACGCGCTTCGTGCTCGCCGATGTCATCGCCACCGCGTGTTTCAATTTGGTTCGCGATGGAATCCGCCTCCTCGATCAGCTCGGCCCTCGTGAGGCCCGGAAAGGTCCAGTTCCCATGAGCATTCCCAAAAGGCTCATCATTGGGAACCGCCGTCTCAAGACGCGTTACGATTTGATCCAGGAGCTTTTCCAACTCCACTAGTGTCCGATGCATCCCATCCCCCAGCAAAAACAAATATCGCCAGTTCAACTGACGCCTTTTGCCTGTCAATGGGACAGTTGACGCACAGACGGGGCACTCCTCCAAAAGGCCCGCTCGGAGGCAATCCGAACGGCGCCTTTGCTAGAAGTCTTCTGCGAACACAAAAGCCGCGCGATGTCCCTAGCGCCGTGACGAGCGCGCGCCTGCTGGTGATGATGACAGCGCCGTTGAGGGAGACGGAATAGGCGTCCTGACCAGCCGCTGACCGGTTCCCAGACCTTCCGCGGACAAACGGATCCACGCCCCCTGGTCAAGCTCGAGAAGCGGCCTTCCGGATTCGACGTCTGCCACAGACGCAATCCGCATCCGCATTCGATTCGAAGCGACCGCACTGCTCTCTGTCGACAGCCGGTCGCCACACCCTGATGCGGACGCCGATCGACTCATATTGCATTTTATGTTGCTATTATTCATATTGGGCGGATGAGTATTCCGACGCGATCCTCTTCCCGGCCGTTGCGCCTGATCGGTGGCGACTACACCGTTGCGGACCTGACGGGTCATCTGGGTGGCGCCCTCGCGCAGCTCCCGCATGTCCTGCGCATCATCGCCGAGAACGTGCTGCGCGAGCCCGGGGGGCAGGACGAGCGCGACCAGGCGCTGTCCGGCCTTCGCGCCTGGCTCGGGCCCGGGACATCCGAGGCGGAGATCGCCTTCCAGCCCGGCCGCGTGCTGATGCACGACACGACCTGCACGCCGGCGCTGGTCGATGTTGCGGCCATGCGCGATGCCATAGCCGCGACGGGCGGCGATCCTGACCGCCTCAGCCCCGTCCTGCCGGTGGACGTGTCGGTCGATCATTCGCTCGGGGTCGATCTTTCGGCCTCGCCCGACGCCATGCGTGTCAACCTGGGGCGCGAGTACCAGCGCAATGGCGAGCGCTATCGCTTCTTGAAATGGGCGACGCAGGCGCTCGGCGGCGTCCGGGTCCATCCGCCGGGTACCGGCATCATGCACACGATCAACCTGGAGCAACTCGCGACCGTCGTCACCACGCGCAGGATCGACGGACGGCTTTGGGCGATGCCCGACACGCTGATCGGCACCGACAGCCACACGCCGATGATCAACGGCATCGGCGTGCTCGGATGGGGCGTCGGCGGACTCGAGGCCGAAAGCGTCATGTTCGGCATGCCCGTGATGATGCGGATTCCCGACGTCATCGGCGTGCGCCTGACGAACCGGCTGTGCGAGGGCGTCAGCGCGACCGATCTCGCGTTGACGGTGACGCAGCGCCTGCGGGCCCGCAACGTCACGGGCGCCTTCGTCGAGTTCTTCGGCCCGGGCGTGTCCAGCCTGTCGGGAGGCGAGCGTGCCGTCGTCGCCAATATGACGCCGGAATTCGGCGCCTCGACCGGCTATTTCCCCATCGACACGGCGACACTGGACTATCTGGCGCAGACCGGGCGGACGCAGGAACAGCTCGCCCTGGTCGAGGGCTATGCAAGGGAGCAGCAGCTCTGGTTCGATCCCCAGGCGCAGCCCCGCTACACCGACATCGTCGAGATCGATCTCGCCGCCATCGCGATCAGCCTCGCCGGACCGCGCCGACCGCAGGATCTGCTTGCGCCCGGGGCCGTGGCGCCCGCCCTCGCCGCCATGGCGCAACCGAAGACGCCGGCCGCCTCGTTCCCGCGCTTTCCCGTCGCCATCGCCGCGATCACGAGCTGCACCAATACCTCCGATCCTCGACTTGTCGTGGCCGCCGGCCTCGTCGCGCGCAAGGCGCGCCGGCTCGGCCTGAAGCCCCCGGCCTGGGTCAAGACCTCCCTGGCGCCGGGATCGCCTGCTGCGGAACGCTATCTCAGGCGCGCCGGGCTGCTCGAGGATCTGGAGGGCCTCGGCTTCGGCATCGTCGGCTATGGCTGCACCACCTGCATCGGCAATTCGGGACCGCTGCTGCCGGGAATGGATGCCGCGATCCGCGCCGACGAGGTTCTTCCGGTCGCCATTCTGTCAGGCAACCGCAACTTTCCCGGGCGCGTCCATGGACAGATCGAGGCCGGCTTCCTGGCGTCGCCGGCCCTGGTTGTCGCCTATGCGCTCGCCGGCGATGCGGATCGCGACATCCTGCAGGACCCTTTGGGTACGAGCGCCGACGGCACAGTGGTGACGCTGGCCGAGCTGTGGCCGACGGGTGCCGAGATCGACGCCGCGCTGGCGAGGGCCCTCGATCCTTCGGATTTCAGCCGCGCTTTTGCCGAGGCGACGGCGAGCCGGCACTGGGCGGAACTCGACGCGCCTTCTTCGGCGCTCTTCCCATGGCACCCGACATCGACCGCCCTGCGGCCGCCGCCATTCGCCGTGGCGATGCAGCCCAGCAGGCTCGGCCAATATCGCGCTCATCCGCTGCTGGTTCTCGGCGACGACATCACCACCGATCACATCTCGCCGGCCGGACAAACCCCTGCCGCGAGCGAGGCGGGGCAGTGGCTCATCGAGCGCGGCGAGGATCCGAAGGACCTGAATGTCTATGCCTCTCGCCGTGGCAACTGGGAGGTGATGCTGCGCGGCCTGTTCACCAACCGCACGGTGGTGAACGGCCTTGCGCCAGACCTCCCGGCGGGGTCGACGGTTCACGTGCCGACCGGCCAGATTCTGTCCCTGTGGCGCGTTGCCGAGCGCTACCGCGCATTGGGCGAAGCGATGGTCGTCGTCGCCGGAGAGCGCTACGGCACGGGCTCGTCGCGGGACTGGGCGGCCAAAGGCTTGGGCCTGCTGGGGGTCAACGCCGTCATCGCCCAGAGCTTCGAGCGCATCCACCGCTCCAATCTGATCGGCATGGGCATTCTGCCTCTCCTGCTCCCGCCCGGGACGGGGCCCGGCTCATTGGCGCTCGCGCCCGGAGACACCATCGAGATCGCGGCGGCGCCCGGTGCGATCGCCCCACGCTGCGCTGTCGCTGCGCGCATCCACCGCGCCAGTGGTTCGGTCGAGCCGCTCTCGCTGATGGCTGCCGTCGAGACCGCGCTCGAAGGCGAGACGCTGCGCGCGGGCGGCATCATTTCCATGATTCTCGGACGCCTGCCGGCTGCGTCCGTCCCGCCCTTCACCACAACCGGTGAATTGCCGCCCGCAGCCCTGCGGAAGGCCTGAACAGCGCAAAAGCGCGAAACCGAACCGAAATCCTTGGGAGGATTGTCATGACGACCCGCAGAGTGCTTCTGGCCGCCGGCATCGCGGCGCTTTCGATTGCATCGGGCCCCGCACCGGCCCAGTCGCCGATCCAGGAGCTGAAGATCATCGCGCCCGCAGGTCCCGGTGGGGGCTGGGACGGCGCAGCGCGCTCGATCCAGCAGGTCCTGACCGAGACCAAGGCCGTCCGCAGCGTTCAGGTCAACAACGTCACCGGCGCCGGCGGCACGATCGGGCTGGCGCAGTTCATCAACGGGGCAAAGGGCGACCCGAGCCAGCTGATGGTCAACGGCATCACCATGGTCGGCGCCATCCTGACCAACAAGTCGCCCGTCAGTCTCGACCAGGTGACGCCGCTGGCGCGCCTTACCGGCGATCCGCTCGTCATCGTGGTTCCTGCGACATCCCCGATCACGACGGTGAAGGATTTCCTCGCGGCGATCAAAGCGGATGTCGCGCGCGTGACCTGGGCCGGCGGGTCGGCCGGTGGTGCCGACCACATCCTTGCAGCGCTGGTGACGAAAGCCGCCGGTGCCGATGTCGGCAAGGTCAACTACGTCGCCTTCTCCGGAGGCGGCGAGGCACTGGCGGCGATGCTCGGCGGGCGCGTGACAGCGGGCGTCTCCGGCTATGGCGAGTTCGAGGGCCAGATCAAGGCCGGAAAGCTGCGTGCACTCGCGATCTCGTCGGGCAAGCGCCTCGAAGGCGTCGACGTGCCCACGCTCAAGGAACTCGGCCACGATGTCGAGGTCGTAAACTGGCGTGCGGTCATGGCAGCTCCCGGCATCACCGCCGACCAGAGGGCGCAACTAACCCGGCTCTTCGACGGCATGGTCGCGAGCAGCGAGTGGAAGGCCCTCCTCAAGGCGCGAGGCTGGGACGACTACTATCTTGCCGGCGAGCCCTTCGCCGCTTTCCTGAAGGAGGAGCAGGTCCGCGTCGGCGACATCCTCAGGACGATCGGGCTCGTCAAATAGGCCGCTTGCCCGACGGACGGACGATCCATAGACCAGACTTCGTGGGCGGCAATGCCGGCGAGGTTTGGGCGATGGCAGGCAGCGGAAGACGGGATCTCGCAACGCCGCTCGCGGCGCGCATTCTCGGTGAGCTCCGGGACGGCAGCGTCGCACCCGGAACCCATCTTCGCTCGCAGGACATCGCGACGCGCCTCGGCGTGTCGCGGTTCCCCGTCGGCCAGGCCCTCCAGCTTCTCGCCGACAAGGGCGTGCTGCGCCACGAGCGCAACCGGGGCTATTTCGTCGAGCAGGCGTCGCCGCCTTCGAGCGAAGCGCTCGGCCTCGCAGAACCGGACGGCGTGACCCGGGCCTATTTCCGCATCGCCGACGACCATCTCCGCGGCCGGCTGCCGGAACAGGTCAGCGAAGCCGATCTCCGGCACGGCTACGGCCTGACGCGCGCCGAACTCAACGCGGTCCTGACCCGCATCAGCCAGGAGGGTTGGGCCGAACGACGCGCCGGCTATGGCTGGACCTTCGCCCCGGTCTTGAACACGCCGGAAAGCCTGGAGCAGACCTATCGCCTCCGTCTCGCCCTAGAACCGGCAGCGCTCCTCGAACCTGGGTATCATCTGGCATCGGAAAGCATCGCCGCCTGCCGCGCCGCCGAGGAACGCCTGCTCGCCGGCGCCATCGAGACCGACAGCGCCGACGCCCTGCATGAACGCGGCGTCCGCTTTCACGAAACCATCGTGGCGGGTTCCGGCAATCCGTTCTTCCTGGATACGATCCGCCGGATCAACCGCGTCAGGCGGCTGCTCTCCTATCGCTCGATGCTCGACCGCAAGCGCTACCGCCAGCAATGCGAGGAGCATCTCGCGATTCTGGACAGCCTGGCGCATGGCCGACAGGCCGAAGCCGCCGAGCGCTTGCGCCTCCATCTGGCCCATACGATCGACAATCTGACCGTCATCCGTCCGCTGCTGAGCCGCTGACGCCGGGGCTGCTCGATGAGAGCACACACCAGGTTCCAGCATGCCAGCAGCCGGCCGTAACGCTGGCCGGGTCTACTGTTCGCACTCAATTGCTCCGCTATGTCATTGATAATGGGGATGACGGGGCTCGATAAGCAGTCAGTTTTTTACAACTATCAAGATTCTCGTCATCCCCGCTCAGATCAGCCCGCGGTGCTGGGCACCGGCGTGTTGAGCAACTGCTGTTCCCACAGATACGCAATACCGCTACCGGCGGCATGCTGCTTGAGCACCTCTGTCATCTCGACCGCCGTTTCGATCCGGGCCCAGTCGCGCTGCCATTCGGCCGCCAGCGCCAGCCAGGTCATCATGTTCGCGCCGGCCGCGATCATGCGCTGGATGGCGACCTCGTGGGCCTCGACTGAAACGGCGCCCGATGCGTCGGTGATAACGGTCACATCCCAGCCTTCGCCGAGGGCCTGGATCACCGGCATCGCGACGCAGATTTCGGTCCACAGGCCCGCGATGATCAACTGCTTGCGGCCGGTCGCCTTGACCGCTTCCACCACCTTCTGATCCTCCCAGGTGTTGATGAAGGTCCGATCGATCACCTCCTGGCCGGGGAACACATCGGTGATTTGCGGGAAGATGAGACCGCCCCGATCGGCGATCACGCTCGTCAGGATGGTGGGGACGCCGAAGGCCTTGGCGGCTTTCGCCAGAGCCGTCGCATTGTTGACCACCATCTGCGGCTCGTGGCTGTTCAAGTTCGCGAGCTGATAAGGCTGGTGGTCGATGAGAACGAGAACCGAATCTTCGGGGCGAAGAAGCGAAGCAAGTCCATTACGAAAGGTCATTATTACATCCTTTGCTGCGTTGTGAGCGGCATTGATTTTTCCGGAAGACATGCGCCAGCGGAGACGTTGCCTAAAATGGACATTGTCGTTCCTGCGTGTGCTGCGATAGCGCCATTCTGTGGTAAGCTGTGTCGCGAAATGGGGAACGCTTGATGGACATCGAAGAGTTGGAGACATTCGTAGAAGTTGCTGATGCTGGGGGAGTTTCGCCCGCTGCGCTCCGGCTCGGCGTTTCTAAGTCGATCGTCAGTCGTCGGCTCTTCCGGCTTGAAGCGGAACTTGGTGTCCAGCTTCTTGCACGAACGACCCGCGGGGCTGCTCTCACAGAAGCCGGGGCCACGTTCCGCGACTATGCAGCCAGAGTCTGCGCCGAGATCGAAGCGGCCAAGGAAGCGATTCTACCCGCCGGCGATCTTCGCGGCCGTTTGCGAGTTGCTGCGCCGCTTTCTTTGGGCCCTACTCACTTCGCTCCCGCGCTCGCGGAAATGGCGCGACGCCACCCCCAGCTCCACATTCACACCTGCTACAGCGATCGCTTCGTTGATCTGATCGCGGAGGGTTATGATTGTGCGATACGGGTTGGCTATCTTCAGGACTCTAACTTGATCGCGAGACGCGTCGGACCGATCCATGGAAAATTCGTCGCGAGTCCGGACTATATCAAGGCGCATGGGTCGCCTGAGACGCCGGAGGAGCTTGTCGCCCATCGGGCCCTCATGCAGGGCACCGAAGCCTGGCAACTCATGGATGGCGACAAGACCATCACGGTTCGTCCGCAGGGGCGCTTTAAGGCCGACAACGGCACAGCTCTAGTCGCCGCCGCAACAGCTGGGCTCGGGATCGCTTACCTGCCCGATTGCCTCACCCATGAATATGTGGCCTCCGGCGCGCTCGTGCCGATCATGACTCGTTATCCACCACCCCCGGCAGGTGCATATGTCATCCGCCCGCCAGGTCAGAATCCCGCACGGAAGATACGGGTCCTGACCGAACTCCTGATCGAGTATTGCGAAAAGGCTCCGCACCTTGCGGGCGTCAGTCGCTAAAGCACGAACGGTGCGAAGCCCCATACCGGCCTCGCAACAGCTGAGGCAGGTGGGGGCGAGGATCGATCCGTAGTCCAACACCGCAGTCTGAACCGCCCGCAGATCGTTGCGTTCTCTGCGAAACTCTAAGCCAGAGCCGCCAATCGTCGCGGATTCCCCTCACTCCCACTCGATCGTGCCGGGCGGCTTGCTGGTCACGTCGTAGACGACGCGGTTGATGCCCTTGACCTCGTTGATGATGCGGGTCGCCGTGCGGCCGAGGAAGGCCATGTCATAGGGGTAGAAATCCGCCGTCATGCCGTCGACCGAGGTCACGGCGCGCAAGGCGCAGACATGGTCATAGGTGCGATAGTCGCCCATCACGCCGACGGTGCGCACCGGCAGGAGGACGGCAAAGGCCTGCCAGATCACGTCGTAGAGCCCGGCCTTGCGGATTTCGTCGAGATAGATCGCATCCGCCTTGCGCAGGATGTCGAGCTTTTCCTTGGTAATCTCGCCCGGGCAGCGGATGGCCAGCCCGGGTCCCGGGAAGGGATGGCGGCCGACGAAGGCCTCGGGGAGGCCAAGCTCGCGGCCGAGCACGCGGACTTCGTCCTTGAACAGCTCGCGCAGCGGCTCGACCAGCTTCATCTTCATG
>JAESFK010000874.1_pt1 | contig 11435 bp, 10 predicted proteins | sample 9269391 | NCBI WGS metagenome assembly JAESFK01 (sample SAMN14506231, study PRJNA617097) | algae metagenome | isolation source: Drouetiella hepatica UHER 2000/2452 and co-occurring heterotrophs from... | place: Slovakia: Slovak Paradise National Park, Hrabusice, Kosice Region | collected 2000-01-01
CCTGGGCGCGCTCGCCGGGACCTTCTATCTGCGCCATCCTTCGGCACCACGCTCCCTGCAGATCGCCGAACCCACCTCTGCCCTGCCGGTTGCGACCGCGCCCGTACCGGACACTGTCGCCGCAGAGGCCGTACCCCGCGTGACCACGCCGGCTACATCTCCGGTGCCGGCGGCCCCTCGGGCGGCCCCGCAATCGTCTCCCGCGCCTCACCGCTTTGCAGCCAAGGATGTTCCCTTCGTTCCCGACTTCCATTGGCGCGCCCTGCAGAACTATGCCGACGCTCCCGGCGCCAAGGCCTTCGCGCTGAACGTACGCGGCATCTTCGCGATGGCAATCGACAGGATCGACGAAGCGGCCGCCCGCCGGGCCGCCCTCGAGGATTGCAACCGCAAGGTCGAGAAAGACGTGCCGATCGTGCGCGCCTACGACGGCTGCACGCTCTACGCGGTCGAGAACGACGTGGTCTGGTCGTTCCGGTCCCCGCCAATGCCGCCGCCGCCCTATGTGCCTTCAGCGAAACCGTCGCCGCCGATTGCGTTGGATCCCGCGACGGCGCCGTTGTTGCGCCCGTTAGCCCGCGACCGGTTGACCGCGCACTACCTCACGAGCCGGCACAGCCGCGCACTGGTGCTGGGGCACAATCGGTTCGACTGGTGGACACCGAGCGAAAACGACACCGACGCGATCCGCCGCAACCTGCAGATCTGCGGTCACCTGACGGGACGCCCGTGTGTCGTCTACGCGCTGAACAACGAAGTGCTGGTTCGTACGCCGCAGACGATGCGGGTCACCGACATCTTCACCCCCCAGGACATGAGCGGCCTGGACGACGCCCAGACCAAGGTGCTGAATCAATACCTGATCGCCGACGGCTGGCGCGCCGTCGCGCTGGCCGCCAATGGCCGTATCGGGATCGCCACCAATCGGTCGAGCGAGCAGGACGCCACCTCGACGGCCTTGCAGGCCTGCCGCGACGCCGGCGGCTCCGACTGCGCCATCACGGCCATCGGGCCGTTCAGGGTGGCGCCGCTTTAAGTCCCGTCTCAAGCCGCAATCGCCGATCGGACGACAAGCAACGACAGAGGGCTGCGAGGGGCTTGACCGGCCTGGGCACCTGCCCCTATCCTGCGTCTGCGAGTAAGTCGCAACAGCGGGAAGAAACGGCCGTCAAGGCATGTATATCTGCATTTGCAAAGCCATTCGCGAGCGCGAAGTCGATGCCGCCGTCCGGGCCGGGGCCCGGCGTCCGGCCGATGTGTTCCGGGCCTGCGGAAAGAGCCCCCAATGCGGCACCTGCGCCTGCGACATGCGCGACCGCATTGCCCATGCGATCGCCCATGAACGTTCGGTTGAGCCGACGCTCCTCGCGGCCGACTGACGTCGCGTCCCGAGCCCTCAGCTCGGGCCCTTCCCTTCGCCCATCTGGCTCTGCAGGTAGTTCTGCACGCCCACCTTCTCGATCAGGCCGATCTCGGTCTCGAGGAAGTCGATGTGCTCCTCGGCATCCTCGAGGATGTCGACCACGATCTCGCGGCTGACATAGTCCTTCGCCGCCTCGCAGGCGGTCACCGCCTCGACCAGCGCGGTGCGCGCGGCGGTCTCGAGCTTGAGGTCGGCATCCAGCGCCTCCGGCACGTTCTCACCGATCGCGAGCCGACCCAGGTCCTGCAGGTTCGGCAGGCCGTCGAGCATGAGAATTCGCTCGATGAGCTTGTCGGCGTGCTTCATCTCGCCGATCGACTCCTCGTAGATCTTCTTGCCGAGGCGATCGAAGCCCCAGTGCTTCATCATGCGAGCGTGGAGGAAATACTGGTTGATCGCCGTCAGCTCGTTCTTCAGGAGCTTGTTCAGTTCGGCGATGATCTGCGGGTTGCCCTTCATGGCGAACCTCCTCTTTGAATGAGCCGGTTCTCACAAATACTCACCGATTCCGGGCACGCAACCACTGAGTGAGCGACTGAGAAACGTTCGCTGAAAAAATCGGACGAAACGCTTCCTGGCCCAGCGAGTGAGAACGACTTGCCCGAATTCAGGCGGTTGCCGCACGCCAGAGACGGCATCGCACGATCCCACACAGCGATTCAGGGCTTTAGGACTTTACAGGAAAAAACGTAGCGCCATCGCAACGCGCAACGTCATAAGGTGAGGTGCGTTCATGTCGGACGCCGCCCGCCCGGGACGTTCCGGGCCAGCCAGCTGAGGATAGCGTTATGTCCAATTTCACTCTTCCGAAACTCCCCTATGCCGATGACGCGCTCGCGCCGGTGATTTCGGCCAACACCATCTCCTTCCACTACGGCAAGCATCACAAGGCCTATGTAGACAAGCTGAACGAGCTCGTCCCGGGCACGCCGTACGAAGGCTTGTCGCTCGAGGACATCGTCAAGAAGTCGGCCAAGGACGAGAAGGGCAAGGCGATCTTCAACAACGCCGGCCAGATCTGGAACCACACCTTCTACTGGAACAGCATGGCGCCCAAGGGCGGTGAGCCGACCGGCAAGATCAAGTCGGCGCTGGACGACAGCTTCGGCGGTCTCGACGCCTTCAAGGCGGCCTTCAAGGCGGCGGCCGTCGGTCAGTTCGGCAGCGGCTGGGCCTGGCTCGTCAAGAGCGCCGACGGAAAGCTCAAGATCGAGACGACCGCCAACGCCGACACCCCGATGGCCCATGGCGGCACCCCGCTCCTCGTCGCCGACGTGTGGGAGCACGCCTACTACCTCGACTTCCAGAACCGCCGGCCGGACCACGTCCAGGCCTGGCTCGACAAGCTCGCGAACTGGTCGTTCGCGGAGGCAAACCTGGGCTAAGGAGCATTCAATGTTGGGCACCATTCTTCTGATCGTCCTGATTCTCATCCTGATCGGGGCGTTGCCGACCTGGCAGCACAGCAGCGGCTGGGGTTACTACCCGAGCGGTGGTATCGGACTGGTGCTCATCATCGTCGTCATCCTGCTGTTGATGGGACGCATATAGCGGCCCATCCGCAGACAAGGGGCGCCTTCGGGCGCCCCTTTTATCTTGGTGTCAGTACCTGAAGGTGAGATTGATCGAGCCGAACTGGGTGATCCGGTCGCGCTCGAAGAATTCCGGCGTGCGCAGGATCTGCGTATAGGAGATGCGCATGCCGCCCCAAACCACGGCCAGGCCCGCCTGCAACTCGCCGACGAAGGGCCGGTGCGACACGCGCTGACTGAAGCCGTCGGTATTGCCGTCCAGGAAGATGTTGCGGGCGACCGCCTGCCCGTCGAAACCCGCGAACAGGTACCAGCCGAAGCTGCCATCGCCGATGAAGGCGTCCGATCCGGGCAGGGCCGGCCGGGCCCGCGTCGGCCCGAAGTCATCCCGCAGGTTCTTGCCGATGCGCGCCGTGCCCCCGACGCTGCCGTAGGTCGCGACGTTGCCGATCGACACCGCCGCACGCGGGATGAAGTCCACCTCGAGCTTGGGATTGTGGATCAACACGGCGCGGCCCGTGCGCCAGCGCCGCTCGAAGGAAAGGCCGACGGTGGGTTCGTTGTGGAGCTGGTTGCCCCAACCATAGGCGGGAGACACGCCAATCAGCTTATGGAAGTTGTTCTGCACGAACTCGCCGCCGGCGGCGGGGCCGATCACGCCGAGATCGAGCTGCAACGTATCCAGGCGCATCGGCTCGTCGATGCCGGTCCTGGGATCATGGCGCTTGTAGGTGTACTGCAGCGCAAAGCTTGCGTAGAGCCAGGCCGCATAGGGCCGGTCGTCATAGATCGGGTTGGACACATCGGTGTCCTCGGGCGTGTAGATGTTCTGTCCGGCGGAGACGGCGACGCGCCGGATCACGGAATCGGCTGCGGCTTCGCCCAGGAAGGTCGGAATGGTGGTCATCGCCACGATACCGCGGGGCATCTCCGTGATGGCGGGCGACAGCCACCCGATCCGGACGCCGCTGGTATAGTCCCGATCCGACCGGCCGAACCGGTTGAACACGTCGTTCTCCACCTGGAAGGTGTAGATGCTGCGCAGTTCGTCCTCCGTGGCCGAGGGCCGCGGCGCGGGCTTCTCGGCGTCGGAGGACTGGGCGCCGGCCGGAGTGGAGGCGGCAAAAAGAACGGCCATCGCCAGAGCGACGGTCATGGCGAAGGGGCGTTGCATTCTCGCTCGAACGCAACGCCCGTCGCTAGGTTGCGCTCAGCGCACGTTCACGGGGGCTGCACGGTCCCACAGATCGGCCCGCCACCACACCGCGATCACCAGGGTGAAGACGATGCCCAACACGCTGTACAAGGTCCCGGTGGTCGCAAACCCTGCCCACTCGACCAGCGGGCCCGACAGCAGCAGCCCGACGGGCATGCCGTAGACCGCGAGCATCCGCACGCCCATGACGCAGCCGCGCAGCGCCGGATTGGTGACCCGAAGCAGAATCACCGACATCGGGATCATGCAGAAGCTCTGGAAAAGCCCCGCTCCGAACAGAACGAGTTCCCCCAGCAGCGGCGTCGTGAGCCACGAGAAGACCAGGTTGAGCGACAGCCAGACCAGCGTACAGGCGATCATGGTGCGGGCCGGGCGGATATGGGCGCCGTACAGCGAGACCAGGATCGAGCCGGTGAGCGCGCCGCCGGCGAAGCTGGCGATCAGCCAGCCGAGGCCGGTCTGGTCCATTCCGTAGACTTCCTTGGCCACGTAGGCGAGCAGGGATCCGGTCAAGGGATAGGCTGCGAAATTAACCAGGAAGGCCAGCAGCATCACCGCTCGGACGACGGGGGTCGACCAGACATAGGCGAAGCCCTGCCGCAGGGCCGCGAGAGCCGACACCGCGACCTCGCCGTCGCTCAGGACCCGCAGCCGACGGATACCCACCCCGAAGGTCAGCGCAAGGCAGAGCGCGTAGACACCGCAGACCGCCACGTAGGCCAGGCCCGAGCCGAGGGCCGCCACCAGGCCGGCCCCCGACAGCGCGCCGACGATGCGGGCCGTATCGGCGGTGGTCCGCGACACGCCCATCGCCCGCATCAGGTAGTCCGCCGGCATGGTCTCGCCGACGAGCAGATTGCGCATCGTGATGTCGGAGGGACGGATCAACCCCATCAGGGTAGCGAGGATGAATACCGGCACCGGCGACGCGAGGTCCGTCAGGAACAGACTCATCAGGCAGCTCGCCAGAAGCAGGTAACCGAGCCGCATGAGGAGGAGAACGTTGCGGTTGCCGATCCGGTCGCCCGCCATGCCGAACAGGGGCGAAATCAGCGTGCCGAGGAACTGCAGCGAGCCAAACACCGCCAGCGCCAGAACCGACCCGGTCGACACCAGGACGAACCAGCCGAGGATGACGCTTTCCATCTCGAACGCCCAGGAGGCGAGGAGATCGGACGGCCACTGGAAGCGGAAGCTTCGAATCCGGAAGGGCGCCAATGCGGGCGCACGTACAATGAGGCTCAATTCCTGTTCGTTCCCTCACCCTGCGCGTTCTGTCGGGGCGCTTTGGGCAGGGTGAGGCTGCGCGCTCACGTCACGGACTGCAATGATCGCGCAGGCATGGCAAATCCGCACTAATGGCAGGGCTTGGCCCCAGAAAACCCTAATTCTAGTGTTTCTATTCCGCATTCATTCTGAGAATTTTGACCGGCTCCCGGTTGCGTTGGAGATCGGCTCAGAGCATTGTAACAATGAATGCCGTCAAGCGGTAAATGGCTGAAACCGCGTGCGGGTTTTGTCTTGGAGAAGTCCGCGATGGGCGGTGCCGTGAAGCGTACGAAGTTTCATCTCATTCTGATCAAGCCTACTCATTACGATGACGATGGCTATCCGATCACATGGCTTCGGTCGCACATCCCCTCGAACACGCTGGCCGCGCTCTATGGTCTCGGTGAGGATTGCCGTGCGCGGCAGGTCCTGGGGCCGGACGTCGACATCGTCATCCACCCGATCGACGAGACCAATACCCGTGTCCGCCCCGACCGCCTGATGGCCAAGATCGAGCGCAGCGGCGGCAAGGGCTTGATCTGCCTGGTCGGCGTCCAGACCAACCAGTATCCGCACGCGGTCGATCTGGCCCGCAAGTTCCTGAAGGGCCGCTTCCCGGTGGCCATCGGCGGCTTCCACGTGTCGGGCTGCCTGTCGATGCTGCCGGTGATCCCGCCCGAGATCCAGGAAGCCATGGACATGGGCGTCTCGATCTTCGCCGGCGAGGCCGAGGAAGGCCGCTTCGACCTCGTGCTGCGCGACGCGATGAACGGCACCATGAAGCCGCTCTACAACTACATGGACGATCTGCCGGGCCTCGAGGGCGCCCCGACGCCGCACCTGCCGCCGTCGGCGCTGGCGCGCAACGAGGGCGGCATGTCGAGCTTCGACCTCGGCCGCGGCTGCCCGTTCCAGTGCTCGTTCTGCACCATCATCAACGTGCAGGGGCGCAAGAGCCGCTTCCGCACCGCCGACGATCTCGAGGCGATCATCCGCGAGAACTACAAGCAGGGCATCACGTCGTTCTTCATCACCGACGACAACATGGCCCGCAACAAGCACTGGGAGGATTTCTTCGACCGGCTCATCGAGCTCAAGGAGAACGAGGGCATCCAGCTCTCGCTGATCATCCAGGTCGACACACAGTGCCATCGCATCCCGAACTTCATCAACAAGGCGCGCTGGGCCGGCGTCTATCGCGTCTTCATCGGCCTCGAGAACGTCAACCCGGACAATCTGCTGGCCGCCAAGAAGCGCCAGAACAAGATCACCGAGTACCGCAAGATGCTGCAGGCGTGGCACACCAGCGGCGCCTCGACCTGGGCCGGCTACATCCTGGGCTTCCCCGGCGACACCCGCGCCTCGATCCTGCGCGACATGGAGATCATCAAGAAGGAGCTGCCGCTCGACATCCTCGAGCTGTTCATGCTGACGCCGCTCCCCGGTTCGGAGGATCACCAGACGCTGTGGAAGCAGGGTGTGTGGATGGACCCCGACCTCAACAAGTACGACGTCCATCATCGCTGCGTGCATCACCCGAAGATGAGCGACGCCGAGTTCGAGCAGGTCTATCGCGAGGCCTGGAAGTCCTACTACACGCCCGAGCACATCGAGACGGTGGCCCGCCGCCACGGCGCGATCCCCGGCCGCGACCCGGCCGAGCCTGCGCGCTTCATGACCATGTTCAAGATCATGTTCGAGGCCGAGGGCGTGCATCCTCTGGAAGGCGGCGCGGTGCGCATGAAGTATCGCCTCGACCGTCGCCACGGCATGCCGATCGAGCCGATCGGCGTGTTCCACTACAAGGTGGCGGCGGATTTCTGGCGCAAGCTCAAGATCTACGCCCGCCTCACGCTGCAGGGCATCGCCATCGGCCGCAAGGTCAAGAACGATCCGAAGCGCCTCGAATACACCGACCTCGCGCTGCAGCCCGTGATGGACGACGACATGGACAAGCTGTCGCTGTTCGCCGAGACCTCGGGCGGCGGCGCGGCCGTCAACAAGCGCCGCGGCGAGGACCTCGCCCGCGCCAAGGTCGCGGCCCAGCAGAACCAGCAGCGCCTCGCCGCCGCGGAATAGCGGCGCGCTTCGGGCTGGCGGCGCGAACACTTCGTCGCGCCGCCAGTCTCCCTCAAATTCCTTAGTGAACGACCTTCGGCTTCACTTCGCTGAGGCCGTCGGCCTCCGTTGCCGAGATCGTCGTGCGCACCATTGAGCGTTCGCGCGTGTAGTCCCACGGGCGGCCGCGATGGAGCATGGCGCGGTTGTCCCACATCACCGCGTCGCCCTGGCGCCATTTGTGGCTGTAGACGAACTCCGGCCGCGTCGCCTCGTCGAGAAGCTGCGCGAGAAGCTGGCGCGCGTCGCGGTCGTCCATGCCGTCGATCGCATAGGCGTGGCTCGCGACATAGAGCGCGCGGCGGTCGTTGGCCGGATTCCGCCAGTTCAGCCGCCAGCGCACCGGCGGCAGCGCCTTGCGCTCCTCGGCATTGGCGAGGTCGGGATGGATCTGGTCGCGGCTGTTGGCATAGGAATGGGTCGCCACGGCGTCCTTAAGCTTCTCCTGCATGTCCGCCGGCAGCCGCTCCCAGGCGAGCCGCGTGGAGGTGTACTCGGTCTCGCCGCCTTCGCCCGGCAGGACGCGCGCGGTCAGCACGGAGGCGAGCGCCGGCGTCTTCTTGAAGGACGAATCGGTGTGCCACAGCGCATTGGCCTTGGCGATCAGCACCTGGCGATGATCGGGCGGCACGATCTCGCCCTGCTGGCCCACGTTGGTCAGACGCGAGTAGAAGCTGTTCTCGCCCAGCGACGCAGCCTTGGTCAGTTCCAGCGGACCGAAGGCGCGGCTGTAGGCGACCTGGACGTCGTCGGCGATCTGCTGGTCGCGGAACACGAGCAGCGAATGGGTCTCGAAGGCGACGCGGACGGCCTTGTAGGCCTCCGCATCCGTCGCGACGTCGAGCAGGGACACGCCCCTCACCTCGACACCGAAGCCATCGGCCAGCGGGACCAGTTCCATCGGTTTCCTCCTCGCGGTTTCTTTTGTGACCGGGAATTTATCGCACCGGCGCGGCGGGCGGCTATAGTGCGATTCCTGCACCCGAGGCATTGCTGTATCCCGTATGGCCGTCCAATCCCCGCCCGCTCCCCGCCTCGCCTTCGTCTGCGCCAGTACCGCCACGGCCCGCGAGGCCAAGGCCCGCCTCGAAGCGATCTATGGCGCGGCGACGGCTGCCGAGGCCGACATCATCGTCGCGCTGGGCGGCGACGGGCTGATGCTGCAGGCGCTGCATCGCAACATGCGGCGGCTCAAGCCGATCTACGGCATGAACCTCGGCACGGTCGGCTTCCTGCTCAACACCTACAAGGAAACCAACCTGCTGAAGCGCCTCAAGAAGGCCCGTCAGGTGACCCTGACGCCGCTGCGCATGCTGGCCACCAACACGCGCGGCAAGGTTTCGGAAGTCCTCGCCATCAACGAAGTGTCGCTGCTGCGCTCCAGCCGCCAGACGGCGCGCATCGAGGTCGCGGTCGACGGCCAGAAGCGTCTGCCCGAGCTGCATTGCGACGGCGTGCTGGTGGCGACCCCTGCCGGTTCGACCGCCTACAACCTCTCGGCCCACGGACCGATCCTGCCGCTGGGCGCCGGCCTGCTGGCGCTGACGCCGATCAATGCCTTTCGGCCGCGGCGCTGGCGCGGCGCGTTGCTGTCGCGCACTTCCAAGGTCGAGTTCACGATCCTCGATCCGAAGAAGCGTCCCGTCGCGGCGGCCGCCGATTCGGTGGAAATCCCCAACGTCGCCCATGTCGCGGTGACCGAGGCCAGCGACACGAAACTCACCCTGCTGTTCGACCCCGAGCATGATCTCGAGGAGCGCATCCTGAAGGAGCAGTTCGCTCCTTGAGCGGCAAGGACACCCCCCTCAAACCCGAGAAGAAGAAGATCATCGGCCACGAGGGCTGGCAGCCTCTCGCGCTGGCGCTCGCCATCGGCACGGCGGGCGGCTTCGTCTTCGACTGGCTGCGCATGCCGCTCGCCTGGATGCTGGGCGCCTGTGTCTTCTCCACCGTGGCCGCCTTCCTCGGCCTGCGCGTCGGCATGCGGGTGCGGCTGCGGCAGGGCATGATCATCATCCTGGGCGTGCTGCTCGGGTCGGGCTTCACGCCGGAGCTGATGCAGCGGCTGGGAGAATGGGCGGTCAGCCTCTGTGTTCTCACCGGCATGACCATGACCGGTGCCACGCTCTGCTACGCCTGGCTGCGGCGGGTCACAGACTGGGACAAGGTCACCTGCTACTTCGCGGCAATGCCGGGCGGATTGAACGACATGACCATCATGGGCGGCGCCATGGGCGGCCAGGAGCGCGCGATCGCACTGGCCCACGCACTGCGCATCCTGACGGTCGTGCTCACCATCCCGGTCTGGTACCGGCTGGTGAACGGCGCGCAGACCAGCGTTCTCGCCATGGTGCACGGCCCGACCGGCAACGACTGGAAGGACTATGCCATCCTCATTGCCTGCGGCGTGATCGGCGCGGTGCTCGGCCGCCTGCTGCGCCTGCCGGCCAGCTTCATGATGGGCCCGATGATCGTGAGCGCCATTGCCCATCTCGGCGGTTTCACCGGCTCGCAGCCGCCGGGGTTCCTGGTCGCGGCGGCGCAGGTCGTGGTCGGCACCGGCATCGGCTGCCGCTTTGTCGGCACCAACTTCGACAAGCTGCACAAGGAGATGGCCGCCTCGGTCGGCGCCGCCTTCATCCTGATCGCCTGCGCGGTCGGTTTCGCCGAGATTACTCACGCGCTGACCGGCCTCAACCTCGACGCCACGGTGCTGAGCTACGCCCCCGGCGGCTTCGCCGAGATGAGCCTGATCGGCCTCGCGCTCGGCATCGAGGTCGCGATGGTGGCGACCCACCATCTGTTCCGGCTGTTCCTGATCATCATCACCGGCCCGATCGTCTTCCGGACGCTGCTGAAGCGGGATCGCTGACCGCCTGTCGACCTGAGCGCAGCGAAGGACCTTACATTGCGGCCAGATGCTGCGTAGCCAGCGTGAGATCCTTCGCTGCGCTCAGGATGACAAGAATTCTGTCTTACGCCCTGATCGTGATGCCACCGTCGACCACCAGCAGGTGGCCGTTCACATAGGACGATTGATCCGAGGCGAGAAACAGCGCCGCGTTGGCCGTGTCCCAGCCGGTGCCCATCTTGCCGGTCGGCGAGGCGTGGTCGCGGATGGCGATCATCTTCTCGTAGGCCTGGTTATGGTCCTTCTCGCTTTTGGCATACTGCTCGGCCAGGAAGTCGATCATGGGCGTGTGCATCAGGCCGGGCAGGATCGCGTTGCAGCGTATGCCCTTCTCCGCGTACTGCGAGGCGATCGCCATGGTGAGCGAGTTCACCGCGCCCTTGCTGGCATTGTAGGCCAGGTAGGAAATCCCCTTGGGGCTGCGGATCGAGGCGATCGAGCTCACGTTCACGATCGCGCCCTTGCCCTGCTTCTCCATGATCGGCAGCACGTGCTTGGCCGTGAGGAAGAAGCTCTTCACGTTGACGTCGAACACGCGATGCCACTCGTCCTCGCTGAGTTCGACCGGCCCGCCCTGGGAGCCTATGCCGACATTGTTGTCGAGAATGTCGACCCGGCCCCACTTCGCCATGCAGGCGTCGACCATCGCCTTCACGTCGGCATTGTTCGAGGCATTCGCTTCGTGGGCGACCGCAAAGCCGGGACCGACCTCCTTCTCGATCAGACCCACCGTCTCCTCGGCGGCGGCGCGCTTCAGGTCGACGCAAAACACCTTGGCGCCCTCGCGCGCGAAGGTGATGGCCGTGCACTTGCCGTTGCCCCAGCCCGGCCCGCTCGAGCCCGCCCCGACGACGATCGCCACCCTGTCCTTCAGCTTGCCGGTCATGCCGCTTCGCTCCCGCTTCATCTTCCTCTCCCGTCTTCCGGGCAGGGAAGGATTGAGGTCGAGCCTAGCACGAACGGCCG
>JAESFK010000875.1_pt1 | contig 11432 bp, 9 predicted proteins | sample 9269391 | NCBI WGS metagenome assembly JAESFK01 (sample SAMN14506231, study PRJNA617097) | algae metagenome | isolation source: Drouetiella hepatica UHER 2000/2452 and co-occurring heterotrophs from... | place: Slovakia: Slovak Paradise National Park, Hrabusice, Kosice Region | collected 2000-01-01
AGGATCAAGGGCCGCAAGATCGAGGCGCCCGAGTTCAAGACCCCGGTGGTGAAGCGCCCGACCGGCCGCAGCCTCGATTCCTTCGTCGGCTGGCGCCGCGAGAACGGCCGCGTCGGCGTCCGCAACCACGTCCTGCTGCTGCCGCTCGACGATCTCTCGAATGCCGCCTGCGAGGCCGTCGCCAACAACGTCAAGGGCACGCTGGCGATCCCGCACGCCTATGGCCGGCTGCAGTTCGGCGAGGATCTCGACCTGCATTTCCGCACGCTGATCGGCACGGGCTCGAACCCCAACGTCGCCGCCGTCATCGTCATCGGCATCGAGGATGGCTGGACCAAGCGCGTCGTCGACGGCATCGCGGCGACCGGCAAGCCCGTCGTCGGCTTCGGCATCGAGGGCCATGGCGACATCGCGACGATCGCGAAGGCCTCCTATGTCGCCAAGGAGTTCGTCCAGTGGGCGACCGAGCTGCAGCGCGAGAAGTGCGGCATCGAGGAGCTCTGGGTCTCGACCAAATGCGGCGAGTCGGACACCACCACCGGCCTGTCCTCCTGCCCGACCGTCGGCAACATGTACGACAAGTGGATCCCGCGCGGCGTCTACGGCGTCTTCGGCGAGACTTCCGAGATCACCGGCGCCGAGCATCTCTGCAAGGCGCGTGCGGCGACGCCCGAGGTCGGCGAGCGCTGGTACAAGATGTGGAAGGCCTATCAGGACGACGTGATCGAGGCCCACAAGACCGACGACCTCTCGGATTCGCAGCCGACCAAGGGCAACATCGCCGGCGGCCTGACCACGATCGAGGAAAAGGCGCTCGGCAACCTCGAGAAGATCGGCCGCGAGTGCAAATACATCGACATCCTGCAGCCGGCCGAGGCGCCGGCCAAGGGGCCGGGCCTGTACTACATGGATACCTCCTCGGCCGCGGCCGAATGCGTCACCCTGATGGCGGCGGGCGGCTATGTCGTCCACACCTTCCCGACCGGACAGGGCAACGTCATCGGCAACCCGATCGTCCCGGTCATCAAGATCACCGGCAATCCGAAGACGATGCGGACCATGCCGGAGCATATCGACGTCGACGTCGCCGGCATCGTGCGCCGCGACATGACGATCCCGCAGGCGGGCGATGCGCTGATCGAGAACATCGTGCGCACCGCGAATGGCCGCCTCACGGCAGCCGAGGCTCTGGGCCATCGCGAGTTCTCGATGACCAAGCTATACCGCTCGGCCTGAGCCGGGCGTCGGCAGGGTAAAGCATGCCGGCAGCGGAAGGACGTGACACGACATGGCGGCAAGCGTGACCTTGCGGGTTCCAGACCGGACACTGCTTGGCGCCTATGAGGCGGCGCTGCGCGGCGGCTGGTCGCCGAACACCACGCGTGACGTTGCGCCCGAGCAGCTTTCAGCGATCGCCGAGGATCCGGATGCGTTCCTCGGCGGCCTGCTTGGCCGCGGCGGGCGCATCCGCCTGAACGACGGCAGCGAGGTCGACAAGATTCCGGACCGGACCCGCTGGATTTTCGCGCAGGACCAGCCCGAAGAGCCCTTCGTCGGATCGATCAACCTGCGCTGGCTCGAGGGGCCGGAGGGGAAACCGGTCGAGGCGCTGCCGCCCCATGTGCTCGGCCATGTAGGCTACAGCATCCTGCCGGCCTTCGCCGGCAACGGCTATGCCACGGCCGCGCTCGCCGCGATGATCGGCGAGGCGCACGCTGTCGGCTTGAAGCGAATCGTCATTACCTGCGATGCCGGGAACCACGCCTCGCGCCGCATCATCGAGAGAAACGGCGGAAGGCTTGTCGAGACCTTCACCGTGCCGCTCTACGGACCCGAACCGCGCTTGCGCTTTACCATCGAAACGGCGCCATGACCGACGTTGCCACACCCCGCAAGGCGGGCTCGCTCAGCCCGCTGCTACCGGGTATTCTGCTTTCCGGTGCCGTCGCGGCGGCTGCCTATATCGCCGAGCCGCTGCTGAAATCGGCTGCCGGAGGCCGATTTGGCATCCCTGCCGTGGTGATCGCCCTGATCATCGGCATGCTGTTGCACCCCTATGCCAATGCCGTCCGCTTCCAGGCGGGCATGGTCTTCTGCGTCAAGAAGATGCTGCGCTGGGCGATCGCGCTTCTGGGGCTGCGCGTCGCGCTCGGCGACATCATCGCGCTCGGCCTGACCACGGCGCTGCTGGTGGTCGCGGCGATGACGGCCACGATCCTGTCGGGCTTCCTGCTGGCACGCTGGCTCGGCCGCGAGACCGGTATGGGCGCGCTCGGTGGCGTCGCGACCGCCGTCTGCGGCGCCTCGGCCGCACTCGCCACCGCGACCGTGGTACCCGACTACAAGAGCAAGGCCGCCGACGTCGCCTTCACCGTCATCGCGATGAACGCGCTCTCGACGTTGGCGATGCTGGGCTATCCGCTGATCTGCGTCTGGCTCGGCTTCTCGCCGTCGCAGACCGGTATCATGCTCGGCGCCACCATCCATGACGTGGCGCAGGTCGTCGGCGCCGGGCAGTCGGTCTCGGTCGAGGCCGCCAATGCCGCGATCATCGTCAAGCTCTTCCGCGTCTTCCTGCTGCTGCCGGCCGTGCTGGTCGTCGGCTGGTGGCTGGTGCATGACGACGCGAAGCGCGCCGGCCACGTCGCTGACAAGGCCAAGGTGCCGGTGCCGGTCTTCGCCATCATGTTCCTGGTGCTCTGCCTCGTGAACAGCGTGCTCGCGACGCAGGATTCGCTGGCTGCGTTCTACGGCCCGATCCGCACCCTGCTGCTTGCAGTCTCCGGCTGGGGCCTGCTCATCGCCATCGCCGCGCTGGGCCTGGGCACCTCGCTTGGCGCGATGGCCCGGCTCGGCTGGCGCCATATGGTGCTGGTCACCGGCACGAGCCTCGTCATCCTCGTCATCGTCACCGGCGGCCTGATCGCATTGGGCTGACCGTCAAAGCTGGAAGGCGCATCCATGACCGATATCGTCATCACGGAATTCATGGACGAGGCGGCCGTCGCTGCACTGAGCGCCCGCTACAAGGTCCATCACGACCCCGAACTCTTCGGCAAGCCGGACGAGCTGGCCAAGCTTGTCGCGGATGTTCCCGCACTGATCGTGCGCAACCAGACGCAGGTGAGGGGGGATGCGCTGGCCGCCGCGAAGAAGCTCAAGGTCGTCGGCCGGCTCGGCGTCGGCCTCGACAACATCGACATGGACGTCTGCTCGGAGCGCGGCATCAAGGTCTTCCCGGCGACGGGCGCCAACAGCCTCTCGGTGGTGGAATATGTCATCGGCAGCGCCATGATGCTGCTGCGCGGTGCCTATTTCGCCAATGCGGCGATGGTGGCGGGCGAATTCCCGAAGACGAAGCTGATCGGCCGCGAGATCGCCGGCAAGCGCCTCGGCCTGGTCGGCTTCGGCGCCATCGCGCGGGACGCCGCCGCCCATGGCCGCATGCTCGGCATGACCACCGTCGCCTACGATCCTTACGTGCCGGCGGACGACAAGGCGTGGGCAACGACCGAGCGGCTCGAACTCGACGCGTTGCTCGCCACCTCCGACGTCATCAGCATCCACCTGCCGCTCACCCCCGAGACCAAGGGCCTGATCGGCAAGGACGCCTTCGCCCGGATGAAGCCCGACGCGATCCTGATCAACGCGGCGCGCGGCGGCATCATGGACGAGGCGGCGCTGGTCGCGGCGCTGAAGGGCGGCAAGCTCGGCGGCGCGGCGATCGATGTCTTCGCCGAGGAACCGCTGCGCGGCGCGGGCAAGCTGTTCGCCGATGTGCCGAACCTGATCCTGACGCCGCATATCGCCGGCAACACCGTCGAATCCAACGGCCGCGTCTCCGGCCTCGTGGCCGAACGCGTCATGGCGGCACTGGAGGGCAGGGCATGACGCGGGTCTCTTTCGAGCAGGCCGAGACCCGTCTGACCGAGATCTTCGCCGGCGCGGGCGCCTCGCCCGCCAATGCCGCCTCCGTCGCCTGGGCGTTGGTGATGGCCGAGGCCGACGGGCTCAAGGGCCATGGCCTGTCGCGCGTGCCGACCTATCTCGCCATGCTGAAAGCCGGCAAGATCGACGGCCAGGCCGTGCCGATCGCGCGACGACCCAAACCCGGCGTGCTGGCGATCGACGCCGCACACGGCTTCGCCTACCCCGCCATCGACCTCGCCGTCGCCGAGTTGCCGGAGCTTGCCCGCCAGCAGGGCATCATCGCCGCTCCGATCCGCCGCTCGAGCCATTGCGGCGCTGCCGGGCTGCATGTCGAACGGCTGGCAGCGCAGGGGATGGTCGCGCTGCTCTTTGCCAACACGCCCGGTGCCATCGCCCCCTGGGGCGGCTCGAAGCCGGTCTTCGGCACCAATCCGATCGCCTTCGCGGCACCGCTGGCGGGCCGCGAGCCGGTCGTCATCGACATGGCGCTGTCGAAAGTCGCCCGCGGCCCGATCGTCGCGGCGAAGCAGAAGGGCGCGGCCATCCCCGAGGGCTGGGCGCTGGACGTCCACGGCAAGCCGACCACCGATGCGGCGGCCGCACTCGCTGGCACCATGATCCCGCTCGGGGACGCCAAGGGCGCCACCCTCGCCATGATGGTCGAGATTCTGGCCGCCTCGCTGGTCGGCGCGCATTTCGCTTTTGAGGCCTCGCCGTTCTTCGACGATACGGGCGGCCCCTCCGACACCGGCCAGCTCATCCTCGCCATCGATCCGCATGCGATGGGCGGAAACTGGTTCGACGAGCGCATGCGCGTCCTCGCCCACGCCATCGAGGAGCAGGAGGGCACCCGTCTGCCGGGCGTCCGGCGCCTGACTCTCCGTGCCAAGGCGCAGGCGGAAGGGATTGATTTTCCTGACGAACTTCTAACGGCCTGATGTGTGATCCGGCCTTCTGAAGAACCACGCCGTCATCCCGGGCGAAGCGTAGCGTAGACCCGGGATCCATGCCTGAGCGGTTCCGGAATGGATCCCGGATCAGCGCGGCTGCGCCGCTTGTCCGGGATGGCGGCGTGATGGAAATCCAGCCACCCGAGTTCAAAGCGCGCTGCAGCTAGACGAAATCGAACGCATCGACATCGACCAGACCCTTGTCGGTGATCTTGAGATGCGGGATGACCGGCAGGGTCAGGAAGGCGACCTGCAGGAAGGGCTCGGCCAGGACGACGCCGAGCGCCTTCGCCGCCGCCCGCAGATCCTCCAGCCCATGCCGCACCGTCTCGAAAGGCTGGTCGCTCATCAGCCCGGCGACCGGCAACGCCAGTTCCGCCGTCACCTTCCCGCCATCGGCGACGGCGAAACCGCCGCCGATCTCGATCAGCCGATTGGCGGCGGCGGCCATCGAGGCCTCGTCGACGCCGACGACGCAGAGATTGTGGCTGTCATGGCCGACGGAAGAGGCGATCGCGCCGTGCTCCATGCCGAAGCCGTGGACGAAGCCGGTCGCGATGCCGCCGGATTTGCCGTGCCGCTCGATCACCGTGACCTTGACCGCATCCTGGGCGAGATCGGGCAGGGCCTCGCCATCGCGCGAGGGCAGGCGCATTGCGAGGCGCTCCGTGATGATCCGCCCGGGCACGACGCCGATCACCGGCGTTTCGCCGTCGCGGGCGGCCGCCCTGAAATCCGCCGGCGTCAGCGTCCGCCTCCTGACGCTGCCGAGCCCGACCGGCGCGATAGCCGTGCGGTCTGCGAACAGCGCGGTCTCGACCAACCTGCCGCCGGCAAAGACCTGCTTCACCGAGCAGGCCGCCAAATCCGCGACCAGGACGATGTCGGCGCGCTTGCCCGGCCCGATGAAGCCGCGGTCGAACAGGCCGAAATTCCGCGCCGCCGAGAGCGAGGCGATGCGATAGGTTGCCAGCACATCCGCGCCATGGGCGATGGCAGTGCGGATCATGTAGTCGAGGTGGCCTTCCTCGGCGATGTCGAGCGGATTGCGGTCATCGGTGCAGAAGGCGAGGAAGGGCGCGGCGTCCCGCGAGATTAGCGGGATCAGCGCATGCAGGTCCTTCGAGACTGAGCCTTCCCGGATCAGGATCGCCATGCCCTTGGCGAGCTTTTCGCGGGCTTCGTCGGCCGTGGTCGTCTCGTGGTCGGTGCGGATGCCGGCCGAGAGATAGGCGTTGAGGTCCATACCCCGGACCAGCGGCGCATGACCGTCGATATGCCGGTGCGAAAAGGCCTCGAGCTTCTCGAGGCAGCCCGGATCGCGATGGATCACGCCGGGAAAGTTCATGAACTCGGCCAGCCCGATCACCTTGGGATGATCCATCATGGGCGTGAGGTCGGCTGCCTCCAGCCGGGCGCCGGCGGTCTCCAGATGCGTCGCCGGCACGCAGCTCGACAGGTTCACGCGCAGATCCATCCGCATCGCTTCCGCGCATTCAAGGAAATAGGTGATGCCCTCGACGCCGAGCACATTGGCGATCTCGTGCGGGTCGCAGATCGCCGTGGTGACGCCATGCGGCAGCACGCAGCGCTCGAATTCCAGCGGCGTCACCAGCGACGATTCGACATGAAGATGCGTATCGATGAAGCCCGGCACGGCGATCAGCCCGGCGGCGTCGAACTCGGCCTTGCCCTGATAGGTGCCGTAGGTGCCGACGATGGTGTCGCCGCAGAGCGCGATATCGGTCTCGACCAGCGCCCCGGTGACCAGGTCGAACAGCCGCGCTCCGCGGATAACGAGATCGGCAGGTTCGTCGCCGCGCCCCTGGGCGATCCGGCGGGCGAGCTGCTGGCTGGAGACCTTGGCGGCATCGGTCATGGGGTGGTTCCATTCGGTTGCGTTGCTGCCAGCCTGCATCCCGCCGCTGGCATTGTCGACTTGGTCGGCCGGTCGGATCGGCCTAGACAGATGCCATCATTTGGATAGCCCGGAGCCTTCGCATGAAACTGACCTGGTACGGCCATTCCGCCTTCCGCGCCGAGATCGACGGCGCGGTCATCCTGATCGACCCGTTCTTCACCGGGAACCCGGCTTTCGAGGGCGACGTCGCGGCCATTTCGAAAGGCGTGAGCCATATCGTCGTCACCCATGGCCATGGCGATCATGTCGGCGATACGCTCGCCATCGCCGCAGCGACCGACGCGACGGTGATCACCAATTATGACCTCGCCATGCATCTGGCCTCGAACGGCCTGAAGAACTTCCAGCCGATGAACACCGGCGGCACCGTCGATCTCGGCCCGTTCAGCCTGACGCTGGTGCGCGCCGACCATTCGGCCGGCATGGGCGAGGGCGGCGTCAACGTGCCCGTAGGCAATGCCAATGGTGCGATCATCAAGGCCAGGGGCGAGAAGACGCTCTGGCACATGGGCGACACCGACATTTTCTCCGATATGGCGCTGCTTGCCGAAATCCACGGCGTCGAGGCCTGCATCTGCCCGGTCGGAGACCGCTTCACCATGGGCGGCAAGGTGGCGGCGCTTGCCATGACCCGCTTCGTCAAGCCGAAGGTCGCAATTCCCTGCCACTACGGCACGTTCTCGATCATCGACGCCAACGCGGACGCCTTCGTCGCCGGGTTGAAGGGCAGCGAGATCGAGGTCGTCGTGCCGAAGAAGGGCGAGGCGTTTACGGTCTGAGGCGCCGCAATCTCTCCGGTAAAGGCGCGGGGAACCCTCTCCCATAGGGAGAGGGCAGGGTGAGGGGACGGTCGCTCGCCATTATGGCCGTGACCTGCTCGCTGCGCCGCTGAGACAGTGCGCTCCGCTGGTCGAAGGGCCAACACCTCACCCCTACCCCTCTCCTTCAGGAGAGGGGATCCCGCGCCCCTATCGATGCCGCGCGATCCTTGCGAGCGGCCGATCCTCACCCTATAGCCCTCAGCATGTCCGGCGCGCTGCGCCGCCCCCCTTCTCAGGAGCCCGCCATGTCGGTCGATCTCGCCACCGTCAAACGCGTCGCGCATCTGGCGCGCATCGCCGTGCCGGAGGCCGATCTGCCCAAGCTGCAAGGCGAGCTCAACGCCATCCTCGGCTTCGTCGAGCAGTTGAACGAGGTCGATGTCTCCGGCGTCGAGCCGCTGACCTCGGTCACGCCAATGGCGATGAAGCAGCGCGAGGACGCCGTGACCGACGGCGAGATCGCTGCGAAGATCGTCGCCAACGCTCCGGCTTCCGACGACAACTATTTCATGGTGCCCAAGGTGATCGAATGAGCGGCTGAGGCCGCCCGTTCGATCATCCCGGAGGCGCGAAAGCGCAATCCGGGATCGCCATCCGCCGCACAAACCGGAATTGCCCCGTGACCGATCTCACCCGCCTGACACTCACCGAAGCCCGCGACGGGCTGAAGGCCAAGACCTTCTCCGCGACGGAGCTGACCACGGCGCATATCGCCGCCGTCGAGAAGGCGCGCGCGCTCAACGCCTATGTGCTGGAGACCCCCGAGCATGCGCTGAAGCAGGCCGCCGCGTCCGACACGAAGCTGGCGAAGGGCGAGGGCGGTCCGCTCGAAGGCCTGCCGCTCGGCATCAAGGACCTGTTCGCCACCAAGGGCGTGCGCACCACCGCCTGCTCGAAGATCCTCGGCAATTTCGTGCCGCCCTATGAATCCACCGTCTCGGGCCAGCTCTGGCGCGATGGCGCGGTCATGCTCGGCAAGCTCAATAACGACGAATTCGCCATGGGTTCGTCGAACGAGACCTCGGCTTTCGGCAACGTCGTCAATCCCTGGCGCCGGAAAGGCTCGAATGTCGGTGCGGGCGCAGCCGGCGCGGTCGAAGGCAACCATCTCGTGCCCGGCGGCTCGTCGGGCGGTTCGGCCTCGGCCGTCGCCGCCGACCTTTGCCTTGCGGCCACCGCAACCGACACCGGCGGCTCGATCCGCCAGCCGGCCGCCTTCACCGGCACGGTCGGCATCAAGCCGACCTATGGCCGCTGCTCGCGCTGGGGCATCGTCGCCTTCGCCTCCTCGCTCGACCAGGCCGGGCCGATCGGCAAGAGCGTGCGCGACTGCGCCGTGATGCTGCGCTCGATGGCCGGCCACGACCCCAAGGACACGACCTGCGTCGACATCGCCGTGCCCGATTACGAGAAGGCCGTCGGACGCTCGGTCAAGGGCATGAAGATCGGCATTCCCCGGGAGTACCGCCTCGACGGGCTCAATCCCGAGATCGACGCGCTCTGGCAGAAGGGCATCGATTGGCTCAAGGCCGCCGGTGCCGAGATCGTCGAGATCTCGCTGCCGCACACGAAATACGCGCTGCCGGCCTATTACATCGTCGCCCCGGCCGAGGCCTCGTCCAACCTCGCCCGCTATGACGGCGTGCGCTACGGCCTGCGCGAGCAGGGCCGCGACATCGTCGAGATGTATGAGAAGACCCGCGCCGCCGGCTTCGGGGCCGAGGTCAAGCGCCGCATCATGATCGGCACCTATGTGCTCTCGGCGGGCTATTACGACGCCTATTACGTTCGCGCCCAGAAGGTCCGCACCCTGATCAAGCGCGACTTCGACGAGGCCTATGCCGCCGGCATCGACGCGGTCCTGACGCCGGCCACGCCGTCGGCAGCCTTCGGCATCGGCGAGAAGGGCTCCGCCGACCCCGTCGAGATGTATCTCAACGACATCTTCACGGTGACGGTGAACATGGCCGGCCTGCCTGGCATCGCCGTGCCGGCTGGCCTCGACGGGCAGGGCCTGCCGCTGGGCCTCCAGCTCATCGGCCGCCCCTTCGATGAGGAGACGCTGTTCTCGCTCGGCCAGGTCATCGAAGACGCCGCCGGCCGCTTCCCGGTGACCGAGCGCTGGTGGGGCTGAGCGTCCGCAGGCGCCCGGCAAAGCGCCTTCTCACGGAATTGACTCCTCCGCCCGATCGGCGTCAGATCGCCTGACGCTTGGGCAATTCACGTGTGGTGCATGTTCAATGCGCCACAGATCGCGCGGCGGCCGGCATGCCGAAGCGTAGGAGGCCGGCCCCACGCCTTGGGCTGGGGTACTCCTGTGACGCTTCCGATACATCCCGTGGCCACGCATCATTTGCCGGCCTTTATAACGGCGCCAGGCGGCACCGACATTCTGCTGATCGTGGCGATCGTGATCCTCTTGGGCGCGGTTCTGGGCGTGGGCCTGATTTTCCTGCGCCTGCACACGCTGCCTGAGCGCATGGCGCACAAGGCGCACAAGCTTCAGTTCGAAATTGTCGCGGTGCTCGGGCTGCTGGCCCTCTTTACCCATATTCATCTGTTCTGGGTGGCCGGGCTGTTGCTGGCCCTGATCGAAATTCCCGACTTCTGGAATCCGCTGCGCCGGATGGCCGGCGCGCTCGAGAAGATCGCTGGCCAGGTGCCGGGCGAAGGTGATGTGATTGCCGATGAGCCCGTGCCGCCCGCCGCGCCGTTACCGGTGCCGGTTCAGGCAGAAGCCAGGCGCGACGAAGCCAAGCGCGACCAGGATGGAGCGCCCGCTCATGCTTGAGATCCTGCTGTGCTCGCTGCTGACGATCCTGCCCGACTATCTCTATCGCCGTTACCGTCAGGGCAAGCGGATCGGACACGAGATCACGCTTTACTCCGTCTGGTTCGAGCTGCGCTGGGGCATCATCACCTGCCTGATGCTCACCATCGGCCTGATCACGGTGATCTTCTACAACCACCCCTCGACGACCAATGCGACTCTGTTCTTCCGGACGGTGCCGATCGTGCCGGAGACCAACGGGCGTGTGGCCGAAATCAATGTCCGCAGCGGCGAGAAGATCGCTCGGGGTGCGCCGATCTTTAGGCTCGACAGCTCCAGGCAGGAGGCGGAGGCCGAGACGGCCCGCCGCAAGATTGCCGAGGCGGATGCGGCGCTCGTCGTCGCCAGGGTCGACATCCAGACGAACGAGGCCAAGATTCAGGAAGCCAGGAGCGAGTATCAACAGGCGCTCGATGAACTGCAGACCAAGCAGGAACTGAGAGCGCGCAACTCCGGCACCGTGGCAGAGCGCGAGATCGAGCGCCTCCAAAATCTCGTCGAGGGCCGCCAGGCCGCCGTCACGGCCGCGACCGCAGCCCGTGAAGCAGCGCAGACGCGGATTTCCGTCCTGCTCCCGGCGGAGAGGGCAAGCGCCCAGGCGACGCTCGCCCAAGCGGAAGTCGAGCTCGGCAAGACGGTGATCCGTGCTGGCTTCGACGGCCATATCGAGCAGTTCGCGCTGAAGGTGGGCGACGTGGTCAACCCGTTCATGCGGCCGGCCGGCATCCTGATACCGGCGGAAGCCGGACGAACAGGCCTCCAGGCCGGCTTCGGTCAGGTCGAGGCGCAGGTTCTCAAGGTCGGGATGATCGCCGAGGTCACCTGCCTCTCGAAGCCGTGGACGATCATCCCGATGGTCGTGACCGATGTGCAGGACTTCATCGCGGCTGGGCAGTTCCGCGGCGGCGAGCAACTCATCGAGGCCCAGCAGGTGAGGGCGCCGGGCACGATCCTCGTCTTTCTCGAGCCGCTCTACGAGG
>JAESFK010000876.1_pt1 | contig 11431 bp, 5 predicted proteins | sample 9269391 | NCBI WGS metagenome assembly JAESFK01 (sample SAMN14506231, study PRJNA617097) | algae metagenome | isolation source: Drouetiella hepatica UHER 2000/2452 and co-occurring heterotrophs from... | place: Slovakia: Slovak Paradise National Park, Hrabusice, Kosice Region | collected 2000-01-01
CGCCCAGCCCGTTCAGAACGTTGTTGCCGGCATTGCCTATGATGGTCTGCGCCAGCCCGTTGCCGGTGAGGTTGATCGCGCTGTTGCCGGCGGCGCTCGTCGTCTGCAGGAACTCGATGTTGGCGGTTCCACCCAATGCATAGCTGACGCTGGTCTGGGCGCGGTCGGCGGTGCCCTTGCCGCCGCCTTCGACGATCGCGTCGGCCACATCGTCGATGACGTAGGTATCGTCGCCGGCGCCGCCGTTCATCGTGTCGGCTCCGCCCCCGCCGTCGAGACGGTTGTTGCCGGAATTGCCGATCAGCGTCTGCACGAACTCGTTGCCGGTCAGGTTGATCGCATCCGTTCCCGCAACGGAAGTGGTCTGGAGGCGCTCCACCTCGACCCCGGCCTGCAGCGTGTAGCTGACGCTGCTGGCCACGCGGTCGAGGACGCCGCCACCGATGGCTTCGACGATGACGTCGCCCGCATTGTCGACGATGTACAGGTCGTCGCCGCTGCCGCCGATGAGAATGTCGGCGCCCGTGCCGCCATCGAGCGTGTCGTTTCCGGCTCCCGCGCTGATCGTGTCGACGCCGCCGAGACCCTGGAAGTCGTTGCTGAAGTTACCCACTGCGGTGAGCACATTGTCGCCATCGTCGCCGCGGACGTCCTGGGCGCCCGCCACGGTGACGTTCTGGATGTTCGTCAGCGTGGCGCGGATCGAGCCGGTCGTACCGATGTTTCCGGTGGCAAAGACACCTGCCTGCAAGTCGACGATGCGCTCGGAAGTCAGGGTCGTGATCTCGAAGGTGTTGGTGCCGCCGCCGCCGTCGATCGTGTCGACATTGCCGCCTCCGGTCGTGGCCTGGACGTACTGGATGACGTCGTTGCCACCCTGGCCGAAGATCTCTTCGCTCACGTCCGAGCCGATTATCGTGGAGGCGGTCAGCCGGCCGGTCACCTGCGCGTCGCCCGGATCGGCGGTGATGGTGGCGTCGCGGGGATCGAAGATCTCGAACTGGACGTCGTTGCCGCCGGTCAGCGTCTGGTAGGTCACCAGGATGCGGCCGTCGGTGGTGGTTCCCAGCTCCGGATTCACCGGGCTGTCTGTCGTCTCGATGTTGATTTCGTTGCCGATCTTCGCGCCATTGGCGCCGTTGTAGAGCTGGCCTTCCAGTTCGCTGAACGTATTGTCTTCCCACGTGATGAAGAAGGTGCCGTCCTCGAGCCCGATCACGTCGGGGCCTGAGTGGTTGTTGGCGCTGTCGGCGGCGGTCAGCGCCGCGGTCCTGGCGGTCCCGTTGGCCTCGAATACTCGATACTTGATGTTGTTGTTGAAGGTGCCGCCGGTCTGCTCCGCCTCGAGCCAGGTGACGACGAAGCCGCCATCGGACAAGGATGCGACGCGTGCGTTGCTGTCCTGGATGCCGTTCAGAGCGGTGACGGCGAGGTTGGGGCCATTGGTGCCGTTGGCGTTGTTGATCCGAAATTCGATGCCGGTGTCGTTGAGACCGCCGGTAATGTCGGCCTCGTCGAATACCGTCACGTAGCTGCCGTTGGTCAGCACGGCCGTGTCATTGCGCAGCGGATCGCCGTCCAGTTGCGTGTTCGTCGGGTCCTCGTCGGTTCGCAGGACCACTTCCACGCCAACCAGATCCATGTTCGCGTCGAACTTGCGGCCACGGATCTCGTTGTCGCCGCCGTCGTTGACCTCGTAGGTCACGAAGAACGAATTGTCCGCCTGGTTTACTGCGACCTTCGGGTTGTTGAGGACCGGGGTGCCGGGATCAGCGAGAACCGTGACGAAATCCGTGGCGTCGCCATTGGCATCGTGACGCTCGGCCCGGATCGAGGTCCCGTTTACGCTGGTGTCTTCGTAGACAATGATGAAGCCGCCATCATTGGTGGCTCCGATCGAGGGAAAGGCCTCGGTATCCGCGACGAAATTGGTATTCACCTGGAACGCGGGGACGACGACATTGCCGAGAGCGTCATAGATCACGCCCGTGACGTCACGACCGGGGGACGGCGAGGTGACGGCATCGTCGGCGAAGACGACGAGAATATTCCCGTTCGACAGTCCGATGATCTGCTGGTTGCCCTGGAAGCCGGTGGAATCGGGATTGACCAGCGTGCGTCCGAGCCAGGTCGTGGGTGTCTGTGCCATGAGTTCACTCCTCCATGGGAAACGAGCGTTGCAAAGTTCATACACCTTCCCCTGCGGTATCCCTGCGCCCGATTCTGACCGGAAGCAACGAAACCGGATGAGTATATCGGGGGATTTTGTGAGGTACGTGGACCACTCGGATTGACGAAACCTGGCCTGCGCGTCCTCCCTCGCCGCGGTCAGTGGCGGGCGGCGGCGTCAGACCGCGGTCGTTCCGGGGTGTTCCTGCTGTTTCGGTCGAGGCGTCACCGGATCATGGCCGATGAAAGAAGCCATTAATATCAATAGTTTCTTTGTTGGCACCCGTATGTAGGCGCGGCCTATCGCGTGCAGGGTGTGTTTGGCAGCCAAGGGTTGTCGCATGGATGGCATGCCCGTGACGTCTGCTGCGGCAGGGCACCTCCATCATTGCGTTCTGTGGTTGAACGTCGCGGATTTTGACCGTTTTCGGGCAGGCCGACATAGGTGCCACTTCGGCGTGCACATCCGCACACGGCTGCCGCTTCCGGCGCTTTTGCAGGGATGGCCCCGGCACCCCCGGCATTTCTGCAATGCAGCATTGTGTACGCAGGTGCGAAGACCCGGCCTTGCGGAAGGCGGGTGGCGATGCTTATTTCAATCGATATGAGAAGCCCACCGCCAAGGAGCCGTCATGCACCGGGGTGAAGGTATGCGCCTGACGTTGAATTCCATCAACCAGAGAGGTGCGCGCTGGCTGGCTGGCATCGGGCTGGCGGTGTCTCTGAGCCTCGGCTGGCCGGCATTCGCCCAGCAGCCGGAGCCGCCGCAGGTCACGGTCGCCAAGCCGGTGGTGCGGGACATCGTGGAGGACGACGAGTTCGTCGGCCGGTTCGAAGCGGTGGACGAGGTGGCCGTGCGCTCGCGTGTGGGCGGCTACCTCGAGGAGGTCCATTTCCGCGACGGAGCGATCGTTGCGGCGGGGGACCTGTTGTTCACGGTCGACCGGCGCCCCTTCCAGGCGACCTATGACGCCGCGCGCTCGCGTGTCGACGTGGCGGAAAGCCTGCTGAATTTCTCGCGCACCCAGCTCGAACGGGCCGAGCAGCTCTCGCGCACCGGGAATCTGTCGGTGTCGACGCTCGACGATCGCCGGCGGGAGTTCCTTGCCGCCGAGGCCGGTCACCAGGGCGCGGTGGCCGAACTCAGGACCGCGACGCTCAATCTGGAGTTCACCGAGATCAAGGCGCCTCTGGCCGGGCGGATCGGCAGGCGGCTGGTTTCCACGGGCAACCTCGTGCAACCGGACTCGACCTTGCTGACCACGATCGTGTCGATGGATCCGATCGACTTCTACTTCGACATCGACGAGCGATCCTACTTCGCCTATGCGCGCGACGCCCGCGAGCGCGGCGACACGCTCCAGGATGGCGCGGGCGGAATGGATGTCGTGGTACGCGTGGCGGATCGCGAGGAGGTGACGTTCACCGGCAAGCTCGACTTCGCGGAGAACAGGCTGGACCAGGCGACCGGGACCATGCGGGTCCGCGCGCGCTTCGACAACAAGGACGGCGTCCTGCAACCGGGCATGTTCGGCCGGATCAACGTTCCCGGCTCGCTGCCGCATCCCGGCGTGCTCGTTCCTGACGACGCCATCGGGGCGGACCAGAACCGGCGCATCGTCTTCGTGGTCGATGCCGAAGGCAAGGTCTCCACCAAGCCGGTCCGTACCGGGCCACGGATCGATGGCTACCGTGTGATCCGCGACGGGCTCACCGGTGACGAGACCATCGTTGTCAACGGCCTGATGCGGGTCCGGCCCGGCGTCACCGTCAAGCCGCAGTTGGTCACGCTTCCGCCGGTCGCCGAAGGCGCTACGCAATGAGCTTCTCCCACTTCTTCGTCAACCGCCCGATCTTCGCGGCGGTGCTTTCGATCGTCCTGCTGATCGTCGGCGGCATCGCCTATACGCAGCTGCCGGTGGCGCAGTATCCGGACATCGCGCCGCCCACCATCGTCGTGACGGCGTCCTATCCGGGCGCCGACGCCGAGACCGTGGCGGCCACCGTGGCGACGCCGATCGAGCAGGAGGTGAACGGCGTCGAGGACATGCTCTACATGTCCTCCTACTCGTCCGGCGACGGGGCGATGTCGCTGACGATCACCTTCCGGCTCGGAACGGACCTCGACCAGGCGCAGGTGCTGGTGCAGAACCGCGTCTCGATCGCCGAGCCGAGGTTGCCCGAAGAGGTGCGGCGTCTCGGCGTGACCACCGCGAAGAGTTCGCCCGACCTGATGATGGTCGTGCACATGCTGTCGCCCGACGACACCTACGACCAGCTCTACGTCTCCAACTATGCGCGCTCGCGGGTGCGTGACCTGCTGCTGAGGCTCGACGGCGTGGGCAGCGTGCTGATCTTCGGCGAGCGCGAATATTCGCTGCGCGTCTGGCTCGATCCGGACCGCCTTTCGGCCTACGGCATGACGGCCGGCGACGTCGTTACCGCGCTGCGCGAGCAGAACGTGCAGGTCTCGGGCGGGTCGATCGGTGCACCGCCGAACGACAGCGCGACGGCGTTCCAGTACACCGTCACGACGCAGGGGCGGTTCGACGACGCGCGCGACTTCCGATACGTCATCGTCAAGGCGACCGACGACGGCCGGCTGATCTCGCTTCAGGACGTCGCGCGCATCGAACTCGGCGCGCGCGACTACGTCACCAATTCCTACCTCAACGGCAAGCCCGCGGTGGCACTCGGCATCTTCCAGCGGCCGGGAACCAACGCGCTGGGGTCCGCCGCCGAGATCCAGGACACGATGCGCGAGCTTTCCGCGGATTTTCCGCCGGGCCTCGCCTACGACATCATCTACAATCCGACCGAGTTCATCTCGGAATCGATCAACGAGGTCTACAAGACCATCGGCGAGGCCATCATCCTCGTCGTGCTGGTGATCATCGTCTTCCTGCAGTCGTGGCGCATGGCGATCGTGCCGATCATCGCAATTCCGGTGTCGCTCATCGGCACTCTGGCGGTGCTGCTCGCCTTCGGCTTCTCGCTCAACATGCTGACGCTATTCGGGCTCGTGCTGGCAGTGGGCATCGTCGTCGACGACGCCATCGTGGTGGTGGAGAACATCGAGCGAAACATTGCCCAAGGGCTTTCTCCGCACGACGCCGCGCACCGGACCATGGACGAGGTCGGTTCCGCCGTGCTCGCCATCGCGCTGGTGCTGATCGCGGTGTTCGTGCCGACCGCCTTCATCCCCGGCATTTCCGGTCAGTTCTACCTGCAGTTCGCGATCACCATCGCGGTGGCCACGGCGATTTCGGCCTTCAACTCCCTGACCCTGTCGCCGGCGCTGGCAGGCGTGCTGTTCAAGCCACATACGACACAGCATTCCCAGTTCTTCCTGGCGCGCTTCGGGCGCAAGCTCGGTGACGGCTTCAACCGGGGCTTCGATGCGCTGGCGCACGGCTATTCGCGGATCGTGCGGCTGCTTGTCGGATCGACGGCCATGCTCCTGGCGATGCTGGCGGTCTTCGCTGCCCTCATCTACGCGACCGTGCACATGCTGGAGACCGTGCCGCGCGGGTTCATTCCCCAGATGGACCAGGGCTACGCGATCGTGGTGATCCAGTTGCCGGAGGGGGCATCGCTGTCGCGCACCGACGCGGTGGTTCGCCGGGCGTCCGAGATCATCCAGGAAACGCCGGGCGTCGCCAATGCCGTAGCCTTCGCCGGCTTCTCCGGCGCGACCTTCACCAACGCCAGCAATGCCGGCGTGATCTTCGCGCCCTTCGACAGCTTCGAGCACAGGCTCGAGGCCGGACAGTCCTCCGGGCAGATCATCGGCACGCTCTTTGCCAGCCTGCAGAGCATCGAGGAAGCGTTCATCATCGCGCTGCCACCGCCCTCCGTGCGCGGCATCGGCAATTCCGGCGGCTTCAAGATGATGATCCAGGAGCGCAACAGCGCCGACATGCGGCCGATCCTGGCGCTCACCCAGCAGATCGCCGCGCAGGCCAACCAGACACCTGGCCTGACCGGCGTGTTCACGACCTTCTCGGCGTCGAGCCCGCAGTACTATCTCGAGATCGACCGCGACAAGGCGCGCATCCTGAACGTGCCGATCCCCAACATCTTCGAGACGCTGTCGATCAATCTCGGCACGGCCTATGTGAACGACTTCAATGCGTTCGGGCGCGTCTACCAGGTGCGGGCGCAGGCCGACGAGGCGTTCCGCATGGAGCGCGACGACATCGTCAACCTGAAGGTGCGATCGGCGACCGGCGCGCTGGTGCCGCTCGGCACGCTCGTCGAGATCCGTGACGTGACGGGGCCGTCGCTGGTGCAGCGCTACAACATGTACGTCTCCGTGCCGCTGCAGGGCGATGCGGCGCCCGGCGTTTCGACAGGCACGGCGCTCGACCTGATGGAGCAGGTGGCGGCCTCGAACCTGCCGCAGGGCACCGCCTTCGAATGGACGGAGCTGGCGTTCCAGGAGCGGCAGACCGGCAACACGGCGATCCTCATTTTCGGGCTCTCGGTGCTCTTCGTCTTCCTCGCTCTGGCGGCGCAGTACGAGAGCTGGATCATGCCCTTCGCCATCGTGCTCATCGTCCCGCTCAGCATCCTCGCGGCCCTCATCGGCGTGTCGCTGCGCGGGCTCAACAACGACATCCTGGTGCAGATCGGACTGATCGTGCTCGTCGGCCTTGCGGCCAAGAACGCGATCCTGATCGTCGAGTTCGCCAAGCAGGCTCAGGATCGCGGCGAGACGGTGGTCGACGCGGCGGTCGAGGCCTCCCGGCTGCGGCTGCGGCCGATCCTGATGACCGCGTTCGCCTTCATCCTCGGCGTGGTGCCGCTGATGATCGCGACGGGGCCTGGTGCGGAGATGCGGCAGTCGCTGGGCACGGCCGTGTTCTCGGGCATGCTGGGGGTGACGTTCTTCGGCCTGTTCCTGACGCCGGTGTTCTACGTGGTGCTGCGGCGGCTCTTTCCCCACCGCGCGCCGCGCGTGGCGGTGGAACCGGCATCGGACTCGCCCGCTGGTTGAGGCTCCTTGAGGCGACGGCGCATGCGCCGTCGCCAGCGATGCCAAATCCGTATCAATCTTCAAGAAATCCTTATTTGACTTCACATTGCAGCGGGCCGCATGCTTCTGGTCAAGGCTTGGGCAGGGTCATCCCTCAGGCCAAAAATTAAGCGGACGAAGAGCCGCAACCTCCAGAGGAGCATAAAAATGACGACCAATTGGGGCGTTCCGCTCGCCAATATCAATCGCCGCAACTTCCTGCAGGTCACCTCCGCCATTGGAGCTGCAGCCGTCATGCCGCGCATCCTCGGCATGGGCAACGCCTACGCGCAGGGCGCATCCACCCTGGTCATCGCCGCACCGGCGACCCCGCAGAGCCTGGACTGCAACTTCGACGTCAGCCTCGGTACGTTCGAGGCAATCGCGGCCCTTTATGACGGTCTGCTGGGCTTCGAGAAGATCCCCGATCCGGGCATGCCGGACGCGCGCCGCGAGGACATCGCCTATCACGCCGACAAGCCGGGCGGCGTCAACATGGTGGGCAAGCTGGCCGAAAGCTGGGAGCTCGACCCGTCGGGCAAGCGCGTGGTGTTCAAGCTGCGCGAAGGCGTGATGAGCAACTGGGGCAACGAGCTCACCGCCGAGGATGTGCGGTGGACGTGGAACCGCGCCTTCGAACTCGGTGCGCTCGGCGCATTCTACACGGCCGTCAGCGGCCTGAAGCGGCCAGAGGACATCAAGGTCGAGGACAAGTACGTCGTTTCCTTCAACGTCGACGATCCAAACCCGCTGCTGCTGAAGATCCACACCAACCTCTACACGCCCGTCTACGACAGCGTGAAATGCAAGGCGGAAGGCGGCACCGAGGATCCGTGGGCGCGCAAGTTCATCGAGAACAACAGCGCCGGCTTCGGCCCATACCAGCTGCAGCAGTTGACTCGCGGCCAGCAGGCCGTGTTCCAGGCGCGCGAGGACTATTACGGCGGCAAGCCGGCCATCGACACGGTGGTGTTCCGGGAGGTTCCGACCTCGGCGTCGCGGGTGCAGCTGCTCCAGGGCGGGGCCGTCGACATCGCCCAGTACCTGCAGCCGCTCGAGATCATCAGCCTCAAGAACGTGCCGAACGTCGCCGTGGAGACGGTGCCTGCGTCCTTCATGATCTGGATCGAGCTCAACGCCAAGATCGCGCCCTTCGACAATGTCGACGTGCGCCGGGCGATGAACTTCGCCTTCCCGCAGCAGGAGGTGATCAAGGCGGTCTACCAGGATCTCGCCAGCCCGCTGAACGGCTGCATGCCCAACATCTATCCGGGCTTCGCCGGTGAGTTCTACAGTTACGAGCACAATCTCGAGAAGGCCAAGGAACTGCTCGAGAAGGCGGGACATGGCGGCGGCTTCAAGTCTTCGCTCTCCTACAATGCCGGCGACCCGGTGCAGGAGCCGATCGCCATCATCTACCAGTCGGCACTGCGCGAGATCGGCGTCGAACTGGAACTGAAGAAGGTGCCGGCCGGATCATTCTACAACTTCGTGACCGACCGCCAGCAGCCGATGATCTTCTACGTCGACAGCCCGTGGTGCCCGGATCCGGGCTACTCGCTGACGCTCTACTTCGACAGCAAGAGCTACGTGAACTACAGCAACTATTCGAACGCCGACGTGGACAGGCTTCTCATGGAGACGGCCGCTACCGCCGACGACGCCGTGCGGCTGGAGAAGACCAAGGAGGCCCAGAAGATCATCATGGACGAGGCGCCATGGACCTTCGTGGCCTATCCGAACTACACGATGGCACGGAAAGCCGACCTGAAGGGCTGGACCTACTACACCTCGAACAACATCCGGTTCCAGGACTTCAGTCGCTGAGCGAAGGCATGGCTGGACAGCTCGCCCGCGCTCCGGCGCCGGACGACGCAGGACTGCCGGGGGGGGCGCGCCGCCGCTCCCCCGGCAAGCTGCGCTTCTTCCTCGCCGTCCTGCGCGCCCGGCCGCAATTCGCGCTCGGCTACATCATCATCGGCGTGATCGTGCTGCTGGCGATCTTCGCGCCGCTGATCGCTCCTTTCGATCCCGTGAAGGCCAATCCGTCGTCCTTCCTGCGACCTCCCGGCTGGCCACACATCATGGGCACCGACGCAACCGGCCTCGACATCTTCTCGCGCGTCATCTACGCGCCGCGGATCGACCTCGCGATTGCGGTGGCCGGCACGGTGCTGTCGGCGCTCGGCGGTTCGCTGCTCGGCGCCATCGCCGGCTACTACGAGACGCGTCGCGGCCTGGGCACCTTCGCCTCCGGCTTTATCATGCGCGCCTCGGACGTTCTCCAGGCGTTCCCCGTCTTCGTCTTCGCCATCGCCGTGGTGGCGGTGCTGGGGCAGAGCCTGTCCAGTATCATCCTTGCCGTCGCCTTCGTGAACGCACCGATCTATTTGCGCCTGATGCGCAGCCAGGTGCTGTCAGTGCGACGCCTGCGCTATGTGGAGGCGGCCTATATCGCGGGCACCTCGGACCTCGGCATTCTCGCGCGGCACGTCATCCCGAACGCCATCGCACCGATCCTGGCGCAGCTTTCCGTCAACATCGGCTGGGCGATCCTGCTCACCGCCGCACTCTCCTTCATCGGCGCGGGCGTCGAGGCGCCGACCCCGGAATGGGGCAGCATGATCGCGATGGGCTACCAGAACATCATCACCGGCCACTGGTGGCCGTCGATCTTTCCTGGCCTGGCGCTGGCGCTGACCATCTTCGGCTTCTCGCTCATCGGGTCCAGCATCGAGGTATTGGCTGATCCGGCACGCCGCCGGACTCTGGCCGGCCAGATCGAACAGCGCGGCGCAGCCGCCGTGCAGCCGGCGGAGTAGGGGATGCAGATCGTCACCTATATCGGCCGCCGGATGATCTTCGTGATCCCGCAGCTCGTCGGCATCCTGCTGGTGAGCTTCCTGCTGCTGAAGCTGATCCCCGGCGACCCCGCGGTGATGATGCTGGGTCCATTTGCGACCGACGACGGGCTGGCGCGCCTGCGCGCCGAACTCGGCCTCGACCGCTCCATCTTCGAGCAGTTCGGCATCTACCTGTGGCGCGTGCTGCACCTGGACCTGGGCAATTCATGGCAGACGACGATGCCCGTCACGTCCGACCTGGCGCAGCGCTTTCCGGCGACGCTGGAACTGGTGACGCTGTCGCTGCTGCTGGCGCTCGCCATCGGGCTGCCGCTGGGCGTGCTTGCCGCGCGCAACCGGACGGGCATCGTGCGCAAATTCGCCGACTACTACGGGCTCGCTGCCGGTTCGCTGCCGGATTTCTGGTTCGCGCTGGTTCTGATCTTCGTCTTCTACACGATCCTGGGCATCGCGCCGGCGCCGCTGGGGCGCATCGACTTCACCATCATCCCGCCACCGCACATCACCGGCTCGCTGCTGATCGACAGCTTCCTGACCGGAAACTGGCCGGCGCTCTGGAACGTCGCCGGGCATCTCGTGCTTCCGGTCCTGACGCTCGGCCTCATCAACGCCGCGCCGATCCTCAAGATGACGCTGTCGACCATGGACCGGATGCTGGAGGCGGATTTCTCGCGATATGCCGAAATGTGCGGCCTGCCGCGCAACGTCGTGGTGCGGAAGGCGCTGCGCAATTCGCTGCCCTCGGTGATCACGATCGTCAGCGTGCTCTACGGCTTCCTGATCGGCGGCGCGGTGCTGGTGGAGATCGTGTTCAGCTGGGGCGGGGCAGGGCAGTATGCCGTCCAAGGCGTGCTCAACGCGGATCTGAACCCCGTGCTCGGTTTTGTCCTCTATTCCGCGATCCTGTCGCTGGTCATCTACCTGCTGGTGGATCTTATCTACTTCGCCATCGACCCAAGGATGCGCTGATGGACGCACCCGCAGCCAGCCTTGCCAGGGCCAGCCACGAAGCCGCGGACACCCCGGCGCTGCTGGAGATCGACGGACTTTCGGTGGTGATGCCGCGCTACGGCGCCCGGCCCGACCCAGTGCTGCGCGACGTCAACCTGTCGATCCGTCCGGGGGAGGTTCTGGGCCTCGTCGGCGAGTCAGGTTCGGGAAAGACCATGCTGGCACGGGCCATCATGCGTCTGATCCCGCCGCCGGGCCGCATCGACGCGGGACATGTCCACTTCGACGGCCGCGATCTCGCCGGGCTGGACGAGGAGAGCCTGCGCCAGATCCGCGGCCGCGACATCGCGATGATCATCTCCAACCCGCGAGGCGAACTCGACCCGCTCCAGACCGTCGGCAAGCAGATCGGCAACGTGCTGAAGCATCA
>JAESFK010000877.1_pt1 | contig 11429 bp, 8 predicted proteins | sample 9269391 | NCBI WGS metagenome assembly JAESFK01 (sample SAMN14506231, study PRJNA617097) | algae metagenome | isolation source: Drouetiella hepatica UHER 2000/2452 and co-occurring heterotrophs from... | place: Slovakia: Slovak Paradise National Park, Hrabusice, Kosice Region | collected 2000-01-01
CCCTCGACGCCGCGCAGCGGTACGCGGCCGACATCGTCGAGCCCGCCCGGGCGGCCGGGCTCTGGGTGCACGAGGCGACCCCCGAGGTGCTCGCCGCGATGGCCGACGCCGAGGCGCCGCAGGGCGTGCTCGCCGTCGTCGACGAGGCGCCGGTCGCCCTCGCCGACGTGCTCGCCACCGCACCGCGCCTGCTCGTCCTGCTGACCAACGTCCGCGACCCCGGGAACGCCGGCACCGTCATCCGCGGTGCCGACGCCGCGGGGGCCGACGCCGTGCTCGTCAGCGACGCCTCGGTCGACGTGCACTCGCCGAAGGTCGTGCGCTCCACCGCGGGCTCGCTCTTCCACCTGCCGGTCCTCACCGGTCTCGACGTCGGGGCGACCCTCGCGGCCCTGCGCACCGCCGGGGTCCGCACCCTCGCGGCCGACGGCTCGGGGACGACGCTGCTGCCCGATGCCGACCTGGGCGGCCCGCACTGCTGGGTGATGGGCAACGAGGCCTGGGGTCTGCCCGAGGAGACCCGCGAGGCCTGCGACGAGGTCGTGCGCGTCCCCATCCACGGCCGCGCCGAGTCGCTCAACCTCGCGATGGCCGCGACGATCTGCCTCTACGCGTCGGCGGGGGTCCTGAGGTCCGGAGGCGGCGCGGGGTAACGTGCGCCCCATGTCCGAGCGGTACCTCGTCCCCGACGACCTGGCCGCCAACGGTCTGGAGTTCATCCCCGACGGCCTGATCGCCGCGATCGGGCCCGAGCGCACCGTCCGGTTCATGAACGGCCGGGCCGAGCGCATCACCGGCCTCAAGGCCTCCGACGTCGTGGGGCGCGACATCGTCGAGGCCCTCCCGCTGCAGGACCTCGGTGGTGACTCCTGGTGGGAGCTCACCGACCCGTGGCACGGGCTCGACACCCGCACCGGTCACCGCGAGCGGCTGCTGGTGCTGCCGTCCGGGCGCGAGCTGCTCGTCACGGCCCAGTACAACCGCCGGGGCCGACGCGAGCCGGTGGTCGCCGTGGTCCTCGGCCTGCGCGACGCCGAGGGCCGGCGCCGGGCCGAGAAGGAGAGCGCGGCCCTCCTCACCTCCGTGGCCCACGAGCTGCGCTCCCCGCTGACCGGCGTCAAGGGCTTCTCCTCGACCCTCCTGCGCAACTGGGACCGCTTCACCGACGAGCAGAAGCGCCTGATGCTCGAGACCATCGAGGCCGACGCCGACCGGGTCACCCGGCTCATCACCGAGCTGCTCGACACCTCCCGGATCGGCACCGGCCGGCTGACCGTGCACCCCATCCCCGTGCCCATCCGGCCCCGCCTCGAGGGCCAGGTCGAGCGGCGGGTCGCGGCGGGGGCCGAGCGCGACCAGTTCGAGCTGTCGGTCGCGGACGGCGTCGACGTCGTCTGGGCCGACCCCGACCGCCTCGAGCAGGTGCTGACCAACCTCGTCGACAACGCCCTGCGCCACGGTCGCGGCCGGGTGCACGTCGCCTGCGAACGGTCCCGCTGGGAGGGGCCGGCAGCCGTCGACGTCGTGGTCTCCGACGACGGCGACGGCATCGCCCCCCAGCACCGCGAGCTCGTGTTCTCCCGCTTCTGGCAGGCCGGTGCCAAGCACGGCACCGGCCTGGGCCTCTACCTCGTGCGAGGGCTCGTCGAGGCCCACGGCGGCGAGGTCGTCGTCGAGGAGGGGCCCACGGGCGGTGCCCAGCTGCGGGCCACCTTCCCCGACCTCGAGTGACTCAGTGGTGGGCGGCCTCCGCAAGGGGCTCGCGCACCTCGGCCTTCTCCTCGTCGGCCGCGCCCGGGATCGGGTCGCCCTCGCCCGCGCGCACCCGCTCCTCGATGCGCCGGCCGATCTCGGCGTCGACGTGGCCCCAGTAGGCGAAGGCCCGCTCGAGCACGTCCTCGCGGACCCCGCCGAGGGCGCCGGCGACGGTCTCGACGAACCGGTCGCGCTGGGCGTCGTCGAAGACGTCGCGCACGAGCATCCCCGCCTGGGTCCAGTCGTCGTCCTCGGCGTGGAGGGTGTAGGCCTGCCGCACGAGCGTGCCGTCGGCCTCCCACCCCTCGGAGACGGGTCCGCGGTGCACCGCGTGGCCGCGGCCGTCGCTGTTCGGCACGTACGTCGGGCCGGCCTTGACCTCGTAGTTCATCGCGCCGTCGAAGACGTGGTGCTCCATCCGGGCCTCGACCTCGGGCAGCGGCCGGTTGACCGGCAGCATGTGCGCGTTCGTCCCGACCCGGGCCCGGTGGGCGTCGGCGTAGGAGAAGACCCGCGCGAGGAGCATCTTGTCGGGGGAGAACCCGATGCCCGGCACGATGTTGCTCGGCGCGAAGGCGGCCTGCTCGATCTGCGCGAAGTGGTTGACGGGGTTCTCGTTGAGCTCGAAGATGCCCACCTCGACGAGCGGGTGGTCCGCGTGCGGCCACACCTTGGTCAGGTCGAACGGGTTGAACCGGTAGTCGCCGGCCTCGTCGTAGGGCATCGCCTGGATGAACAGGGTCCACTGCGGGTGATCGCCGCGCTCGATGGCCTCGAAGAGGTCGCGCCGGTGGTAGTCGGAGTCGGCGCCGGAGATCCGCTCGGCCTCCTCGTTCGTGAGGTTCTCGACCCCCTGCCGGGTGTGGAAGTGGAACTTCACCCAGTGCCTGTCCCCGGCCTCGTTGACCATCAGGTAGGTGTGCGAGCCGTAGCCGTTCATGTGGCGCCACGACCGCGGCAGGCCGCGGTCGCCCATGAGGTAGGTGACCTGGTGGGCCGACTCGGGGGAGTTGGTCCAGAAGTCCCACTGCATGGTGCCGTCGCGCAGGCCCGAGTCGGCGAGCCGCTTCTGGCTGCGGATGAAGTGCGGGAACTTCATCGGGTCGCGCAGGAAGAACACCGGGGTGTTGTTGCCGACGAGGTCCCAGTTGCCCTCGTCGGTGTAGAAGCGCACCGAGAAGCCGCGCACGTCGCGCCAGGTGTCGGCCGAGCCGAGCTCGCCGGCCACCGTGGAGAAGCGGGCGAGGGTGCGCACCTGCGTGCCGGGGCGGAACACCGAGGCCTTCGTGAAGCGCGTGATGTCGTGCGTGACGGTGAAGGTCCCGAAGGCGCCCGAGCCCTTGGCGTGGGGCTTGCGCTCGGGGATGTTCTCGCGGTTGAAGTGCGCCAGGGTGTCGAGCAGGTGCACGTCGTGCAGCACGAGCGGGCCGTCGGGGGAGAGGCTGAGGCTCTGCTCGTCGCTCTCGGCGGGTGCACCGTTGGCCATCGTCGAGCCGGTCGGCGTTCCGAGGTCCTCGGGGTGTGCGTACGGGTCGGTCGTCATCGCTGCTCCTCTGGTCGGGTCCTCGTCCGGCCACCCTCGCACCGACTCTTGAACGAGTCAAGACAAGCACCGGCCGCCGCCCGGCGACGCGCCGGTCGCCTCGAATGGCGAGGGGTGGGGGTGAGTGCCAGAGTGTGCGGGTGACGACGGTGACCCTCGCGCCGTACCGGCGTGTCCTCTCCCGGCCGTCGCTGCGCCGCACCCTCGTCCTCGGCACCCTGACCCGGATCCCGATGTTCGCGACGCCGGTCCTCGTCACCCTCCACGTCGTCACCAGCCTCGGGCGCAGCTACGTCATGGCCGGCCTCGTCGGCGCGGGTGTGACCACGGCCGTCGCCGTCAGCGGCCCCTGGCGCGGGCGGCTGCTCGACCGGCACGGCCTGCGGGCGGTCGTCGGGCCCTCGCTCGTCGTCTCCGGGTTGTGCTGGGGGACCGTGCCCTGGGTGGGCTACTGGCCGCTGCTCGCGCTCGCGACCGTCGCCGGCCTGTTCTCGGTCCCCGTCTCGTCGGTCGTGCGCCAGGCGGTCATCGCCGAGGTCGAGGAGGGCGACCGGCGGACGGCCATCTCGCTCGACTCGGCCGCCGTCGAGGTCTCGTTCATGGTGGCGCCGGCGCTGGCCGTCCTCGCCGCGACGCAGTGGTCGACCGCCTGGGTGCTCTTCGTCGTCCAGGCCCTCGCGGTCGTGGCCGGGGCCGGGCTCTGGCTGCTCGACCCGCCCCTGCGCAGCGAGGCCGAGCCGGGCCACTCCCGGCACGGGCTGGCCCTGCGCTCCTGGCTGCGCGGCCCGCTGCTCGCGGTGCTCGTCATGGTCGCCGCGACCGCGGTCATGCTCTCCGGCACCGACCTCGCGTTCGTCAGCGCGGTGCGGGACTTCGGGACGACGCCGATGCTCGGTCTCGTCCTCGTCCTCTGGGGCCTCGGCTCGCTCGTGGGCGGCCTGGTCTACGGCGCCCTCTCGCGCGACATCCCGGCCCGCTGGCTGCTGCTGGCCCTCGCCCTCGTCACCGCGCCCATGGTGCTGGCCACCTCCGCGCTCCAGCTCGGCGCGCTCGCGCTGCTGGCCGGGCTGCTCTGCGCCCCGACCATCACGGCCACCGTCGACGAGATGGCCCGCATCGTCCCGGCGCAGGTGCGGGGCGAGGCGATGGGGTGGCACAACTCCTTCCTGACGGCCGGCGGAGCGATCGGCGCGCCCCTGGCCGGGTGGGCCGTCGACCAGTACGGCCCGGGCGCCGGGTTCCTCGCGGTCGCCGTCGTGGGCGGGCTCGTGGCGGTCGTCGCGTTCGCCGTCCTCGGGCGCCGCAGCGCTACGCTGGTCACGTGACCACCGCTCCGCAGCGATTTACCGGGCCCTCGGGCCCGGTGTCGCGCGCGTCCTGAGCGCGTCGTCCAGGCGCCGGCGAGCACGCCGGCGATCCCACCGCCCGGGGGCCGCCCCCCGCCCCTGCGCGCCGCTCCCTAGACTCGGCCGCGCCCCCACCGACACCCACGTGGAAGCAGACCGATGTCCGGACCCAACACCAGCTACGACCCCGTCGAGGTCGCCGCGCTCGACCCGCAGGCGATCGACGACGCCGTCGAGGCGGCCCTCGCCGCCGCGGCGGGCGCCACGACCCTCGAGGAGCTCAAGGCCGTCCGGGGCGCCCACCAGGGCGACCGGAGCCCGCTCGCACTGGCCAACCGCGAGATCGGTGCGCTGCCCCCGAGCGCGAAGGCCGAGGCCGGGAAGCGCGTCGGCCAGGCCCGCGGCCGGGTGGGCGCGGCCTTCACGGCCCGCCAGGGCGAGCTCGAGGCCGAGCGCGACGAGCGGATCCTCGTCGAGGAGGCGCTCGACGTCACGCTGCCGGCCGGGCGCCGCCCGCTCGGTCGCCGCCACCCCATCGAGCTGATGAGCGAGCGCATCGCCGACCTGTTCACCGGGATGGGCTGGGAGATCGCCGAGGGGCCCGAGATCGAGGCGGAGTGGTTCAACTTCGACGCCCTGAACTTCGACGCCGACCACCCGGCGCGCCAGATGCAGGACACCTTCTACGTCGACCCGCCCGAGGGTGGTCTCGTCCTGCGCACCCACACCTCGCCGGTGCAGGCGCGCACGCTGCTCGAGCGCGGTGTGCCGGTGTACGTCGCGGCCATCGGGCGCGTGTTCCGCACCGACGAGCTCGACGCCACGCACATGCCGGCCTTCCACCAGGTCGAGGGGCTGGCCGTCGACGAGGGCATCACGATGGCCCACCTCAAGGGCACGCTCGACCGGCTGGCCGCCGAGCTCTTCGGCGACGGCATCACGACGCGCCTGCGTCCCTCGTTCTTCCCCTTCACCGAGCCGAGCGCCGAGATGGACCTGCGCTGCTTCGTCTGCCGGGGCGAGGACCCCGACTGCCGCGCCTGCAAGGGCACCGGCTGGATCGAGTGGGGCGGCTGCGGGATGGTCAACCGGAACGTGCTGACCGCGTGCGGCGTCGACCCCGACCGCTACACGGGCTTCGCGTTCGGGATGGGGATCGACCGCGCGCTGATGTTCCGCACGGGCGTCAGCGACATGCGCGACATGATCGAGGGTGACGTGCGCTTCGACGCACAGTTCGGGATGGAGATCTGATGCGGGTTCCGGTCGACTGGCTGCGCGAGTACGTCGCGGTCCCCCGGGACGCGAGCGGTCTCGACATCGCCGCGTCCCTCGTGTCCGTCGGGCTCGAGGAGGAGGGCCTGCACGGCGGCGGGGTGCGCGGTCCCCTCGTCGTCGGGCGCGTCCTGTCCCTCGTCAAGGAGCCGCAGAAGAACGGCAAGACGATCAACTGGTGCCAGGTCGACGTCGGCGACGCCAACGGCACCGGCGAGCCCCAGGGCATCGTCTGCGGCGCGCACAACTTCGCGGAGGGCGACCTCGTGCCGGTCATCCTGCCCGGCGGAGTGCTGCCGACGCCGCAGGGGCCGCTCGAGGTGTCCGCGCGCAAGACCTACGGCCACGTCTCGGCCGGGATGATCTGCTCCGAGCGCGAGCTGGGGCTCGGTGACGACCACGACGGCATCATCGTCCTGACGCGGCGCTTCGCCGACGACCCCGAGACGCTCGCGCGCTGCGTCCCGGGCGCCGACGCCATCGCGATCCTCGGCCTCGACCGCGAGACCGTCGAGGTCAACGTCACCCCCGACCGCGGGTACTGCTTCTCGGTGCGCGGCGTCGCGCGCGAGTACGGGCACGCGACGGGCGCGGAGTTCACCGACCCGGTGACGGCGCTCGCCGCGGCGGCCCCGGCGGGCGGCGCGGGCGGGTACCCCGTCGAGCTCACGGACGAGACCCCGATCCGCGGGCGGGCCGGCTGCGACCGCTTCGTCGCACGGGTCGTGCGCGGCATCGACGTCGCGGCCCCGAGCCCGGCGTGGCTGCGGACCCGGCTCACCGAGGCCGGCATGCGCCCCATCTCGCTCGCCGTCGACGTCACGAACTACGTGATGCTCGGCCTCGGTCAGCCGCTGCACGCCTACGACCTGGCCCGCCTCGGCGAGCGGATCGTCGTCCGGCGCGCCCGGGCGGGGGAGCGGATGACGACCCTCGACGACGTCGAGCGAACCCTCGACCCCGAGGACCTGCTCATCACCGACGGCGGTGGCACGCCCATCGGCATCGCCGGGGTCATGGGCGGGGCCTCCACCGAGGTGTCCGCCACGACCACCGACGTTCTCGTCGAGGCGGCGCACTTCGACCCGGTCTCGGTGGCGCGCACCGCCCGTCGGCACCGGCTGCCGAGCGAGGCCTCGCGGCGCTTCGAGCGCGGCGTCGACCCGCAGCTGCCGCCGGCCGCGGTGCAGCTGGTCGTCGACCTGCTCGTCCGCTACGGCGGCGGGACGGCCGACGACGCCGTCACCGACGTCGGCTCGGTGGCCGCCCCGGCACCCATCACGATGTCGGCCGGCTTCCCGTCGCGCATCGTCGGCGTCGACTACGAGGCCGCCACGGTGGTCGGCGTGCTCGAGCAGATCGGCTGCTCGGTGACGGCCGACGGTGACGCGCTGGTCGTGGTGCCGCCGTCGTGGCGCCCCGACCTGACGACCGCCGAGGACCTCGTCGAGGAGGTCGCCCGCATCCACGGGTACGACCGCATCCCGTCGGTGCTGCCGACGCCGCCCGGCGGTTCCGGGCTGACGCACGCCCAGCGCGTGCGCCGCATCGTGGCGAACCTTCTTGCGGCGCAGGGCCTCTCGGAGGTCTGGAGTGCCCCGTTCGTCGGGGCCGACCGGCTCGCCGACCTCGGGCTCGACGTCGAGGCCGAGACGGCGCGCACGGTGCGCATCGCCAACCCGCTGTCCGACGAGCAGCCGTTCATGCGCACCTCCCTCGTCTCGACGCTGGTGGATGCGTTGCGGCGCAACGTCTCCCGGGGCGCGAAGGACGTCGGGCTCTTCGAGCTCGGGCTCGTCACGTCGCTCACGGGCGGCCGGTCGGCGGCACCGACCGAGGACGTCGGTGTCCACCCGTCGGAGGCGACGCTCGCCGCCATCCGCGACGCCGTGCCGCCGCAGCCACGCCACCTCGCCGTGCTCCTCGCGGGCGACCGCGACCGCGCCGGCTGGTGGGGTGCCGGACGGCGGGCCGAGGTCTTCGACGTCCTCGAGCTCGTCCAGTCCCTCGCCGAGGCACTGGCCGTCGAGGTCGTCACCACCGCCGACGCGGTGATGCCGTGGCACCCCGGCCGCTGCGCCCGGGTCACGCTGGCCGACGGGACGGTGCTCGGCCACGTCGGCGAGCTGCACCCCAAGGTGGTCGCCGCGCTCGGCCTGCCGGCCCGCACGGTGGGCGGCGAGCTCGACCTCGACGCCCTGACCCTGGCCGCCGACCACACCGTCTCGGCGCGCACGCTCGCGACCTTCCCGATGGCCCAGAGCGACGTGGCGCTCGTCGTCGACCGGTCGGTGCCGGCCGAGCGGGTGCGCGAGTCGCTGGTCGCCGGCGGCGGCGAGCTGCTCGAGGCCGTGCAGCTCTTCGACGTCTACGAGGGCGACCAGGTCGGCGAGGGTCGGCGGTCGCTGGCCTACCGGCTGACCTTCCGCTCGCCCGAGCGCACGCTGACCACCGACGAGGTGTCCGGGCTGCGCGACGCGGCCGTCGCGGCGGCGGCCGCGGCGCACGGAGCGGTGCAGCGCGGGTGACCGGGGTCATCGACGAGCCGGTCGACGACGACGGCGACGTCACCCCGGTGCCCGACACCGAGGTCGGGGCCGGGCGCGGCGGACACCTCGTCGCGGTCGTCACCGGCGCCTCGCGGGGCATCGGGCGGCACGTGGCGCTGGCCCTCGAGGACGCCGGCTGGGTCGTCGAGCGGGGGTCCTCGACGGTCGCGCCGGTCACCGACCGCGAGGCCCTCACCGCCTGGGTGGCCGAGGTCGTCGAGCGGCAGGGGCGCATCGACCTGCTCGTCAACAACGCCGGGGTCATCGACGCCGAGGTCGACCTCTTCGCCTCCGACCCCGACGAGTGGTGGCACGTCCAGGAGGTCAACGTCCTCGGCTCCTACCTCATGACCTGGCTCGTCGCGCCCCACCTGCTGGCGGCGGGCGGTGGCCGGGTGGTCAACCTCAACTCCGGTGCCGGCCGGCGCGCCGGGGCGGTGGCCACCGGCTACAACGTCAGCAAGACCGCCCTGGCCCGGGTCACCGGCTCGACCCACCTGGCCGGCTGGGACCGTGGAATCCGGGCCTTCGACCTCATGCCGGGCGTCGTGCGCACGGACATGACCGAGGCGATGGAGGCGCACGCCGACCGCACCGAGTGGACGACGCCCGAGGAGGTCTGCGCCCTGGTGCTGGCCCTGGCCTCCGGCGAGCTCGACGCCTTCTCCGGGCGGTTCGTGCGCGCCGGGATCGACACCCCGGAGTCGCTGCGCGCCCTCGCCGAGCAGGGGCTGGACCCGGGGGAGCGGATGCTCGACCTCGTCCTGCGCGACGGCGACCCCCTCGCCTGACCGGGTCCTCTCGCCTCCCGGCTCCTCACGCCTCACCGGCTCCTCACGCCTGAACCGGTCCTCACGCCGCACCCGTTGCCCCGACACCCCCGCACGTGCGGGCTTTTCGTGGTCGTGGGGTCGTTCGGACAGCGATAACCCCGCACGTGCGGCGAGGCAGGCCGGGCGCGCCTGCATGGATGTTCGGAATCCTGTATGCTCATGCACATGACGAAGCGGGTCGCCGTCGCCGGAGCGAGCGGGTACGCCGGGGGCGAGGTCCTCCGGCTGCTGCTCGCACACCCGGACCTCGAGGTCGGCGCCGTCACGGCGGGCGGCAACGCCGGGCAGGCGCTGGGCACCATCCACCCGCACCTCACGCCGCTGGCCGACCGGGTCCTCGACGACACGACCCCCGAGGTGCTGGCCGGCCACGACGCCGTCGTCCTCGCCCTGCCGCACGGGCACTCCGCTGCCCTGGCCGAGCAGCTCGGCCCCGACGTGGTCGTCGTCGACTGCGGCGCCGACTTCCGCCTGCGCGACGCCGAGGCGTGGTCGCACTTCTACGACACCCCGCACGCCGGCTCGTGGCCCTACGGGATGCCCGAGCTGCCGACCGCCGAGGGTCCTCAGCGGGCTGCGCTCGCCGGCGCGACCCGCATCGCCGTCCCCGGCTGCTACCCGACGGCCGTGTCGCTGGCCCTCGCCCCCGGGCTCGTCGCCGGGGTCCTCCAGCCGGGTGAAATCACCGTCGTCGCGGCGTCCGGCACCTCGGGCGCGGGCAAGGCCCTCAAGGCGCACCTCCTCGGCTCGGAGGTCATGGGGTCGATGTCGCCCTACGGCGTCGGTGGCGTCCACCGGCACACCCCGGAGATCGAGCAGAACCTCAGCGCCTGCGGCGCGGGCGAGGTCACCGTCTCCTTCACCCCGACCCTCGCGCCGATGCCCCGCGGCATCCTCGCCACGTGCACCGCCCGTGTCGTGCCCGGCACCGACGCCGCCAGCGTGCGCGCCGCCTGGGCCGACGCCTACGCCGACGAGCCCTTCGTCCACCTCCTGCCCGAGGGGCGCTGGCCCGCCACGGCCAACGTCTTCGGGAGCAACTGCGTCCACCTCCAGGTCGTCCTCGACGAGCGGGTCGGCCGGGTCGTCGTCGCCGCCGCAGTCGACAACCTGGCCAAGGGCACCGCGGGCGCCGCCGTCCAGTGCCTCAACCTCGCCCTCGGCCTGCCCGAGACCACCGGCCTGCCCGTCGCGGGGGTCGCACCGTGAGCGCGATGCCCCGCCACCTGATGGAGCACCCCGAGGACGTCTCGATCGTCCGGCTGCCGAGCGGCGAGGAGCCCGCCTTCGACTGGCGCAGCGGCCCGCTCGCGTCCCTGACCCGCACGGGCGACGAGACCTCGGTCCTCTGCGCCACCGCCTCCGTGCCCCTCGGGGCCCGCACCGAGGGGCCGTTCCGTGCGGTCGAGGTCGCCGGGCCGCTCGAGTTCTCGGCCGTCGGGGTGTTCGCCGAGATCCTCGCTCCGCTCGTCGACGCCGGGGTCTCGGTGCTCGGGTTCTCCACCTTCGACACCGACTGGGTCCTCGTCCCGGCCGACCGCAGCGCCGACGCCGCGACCGCCTGGCGCCGAGCCGGCTTCGTCGTCACCCCCACCACGCTCTCCGGAGGTCGCTCCTGATGTCGGTCACCACCCCGCGCGGCTTCCGCGCCTCGGGCGTCGTCGCCGGGCTGAAGTCCTCGGGGCGCCCGGACGTCGCGCTCGTCGTCAACGACGGGCCCGACCACCACGCCGCCGCCGTCTTCACGAGCAACCGGGTCGAGGCGGCGCCGGTCACGTGGTCGCGCACCGTCGTCGCCGACGGACGCGCCGACGCGGTCGTGCTCAACAGCGGCGGCGCCAACGCCTGCACGGGTGCCCCCGGCTTCCAGGACACCCACCGCACCGCCGAGCACGTCGGCTCCGTGCTCGACGTCGCCCCCGGTGACGTCGTCGTCTGCTCCACCGGCCTCATCGGCGAGCGTCTCCCGATGGAGCGCCTCCTCGACGGCATCGACGCCGCGGCCGAGCGGTTGGCCGCCGACGGCGGGCCGGCGGCCGCCGAGGCGATCATGACCACCGACTCGGTCGCCAAGACCGCGCACGCCGAGCGCGACGGCTGGTCGGTCGGCGGCATGGCCAAGGGCGCG
>JAESFK010000878.1_pt1 | contig 11422 bp, 7 predicted proteins | sample 9269391 | NCBI WGS metagenome assembly JAESFK01 (sample SAMN14506231, study PRJNA617097) | algae metagenome | isolation source: Drouetiella hepatica UHER 2000/2452 and co-occurring heterotrophs from... | place: Slovakia: Slovak Paradise National Park, Hrabusice, Kosice Region | collected 2000-01-01
AGATGACAGGTCAGATCGCTCGAAGAGTGCTTTGGGCTCTGGTCATCGCGCTGGTCGCGGTGGGCATCGTCGCGAGCGCGTTTCCGTATGTCGCCTCGACCCGGATCGTGCGGGACCGGATCGCCATCGAACTCGGCCGCTGGAGCGGCTACCGTGTCGAGATCGGTGCGACGCCGCGCCTGCAGGTCTGGCCGCGCCTGTCCGCCGAGCTCGAGAACGTCACCTTTTCCGAATGGTCGAGCGACCCGCGGGTGATGGCGACCGCCGATCGGATCGAGGTCGACCTGTCGGCCATGGCGGCCCTGGCCGGAAACGCGGTGTTCACCGCGGCTCGGGTGATCCGCCCCAAGATCGTGATCGAGCCCGACACCGAAGCGCTGGATCTCCTGGCCGGGCACGGACGCCTGCGCAATGCCGTCGATCGGGCTCGCGCGGCCATGGCCAGCGAGTCCGAATCGGAGACGACACTCGACGACGCGTTCGGCACCGTGGCCATCGTCGACGGACGGATCGTCAGCCGCGCCGATATCGACAAGGCCGTCGTCGACGATCTGGAAGTGCAGATCGACCTGCCGCGCCTCGGCGGCGGCGGCAGCCTCGTGGCGTCGGGGAAATGGAACGGCAAGGAGGTCAAGGCCGAGGTTCGCAGCGACGGACCGGTGCGGCTCCTGGCGGGCGGCGAATCCGCGCTGGATGTCTCGCTCGAATCGGATCCTGCGAAGGGCAGCTTCGAGGGGAAGATGCGGCTTGGCGACACGCCCTCCATCGACGGCATGTTGTCGCTGGAAGCCGGCAAGGTCGGCAGCTTCCTATCGTGGATGGGTATTCGATGGAGCGGCATGGAGGCGTTGCCGCCTCTGGCGTTTTCGGCAACTGCGGTGGGCGACCGCAACCGCGTCAAGTTCGACGGTGCGTCGCTTGTGATCGACGGGGAGACGGGGGCGGGCGGGCTGGAGGCTGCCCTGTCGGATCACGTCGTCACGCTCACGGGCTCGCTCGACTTCGCGACGCTGCCGCTCGGTGTGCTGCCCTCCTTCCTGAGGACGATGACGTCGAGCATGCGCGATGCGGAGCGGCCCGATGCCCCTCGCCTTCCGGCCGTGCGGACGGACCTGCGTATTTCCGCGAGCGAGGCGGTGACGCCCGGCTACACCCTGAACCAGGTCGCGGCGACGATGCGTGTACGGGACGGGACGGCGGCGTTCCAGCTCCTCGACGCCGCCGGTTTCGGCGGCCGGGTCGATGCCTCGCTGCAACTTGCCCAGCCCGACAAGGACCTGACTGCGAAGCTTCATATCGAAGGGCGGAATGTGGACGGTGCGCCGATGGCGGCCGCGGCCGGAATCCCCGGCCTGCTTCCCGACGCGAAGGGCCACGTTCTCGTGGACATGGAGGGTCAGGGCAACGACCTGTCCGGCGCACTTCTCAATGCGAGGGGCTCTGCCTCCGCGGTGCTCGGCGCCGGCTCGCTGGCCGACATCGACCTCGGCGTCTTCCTTGAGAAAAGCGCCACCGGCGAGTTCTTCGCCCTTGCGGAGACGCGGGGATCGAGCATGGCTCTCGACAGTCTCGACGTCGAGACCACGATCACCGCGGGCATCGTCAGGATCCGCAAGGCGGAGGCGGTGGCCGGTGGCCGGCGGATCTGGCTGGACGGGCTCGCCTCCTATCGCGACCGCGGCCTCGCCCTCTCCGGCGGGATAGGCCCTGTCGGATCCGGGACGGCCGCAGCCAAGGATGCGATCCCGGACGAGGCGCGGTTCTTCGTCGGCGGCTCGTGGGGCGCGCCTTTCGTGTCGCCGATCCGTTCGCAGCCGCCGGCCCAATAGGGTCAGGCCGGTTCAGCCGCGCTGGGCGGCCTGCTCGTCGCGCAGGCGCTGGACCTCGCGGCGCTTGTTCACGAGAGAAGCAGCAATCACCCCAACGGTGACGATGCCGATGAGCAGCGTACAAGCGGCGTTGATCTCGGGCGTCACGCCGAGCCGCACCTGGCTGTAGATCTTCATCGGCAAGGTCGTCGCGCCCGGACCGGAGGTGAAACTCGCGATCACGAGGTCGTCCAGCGACAGGGTAAAGGCGAGCATCCACCCCGAGACGATCGCCGGCATGATGACCGGCAGGGTAACCTGGAAGAAGGTCCGGACGGGCGTTGCGCCGAGATCCATCGCCGCCTCCTCGATCGAGCGGTCGAAGCTCATCAGTCGCGACTGGACGACCACCGCCACGAAGCACATGCTGAAGGTGATGTGCGCCAGCGTCACCGTGAAGAAGCCGCGATCGAACCCGATCGCCACGAACAGCAAAAGCAGCGACAGGCCGGTAATCACTTCCGGCATGACCAGCGGGGCGAACACCATGCCGGAGAAGAGCAGCCGGCCACGAAAGCGCGTGTATCGCGTCAGTGCCAGCGCCGCCATGGTTCCAAGCACGGTCGCGCAGGTCGCCGAGAGAAGGCCGACGCGGATCGTGACCCAGGCCGCGTCCATGAGGCCCTGATTGTTGAAGAGCGCCACGTACCACTGGACGGAGAAGCCGCCCCAGACGGTCACCAGGCGCGAGGCGTTGAAGGAATAGATGACCAGCAGGACGATGGGCAGATACAGGAACGCGAAGCCCAGGACGAGGGAGACGACGTTGAAGCGTGTCCAGTTGCCGCTCATCGATCGCGCTCCTGCGCCCGCGCCTGGGCGCTCTGGAAGATCATGATCGGGACGATCAGCAGCAGCAGCAGGATCACCGCCACCGCAGACGACACGGGCCAGTCCCTGTTGGCGAAAAACTCGTTCCAGAGCGTCTTGCCGATCATCAGGGTCTGGGAGCCGCCCAGGAGATCCGGGATGACGAACTCGCCGACGGCGGGGATGAAGACCAGCATGCAGCCAGCCACGACGCCGGGCAGCGACAGGGGAAAGGTGATCTTCCAGAAGGCGGACATCGGCGGGCAGCCGAGGTCCTGCGCGGCCTCGATGAGGGAATAGTCCATCTTCTCCAGCGATGCATAGAGCGGGAGGATCATGAAGGGAAGGTAGGAGTAGACGATGCCGATGAAGATCGCCGTATGGGTGTTGAGGATGACGAGGGGCTCGTCGATCACCCCGACGGCCATCAGGAACTGGTTCAGCAGCCCCTCGGGCTTGAGGATGCCGATCCAGGCGTAGACGCGGATCAGGAAGCTCGTCCAGAACGGGAGGATGACCAGCATGAGCAGCGTCGGACGCAGCGATGCCGGCGCGCGGGCCATACCGTAGGCCATCGGATAGCCGACCAGCAGCGTCAGGAAGGTGGAAATTCCGGCGATGACGACGCTGGAAACGTAGGCGTTGAAATAGAGCGAGTCCTCGAGCAGCCAGAGATAGTTCTCGAAGCTCAGCCTGCCGAGCGCCTCGAAGAAATTGTCCACCCCGAACACCGGGCTGTAGGGCGGCATGGCAATCGCCGTCTCCGACAGCGAGATCTTGAAGACGATGGCGAAGGGAACGAGGAAGAAGAAGAACAGCCAAAGGTAGGGGACGATGATCACCAGACGGCTGGTGATCGCGCTCAGCAGGGAGGCGTTTGCCCGCTGCGGGACCGCTGTCGACGATATCGCCGTCGTGCTCGCCATTGTCGCCCCTATCGCGTCAGGAGAACGCCTGAATCGGGCCGGAAGGAGATCCAGGCCTTGTCCTGCCAGGTCAACGGATCCTCGGTCACGCGTTGCGCGTTCAGTACGCTCGCCTTGACGACCTGGCCGGACGGCAGCCTGACATGGAAGACCGTCATGTCGCCGAGATAGGCTATGTCGAAAATCTCGCCTTCGAGAGCATTGCCACCCGCGGCCGGCTGCCGGGAGGAGACGGCGATCTTCTCGGGCCGGATGGCGAAGGCCACGGCGGTGCCCTGCGGGATTTCCCCGCCACTGTCGGTGAGAATCGACCCGACCTCCGGCACCTCGACCGTGACGCCGGCGCCCAGACTGCCGCCGACCACGCCCTCGAACATGTTGATGTTGCCGACGAAGCCGGCGACGTAGCGCGACCCGGGGGCCTCGTAGACCTCCGCCGGCGTTGCGATCTGCATCACCTCGCCCTTGTCGAGAATGGCGATGCGGTCGGCCATCGTCATGGCCTCCTCCTGGTCGTGGGTGACGATCACGAAGGTCAGGCCGAGGCTCTGCTGCAGGTCCATCAGCTCGAACTGGGTTTCCTCGCGCAGCTTCTTGTCCAGCGCACCCAGCGGCTCGTCGAGCAGCAGGACCTTAGGACGCTTGGCGACCGAACGCGCCAGCGCCACGCGCTGCCGCTGGCCGCCGGAAAGCTGGTGCGGCTTGCGCTTGGCGAACTGCTCCAGCTTCACGAGCTTCAGCATCTCGGTGACGCGCTTGTCGACCTCGGCCTTCGGCATGCCTTCCTGCTTGAGGCCAAAGCCGATGTTCTGCTCCACCGTCATGTGCGGGAACAGCGCGTAGGACTGGAACATCATGTTGACCGGCCGCCGGTAGGGCGGGATGCCGCGCAGGTCCTGGCCATCGAGCAGGATGCGGCCCGACGTCGGCTCCTCGAAGCCGGCGAGCATGCGCAGCAGGGTGGACTTGCCGCAGCCGGACGCCCCGAGCAACGCAAAGAATTCCCGCTGGTAGACCGACAGCGAAAGGTTGTTGACGGCGACGAAGTCGCCGAACCGCTTCGTGACGCCTTCAAAGGCGATGTAGGGCTTCTGCTGGGGGTCGTTCCAGGGTGCGAAGTCCCTGCGGATGCTGCCAAGCGATTTCATACGATGCCCCTCGGTGCGCGATGGGTGCGGGCGCCGGGCGCCCGCACCCGCAGGCAGGTCACTGGCCGGTGACGATCCTCGTCCAGGTCCGCGTCACGAGACGCTGCGTGCGCTGGTCGTAGGGCGAGACGGTCCAGAGCTTGTTCAGCGTGGCCTCGTCCGGGTAGATGGCCGGGTCGTCCAGGATCTCCTTGTCGATGAATTCCTGAGATGCCTTGTTGCCGTTCGGAAAGTAGACGTAGTTCGTTGCCTTGGCCGCTATTTCCGGCTTCATGATGAAGTTCAGGAATTCATGGGCCTCGGCGACGTTCTTGGCGTCGGCGGGGATGGCCATCTGGTCAAACCACATCTCCGCCCCCTCCTTCGGAATGACATAGTCGACGACGACGCCCTGATCGGCTTCGGCGGCGCGATCGCGCGCCTGGAAAACGTCGCCCGACCAGCCGATGGCGAGACAGATGTCGCCATTCGCAAGCGCGTTGATGTATTCCGACGAATGGAACTTGCGGATGTAGGGGCGCAGCTTCAGGAGCAGTTCTTCCGCCTTGGCAAGGTCTTCCGATTCCTTGCTCTCGGGGTTGATGCCGAGATAGTGCAGGGTCGTCGGGATGATGTCGGTGGGAGAATCCAGCACGAACACGCCGCAATCGGCCAGCTTGGCAAGCTTCTCCGGATCGTAGAAGACGTCCCAGCTGTCGATCTTGTCGATGCCCAGGGCGGCCTTGACCTTTTCGACATTGTAGCCGAGGCCGACCGTTCCCCACATGTAGTTGATGGAATACTCGTTGCCGGGATCGGCCTTGGCGACTCGCTCAGACACGACGTCCCACATATTCTTCAAATTGGGGAGCTTGGACTTGTCCAGCTTCTGGTACACGCCCGCCTCGATCTGGCGGATCAAGAAGGGCGAAGCGGTCGGCACCACCACGTCGTAGCCGCTGCCGCCGGCAAGCAGCTTGGTCTCGAGGATCTCGTTGGAGTCGAAGACGTCGTAGACGACCTTGATTCCGGTCTCCTTGGTGAAGTCCGCGATGATCGAGTCGTCGATGTAGTCCGACCAGTTGTAGACGTTGACCACGCGCTCCTGTGCGGCCGCCCAAGAGGCGGAGGCAAGCAGCATCGCGGCGGCCGACACGAGAATTGTCCTGCCGTTCATTGTTTTCTCCATTACCAGTGCTTTCCGCGCGCCGGAGCACGCCCATGCACGAACACTATTGAGTCTGCAGGCGAGCGACAAGCACCATGGTGCACTGCGGAAATCCATGCGTCTCCGGAGGACGCCGCACCCATCTGCGAAGCCCCGAACCGGCCCCGATCGGCCCATCGTTTTCCGGCCCCGGCCGCTGGTCCCGCGCCCACGGATCCTGCGTGTTCGATTTCTGGCAAGACACGCCTTCGTTCGTTCCCCTGACCACAACGTGCCCCTGCCGCGGGAGGCCTGTCAATGGGGGGCTGGCACGCCGACGGCGCCGGGCCGGGCAGGCGCGCGGCCGCGGCGGAACTGCAGTGCGATGTGGACAAGCAGAGCCGCGAAGACGATCCCGCCGCCGATCAACGTTCGTCCGGTCGGCACCTCTTCGTGGATGAGCCACACCCAGACGGGTCCGGCCACGGTTTCGAAGGTGCCGAGCAGGGCGGCGAGCGAGGCCGGCACCAGACGCGCGCCGCTGGCGAACAGTGCCATGCCGAGGCCCAGATTGAGCGCGCCGAAGGCAAAGAGCAGGGCAAGGTCAGTCCAGGAGACGGCCAGTTCGCCCGCCATGACGAAGGCCACGGCGCCGGCAACGACGGTGCCGAGGCACACTGCGGACGTCATCCGCACCCCGGAGTACTGGCGTGTCACCACCGTGGCCAGGGCGAAGGACACGGCCACGGTCAGGGCCAACATGTCGCCGATCGGCGAGAGGCGGCCCTCGAAGGACCCCGATACCATGACCGCAACGCCGCAGAGCACCGCGGCGATCGCGGCCCAGGTCGCGCCGTTGACCCGGTTGCTGAACATCATCCAGCCCAGGAGCGCGGCAATCAGCGGCACGCCCGCGTTCATCAGCATGACATTGGCGACCGTGGTGTGGGCGATCGCGAGCACGAAGCATGTGGACGCCGATGCGAAGCAGAGGCCTACGACCACGCCCGGCACGCCCATCTGGCCAAACTGTCCCGCCGCGCCCCGCAAGCCGTCGCGCACGATCAGGAAGCCGAGCAGGAAGGCAGCGGCGAACAGCGATCGCCAGAACACGATGGCCCAGTCGTCTTCGACGCCGATGTAACGGGCTATGGCGCCGCCGGTGGACCAGACAAAGGCCGACAGGAAGACGAGCAGAATGCCGGAACGCTCGCCGCCGGCGTGATCCGGTGCAAGTGCGGTCGGAGCGCTCGTGATCGGCGTGGACATCGCGACTGAAGCCATCGCTGGCGGCACCGGGACGGAGCCTGTTCGCTTCGCCTATCGAAATCGCGCCCGCCCGGCCTGATCCAGCCTCGGCATCCGGTTGTGTCAGTCGGTGCGACGCCGTCCAGGACGACCCGCGATACTTCGTTAACCAGCAGATTCCAAACCAAACGCAATTCATGGTTGTGCAACGGTCGCAGCTGTACTGACGCGATCGATTGGGGACTGCGCATGCTGACCGTACTGACCTGCCTCACGACGGCGCACGACTATCGCTTCGTGGGCGCTGCCCTTGCGATCTGCATCTTCGGCTGCATCGTATCGATGCGTCTTTTCTCGACCGCCCGGAACGCGCGCCGCGCCAAGCGCGGGGCCTTCGTGGTGATGGCGGGAATCGCGGCGGGCCTGACCATCTGGTCCACGCATTTCCTCGCCATGCTCGGCTTCATGCCCGACCTCGAGCATGGATTCGACCCGCACGGCACCCTGCTCTCCCTCGGCCTCGCCGTCGCCACATCGATGGGCGGCCTGGCGCTGGCGGCGGAGAGCGGACGGGGACCGCTGGTCGAACTCGGTGGCGCGGTCGTCGGCGGCGGAATCGCGCTGATGCATTTCGTCGGCATGACTTCCTTCGAGGTCCCGGGGTCCATCGAGTACGAACCCGTCTTCGTGGGCACGTCGATTGCGCTAGGCCTGGGCTTCGGGGCGCTCGCGCTCAATCGGGTCAGCCGGCCGGTGACGCGGTTCTGCCGCTACGGGGGTGCAGCGGCCCTGGCGCTCGCCATCGGCACCATGCACTTCACAGCCATGGGCGCCGTGCAGATCACGCCGGACCCGCGCATCGCCGTTCCGCCGCAACTCCTGTCGGACGGCGTCCTGGCGATCATCGTGCTGTCGGTGACGTCGCTCGTCGTGCTGCTGGCGACCATCACCTATCTCGCCGACCAGCAGACGTCGGAAGATGCGCTTGCGCACTATCGCCACCTTGCCACGCACGACCCGCTGACCGGCCTGCCGAACCGGGCGGGGGCCCGGGAAACGCTTGCCGGGATGCTGGAGCGGGAGAAGCCGGGCACCTTCGCCGTGATCGCCATCGACCTCAACCGGTTCAAGGAGATCAACGACGTGTTCGGTCACGCGGCTGGCGACGCCGTCCTCTCCCAGTCCTCGGCGCGTCTTCGCGAGATGCTCGAACCCGACGAGTTCATTGCCCGCGTCGGCGGCGACGAATTCGTTGCTTACAAATCCTTCCAACATGCGGCGCAGATCGAGGACTTCTGCATCCGCATCGGCAAGGCGTTCGCAATGCCGACCCGGCTCGGCGAAGCCACCTTCACGACGAGCGCCAGCATCGGAATTGCGACCTTTCCCAAGGATGGACACACCAGCGACCAGATCGTCGGCCGCGCCGACCTCGCGATGTACCGGGCAAAGGAGAGCCGCGAGGGTCGGTGGTGCTGGTACGCCGAGGATCTCGACGAGGACGGACGGCGGCGCGGACAGATCGCGATCGCGCTCAAGGCGGCGCTCGAAAGGCGCGAACTGCACCTGGCCTTCCAGCCCCAGATCGGGGTGAAGGAGCGGCAACTGCTGGGGTTCGAGGCACTTCTGCGCTGGACCAGCACCGAACTCGGTCTCGTATCGCCCTCCGAGTTCATTCCCGTGGCGGAGAAGACCGGACTAATCCTCGAGATCGGGGACTGGGTGATGGTCGAGGCCTGCACGGAGGCCGTCGCATGGCCGGCGGCGCTGACGATCGCCGTCAATGTCTCGCCCCTGCAGATGCTGAGACCCAACTTCGTCCACAGGCTGAGGGAAATCCTCGTCCAGACCGGCCTCGATCCCCGGCGCCTGGAGGTCGAGATCACCGAAACCACCCTGATCGACAATCCGGGACAGGCCCTGCATGTTCTCCGGCAATTGCGTGCCATGGGCGTCCGCATCGCCATGGACGACTTCGGAACGGGCTACTCCTCGCTCTCGACGATGTTCGCCTTCCCGTTCGACAAGCTGAAGGTCGACCGCGGCTTCCTCATGGAACTGCACCGGCGGCCGCAGGCGGCATCGGTGATCGAAACCGTGATCGAGCTCGGCCACAAGCTCGCCATACCGGTGCTGGCGGAAGGGGTGGAAACTGACGCCCAGGCCGAATTTCTCCGGGCGCGCGGTTGCGACGAAGCGCAGGGCTACCTGTTCGGACGGCCCATCGGCGCGGCGGAAGCGCGTGCGCTGGCGATCGAGGGCCGGTTCGAGGAAGAGGCCGCCGGAAAGCTGCGCATCGCCTGATCCCGCCGGGTCCGCCGCGTCGCGGCCGGCGCGCCGCTAGCTGAAATCGAAGGCGCTCAATCCGGTGACCATCTCGTCGAGGCCAAGGGGGCGGGTGACTGGCGGCTCGGCCCGTGCCAGGCACCCGGTGCGCTCGCACAGACGGCAGGCAGGTCCGACGAGAGTCGGCGTGCCCGGCAGGTCCGCGCCGAATACAACCTGATCGGCGCTGGCCTTCTCGCAGCCGAGCAGCAATGCCGTGCGTCGGGGGCGCTCGCCCCAACCGCCCTGCGGGCCCTCGACGGAGCGGGCGATGGTCAGGAAGGTGACGCCCTCCGGCGTCTGGACCGCCTCGACGAGCACGCGGCCGGGTTCGGCAAGGGCGTCATGCACCAGGAGCTTCGGGCAGGCGCCACCGAAGGCCGTGTGGGGGAAGCCTTCGGAACCCAGGCGACGCAGCCGGTTTCCGGCGCCGTCAATCTCCATCAGGAAGAAGGGCAGGCCATCGCTTCCGATGGACACGAGGCGGGTTGCCGCCTGTTCGAACGAGACACCGAAGCGCGCGGCCAGAACGGCCACGTCGTAGCGCACACGGGCGGCAGCCTGCCGGAAGGCCGCCTGCGGCAACATGAGGGCGAGCGCGGCATAGCGGGCAAGTTCGAACCGGGCAAGACGCCGCGCCTCGTCGGAAGCCAGCTTCAAGGCGTCGACCTCCGCCGCCAGCGCGTCCGACAGCCGCATCAGGCACACTTCCACCGCGACCTCGCGCATCTGGTCGGGACGCGACAGACGCTCCGAGAGGAAGAGCCGCTGCGAGTGTCGGTCGTAGCGGCGGCGCCAGTTCGGCATTGTGGCGGCTGGCAGGGGCCGAACCACGATGCCGTGTTCGCGCCTGAGCCATTCCTTCATCGCCCCGAAGAGATCGTCGGCGGGATCGAGGGTGGCGGAGAAGCTGGCGACCGCTTCCTCGAGCGACGGGAAATGCCAGGGCCTTCGCTCGAAGGTCTCGCGGACCTCGTCGACCGGCAGGCGCGCGCCCGACAGCGCCGTGGCCCGCCCCTCCCCCGCCAACAGCGCATTGAGGTCGGAGAGCCGCTCGGACTGTTCGCGATAGGCGCGGAACAGCTTCACCATCGCCGCCGACGCGTTGGGTGCAACCTCGGCAAACTCGATCAGTTCCCGGTCCCCGGGCAGTTCGCCCGCCAGCAGCGGGTCGGAGAATGCCTCCTTCAGCGCGGCGACCGAACCGCGCGTCTCGCCCTGCAATTCGTGCGGATCGATGCGGTAGACCGAGGCGAGCTTGAGAATGAGCTGTACGGTGATCGGCCGCTGGTTGCGTTCGATGAGATTGAGGTAGGAGGGCGAGATTCCCAGCCCCTCCGCCATCGCGGTCTGTGTGAGGTTGCGGTCCATGCGCAGGCGGCGAATGCGCGGCCCGGCGAATATCTTCCGGTCAGCCATGCGCGCGACCCCGCGCTTGCGGGAGCCTGTGCTCCCGCCGGGAGGGAGACCCGAAGGCGCTGCGTCGTCGCCTGTCTGACAGCCTCCCGAGAGCAAGCCGGCGGAAGACCGGCCGCGACGAGCTGCGTTGCCATGCCATCCCGGCGGCACAGAAGGGAGCACCATCGCGCGACATTTGCTCTCCGTGTTTTACATGATTTACAATTTTACAGGTTAGCCCTGTCAACACCGCACTGATTTTCCTTTATTTTCCGCCTATTTGCAAGTCTCCGCTCGTCTTTGCGATCCGAATTTGTAACAGAAGTCACACCCTTCAGCGAGCCGAACCGGCTCCCTCAGCATCGACACGGAATGTCAGGAGTCCGATATGACTGAATTTTACAACCTCGTTCCCTCGGCGCCCAAGGGTCGCTTCGATGGGATCGAGCGCCCTTATACGGGCCAGGACGTCCGGCGCCTGCGCGGCTCGGTGCAGATCCGCCAGACCCTGGCGGAAGAGGGAGCCAACCGGCTCTGGAAGCTCATCCACGAGGAAGGCTTCGTGAACGCGCT
>JAESFK010000879.1_pt1 | contig 11410 bp, 8 predicted proteins | sample 9269391 | NCBI WGS metagenome assembly JAESFK01 (sample SAMN14506231, study PRJNA617097) | algae metagenome | isolation source: Drouetiella hepatica UHER 2000/2452 and co-occurring heterotrophs from... | place: Slovakia: Slovak Paradise National Park, Hrabusice, Kosice Region | collected 2000-01-01
GGGCGACACGGCCCGGCGCGCCCGGCTGCTCGAGCCCCTCCTCGTGTCCGTCGGCGGGTACGAGCCCGAGGAGGTCGACGGTGGCACCGGCCAGTTCCTCGGGCCGCTCGGCGGCATCTCGGTCGCGAACCCCGGTGCGCCGGCGCAGGTCTCGATCGAGATGCAGGTGCGTGGGGTCGGCACCACGAGCCGCGAGGTGACGGTCAGCGACGGCGACGAGGTGCTCGCGCGGGTCACGGCGTCCGCCGACGTGCAGAGCCGCCTCGCCCTCACCGTCGACGCCCGACGCGGAGTCACCGACCTCGTCGTCCGGGTCTCCGGACCCACCGAGAAGGAGACCTCCGGCGACCGCGTGACGACCCTGCTCGTCACCGACCTCACCGCCACCGCCGCGGACGGGCGGCGGGCGGTGTCACTCCTCGACCAGGTCGCGACGGGCTGGGTCCTGCCGTGACGCCGGCGCCGGCGCGGCGCGGGTGGCTGCTGCCGTGGCTGGCCCTCGCCGCCCTCGCAGTCGTGCGGGCCGGGGTGGTGGACGAGCGGGACCCGTACTGGCAGGTCCGGGCGGGGCTGGAGAACCTCGAGGGCGCGCCCCTCTCGCGGCCCGACACGTGGAGCTGGGCCCCCGTCGACCGGCTCTTCACCCAGACCTCGCCGGCGTGGAACGACGCCCTCGCGCTCGGCTGGGACGCGGCCGGCTTCGCGGGCTTCTTCCTCGTCTCGCTCGCGTCCATGCTGCTCTTCACGACGCTCGTGCTCGTGGCTGCGCGCCGGCTCGGGGCCCATCCCCTCCCGGCCCTCGGGGCCGTGCTCGCCGTCCTCCTGCTCGCCCTGCCGATGGTCTCGCCGCGGGCCACGCTCGTCGCCCAGTCGCTCTTCCTCGCCGCGGTGCTCGCGGCCGACCGGTCGCGGGGGGCGGCCGTCCGGGTCCCCGTGGTCGTGCTCGGCGCCACGGCACTGGTGGGTGGGTTCGTCGTGGCCGCCGCCGGCAGCTGGGTCCACCTCTCGTGGCTGCTCCTCGCGCCCGCCCTGTGGCTGGCGGTCGTCGTCCTCTGCCTGGCGACGCCGGGCCTCGGGCGGGTCCGCGGCGCCGTGGCCGTCGTCGGGGCAGGGCTCGGGTCGGGCCTCGGCGTCCTCGCCGGGCCGTACGGCGCGCAGGCGTGGGCGGTCACCCGGACGGTCCAGGACGCGGCCGACGGCGTGATCCTCGAGTGGATGTCCCCCGCGGCACCCGGGCTGGCCCTGCGCTGGCTGCCGACGGCCGCCATCGCCCTCGGGCTCGCCGCCGTCGGTGTGCTGCACACCGCCCGGCGCTGGCCGCACCGGGGCGAGGACCCGCGGGTCGGGCTCGCCGCGGCTCTCCTGGTCCTCGCGGCCCCGGCCGCCGTCGGCGGTCTGCTCGGGGTCCGGTTCGTCGGGCTGGCCCTGCTCACCCTCGCTCCGCTGGCGGCCGTCGGCGCGACCCGGCTGGCGGCGCGGGCCGGCATCCGGGCCCGCGCCGCCGGGCCGTCCGGTCCCTTCCGCAGCCCGGTGGTCCGGCGGTGGTCGGTCGGACGTCCGTGGCGGGTCGTGGGCTGGCTGACGCTCGCGCTGCTCAGCCCACTCGTGCTGCTGGCCGGCGCCGGCCTCGGCCGGCCCGCGGAGGCCGACGTCCTCGACACCCTCCCCCGCGGCTGCCGGCTGGTGTCCGACCCGGCGTCAGCCGGGCCGGTACTCCTCCTGCGCCCGGACGTGCGCGTGTGGATCGACACCCGGGCCGACTACTGGGGAGCCGAGCGCAACCGCGAGGCCCTCGACGTCCTCTCCGGCGCCTCGACCGACGTCCCGGCCGTCGTGGGCGCAGGCTGCGCGATGCTCTCCTCCGCCGACGTGCCGACCGGTCGGCTGGCCGCCGCGCTCGATGCGGACCCGGCGTGGCAGCCCGCGGCCCGGACCCCGGGCCTGCGGACCTGGGTGCGGCGCTGAGTCAGCCGGCCGGGGCGCGCACGACCTCGAGCCCGGGCACGCAGGCGTAGCGCGCGCGGACCTCTTCCTCGGGCCGGTCGCTCAGCACCGCCGGCCGGGCGGCGGCCCGGAGCAGGGCGCACTCCTCCTCGACGCTCGGGCTGTGCTGGACGGTGTCCCGGCGCGAGGCCTCCGCCCGGTAGCCGTCGAGCATGATCCGGGTCGCGTCGTCGGTGACGAGCCGCCCGTTAGACCACACCACCTGGGCCCGCTCGGCCCCCGGGGTGGCGAGCAGGCGCAGCACCGTGGCGGCATCGACGGTCGGCCAGACACCCGTGAACGCACCCCGCGGCCCGAGGGCCCCGCCGACCGCGCAGGACACCGCGACGACGCCGAGCAGACCCCGGACCACGACCCCGCGCAACGTCGCGGACCCCGCCCGTACCCAGGCGATTGCTCCGAGCACGGCGACCGACGACAACCCGAGGACCGTGGTGTGCCACAACAGCTTGGCCGGGTAGTAGCGGGTGACCGGGATGCCGAGGCGCACCGCCAGCCCGACCGCCGTGAGGGCCGGCAGCACCGACAGGGCCAGGACGAGGATGAGGTCGCGGTCGCGGCGGCGGGAGACCGCGAGGACGCCGGCGGCGACGAGGCCGAGGGCGAGCAGCCAGAGCGGGACCGGCGCCTCGACGTCGCCCACGGCGGCGTGACCGACGCCGACCTTGCCGACGACGGCGGTCAGCGCCGGGAGCGAGGCCGCCCCGGCGACCGCGGCGAGGCCCACGGACTCGACGACTCGGCGGCGCCGCTCCTCGGGGACGGCCCAGCGCACCCGCGCCCAGGTCGCGGCGAGGGCGAGCAGGCCGGACACCGGGAGGAGCAGCTGCCAGGTGTGCGCCGTGACCAGCACCCCGGCCCAGGTCGTCACCGAGGCGGTGACCGAGGACGGCCGCACGAGGACCTCGCGCAGCGCGACGGCCAGGACGACCGCGGCGGTGAAGGTCCCCTCGAAGCCGAGCGTCTGGTAGCTGCCGAGGAAGCCGGGCCAGAGGGTCGCCGCCCCGGCGAGCGCCGCCGCGACCGCTGCCGGAAGGGCCCGCACACCGACCCGGTGGGCGAGCGCGGCGGTGAGGCTCGAGGTCGCCAGCGTCAGCGCCGCGTAGAGCAGCCAGCACAGGGCCGACATCAGGGACACCAGGCCGACGAGGTCGGCGCGCGGCCCGGACGGCCCGGTGACCGACCAGCCGAGCGTCACGGTCGTGTGCCAGGCGCGTGGGTAGTCGCGCCGCGCGTAGTCCAGCGCCCCGCGGGCCCGCTCGTCCGCGACGAGGACGAGGTGGCGCACGTGGTCCCCGTTGACGAACCACGCGACCCGGTCGGCGGTCGGCAGGGTGAAGGACCACAGGAGGACGGCGACGAGCAGCAGCGCGGGCGCCGCGACGAGCAGCATCCGGCCGGTCCGGGACCGTCGGGAGGCGGCCGGCGGACGAGCGCGGCGGCCCCTGACGAGGTGGGCGGCGAGCAGCCCGACGGGGACGAGGGCCACGAGCAGGGCGAGGAGGCTGCCGCCCCGGCTCGCGAGCGGTCGGAGGTCGAGCACCTCGGCGGCCGTCGCGACGACGACGACGCTCGCGAGGAGCACCACGAGCAGGGCCAGGACGTCGGCGAGCGGCGCCGCGACATCCCCCGGCGCGGGGGCGGCGGGGCGTGCGGGGCCGCTCGGCGCGGTGGCCCGGGCCGGTGGGGCGCTCGTGCTCATCGCGGCGAGCATAGGCACGGCTGGGCTGCCACGGCAGGACGCGGGGCGAGTCGACGGCACCCCCGCGGGGGGTCGCCCTCGTCCGTTCGGCCAGTCCCGGGGGACATCCGGCCCGGTCCGCGGGTCCGGTCCTGTACGGCGCGCGAACCCCCGCACTAGCGTCCATGAGGACCCCGGCCCCATCGACTGCGGAGTGTGCGCGCGTGACGACCGACGAGACCGCCCCCCTGCGTGTCGCGGCCATCGTGCCGTGCCACGACGAGGAGCTGGCGGTCGGCAAGGTCGTCAGCGACCTGTACGAGGCCGTCCCGGGGATCGCCGTCTACGTCTACGACAACCGCAGCACCGACCGCACCGCCGAGGTGGCCGAGGCCGCCGGCGCCGAGGTCCGCTTCGAGGGCTGCCCGGGCAAGGGCAACGTCATCCGCCGGGCACTGGCCGACATCGACGCCGACGTCTACGTGATGGTCGACGGCGACGACACCTACGACGTCTCCGCGCTGCCCGAGATGCTCCGCACCCTTGCCGAGGGCCCCTACGACCAGGTCACCGGCGTCCGCGTGGCTGCCGGCAAGGGTGCCTACCGGTCCGGGCACGAGCTCGGCAACCGGGCCTTCAACCGGGTCGTCTCGACGATCTTCGGGCGGCCGGTCACCGACATGCTCAGCGGCTACCGGGTGTTCTCGCGGCGCTTCGTCAAGTCGTTCCCCGCGACCTCGCGGGCCTTCGAGATCGAGACCGAGCTCACCGTGCACGCCATCAACACGCGCGTCCCACAGGCCGAGGTGCCGGTCGGCTTCCGCGACCGCCCGGAGGGCTCGGAGAGCAAGCTGCGGACCTACCACGACGGCGTCCGCATCGCCCGGATGATCACCCGCCTCCTGCACCACGAGCGGCCGCTGGCCCTCTACTCGGTGCTGTCGGCGCTGACGGTGCTGGCGGCCGTCGCCCTCGGTGTCCCGGTCGTCGAGGAGTACCTGCGCACCGGCCTCGTCGGGCGCTTCCCCACCGCCTTCCTCGCCTCCTCGCTCGTCATCGTCGCGTTCATCGTGCTCGTCGTCGGGATCCTCCTCGACGGCCTGCGCAAGGTGCGCCAGGAGGCGACCCGGATCGCCTACATGCGCGAGCCCTCGCCCCGCCGCGTGGCCCGTCCGGTGCGCCGGGAGCCTCCGCTCGTGGCGGCGGAGCGCGTCGGGGCGGCGGAGCGCGTGGTGACGGCGGAGCCCGTCGTGGCGGCGACCCGCCCTGCCGGGCAGCCCGTGTGAGCACCGCCGTCGTCGTCGTCGGGTTCGGTGACGAGCCCGTCCTCGAGGCCTGCCTCCGCTCGGTGACCGCCCAGCTCGGTCCGGGCGACGAGGTCGTCCTCGTCGACCACGGGGTCACGGCCGTGCCGGAGGTCGCGGACGTCCGGACGGTGCGCCCCGACCGCAACGGCGGCTTCGGGGCCGGCTGTGCTGCAGGTGTTCTCGCGACGACGGCCGAGGTCCTCGTGTTCGTCAACTCCGATGCCGTGCTGCGCCCGGGAGCGCTGGCGGCCCTGGCCGCGCGCGCCGCCGACCCGTCCGTCGGGCTGGTCGGTGGGCTGGTCCTGCTCACGGAGGGCCGGGAGGTCGTGAACTCCGCCGGGCTGCCGGTGCACCTCAGCGGACTGAGCTGGTGCGACGGCTACGGCGAGCCGGTGGCGCGGCACCTCAGCCCTCGCCGCCTCACCTCGGTCGCCGGTGCCCTGTTCGCGTGCCGCCGGGAGGTCTGGGAGCGGCTCGGCGGGATGGACGAGGCCTACTTCATGTACCACGAGGACACCGACCTCAGCCTGCGTGCGCACCTCGCGGGGCTCGAGGTCGCCTACTGCCCCGAGGCGGTCGCGGAACACACCTACGAGTTCTCGCGCAACGCCCGCAAGATGTTCTTCCTCGAGCGCAACCGGTTCCTCACCGTGCTCGGCGACTACCCGGCTCACCTGCTGGTCCGGGTCCTGCCGGTGCTGCTTCTCCTCGAGCCGCTGTACCTCGTCATCGCCCTGCGCGACGGCTGGGCGGCCGAGAAGGTCCGCGCCTGGGGCTGGCTGCTGCGGCACGCGGGCGTGGTGGTGCGGAGGCGTCGTCGCGTGCAGGCGACGGTGGTCGACCCCCGCGCCCTCGACCGCCTGCTCACCCCGTCCATCACCCAGAGCCAGCTCGAGCGGCCGGGCGCCCTCGAGCTGCTCAACGGTGTGCTGCGCGGCTACTGGCGTCTCGCCCGACCCCGGGTCGTGGCATCGTGAGCGCACTGCCCGTCTCGCGGCGCCTCGGGGCCGTCGTCCTCGCGGCGTACCGGCCGGACCGTCGGCTGTTCGCGCGCCAGCTGGTGTCCATCGCGGAGCAGACCCGCACCGACTTCCGCTGCCTCGTCGGGGCCGACGGCGGGCAGGAGGAGGTCCGCCGGCTCGTGGCCGAGGTGGTCGGGGACGACCCCCGCTTCGAGGTGGTCGGCTGGGACGACAACGTCGGCTTCTACCTGAACTTCGAGCGGCTCCTCGAAGCGGTTCCCGAGGACGCCGGGTGGGTGGCGTTGTCGGACCAGGACGACTACTGGTACCCCGACAAGCTCGAGCGCCTCGTCCCCCTCCTCGACGACGCCGCCCTGGCGACGGGGCAGGCGCGGGTCGTCACCTGGCCCGAGGAACGGGTCCTCCTGGCGAGCACCGATCGCGCTGCCACTGCGCCCGAGGACCTCCTGTTCCAGAACCAGGTCACCGGCGCGTTCACCGTCCTCCGTCGCACGCTGCTCGACGTCGCCCTGCCCTTCCCCCGCGTGCACACGGTGACCCAGCTGCACGACCACTGGCTCGCGCTGTGTGCCGCCGCCGTGGACCGCTACGTCGTCCTCGACGAGGTGGTCCAGGACTACGTCCAGCACGGGTCCAACGCGGTGGGCGAGATCGCCACCCACCGCGGATGGACGCCGGCGCGCTTCGTCCGACGGATCATCCAGCTCGGGGACACGTACGAGGGCGGCCACTCGATCGCTCAGTGCGCCCGGGCCTGCCAGGTGCAGTCGTTCGGGTGGCGACGCCTCGTCCTGGACACCCTGGCCACACGCCTGGCCCGGTTGCCGGCAGGACTGGTCACCGAGCACCGGCGCCTCGACCCGACCGGACGACGGCGGGACGTGGCGAGCCAGCTGTGGCGCGCGACGCGCTCCAGGGACACCTCTCCGTGGGTCGTCGCGACCTTCCTTCCCGGCGTTCCCTACGAGCTCGTCCTGCGGCGAAGAGCGCTGCGCTTCACTGCTTCCTGACGTGCTCCCCTTCGTCCGCCGACCCCGACCGGAGGACGGCGACGAGCTGCACGGCGAGGATCCCGCTCTCGACGACGAGGACGGTCCACACCACGCCGGACGGCCCTCCGAGCACCGCGGCGACCGAGCCGGTCACGACGAGCACGACCGCACCCACGGCCGTCGTGCGAGCGAGGGTCGTGCGGCCACCCAGGGCCACGAGGACGGCCAAGGCGTTGACCTGGGTGACGAGGAGCACGACGACCAGGGCGGCGAACAGGCGCACCTCCGCGGCTCCCACGACCACCGTCCCCGACGAGAGCAGCCTCGCGACGTGCTCGGCCAGCAGGAGAAAGGCGACACCCGCCACGATCGCCACGACGCCGGCCATGACCAGCACCCGCAGACCACGAGCACGTCGCCTCGCAGGATCCCCGGCGGGCACCCACCTCTGGGCGACCTGCAGCGCCGGTGCCGCCGCTGCGACGACGTACTTGACCATCCGGTCGAGGAGAAGGAAGACCGGCACCTGCGGCGCCCCTGTGGCGCCGAGCAGCAGCGCCGGGCCATAGCCGTTGACCCCTCCGGCCACACCGGCCGTGAGCAGCGAGGCGTGCTCGCGCAGGTACGCCCGGACGGGGACGGGAACCACCGGCGGGGCCGCAGGCCCTCGGTCCCGGAGCACGGCGACTCGCGCTCGGGTCACCCCCGCCACCGCACCCAGGACGAACGGGACCGCGAAGGCCAGAGCCGAACCGGTGGCCAGGGCGAGAGCCACCCCCGCCAGGGTGCCGATGCCGAGCGGCACCACTTCCGTCGTCAACCAGCGAGCGGGCTCACCGCGCCCGATGAAGTACCAGGAAGCGCCCAGTCCTGCCAGGAGGCTGCCCGTCCCGACGAGGGCCGCCGCGAAGGCGTCCCGGGGGGCGAGGAGCAAGGACACGAGGACGAGCACCGCGGCGAGGCCCAGGAAGAGCATCGTCCTCGCCCGAGCACCCCGGAGGAAGACGTCAGGCTGCTCCTCGTCGGGGTGGAGGGCCACGGTGGCCGCACCGAAGCTGCCGAGCCCGGCGGTGACGACGGTGGTGGCGATGAGGCCAGCGGCCTGGGCGACGTTCAGCACCCCCCAGGACTGGGGCCCGACGGCCCGGAGGAGCCCCGCCGTCTGGATCAGGCCGACGACGGTCTGGACGACCAGCACCGCGCCGTAGCCCGACAGGCGCCACCCCAGGCCCCTCGGCGGGGCAGCCGCCGGCGGCAGCACGTCGCCCACTGTCAGCGACGACGCCGGAGGCGGCGAGCGAGCCGCCCGCCGGTCGCGACCGTGACCTCGACGCCGTGCCAGTACCGCGTGGCGAGGTCCTGGAACCGGTCCTCGTCGGTGACGACGCGCGTGAGGGCGCGCAGGGGGAGACGGAGGGCGCGCTCGGTGGGAGGCATCAGCCGGGCGAGTGCCGTCACGGCTTCCGGTGCCGGCAGGGTCGCGGTGGCCGCGCCGTCCGGCGGGCTGCCGGCTCGGACGCCCGCAAGGTAGAGGTCGGCCGCGACCGGTGCATGGTGCAGAGTCCACGACGAGAACCACCCGCCGAGGGGAAGCTGCTCGACCTCGGCGACCGACACGTTGCGGTAGTGGTCGAGGCCCACGGACTGGGTGCCCGGGGAGAGCGTGGCCGTCGTCCGCGAGGTCCCGTGCTCCACGCGGCCGCGGGACGCGCACGTGACGGCGACGAGCCCACCCGGCCGGGTCAGGCGCACCATCGTCGCGAGGGTGTCGCGCCAGTGAGGGTCGTGCTCGAAGCACTCGCCGGACACGGTGACGTCCCACGAGCCGTCGGGATCGTCGAGCTCACTGCCGTCCGCCACACGGTCGACGCCGGGACCCTCGACCAGGTCGACCCCGACGTACTCCTCTGCCGAGGCGAACAGGCGGCGGACGCTTCCGTTCACGTCGTACGAACCGATCTCGAGGACACGGCCTCCGGCCACGACGTCCGGGTTGGCCCGCACGCACGCCTCGAAGAAACCCAGCTGCTCGGGATGGCTCACGAGCACCCCCCGGCGAGGCAAGGGCGAGCGGGGTGCTGGCTACTCACGACGAACCTCTCGCTGGCTGGATGGCCTGGCGGGACCCCGCCGAACGCCATCGTAGGGCGACTCCCTCGCTCCTCCCGGCGGCCACGCGCAAAAGGGACTGAGCGGCCAGTCGCTCGTGGGTCGAACGGCCGCCGCACACGACGAGGGCCGCCCGGACGTGTCCGGGCGGCCCTCGTGCGTGCCGTGGCTCAGTAGCGGTAGTGCTCCGGCTTGTACGGGCCGGCGACGTCGACGCCTAGGTACTCGGCCTGCTCCTTGGTCAGCTCGGTGAGCTCGACCCCGAGGGCCTCGAGGTGCAGCTCGGCGACCTTCTCGTCGAGGTGCTTCGGGAGGGTCTTGACCTCCGGCTTGCCGTCCTCGTCGAAGTACTCGTCGGTCTTCCCGAACAGCTCGATCTGGGCGATCGTCTGGTTGGAGAACGAGTTCGACATCACGAAGCTCGGGTGGCCGGTGGCGTTGCCGAGGTTCATCAGGCGGCCCTCGGACAGGACGATGATCGAGTCGCCGTCCTCGAAGGTCCACTCGTGCACCTGCGGCTTGATCTCCTGCTTCTGGATGCCGGGGACCTTCGCGAGGCCGGCCATGTCGATCTCGTTGTCGAAGTGGCCGATGTTGGCGAGGATCGCCTTGTTCTTCATCTGCTGCATGTGCTCGGCGGTGACGACGTTGAAGCAGCCCGTCGAGGTGACGATGATGTCGGCCTGCTCGACGACCGACTCGAGCTTGGCGACCTGGTAGCCGTCCATCGCGGCCTGGAGCGCGCAGATCGGGTCGATCTCGGTGATGATGACGCGGGCGCCCTGGCCGCGGAGCGACTCGGCGCAGCCCTTGCCGACGTCGCCGTAGCCCGCGACGACGGCGACCTTGCCACCGATGAGGACGTCGGTGGCGCGGTTGAGGCCGTCGATGAGCGAGTGGCGGCAGCCGTACTTGTTGTCGAACTTGCTCTTGGTCACGGAGTCGTTGACGTTGATGGCCGGGAAGAGCAGCTCGCCGGCCTCGGCCAGCTGGTAGAGCCGGTGGACACCGGTCGTGGTCTCCTCGGTGACGCCCTTGATCTCGGCGGCGACCTTGGTCCACTTCTGGGGGTCCTGCTGCATCGTGCGGCGGACGAGGGCCTTGAAGACGCCGAACTCTTCGGTGTCCTCTTCGGTCGTGGGGGGCACCTGACCGGCGGTCTCCCACTCCTTGCCCTTGTGGACGAGCATCGTGGCGTCGCCGCCGTCGTCGAGGATCATGTTCGCGCCCTGGCCGCCGGGCCAGGTGAGGATCTGCTCGGTGCAGTCCCAGTACTCCTCGAGGGTCTCGCCCTTCCAGGCGAAGACCGGGACGCCCTGGGGGTCCTCGGGGGTGCCGTGCGGGCCGACGACGATGGCCGCGGCGGCCTCGTCCTGGGTGGAGTAGATGTTGCAGGAGGCCCAGCGGACCTCGGCACCGAGCGCGGTGAGCGTCTCGATGAGGACCGCCGTCTGCACGGTCATGTGCAGGGAGCCGGCGATGCGGGCGCCCTTGAGCGGCTGGGCGTCGCCGAACTCGGCGCGCAGGGACATCAGGCCGGGCATCTCGTGCTCGGCGAGGCGGATCTGGTGGCGACCGGACTCGGCGAGCGAGAGGTCGCGGACCTTGTGGTCAACGGACATGCGTGAGCTCCTCGGAGACATCGTGTGTTCGAGTTGACCGGCGTCGCCCATCTGGGCCGCGCAGTGCGAGGGTCATCACCCAGGCCGGTGGTACAGCAGGCCAGATTACCGCAGACGCCCGGCCGGCTCGAACTCGGCGACGCGGGGTTGGACGGCGCCGCTCAGCCGCGGGAGGCGTCCTCGACGTCCGACTCCGCGACGGGGCGCCGCACGCCCGGGCCGTCGACGCTCGGGCTGCCCGGGGCCGTGTCGAGGTCGGGCTCGAGGTAGAGGACGAGCCTCAGCTGCGGCACGCTCTCGCGCGCCGCCCGCTCGGCCTCGTTGATGGCGGCGACGACCTCGGCGGCGCTGTCGGTCTCCCCCACCGCCAGCTTCGCCGCGACGAGCAGCTCGTCCGGCCCGAGGTGCATCGTGCGGCTGTTGATGACCCGGTCGACGCCCTCGGGCGACTCCAGCGCGGCGAGGATGCCCCGGCGCACCGGCAGCGACGCCGACTCCCCGACGAGCAGCGAGCTCATCTCGACGGCGAGCACGGCGGCCAGCCCCACGAGCAGCAGGCCGATGGCGCCCGACCCCAGGCCGTCCCAGACCGGGTTGCCCGTCAGCAGGGTGAGCCCGACGCCGGCGAGCGCGAAGGCCAGGCCGATGAGCGCCCCGAAGTCCTCGAGGAGCACGACGGGCAGCTCGGGCGACTTCGTCGTCCGGATGAAGC
>JAESFK010000880.1_pt1 | contig 11407 bp, 11 predicted proteins | sample 9269391 | NCBI WGS metagenome assembly JAESFK01 (sample SAMN14506231, study PRJNA617097) | algae metagenome | isolation source: Drouetiella hepatica UHER 2000/2452 and co-occurring heterotrophs from... | place: Slovakia: Slovak Paradise National Park, Hrabusice, Kosice Region | collected 2000-01-01
TATGCCATGTGGCGGACGAGGAGGCCTTCCTCTACTTCGACGGCTCCGGCTGGGCCGGGCTCGGAACCGCGCTGGCGGTGCTCCAGAACCTTACGCGGCTCGGGCTCGGCACCATTGCGGACGCCGAAAATCCCTTTGCCGCGAAGCTCAACAAGGCGCTGTGGACGGCGCTGGGCTCCGGCGAGGGCGGCGACGGAGATCTGCGCTACACGCTCAACAAGGAGGGTGCGGGCAATGTGCTCTCGCTCCTGATGCAGAGCGGCTTTTCCGGACGCGCAGAGCTGGGGCTGGTGGGCGACGACGATCTGTCGCTGAAGGTCTCGGCGGATGGTTCCGGCTGGACGACGGCGCTGGTGGTGGACGGCAGCGACGGCAGCGTGTTTGCGCTGCCGGCCTGTGGCGGGCAGGCGACGATGGCGAGCGACGCCGATTTCACGCTGCAGGTGCGGGTGGACCCGGAAGAGATCCGGCATACCGGAACGCTGACCGCGGCAAGGACGGTGGCACTTTCCACAACGGATGCGCATGCCGGCGCGCGCTTCCGGATCGTCCGGCACGGGGGCGGGGCTTTCGCCCTCGATGTCGGCGGCGGGCCGCTGCGCACACTGGCAACCGGTGACTGGGCCGAGTTCGTCTTCGACGGCACGGACTGGTACGTGGCCGCTGGCGGCGGCTTGTGAGGGCAGCGCTGGATCAGTCGCCGTCGAGCGAGGAGAAACCGGCACTCAGGCCAAGCGCGGCAGCGAGGTTGATGCCGAACAGTTCCGAGAGATGGGACGTTATCAGCCGGACGGACTGAAGGCGGCTGCGCTCCGACTCGTCGGTCAGCGCCTCGCCGACGACGAGCCCGTCGAGCATCGTGTCGATCGTGCGAAACTCGAACGACACCGAATCCGGGATCCAGGCCGAGTCGGAGGGGAGTCCTTCGGCGAGGCCGGAAGCGACGAACAGGTCGCGCAGACCGTCGAGGTTGCCCTTCAACGACACCGCGGTGGCGCCGGAGCGCCTGAAGATCGCCAGGCGGGGGCGGTCTTTTTCGGGGGTCTCGCCGAGGAAACCGTTGAGCCGCACATCGCGGACCATATCCAGCCCGTGCACGAGGACGTCGAACAGTTCGGTCGTCGCCTCGTCGTCGCTGCGGTAGAGCGGGTTGTCACCACCCGGGTTAGACCACTGCGCAGCGATACCGTCCGGCTGTTGCCAGGCGGCGTCGATCTCGGCGGCCATGGCGGCGATGTTGTCGGCGATCGCGCGGCCATAGGCGCAGCGATAGGGATCGCCGGGCGTTGCAAGCTCCTCCGAGTTGGTGCCGAAGAGGACGAATTCCAGGGCGCCCAATCCCTGCATGGCGACGCTCTTGCCTTTCAGGCTGGCCGCATCGCTCGCCGTCGAATCGTGCGAGGCCAGCGCCGCCTGCACCTGCTTCAGGCCGATGCCCTTGCGGTCCGGCCAGAACAGGATGCGCTCAAGACGGTTTTCCTCGGTTACGGGGCCGAAACGGAGGATCTCGACGCGGGACCAGGCCCCGACGAGGTCAACGAAGCCGGCGCGGGCCGCTTCCCATGCGTCGGCCGAAGGCGTCTCGCAAAGCGCCGTCATCTGTGTCGCCGACCGCTCCGCTGCCGTCTCGAAACCGGCATAGGCGGGGCGCACGAAGCCGTCGACGGCGCGGACCACCTGGTCGACCGACGCAGCGGCCGGGAGAATATGGGCGAGAAGCGCGGCAGCCAGAAGCACCGGCCGCAGCCATGTCGTCGAGGCCATCAGAGCGACTCCAGGAAGGTCAGAAGTGCCGCGCGATCGGCTTCGTCCAGCGCAGCGAAGCCGTCGCGTGCGGCCTGCGCCTCGCCGCCATGCCACAGGATCGCCTCGGTGAGATTCCGTGCGCGACCGTCGTGAAGGAAGAACGTACTGCCGCTGACGGTCCCGGTCAGGCCGATGCCCCAAAGCGGCGGCGTGCGCCATTCGCTGCCCGACGCCTCTCCGACCTGCTGGCCGTCCGCCAGCCCCTCGCCCATGTCGTGCAGCAGAAAGTCGGAATAGGGCCAGATCAGCTGGAAGGCGAACGCCTTGTCGGGGGCGTCGCGGCGGGTGACGAATTTCGGCGTGTGGCAGGACGCGCAGCCGAGATCGTAGAACAGCTTCTTGCCGGCGAGCACCTGCGGTTTGCCCACGTCGCGGCGCACCGGGACGGCGAGGTTCCGCGAATAGAACGTGACGAGGTCCATAACCGGGTCCGGCGCCTCGACCTCGCCGAGGCGCGGTTGCACGCCGGTCGGCATGGCGCGGCAGGCGGTCTGTGCCTCGGTGCAGTCTCCCCACGATTCCGGTCGGTCCGGCGTGGAGATGCCGAGGTCACCGGAGAAGGCGTCGGCGGTCTGCTGGCGGATCGACGGCGTCTGCGCCTTCCACCCGAAGCGTCCGAGCGTGCGGCCACCCGTCGACGCGTCGAACACGACGTTCGGACGGCCCGAAATGCCGTCGCCGTCGCGTTCGTCGGGATCGGCGCGCTCGAGGATGTCGGCGGGGTGGATCTGCTCGACAAGGCCGAGGCCGATCATCTGCGGCGTCATACGCGGCGACAGCGTTGTGCCCGGTTGCAGGGGGCCGTCGGCGAGGTCGGCGACGGAATAGGTCGGCTTGCGCAGCGACGCGACCGTTCCGTCACCGAGCGTGACGGGGAGTTCGTCGTAGTCGATCGCCATCTTGCCCTCCGCCTGCAGGCCGGGGACGGCGAGGTCCTGCAACTGGTGGCCATAGACCGGGTCCGGGAGATTGAGCAGGCCGCCCTCGGCGACGATGCGCTTCTCCTCGTCGGTCTCGGCTGCGCGGGCGAGCCGCAGGAACATGGAGGTGGCGTCGGCCGCGCCTTCCGGCGGATGGCCACGCCCGTCCTTCAGATGGCAACTCTGGCAGGCGCGGGCGTTGAACCGGGGACCGAGCCCGTCCGACGCCTGGGTCGACGACGGAGAGGAGACCCAGACCTTGCGGAACAGGCCGTTGCCGAGCTTGAACTCGGCTTCCTGCTCGAAGGTGATGTTGGCCGAGGAATGCGAGAAGGCATCCGCGTTGACGCGCTTCCTCGACGTCGCCGCTCCGCCGGGCAGCTTCTCGAACGGCTCGGCCTTCGAGAAGTCCTCGGCAGGGGCGGTGACCGCCCTGACGCGGGCGAGATCTTCGGCCGAGAGGTCGTCGCGGTGTGCGGAGAACCCGGCGGGACTATCGCCGGCGAAGGCCGCGACAGCCAGAATCAGCACGGCGGCTCCGCCGCTCGCGGCGGAGGCCGGCCAGAGCCAGGGCGCGATGCGGCGCGAAAGAACCCTCAGGCGCCGCATGTCCGCATGTCATTCGGCCTCGTCCGCCGACTCGGCGTTGAGCTGGCCATATTTGGTGGCGCCGATCTTGTCGAAGAGCTCAAGCTGCGTCTCAAGGAAGTCGATATGGCCCTCCTCGTCCTTCAGCAATGCCTCGAAGAGCTGCATGCTGACATAGTCGCCGAGGTCGTGGCAGATTTCGCGGGACTTCTTGTAGGAGGTGCGGGCGTCGTATTCGCCGGCGAGATCGGCCTCGAGCACCTCCTTGACACTCTGTCCAATGCGCAGCGGCGCGAGCGTCTGCAGGTTGGGGTGCCCCTCCAGGAAGATGATGCGCTCGATGATCTTGTCGGCGTGATGCATTTCCTCGATCGACTCGGCCCGCTCCTTCTTGGCGAGCTTCTGGTAGCCCCAGTCCTCCAGAAGCCTGTAGTGGACCCAGTACTGGTTCACCGCACCCAGTTCGAGAAAGAGCGCCTCGTTAAGCCGCTCGATGACCTGTTTCTCGCCTTTCATGGCGCCTGCTCCCAAATTCGGCCCGCAGTCCTCTGACGCGGTCCAGGTGTGTAACGACATCCATGCCCCTCGCCTCCGAGCGAGCATGATAGGCCTCGGTGACCCGGATGATCGTTTCCACCACATTCGGAAAGCAGCCGCAACAGCGACCTCGCTTGCGAAGGCTGTGATAGACCTTCGCAGGCACGATCAGCGACCACGGATCCTTGTCGAGCAGGTCGAGAATCGCCTCTTCGATCTCCTTCTCGGTGATGATGTTGCAATGACAGATCAGCATGGAACGTGACTACCCGGCTGGCGGCGAGCCTGTCGCCGCTGGCTGTTGACCCCTGGCCCTACTGGAACACCTTGTCCGGCTCATCGAGGCTGTCGGAGCCTTCGAAGGCGATGGCGTCGAGCCGGAGCGCGGTGACGGCGCGCTCGATCGACCGGGTCTGGTCGACCAGCGCGTCGATGGCGGCCTGCACGGCGGCGTTGCCTTCCGCGTTGCCCTCGCCGATCTGCTGGTCGTAGGCCTCGCCGGCTTCGGCGCGGGCCTTCATCGCCTCCATCTTCGCGACGGTGACGTCCAGCCTGGCGCGCAGTTCCTCGTCGACCGCGGGGTCGATGTCGCGAACCATCGCCGAGACGGAAGGGCCCTCGACCTTGCTGCCGTCCACGCGCGTGTAGCTTCCGGTGTAGACGTTGCGGATGCCGATCGAGTCGTAGAGATGCGAGATGTGGGTGTTGTCGGAGAAGCAGTCGTGCTCCTCCTCGGGATCGTGCAGCAACAGGCCCAGCTTCATCCGCTCGCCTGCCAGTTCGCCGTAGGAGAGCGAGCCCATGCCGGTGAGGATCGTCGAGACGCCGGCAGCGGGGTCGCCGGCGACAAGCGCCTGGCGTGCCTCACCGTCACTGGTCCAGTTCGCCACCATCTCCTCGAGGTCGGTGACCAGCAGGTCGCCGGCGGCGACGAGATAGGCGGCGCGCCGGTCGCAATGACCGCCGGTGCAGTTGGCAGGATCGTAGTCGGTGTAGGGTCGCGTGCCCGCGCCCGCGCCGGTGCCGTTGAGGTCCTGACCCCACAGCAGGAATTCGATGGCGTGATAGCCGGTCGCGACGTTCGCCTCGATGTCGCCGGCCTCCTGAAGCGTGCCGGAGAGGAATTCCGGCGTTATCGCGGTGGCGTCGACCGTCTCGCCGTTGATCTCGATCGAGGTGCTGGCGATGACGTTCGCCGTGTAGAGCGTGTTCTCGTCGGATTCGGTGCCGTAGGCGCCATCGACATAGTCGATCAGGCCTTCGTCCAGGGGCCAGGCGTTCACGCGGCCTTCCCAGTCGTCGACGATGGCGTTGCCGAAGCGGAAGGCCTCGGTCTGCTGATAGGGAATGCGCGCCGCCTTCCATGCCGCCTTCGCCGCTTCGAGGGCCTCGGCGGACGGCTTCTCGACCAGTGTCGCGATGGCGGCATCAAGGGCCTTCGCGGTGATGAGGGAGTCCTCGTAGCCGGCGAGCGCGATGTCGGCATAGGTGGACAGGACCGCCTTCGGATCGGTCTCGGCCCGCGCGGGCAGGACGAAGGCCGCCGCAGTGAGGGCAGCCGCCGCGGCGAGACCGATGAGAACCGATCGCTGCCGGCTGATATGATGGTTCGGCGTCATGAGCGCCTCCTTGCCTGGTCCTGGACGCATTCCCGGGAATGCCGGGCGATGCGGGGCCGCTGCGAGCCATTCCGGCAGTGGTCCCATGGGCAGGCGTTTAGGCTGGAGAGCCTCGAAAGTCAATCGTGGCATCCAGAAAGAGGCTTCAAATCAATAGGTTAGAACCTTTCTAAACTAGTCATGTTTTGGCGAAGCCGCGCGATTCCGGCGAGGACGAATGAATCAGCCGATGCAGGGACTTGGCGATGGTGAGGCCGTCCCGGTTCGCGATTTTCAACGCCCTGGCCCGGGCCGCGCCGGGAACGTGGACGCCGTATCCGGCCAGCCTGGCGAGTTGCGCGGCGAGGCGAGCGGGGAATTCCGCGTCGATCAGTCGCGGGGACAGCGCCAGCACGAAGAGCCCGGTGCGGGGGGACTCGCCGCCTGCGGTGAAGGAGGGCGCGTCGAGCGACCAGTTGGCGCCGGTGACGCCCGCGGCGAGGATCTCGACCATCAGGGCGATGTTGGCGCCGCGCGCGCCGCCGAAGGCCAGCAAGGCGCCGCCGATGGCGCGGGCCGGATCGGTGGTCGGCATGCCGTCGGCATCCAGCGCCCAGCCTTCGGGGATCGGCCGGCCCTCGCGCGCGGCCTGCCGGATCGACACGAAGGCCGTGGCGCTCGACGCCTGATCGATCAGCAGCGGCGGGCCGTCGGCCACGGGCGCGGCGAAGGCCAGCGGGTTGGTGCAGAACACCGGCTTCGTGCCGCCCGAGCCCGCCATCAGCGCCGGACCGTTCGTCGCCGCAAGCCCGACAAGGCCCTCCTCGGCAAGCCGCGCCACGAAGGGCCCGAGCGCGCCGCAGGTGAAGGCGTTCCTCTGGACGAAGGCGGCGAGGCCGAAGGTGGATGCCGTCACTACCAGATCATCTAAGGCGAGATCGAAGCCGGGATGCGCGGCGCCGCCCTGCGCATCGGAGAGGATCAGCGCCGGCGCAGGGCGGGTCAGGACGGGTTGCGCCTTTCCGTCGATGCGCCCCGCATCCAGCGCGTCGAGATAGTCGAGGAAGTGGGAGAGGCCGACCGCCGGCTGGCCCTCGGCCTCGGCGCGGACCGCCGCTATCGCCAGCGAACGGGCCGTTTCGGCACTGGCGCCGTGGCGAAGGGCGGCAGCCTCGCACAGCGCCTGCGCCTGCGCGAGCGACAGGGTGACCGTGTCGTCCGAAGTCATCCGACGCGCACGGGGATTCGCGCCTCGAGCTTGCGGAACAGGAAGACGAGGATGAAGGTGATGGTCATGTAGACGAGCGCGAGCAGCAACAGCGGCTCATAGATGATGTAGGTTTCCTGTCTCACCCGCGAGGCGACGCCATAGATGTCGACCATGGTGATGGTGGCGACCAGCGGCGTCGCCTTCAACTGCAGCACCGTCTCGCCGGCGAGCGTCGGCAGGGCGCGATAGGTCGCCTGCGGCAGCCAGATACGGCGGAAGGCGGTCCAGCGCCGCATTCCGAAGGCGCGTGCCGCCTCGAGCTGGCCGCGCTGCACGCCGGCGAAGGCGCCGCGCATCACCTCGCCCTCGTAGCCGGCATAGGAGAGCGTGAGAGCCAGCAGGCCGTAGGGCCAGGCCTGCCGCAGGTATGGCCACAGGAAGGAGTCGCGGATCTCTGGAAACTGCGGGAACAGCGCACCGAGGCCAAAATAGAGCAGCCAAAGCTGCAGCAGCAGCGGCGTGCCGCGGATGACGGTGCAGAAGGCCTTGGCCGGCCAGGCCAGCCAGCGCGGCCCGGCAGCCTGCGCAAGCCCGAGCGGCACCGCGAGCGCGAAGCCCAGCGTGCAGCTCAGCACCAGCAGCCAGATGGTCAGCCAGAGGCCCCACACCGCGAGCGAGGCGTAGGCGGGGATCCAGTCCCAGCGCATGAAGACCGCCGCGCAGACCACGATGACGAGCGCGATGACGATCAGCACGATTCGGTGCGGCTGCAGCCAGCCGAGAATGCGCTGCCGGCGCGTGGCGTTGAGGACGAGCTGGCTCATCGACCCCCTCCCCCAACGGCTGGCTCGCCACGGCGTGCCCAGCGCTCGATGCGCCCGATGACGACGCTGGAGAGAAGCGTCACGGCGAGGTAGAGACAGCCGGCCGCGATGAAGAAGGTGAAATAGGCCTTCGTCGCTCCGGCGGCCTGGCGCGTCGCCTGGGTCAGTTCGCCGAAGCCGATGATCGCCAGCAGCGCCGTGTCCTTGGTGGCGATGAGCCAGAGATTGGCGAGACCGGGAATGGCGAAGGGCAGCATGGCCGGCAGCGTGATGCGGCGCAGCATCACCAACGGCGACATGCCATAGGCGCGCGCCGCCTCGATCTGGCCCTGCGGGATCGACAGGATCGCGCCGCGCAGCACCTCCGTAGAATAGGCACCCTGCACGAAGCCGAGCACGCCGATGCCGGCAACCAGCGCGTTGATGTCGGTCGGCGGATAGCCCATCGCCTCCAGGAGCTGGTTCACCAGCGCGGTGCCGGCGAAATAGAGCAGCAGGATCAGCACCAGTTCGGGGACCGAGCGCACGACCGTGGTGTAGACCTCGAGCAGGTCGCGCACCATGGGGCTGCCGTAGAGCTTGCCGAAGGCGCCGGCGATGCCGATCAGGATGCCGATGCCGTAGGCACCGAAGGCGATGATCAGCGAGTTGGCGAGGCCGCGCAGCAGGACCGCTCCCCATCCCGGCGGCTCGTAGGACAGGAGCTGTAGCGTGCTGGCGCCGAACAGGGAGGTCAGAACGTCAATCGGCGTCGCCCCCCTGTCCGAGCCTCGGGAATTTCATCGTGGTCGCCATCTGCATGCGCAGCGACGTGGCGCGTCGAGCGGGCGGGCAAATGCCCGCAGCCGACGCGCCTTGCGAACGCGCGGACGGGAGACCCACGTCCGGCGATCGATCAGTTCATTTGCCCGTCGGTGCCGTAGACGTCGAAGTCGAAGTATTTCTTGGTGATCTCGGCATAGGTGCCGTTGTCACGGATGGACTTGATGCCGGCATCGATCTTGGCCTTCAGCTCGGCATCGCCCTGGCGAAGGCCGGCGCCCACGCCAGGACCGAGAATCTCGAGGTCAGGCGCCACGAAACCCTTCATCTCGCAGCAGGCCTGGCCCGTCTCCGACTTGATGAACTCGTCGAGGGCGATGGAATCGGCCTGGGTTGCGTCGATGCGGCCGGCTGCGAGGTCCTGATTGGCCTCGTCCTGCGTCTGGTATTCCTTGATTTCGGCGGCCTCGGTGAAGTGCTTCTTGGCATAGGCGGCATGCACGGTGGACACCTGAACGCCGATGATCTTGCCCTTCATGCTTTCCGGCGAGGCGTCGAACGCGTCGCCCTTGGGGCCCGCGATTCCGGTCGGCGTGTTGTAGTACTTGTCGGAAAAGTCGATGGTCTTCTTGCGCTCGTCGGTGATCGACATCGAATTCATGATGGCGTCGATCTTCTTGCTGGTCAGCGCCGGGATCAGGCCATCCCAGGGGATGGGCGTCAGCGTGCAGGTGAGGTTCTGGTCGGCGCAGATGGCGTTGATGATCTCGACCTCCCAGCCGCCCCAGTCGCCCGAGGCTTCCTGCGACCAGAAGGGCGGATAGGCTTCCGGCGAAAAGCCGATCTTCACTTCCTGGGCGTGGGCCGAAGCCGCGGCCAGCCCGAGTGCGGTGGCCATGATCGCCAGCATTTTCTTCATGTTCGATGCTCCCGTGTCGATGTTCTGATTGTTGATCTTCTGATTGGTCTAGTGGACGTTGCTCAGGAACTGCCTGAGCCGCTCGGACTTCGGGTCGCCGAAGAGCCGCTCGGGCGGCCCCTCCTCTTCCACCAGACCGTTGTAGAGATAGACGACATGCGAGGCGACCTGACGCGCGAACTTCATCTCGTGCGTGACCAGCACCATGGTGCGACCCTCCCTGGCCAGGTCGGCGATCACCTTCAGCACCTCCCCGACCAGTTCCGGATCCAGCGCGGAGGTCGGCTCGTCGAACAGCATGACGCGTGGGTCGATCGCCAGGGCCCTCGCGATCGCGCCGCGCTGCTGCTGGCCCCCCGACATGAAGGCGGGATAGACGTCGCGCTTCTCGGCCAGCCCGACCCGCGCGAGCAGACGCTCCGCATTGGCGATGGCCTCGTCGCGCCGGACGCCGAGGACATGGATCGGCACCTCGATGACGTTCTCCAGGAGGGTCATGTGGCTCCACAGGTTGAAGCTCTGGAAGACCATGCCCAATTTCGATCGGATGCGCTCGATCTGGCGGCGATCGGCCGGCAGGCTGCCGCCGTGGCCGTCCGGTTTGAGGCGGATCTCCTCGCCATTCACGCGGATGAGCCCGCTGGTGGGGTTCTCCAGACAGTTGATGCAGCGCAGAAGCGTCGACTTGCCCGACCCGCTGCCGCCGATGATCGCGATCACCTCGCCGTCGCGCGCCGACAGCGACACGCCCTTCAGCACGTGAAGGTCGCCGAACTTCTTGTGCAGATCCTCGATGTGGATCGCCTCGGCGGCTTCATCGCCGCGAGCATCGCCCGCCGCCGCCAGGGTCGCGCCTGTCATGCGCGGCTCCCGTTCCCGTTTCTGTTGCGCCGGCTCACTCTGTCGCGATCCTGGCTTCGTTCCCCTGTCGGCAGAATGGACCGCCCCCGCCGCCGCCGTCAACCCGGCCCTGCCCGCCTCTTGCGACCGGGCCGACACCGGGGATATGTGACCGGACAATCGGAGGATGCGCCTTGGACGTTTCGGTCTCCAGCAACTTCGGCTGCCAGTCGATGGCGGCGCCCCTGCGGCTCGTGATCATGAGCCGGGCCGGGCCGGCCATGCGGGACGCGGACCATGCCACCTGGAACTACAAGCCCCACTTCGACGCGGCGCGCGCGGAGCGTCAGCACGACGGTTTCGCGGAGATGATCGCCGCCTCCGGGGCGACCATTGCCTGGCTGGGGGGACAGGAGGGGCTGGCGGATTCGGTGTTCACCCACGACCCGTCTCTGGTGACCGACCACGGGGCGGTGATCCTGTCGATGGGCAAGTCGCTGCGGGTGCCGGAAGCCGCGCTACACGAGGCCACCTACCGGCGACTGGGCGTGCCGATCCTCGGCCGGATCGAGCTGCCTGGAACGGTGGAGGGCGGCGACTGCGTGTGGGTCGACCGGACGACACTGGCCGTGGGACGCGGCGTGCGCACGAACGAGGCGGGAATCCGGCAACTTGCCGACCTGCTCGCACCACACGGCATCTCGGTGCTCGGCTTCGACCTGCCGCTGTGGCAGGGCGAGGAGGCGTGCCTGCACCTTATGTCTGTGATCAGCCCGCTGGCCGACGACCTGGCGCTGGTGCATTCGCCGCTGCTGCCGGCAGCCTTCTGGCAGATGCTGCGCGCCCGCGGCATACGGCTGGTCGAGGGCGATCCGGAGGAGTTCCGCGATTCGCACGGCCTCAGCCTCAACGTGCTGCCTACCGCGCCGCGCGAAGTGATTGCCGTCGCCGGCTTCCCGAAGACGCAAGCGGCGATGGAGGCCGCGGGGTGCCGAGTGCAGACCTTCGAGGCCGACGCGCTGTGCATCGCCTGCGAGGGCGGCCCCACCTGCCTGACGCGCCCGGTGTGGCGGGCATGAGCACGGTCGGCGAAGCCCTCGTCACGCTGCTGGAGCGCCACGGGGTCGACACCGTGTTCGGCATTCCCGGCGTGCACACGGTCGAACTCTATCGCGGGCTCGCGGGATCTCGCCTGCGCCACGTCACGCCGCGGCACGAGCAGGGTGCCGCGTTCATGGCGGACGGCTATGCGCGCGCGTCCGGCAGGCCCGGCGTCGCCTTCGTCATCACCGGCCCGGGGGTCACCAACACGATCACCGCGATGGGCCAGGCGCGCGCCGATTCGGTGCCGATGCTGGTCATCTCCGGCGTGAATGCGCGCGACACGCTCGGAAAGGGGCTCG
>JAESFK010000881.1_pt1 | contig 11385 bp, 11 predicted proteins | sample 9269391 | NCBI WGS metagenome assembly JAESFK01 (sample SAMN14506231, study PRJNA617097) | algae metagenome | isolation source: Drouetiella hepatica UHER 2000/2452 and co-occurring heterotrophs from... | place: Slovakia: Slovak Paradise National Park, Hrabusice, Kosice Region | collected 2000-01-01
AGCAGCCCCAGCACGAAGATCGTGATCACGAAGATGATCACGTTCAGCCAATCATGGAACCAGTGGATGTAGTGGGCGACCTCGGTCACCGCTCCCTGCAGGTTCAGCTGCCAGGGGCTCGGCATGCCAGTTCCAGCGAGCGCGCTGTCGGAGACGATCGTCGTCGCGGCGACGGCAAGGGCCGATGCGGCCACGGTTGCAAGGGTCCTGCTCAGAAAACGCATCGATCCGACATAGCTCCTTATCGCGCCTCCGCATGGCCCCCGTCACGAAGCGTCCGTCGGGAGCGCTGATGAAGGGCGTGTGCCATGCCTAGCCAGTGCGACCGCGAGGCCGCCTTGTTCTTCGGGATTGCGATAAATCAAAGATCGCGCTTGCGCCAGTAGCACAATGCGGGGCGCCAACGCATCCTGTGCGGCATAATCGCGCGAGTCCGGAAGCGGGGGGCTCAGGATGACGGGTGCCTGCCTTGACAGGACCGGGCCTGCATGGTCCCAACGCACTCCATAACGGGGTGAAGCGGGATTCCGTCTGGCGGGACCGGCTTTCTGCCTGAATTTCGCGCTTTGCTTCGGGCGCAGGATTTCGGGCGCAGGTCCGGCGACGGTCGCCGGTTTGGAGGAATCGCAGGGATGGGTAGGATCATCGGACCTGTCTGCGCGGCTGCCCTCGCGCTGGCGGGGGTCGCTCTGGCCTCGGGCCAGGCGCTGGCCCAGGGCGCGGTCAAATCGACGCATGGCGATTGGCAGATGCGCTGCGAGGTGCCGCCCGGCGCCAAGACGGAGCAATGCGCACTTGTGCAGAACGTCGCGGCCGAGGATCGGCCGAATCTGACGCTGCTCGTCATCGTGCTGAAGACGGCCGACCAGAAGAGCCGGCTGTTGCGCGTGGTCGCCCCGCTCGGAGTGCTGCTGCCGTCGGGCCTCGGCCTCAAGATCGACGACAAGGATATCGGCCGCGCCGGCTTCGTGCGCTGCCTGACCACGGGCTGCGTCGCAGAGGTGGTGATGGACGACGCCCTGCTCGGGCAGCTCAAGAGTGGTAAGAGCGCCACCTTCATTGTGTTTCAGACGCCGGAAGAAGGAGTGGGCGTTCCTGTCTCCCTCAACGGTTTTGGCCCCGGCGTGGAGACCCTGCCGTGAGTGATGCGCTTCTTCGCCGGCCCAGCCTGCTGGCTCTGCCCTTCCTTTGCATCGGCCTCGCCGGTTGCGGGTCTTCCAGTTCGTCATCGGGGCAGCCGAGCGCGATGCAGAAGGTCGCCAACGTCGTGATGTTCCAGTCGACCACGCCGCCGGCGGCCACCCCGCTGCCGAAGGAAGAAGAGGACGAGCAGCAGGTCTGCCCAGAGGTCATCATCGCCGATGGCGGCGCCGCGATACGAGCCCAGTCGGGGCAGGACAGCGGCAGCCTGCGCCACCAGATCTCGATCCTGAACGTCGCGCGCGAATGCACGCCCACCGGCGGTGGCGGCTTCCGCCTCAAGGTCGGCGTCGAGGGGCGCGTGCTGCTCGGGCCGGCCGGCGGCGCTGGCAGCTATGGTGCGACGCTGACGACCGTGGTCACGCGCGGCACGACCCAGATCGCCCGTCGCGCTGCCCGCGTTGGCGGCACGGTGGCATCCGGCCAGGGTGGCGTCGACTTCTCGCATGTCGAGGACGGCATCGTCGTTCCGGCCGGCCGCGGTGACGTCGAGATCGTCGTCGGCCTGGGCAGTGGCGCAGCCACTCCGGCGCGCGCGCGCCGCCGCTAGGCCCGGCGCAAGGCGGTCGCGCCGCAAAGAGTCGCGGGGATTGCCGACAAACGAGGCAGCGCCGCGATTGACTAAGACGCGGCGTCTTGTATCTGTGCGGATAGCCGCAACATCCCCGCGGGAGAGACCGGGTCCGGACTTGTCTGGCCCCGGCGCCGAAGGCGCAACCGCCCCGGAAACGCTCAGGCAAACGGACCGCGTGGGAATTGGCGCTCTGGAAAGTGGTGGAGGAAACTCCGCCCACCGACGGGTGTAACCTGTCCGGCGCCACCATGCCGGCACGGGGAAATCTCTCAGGTTCCAAGACAGAGGGGGCGCGTTCCGGACAGTTCCGTCCGGGGCTTGCGCTTGACTCTGGAAGGGGCCGTTCATGGCTACCGATGTTGCTGATGCCGGGGCTGCGCCCGAGGCCATCGTTCTCAAGACCCCACTCCATTCCCGCCATGTCTCGCTCGGCGCCCGCATGGTGCCGTTCGCCGGTTACGACATGCCGGTGCAGTATCCGACCGGCATCCTGACCGAGCACAACTGGACGCGCGAGAAGGCCGGCCTGTTCGACGTCTCGCATATGGGCCAGTGCTTCCTGGTCGGGCCCGATCACGAGACCACGGCGCGCGCGCTTGAAGCGCTGATTCCCGCCGATATCGTCAACCTGGCTCCGGGCAAGCAGCGCTATTCGCAGCTCCTGAACGAGGAGGGCGGCATCCTCGACGACCTGATGGTGACGCGCTCGATCGACACCAGCGAGGACGGCGCGCTCTATCTCGTCGTCAACGCTGCCTGCAAGACGGAAGACTACGCCCATATCGAGGCGCGGCTGCCCGCCAATGTGAAGCTGATCAAGGCCGAGCATCGCGCCCTGATTGCGATCCAGGGTCCCGCTGCCGAGGCGGCTCTGGCCGCGATCGCGCCCGAGGCTGCGCAGATGGGCTTCATGACCTCGCGCAGCATGAAGGTGGCCGGCATCAAGGCCAATGTCAGCCGCTCCGGCTACACCGGCGAGGACGGCTACGAGATTTCCGCCGCGGCGACGAAGATCGGCGAGATCTGGGATACGCTGCTGCTCGACGCCACCGTCAAGCCGATCGGTCTGGGCGCGCGCGATTCGCTGCGTCTGGAGGCGGGCCTTTGCCTTTATGGCCACGACATCGACACCACGACCTCGCCGGTCGAGGCCGCGCTGACCTGGTCGATCCAGAAGCGCAGGCGCGAGGAGGGCGGCTTCCCCGGCGCCGCGCGCATCCAGCGCGAATACGCTGAGGGCGTCTCGCGCGTCCGCATCGGCCTGCTGCCGGAAGGCCGGGCCCCCGCCCGCGAAGGCGCCGAGATCGCGACCCCCGAGGGCGAGATCATCGGCAAGGTCACCTCCGGGGGCTTCGGCCCGACGCTGAACGCGCCCTGCGCCATGGGCTACGTCGCCAAGGCCCATAGCGCGCCGGGCACGCGGCTCGACCTGATCGTGCGCGGCAAGCCGCTGCCGGCCGTCGTCGCGTCGATGCCCTTCGTCCCCAACGGCTACAAGCGCTGAACCCGACCAAACCCGTTTTCTGCTCCCGGAGACCTGACCCCATGGCCGAGACCCGTTACACCAAGGACCACGAGTACATTCGCATCGAGGGCGACACCGGCACGGTCGGCATCACCGACTTCGCCCAGGGCCAGCTCGGCGACGTCGTCTTCGTCGAGCTTCCCACCGTCGGCAAGACCGTCGCCAAGGGCGGCGAGGCTGCCGTGGTCGAGAGCGTCAAGGCGGCATCGGAAGTCTATGCGCCGGTCTCCGGCGAGATCGTCGCGGTCAACAGCGAACTCGAAGCCGCGCCCGGCACCGTCAACGAGGACCCCGCCGGCAAGGGCTGGTTCCTGAAGCTCAAGCTCAAGGACGCCGCCGAGCTCGACGGCCTGATGAGCGAGGCCGAGTACCAGAACTACGTCAAGACGCTCTGAGGAGGCGTCATTCTCGGACGGAGCGCCGCGGAGATCCGAGGATCTCCGGACGAGAAACCGCTGGTTCAAGAGATGCTCGGGTCGGACCCGAGCATGACGCCATTCAAGGGAAATCCCCATGCGCTATCTCCCCCTGACCGACACCGACCGCGAGGACATGCTGGCGCGCATCGGCGTGCCCGATGTCGATGCGCTGTTCTCCGACGTGCCGGCCGACAAGCTGCTGAAGGCCCCGCTCGACCTGCCGCGCGCCAAGGGCGAGCTCGAGGTCGAGCGCATCATGGCCCGGATGTCGGCTCGCAACGTCGCGGCCTCCGCGGTGCCGTTCTTCGTCGGGGCAGGGGCCTACAAGCACCACGTCCCGGCGACGGTGGATCACCTGATCCAGCGCTCGGAGTTCCTGACCAGCTACACACCCTATCAGCCCGAGATCGCGCAGGGCACGCTGCAGTATCTGTTCGAGTTCCAGACGCAGATTGCGGCGCTGACCGGCATGGAGGTCGCCAACGCCTCGATGTATGACGGCTCGACCGGCACTGGCGAGGCGGTTCTGATGGCGCATCGCGTCACGAAGCGCCGCAAGGCCGTGCTCTCCGGAGGCCTCCACCCCCATTATACCGAGGTGGTGAAGACGCTCTCGGAGATGGCGAATGACGAGATCGTCGCACTGGCTCCCGACGTCGCCGCCAACGAGGACATTCTTTCGCAGATCGACGACAGCGTCTCCTGCGTCGTCGTCCAGTCGCCGGACGTCTTCGGCAATTTGCGCGACCTGAAGCCGATCGCCGACAAGGCCCATGCCCATGGCGCCCTGCTGATCGCCGTCTTCACCGAAGTGGTTGCGCTCGGCGCGATCGTGCCGCCGGGTGCGCAGGACGCCGACATCGTCGTCGGCGAGGGGCAGTCGATCGGCAATGCGCTGAACTTCGGTGGCCCCTATGTCGGGCTCTTCGCCGCCAAGTCGAAATACATCCGCCAGATGCCGGGCCGGCTCTGCGGCGAGACGGTCGATTCCTTCGGCCAGCGCGGCTTCGTGCTGACGCTTTCGACCCGCGAGCAGCACATCCGCCGCGACAAGGCCACCTCGAACATCTGCACCAATTCGGGCCTCTGCGTGCTCGCCTTCACCATTCACATGACGCTGCTCGGGCAGGCTGGTTTGACCCGTCTTGCCGAGGTCAACCACGCCAACGCTGTCAAGCTTGCTGATGCGCTGGCCGGCGTTAAGGGCCTCACGGTGCTGAACCAGACCTTCTTCAACGAGTTCACGGTGAAGCTGCGCAAGCCTGCCGCCGAGGTCGTCGAGGTGCTGGCCGCCAAGGGCATCCTCGCCGGCGTGCCGGTTTCGCGCCTGTTGCCCCATGCCGGGCTCGACGACCTGCTGATCGTCGCCAATACCGAAGTTAACACGGATGAAGATCGGGCGGCCCTCGTGGCAGCGCTCGTGGAGGTGCTGTGATGCTGAACCGTCAGGGACGTCCCACTCAAGGCACCGCGTCTGCGCATGAGCAGCACGCCACATTCACCGGCAACAAGGCTCTCCAGCAGATCGAGCCGCTGATCTTCGAGATCGGCCATCACGAGACGACGGGCGTCGACATCGACGCGCCGGCCCCCTTCAAGAGCCGCCTCGGCAAGCACGCGCGCCAGGGCGAGATCGGCCTGCCCGGCCTCTCCGAGCCCGAGGCGATGCGCCATTATGTCCGCCTGAGCCAGAAGAACTACGGCATCGACACCGGGCTCTTCCCGCTCGGCTCCTGCACGATGAAGCACAATGCCCGCCTCAACGAGAAGACGGCCCGCATGCCCGGCTTCTCGGACGTGCATCCGCTCCAGCCGCTCTCGACCGTGCCCGGCGCGCTCGATGTCATGCTCGAACTCTCGCGCTACCTGATGACGCTGACCGGCATGCCGGCGGTGGCGCTCTCGCCGAAGGCCGGAGCCCATGGCGAGGCCTGCGGCATGATGGCGATCAAGGCCGCTATCGCCGCCAAGGGCGAAGGCGCGACGCGGACTGTCGTGCTCGTCCCCGAATCGGCCCATGGCACCAATCCGGCGACGGCAGCCCTGATCGGCTTCTCCGTGCGCTCCGTCCCCGCCCGCGAGGACGGCACGGTCGCGGTCGAAGACGTCAAGGCGCTGCTGGGCCCCGACATCGCCGCGATCATGCTGACCAATCCCAACACATGCGGCATCTTCGAGCCGCAGATCGTCGAGATCGCAGCCGCCATGCATGAGGCCGGCGCCTATTTCTACTGCGACGGCGCCAATTTCAACGCGATCGTCGGCAAGGCGCGGCCGGGCGATCTCGGCGTCGATGCCATGCACATCAACCTGCACAAGACCTTCTCGACGCCCCATGGCGGCGGCGGGCCGGGCGCGGGCCCGGTGGTGCTCTCGGAGCGGCTCGCGCCTTTTGCGCCCGTGCCGTTCATCCATGTCGAGAACGACAAGCCGCATCTGATCGAGACGCGCGAGGAGGCGCCCGAGGGCAATGCCCCCTTCGGCCGCATGACCGCCTTCCACGGCCAGATGGGCATGTATGTCCGCGCTTTGACCTACATGCTCAGCCATGGCGCCGACGGCATGAAGCAGGCCTCCGAGGATGCGGTCCTCAACGCCAACTACATCCGCGCCGGCCTGTCGGACCTGATGTCGTTGCCCTTCCCGGATCACCCGTCGATGCACGAGGTGCTGTTCGACGACGAATGGCTCAAGGGCACCGGCGTCTCGACGCTCGATTTCGCCAAGGCGATGATCGACGAGGGCTATCACCCGATGACGGTGTACTTCCCGCTCGTTGTCCACGGCGCCATGCTGATCGAGCCGACCGAGTCGGAATCGAAGGCCGCGCTCGACCTCTTCATCGCGACGCTGCGCGACCTCGCCATGGCCGCCAGGGGCAACGACAAGGAGCGCTTCACGGCGGCCCCGCATCACGCCCCGATCAGCCGCCTCGACGAGACCCGCGCCGCGCGTCAGCCCGTGCTGAAATGGGTCAAGCCCGCGCCAGTGGCGGAGGCGGCGGAGTAAGGCATCTCCGCTGGCCTTTGGCCTTCCAACCTCATCCCGGACCAGCGGCGAAGCCGCGTCGGTCCGGGATCCGTGCCTGAACCTGCCTCAGGCATGGATTCCGGGTGTCCATTCGATCGTCCGGGACGACGGCGCAGTTGTTGGCGCCATCTCGCAGCGAACCCTCATACTCAGAGGGCGCGCCGGCGGCGCTTTCGGCGGCAACATTCCGATACGTAAATCCCCGCGCCACCTTAAGGCTTCCTTGACCATGTGCGGGGATGCTTCGGTGATGCGTCCGTGACGCAGTGTGGGATTCGTCCATGGCCGTGCGTTTCGTCAAAGCCTCTATCGCTGCCCTCGCCTTCCTGCTGGGGGCTGCGGGCGTGCGCGCCAATGAGCCGAGCTATGGCCCCAACACCTATGACCGCACGCTCGAGGCGCTGATCGCCCATGAGGACATCGCGGGTCGCGGCGGCTGGCCGAAGGTGTCTTCCAGCGTCACCGCGCTGAAGCCTGACGCTCAGGGCCCCGATGTCGCGGCGCTGAAGCAGCGCCTGATGCTGAGCGGCGACCTGCCGCCCGACGCGCTGCCGGGCGATGTCTACGACGCCAATGTCGTCGCGGCGGTGAAGCGCTTCCAGATCCGCCACGGCCTCTCCGATATGGGGACCGTCGGTCGCCTGACCCTGAAGGCGATGAACACGCCGGTCGAGGTCCGCCTGAACCAGCTCACCGCCACGCTGGAGCGGCTGAAGGGCAACGGCTTCAACTTCGCCAGCCGCTATGTCGTGGTCAACATTCCCGGCGCCAGCGTCGAGGCGGTCGAGAACGGCACGGTCCAGCGCCGGCACCTCGCGATCGTCGGCCGCCCGGACCGGCCTTCGCCGGTGCTCCAGGCCAACATCACTTCGGTCAACCTGAACCCGTACTGGACAGCGCCGACCTCGATCGTGAAGGCCGACATCATCCCGAAGATGCGCAAGGAGCCGGGGTTCCTGGCGAAGTCGCACATGCGCCTGCTCGGAGCCGAGAACAAGGAAATCGATCCGGCGACGGTCAACTGGGCGGGCCTGACCTCGCCCTATTTCACCGTGCGGCAGGATCCCGGCCCGGATAATTCGCTCGGCCAGATGAAGATCGACATGCCCAATACCGAGGCGGTCTATCTGCACGACACGCCGAAGCAGTCGCTCTTCCGCAACGACGTCCGTTTCAACTCCTCGGGCTGCGCCCGTGTCGAGGGCGTGCGCGACCTCGGTGCCTGGCTGCTCGAGGGCACCGAATGGACCCTGCCGGCCCTGGAAGCCGAGATCGCCAAGGGCGAACGCAAGAACATCCCGTTGAAGAAGGCCGTGCCGGTCGCCTGGGTCTATCTCACCGGCTGGCAGGGGGCGGACGGCCTCGTGCATTTCCGCGAGGACATCTACAGCCTCGACACGCCGCAGGGCATCGTCACCTCGACGATTGCGGCGCGTAAGGCCAAGCCGAAGCCGGTGCTGCCAGCGGGCGAGGCGAGGCCCGTTGCCATTCCGCCTGCGCGGCCCGCGGCCGTTCCGGCCAAGACGCTGACCGTCTCGAACTGAGGTCTCTCACATCCCTTGCAGGATCGCCATCGTCGCGGCGATCGCCTGCGCACGAGCCTCGGCCTGCGTGCCGAGCGTCACCATCCCATCCGCACGTTCCGAATAGGCCGCCTTGCGTTCGCGCAGAGGCAGGTTGGGATGGTCGAAGTCGTGATAGGCCTCGGGATAGCCCACAAACTGTGCACCGCCCTTGCTGGCGAGCCGCTGGCAAGGCGCAGCCGGGGTCCAGTCATCGGCCAGGCCGTGCAGGATCGTCGTCGGGGCATGTGCGGTCCAGCCGCGCTTGAGGAGGACGCGGCAGCCCGGATAGAACGCGATGATCGCGCGAAACCCGCCGGGGCCGGCCGCGTCTGGCTCCGCGGCGGCCTCCAGCGCGGTCGATCCACCATTGGACCAGCCGATGAGCCCAACGCGTCCGGATACGACGAAGGGTTGCTGCGCCAGCCAGTCGCGGGCGCCCAGTGCATCCTGTGCCCGGTCGGCCGGCGTCAGGCTCCGATCTCGGTCGGTGCAAAGGCTTGATATGCCACGGGGACGAAAGCTGTCTGGCAGGAGCACGGCATGACCTGAGCCGACGAGCCGCGCGGTCCAGTCGGCATCGCGGGCGCTCAGCTTGCCGGATCCGGTCCACAGGCCGGCGCAGCCATGCAGGAGGATGACGGCGGGGAAGGGCCCTGGTCCCTCCGGCTTTGACAGCCAGCCCGAGAGCGTGGCGCCGTCACGCGAGGCAAAGGCGACCTGCTCCAGCGCTTGCGCTGGCGCCGTCACTGCAAGGTTGAGAGCGAGGGCGACGAGGCTGAGCAGGAGCCGCATGACAGGGGCCGTTCGGGTTGGAGTTCTCCAGAAACGACAACGCCGCGATCCCGGGAGATCGCGGCGTCGCCATGAATATTGGTGCAGCAGGCTTCAGTTCAGCTTTGCCTTGACCTCGCTCAAGCCAGCGGCAAACAGCGCATCGCCGGTCTTGCCGCCCACCTGGGCGCGGATGATCACCTCGGCGGCGCGCGTCGCAGCCTCGGCGGCAGCGGCGCGAACCTCGGCCTCTGCCTGGCTTTCGGCCAGAGCGATCTTGTCTTCCGCCGATTTGGTGCGGCGGGCGACGAAATCGTTCAGCTTGGCTTCCGCCTCGGCAGCGAGGCGCTTGGCCTCCTCATTGGCGGCAGCGATGATCTCGGCGGCCTCGGATTCGGCCGCCTTGCGCTTGGCCTCGTACTCCGCCAGCAGCTTTTCGGCCTCGACGCGCAAGCGGCGCGCCTCGGCAAGCTCCTGCGCGACCTTCTCGCCGCGCGAGTCGAGGCCGGCGACGATCGCCTTCGGCACGCCGAAATAGGCGAGGATGGCGAGGAAGATGACGAGCGAAACGGCGACCCAGAACGTATCCATCTGTCTTCTCCTCAGCCGCGCGCCAGAACCTGGTCGACCGCCTCGGACGCCTCGCTGGCGCTCGGGGCCTGGCCGGTCAGCTTGGTGACGATCGCGATCGCGACCTCGCTGCCGAGACCGCGCACATTGGTCATGGCCTTGGTCTTGGTGGCCGCGATGGTGGCCTCGGCCTTGACCAGCTTGGCTGAAAGCTCCGCCTCGACGGCATGGCGGCGCGCGTCCGACGCCTTGGCGCCGGCATCGCGGGACGCCTGGGCGATGGCCTGCGCATTCTTGCGGGCCTCGGTCAGCGCCGTCTCATAGGCCTTGGCCGTCTCTTCGGCCTTGGCCTGCATCTGGGCGACATTGTCGAGATCGCGCGAGATCGTGTCGGCGCGCTCTTCGAGGATCGCTCCGACGCGGGGCAGGGCGATCTTCGACATCAGCCAGTAGAGCGCGCCGAAGGTGATGGCGAGCCAGAACAGCTGACCCGCGAAGGTCGAGGCGTCGAAGGGAGGGAAGGCGGCCTTTTCGCCGCTCAGGGGCGACGTCGCGGCTGCGGCTGTTCCTGCCAGCAGCGTGGCGGGCAGTGCCGAAGCGACGAGGCCGGCCCATCCGTGCCTGACGAACTGTGAAGATCGAACCGGCATGGGCTGCCTTTCAGCGGAAGGAAATGGAAAGCCGCGCCCGAACCCGAGATCGGGTGGCCGGGCGCGACGGGAAGCAGGTGGTCGAAACGCGTCAGACCACGAAGAGCAGGACGAGCGCCACGACGAAGGCGAAGATGCCCAGGCCTTCGGCGAGCGCCGCGCCGATGAAGGCGCGCGGGAACTGGCCGTCGGCAGCCGAGGGGTTGCGCAGCGCGCCCGAGAGGAAGTTGCCGAAGATGGTGCCGACGCCGATGGCGGCGAGGCCCATGCCGAGCGAGGCGAGGCCAGCGCCGATGTACTTGGCTGCAACGGGATCCATGGTCTTTCTCCAGTGTGAAAAGGCTAGAAGGCGGGGTTGGAAATTCTCGCGAACTCTGACCGGCTCAGTGGCCCGGATGCAGAGCGTCGTTGAGATAGACGCAGGTCAGGATCGCGAAGACATAGGCCTGCAGGAAAGCGACGAGGAATTCGAGCGCGGTCAGTGCGACTGCCAGCAGCAGCGGCAACGGCGCGATCACATAGCCGAACAGGCTGCCGCCGGCCAGAAGGGCGACGACGAAGCCGCCGAACACCTTGAGCGCGATATGGCCGGCGAGCATGTTGCCGAACAGACGCAAGGACAGCGAGATCGGCCGCGAGACGAAGGAGACCGCCTCGATCACCACCATGAAGGGCAGGAGCCAGCCCGGCACGCCTGACGGCACGAACAGGCCGAAGAAGTGGCTGCCATGCTTGACGATGCCATAGACCAGCACGGTGCCGATCACGAGGAAGGCGAATGCTGCGGTGACGATGATGTGGCTCGTCACCGTGAAGGAGCCGGGCACCATGCCGAGCATGTTGGCCGTCAGCACGAACATGAACAGCGAGAAGACGAGCGGGAAGAACTTCATGCCCTCCTTGCCCATCACGCCGGTGACGGTGGAGGCGACGAATTCGTAGATCATCTCGGCGAGCGACTGCAGCCGGCCGGGAACGACCGAACGCTGGCTCGAGCCATAGATCATGATGATCGAGATCACGGCCACGATGAGAACCATCAGCAGCGATGCATTGGTGAAGGACAGATCGAGGCCGAACG
>JAESFK010000882.1_pt1 | contig 11373 bp, 10 predicted proteins | sample 9269391 | NCBI WGS metagenome assembly JAESFK01 (sample SAMN14506231, study PRJNA617097) | algae metagenome | isolation source: Drouetiella hepatica UHER 2000/2452 and co-occurring heterotrophs from... | place: Slovakia: Slovak Paradise National Park, Hrabusice, Kosice Region | collected 2000-01-01
GCCGTGGAAGCACGCGGCCCTCGTGACGGGCGCCGGGCCGCTCACCTCGGCGCGGACATCCCTCTGCGGGAACCCGTTCGCGGTGCTGACGACGTCGTAGTAGACCTCGGCCGTCCCGTCGCCGATGTCGTTGACGAGGTGGGCGAGCCGGTAGCGCACGACGTAGCTGGCCGTGCCGCGGACGGTCTCGGACGGGCTGCCGATGCGGATGCGGCGGTCGGCGCCGTAGTCCTCGACCGTGATGTCGGTGGGGGCACCGGACGGCGAGGTGACCTCGATGCCGGAGAGCTCGTAGTACCGGTACTGCGTGTCGCTGTCCTGGTAGCCGGCGCGGACCCGGACCAGCCGGTAGATGCCGTGCCGGTCCTCGCCGTCCGGGAAGCGCCAGGTGATCTCCTCGGTGACGAGCACCGAGCCGTCGGGCTGGGCCTCGATGCTCGTGTGCAGGCGGTCGGCCTGCTCCTCGGCGACCAGCGCCGTCCCGAGCGAGCCGCCCCAGGCACCGAGGCGCTCCGCTCCCGCTCCCCCGGCCGGGAGGGCGACCGCGGGGAGCACCGAGGCGGCGAGCAGGGCCAGCGCCACGAGGACCCCGGCGGCCAGCCGCCGCCCGCTGCGTCCCACCGGGTCAGTCCTCGCCGCGGCGCCGGGCGGAGATGGCGCGGTCGGCCTCGCGGCGGTCCTGGCGCTCGCGCAGGGCCTGCCGCTTGTCGTAGTCCTTCTTGCCCTTGACGACGGCGATCTCGACCTTGGCGCGCCCCTCCTTGAAGTACAGCTTGAGGGGGACGACGGAGTACCCGGACTCGCGGGTCGCCTGGGCGATCTTGTCGAGCTCGCGGCGGTGCAGGAGGAGCTTGCGGCGGCGCCGCGGGGTGTGGTTGGTCCAGGTCCCGTTGACGTACTCGGGGATGTGGACGCCCTCGAGCCACAGCTCGTGGTCGCGGTCGAAGCCGGCCCAGCCGTCGACGAGGGAGGCCCGGCCCATGCGCAGGGCCTTCACCTCGGTGCCCATGAGCACCATCCCCGCCTCGTAGGTGTCCTCGACGAGGTAGTCGTGGCGGGCCTTGCGGTTGCTCGCGACGAGCTTGGTTCCCGGGGTCTTCCCGCTGTCCTTGGCCACGACAGGGAGGCTACCGTCCGGTCCCGCCGAGCGCGCCGGAGATACCCCGGCGCCGCGTCAGGACAGGGTGTTGAGCCACTTCCGGGGGTTGGCGAAGCTGCCGTTCTCGAGGGTCTCGAAGTGCAGGTGGCAGCCGGTGGACGTGCCGGTCGTGCCGACGTAGCCGACGAGCTGGCCCCGGCTCACGCTGCCGCCGCCGACCGTGATCCGGGAGAGGTGGTTGTACGTGCTGGCCAGGCCGACGCCGCGCTCGAGGCCGTGGTCGATGACGACCCGGTTGCCGTAGCCGCCGCCCCAGCCGGCCGAGATCACGGTGCCGCCGGCCGCCGCGTACACCGGTGTGCCGCAGTTGGCGGCGTAGTCGCGCCCCGAGTGCAGCTTCCAGTAGTGGTAGATCGGGTGGAAGCGCATGCCGTACTCGGAGCTGACCCAGCCCGAGCGCACCGGGCGGCTCAGCACGCCGGAGCCGGTGGAGCTGCCCCCGCCGCCGCCGCCTCCGCTGCTCCCGCCCTTGCCGGCGTTCTTCTTGGCCTCGGCGGCCGCCTTGGCGCGGGCCGCGGCGGCTCGGGCGGCGAGGATCTTGCGCAGGCGGGAGGCCTCGGCCTGCATGGAGGCCAGCTGCTTCTTGTCGGCGGCGAGCTGGTCCTCGTAGCCCTGGGCCGCCTTGGTCTGGGTGGCCGCGAGGGCCTCGAGGTCGGCCTGGGCCTGAACGGCGGCCTGGCGGGCCTCCTGCGCGCGCTGGAGGGCCGCGGCGGCGGCCTTCTGCTTGCGGTCGGAGTCGGCGCGCAGGGCCGAGAGGTGGTCCTCGAGGGCGGTCAGCCCCGCCTGCTCGGTCGAGAGCCGCTCCATCGTCCGGTTCTGGACGTCGAGGACGGTGTCGACCATCGCGAGCCGGTCGGCGAAGTCCTGCGGCTCGGTGCTCGAGAGGGCGACGTCGAGCTGGCCGAAGCCCTGCTGCTGGTAGATCTGCGCGGCGAACTGGGCCAGCCGCTTGCGGCCGGCGGCCACCTCGGCCGTCGCCTTCTTCAGGTCGCCCTGGGCCTTGGTCTCGTTGGCCCGGGCCACCTCGAGCTGCTGGGTGGCCTCGGCCTCGGCGCGGTCGGCGGCGTCGGCGGCCGCACGGGCCTTCTCGAGGGCGCTGCGCGCGGCGGGCAGCTTGTCCTGGGTCGCCTTGAGGCTCGTGTACGCCTTGCTCAGGGCCGCGCTCGTGTCGTCGAGGTGGTCCTTGAGCTCGTCGATCTTGCGGTCGACCGTCTTCTTCCGGTCACCGGGGTCGGTCGCGGCCGGGGCCGACGGCGCCGCGGCCGTGACGGTGACGACGACGCAGGCGAGGGCCGCAACGGCCCCCATCGCGCGACGGGGGGCAGCGGCGCGCGCGCGGTCAAGTCGTCCCATGATCACCATTGGTAACACGATTCACACCGGTTTGCCCACCCGACGGGCGGAGAAACGGCCACACGGAGGACCGCGTCGCATCAGGAGTCTCTCAGCGCGAACGCGCCGTCGAGGGCCGTTCCGGCGAGGTGGGGCGCCCCCGGTCAGACCCGGAGGTAGCGGCGCAGCGTCACGAGGCTCGTGCCCACGGCGATGAGCACGACGCCCCCGAGCATCCACGGCGCGAGCAGCCAGACGTCCGAGACCCCGATGAACGCCTGCGAGAGCGCGATCTGGCTGGCGCCCTCGGTGAACACGTACTTCGTCAGGCCGACGAGCAGCCCGACGGCCAGGGCGACACCGGTGGCCGAGACGATGACCATCTCGGAGACGAACGGCATCCGGATCGTCCAGTTCGAGGCCCCGACCAGCCGCATGATGCCGATCTCGCGGCGCCGGATGAAGGCCGCCTGCCGGATGGTCGTGGCCATGAGCAACGCCGCGCACGAGGCCATGAGCGCCGCGAGGAAGACCGCGAACACGGTGATCCAGTTGATGATCGTGAAGAACTTGGAGAGGACCTTCTCCTGGTCCTGCACCGTCGCGACACCCGGCGCGTCCTCGAACTGGCTCGTGACGACCGCGTACTTCGTCGGGTCGTCGAGCTGGACGCGCAGGCTCTGCGGGATGTCGCCCACCTGGACGTTGCCGGCGATCGGGCTGTTGCGGAACTGCTGCTTGAAGCGGTCGAAGGCCTCCTGCTCGGACTCGTAGAAGACCTCCTTGACCTCCGGCAGGGCCTCGAGCTGGGACTGCAGGGCCGCCTTCTGCGCGTCGGTGACGGCCTTGTTCTCGCAGTTGGGCTGCAGCGAGTCGGCGGTGCAGAGGTAGATGGAGACCTGGATCCGGTCGTACCAGTAGCCCTTCATCGTGTCGGCCTGGCGCTGGGCGAGCAGCCCGAGGCCGAGGAGGAACATCGAGACCATCGTCACGAGGACGACGGAGACGGCCATCGAGGCGTTGCGCCGGAGGCCGGAGCCGACCTCGGAGGCGAGGAAGCGTGCCTGCACGGCTCAGACCTCCTCGTCCGCGCGCTGGTGGTACGAGGCGTCCTGCTCGTCGCGCACGAGCTTCCCGTCCTCGAGCTGGATGACCCGGCGGCGCAGGTCGTTGACGATGTCGTGGTCGTGGGTGGCCATGACGATGGTCGTGCCGGTGCGGTTGATCCGGTCGAGGAGGCGGACGATCTCGAGGCTGATGGCCCGGTCGAGGTTGCCGGTGGGCTCGTCGCACAGCAGGATCTGCGGCCGGTTGACCACCGCGCGGGCGATGGCCACGCGCTGCTGCTCACCGCCGGAGAGCTGGTGCGGGAAGCGCTTCTCCTTGCCGGCGAGGCCCACCATCTCGAGGGTCTCGGGGACGAGCTGGCGGATGGCGTGGCGCGGCTTGCCGATGACCTGCAGGGCGTAGGCGACGTTCTCGTGGACCGTCTTGTTCGGCAGCAGCCGGAAGTCCTGGAAGACCGCCCCCATCTCTCGGCGCAGTCGGGGCACCTGGCGCATCGGCATCTTGTTGAGGTCGTGGCCGGCGACGAGGACGACCCCGGCGGTCGAGGCCTCCTCGCGCAGGGCGAGGCGCAGCATCGTCGACTTCCCCGAGCCGGAGGGGCCGACGACGAAGACGAACTCGCCGCGGTCGATGTCGACGGAGATGTCGTCGACGGCCGGGCGGCTCGACCTCGGGTAGACCTTCGTGACGTTCTCGAAGCGGATCATGCGGTGGGGCTGGCCTCACGGCTCGGGAGCAGGGACCGCGTGACACGCGGCAGCATCGAGGATAGGTCGGTCCGGCGGCGATCCCCGTGAGGGCCCGGACGTCGGCGTTTCCGCTCCCCGGGCGGGCGGTCAGGCGCTGCGCAGGACCGGGAGGTCGCCGTCGGTGACGCCGAGGACCTCGCGGAAGGTCGCCGCGACCGTCTGCGCGGCCCGGCGGGCGTCGGCCTCGGGGAGGAACGGCGCCTGCGGCACGTCGTCGGGCCAGAACCGGACGAAGTCGTCGCCGTCGCCGGCGCTCGGGGCGTGCCAGCCCGCGGCGAGGATGGTGTCGACCTCCTCGCGGGTCCACGGGAAGGGTCCGCCGAGCCGCTCGGCGCCGACCCAGTGCCCGCGCAGGTGCTCCTCGACCCGGACGAGCCGCACCGAGGGGACGACCGGCCGCCGGCGTCCGCCGAGCAGGCGGCTGAGGCGTCCCGCACCCGGGGGCCGGGCATTGCGGGCGTGCTCGCGGGGGGCGGCCACGACGACGGAGCCGTCGTCGGGCAGGGCGCGGACGGCCTCGACGAGCGCGTCCTCCCAGGCGGACCAGGAGGTGGGCGCCCCGGCGGGCCCGTCGCGGCGGGTCGGGTCGGCGGTCATCGCTCAGCCCTCGGCGGCGGCCTTGTCCCGGGCGATCTGCCACCGGATGCCGGCCTCGATGAACCCGTCGATGTCGCCGTCGAAGACGCCGGAGGTGTTGCCGACCTCGTGCTCGGTGCGCAGGTCCTTGACCATCTGGTACGGGTGCAGGACGTAGGAGCGCATCTGCTCGCCCCAGCTGGCCTTGACGTCGCCGGCGAGCTCCTTGCGCTCGGCGGCCTCCTCGGCCTTCTTGAGCAGGAGCAGCCGCGACTGCATGACCCGCAGGGCCGCGGCCCGGTTCTGGATCTGGCTCTTCTCGTTCTGCATCGAGACGACGGTGCCCGTGGGGATGTGGGTCATCCGGACCGCGGAGTCGGTGGTGTTGACCGACTGGCCGCCGGGGCCGCTGGAGCGGAAGACGTCGATCTTCAGGTCGTTCTCGGGGATCTCGATGGTGTCGGTCTGCTCGATGAGCGGGACGACCTCGACGGCGGCGAAGCTGGTCTGCCGGCGGCCCTGGTTGTCGAACGGGCTGATCCGCACGAGGCGGTGGGTGCCGCCCTCGACCGAGAGGTTGCCGTAGGCGTAGGGCACGTCGACCTCGAAGGTGGCCGACTTCAGGCCCGCCTCCTCGGCGTAGGAGGTGTCGAGGACCTTGACGGGGTAGCCGTGGCGCTCGGCCCAGCGCAGGTACATCCGCATGAGCATCTCGGCGAAGTCGGCGGCGTCGACTCCCCCGGCACCGGCCCGGATGGTGACGACGGCGGCGCGCTCGTCGTACTCACCCGAGAGCAGGGTCCGGACCTCGAGCTCGCCGACGGCCTTGCGGACGGCGACCAGCTCCTTCTCGGCCTCGGCCAGGGTCTCGGCGTCGTTCTCCTCCTGGCCCATCTCGACCAGGGCCTCGAGGTCGTCGATCCGCGCGTCCATGCCCGTGACCCGGTCGTGCTCGGCCTTGGCCCGCGAGAGCCCGGAGGTGACGACCTGCGCCTTCTCCTGGTCGTCCCACAGGTTGGGGTCGGACGCCTGCTTCTCGAAGTCGGCGATGGTCGCCTCGAGCTTGGTCAGGTCGGTGACCTCGCGCACGGACGACATCGTCGTGCGGAGGTCCTTGATCTCCTGCGAGAAGTCGGTGGCCACGAGGGGCAAGACTACGCGAGCGGCACCTCGGCCTCGACGCCCGGCAGCCGTATCACCGGCGCCGGCGGGCCCCTCTTGACGGGCAGCATCCCCGTGAGCGAGAGGCACCCCCATGCCCAGCCTGTACGTGCGCACCCACTGGACCGACCAGCCCCCTCCCGGGGTCCCGCAGCAGCAGCCGCCTCCGGGGTGGGCGGCCGGGTACCCGGGCACGGTCCCGCTCCAGCAGTTCGACCCGACGGCCGCCGGGACGACCGCCCCGGTGCCGTGGGGCGGGTCGGGCCCGGTGGCACCCAAGGAGGAGTACGCCGTCTGGTTCCCCGTCGTGGCCGAGAGCGACCTCGACTCCTCGGGATGGGTCGCCGGGCCGGGGTGGGCCGGGTCGCCGCCGCCGTTCTGGGAGAGCGCCTCCGGGGCGCCGCCGAACACCGCCGACCAGGGCTTCGGCCCCACGGCGAGCGGCTTCCGTGTGAACCGGCTGCGCCTGTGGGTGCGCGGCGGGACCACCGGTACCGCGTCGGCCTTCACCTTCACGGTGCTCGACCCGACAGGTACGGCCCTCGCCACGGTCACCTCGACCGTCGGCTGGACGGCCTGGATCCCGGTGCCGGCCGCGCTCACCGACGGGCGCGGCATCTGGACGGTGCGCATCAACCGCTCGCCCGGCGCCTCGGTGCCCGCGCCGAGCCTCTACCCCGACGCGGTGTCCCCGGCGAACGCGGTGGGCGAGACCTACGTGTCGCCGTACAACAGCCCGTTCGAGGGCATCCTCGGCGTGGAGCTCGACGGGCTCGAGATCACGACGACGAGGCCTTCGGTCCCCTCCCTCACCGCCGCGCCGGGAGCCTGCGACTCCCTCGGCCGGCGCCCGGTGACCCTCGAGGTCGACTTCACGCCACCGCTGCCCGTCGGGTGGGGCTACACGGTGAGCTGGTCGACCGCCCAGCCCCCACCGCCCCCGGCTCCGTCGACGGGCACGGTCACCGGGGCGCCGCTGCCGTCGGTCTCGACCGTCGTCACCTACCCGCCGGGTACCTACTACCCGTCGGCGACGGTCGTGCTCACCTCCCCCGGTGGCACCGTGACCCCGCAGACGCTCTACGTGCCCTCCCTCGTCGTCCCGACGTGCCCCACCGACGAGCCCTGCCCCGACGTCGTCGTCACCGCGAGCCGCTCCGGCCTGTGCGTCGACGCGGCCGGCACGACGGGGCCGGTCACCTTCACGGCCCAGGTGAGCGCCGGCCTCCCGCCCGCGCCGATCGCGTGGACCGGTCCGTTCACCTGGACAGTGCGCGACTCGGCCGGAGCGCAGGTGCCGCTCCCCGCGCCGGTGACGACGGGCAGCACGCTGACGACGGCCTTCACCCGCCCGGACCGCTACGTCGTCACGGCGACGATCGTGCGCGACCCGGCCTGCGAGCCGCCGATCCTCACCGGCACCCTCGTCGTCGACGTGGCGCAGTGCGGCTGCCCGACCATTCTCGGCGGCCTGACCGCGACCCGCGTCGACGGCTGCACGTTCGACCTCTCCGCGACCGTCGTGGCCACCGGCGCGACCGGCCTGACCTACGCCTGGGACTTCGGTGACGGCATGACGTCGAGCGCGCCGCCCCCGCTGCGGCACACCTACTCCTCGGGCAACGGCTCCCGGACGGTGACCCTCACCGTGACCGGCTCGGACGGCTGCACGGCGACCGCGAGCACGACGGTGACCCTGGACTGCGGCGGAGGCGGCGGGTGCGCCGAGTTCGGCTCGGCGATCTCCGCGGTGCCCACGCCGGCCGACCCGTGCACGTTCGACCTCTCCGTCTCGGTGACGGGCGGGACGCCGGCCAGCCGGGTCACCTGGTCCCTGCCCGGGGGCGCCACCGCCACCGGCCCGACCGCGCGCACGACCATCGCACCCGGTGCACCCCAGACCGTGACGGCGACGCTCACGACGCCGGGCTGCGCGGACCGCACGGCGACGACGACGGTGACCTGCACCGGCGGCGGCGGTGGTGGAGGGGGCGGGGGCTCGACGACGGGCTGCGCGATCCTGCTGCTCATCGCGCTGGGGCTCATGCTCGCCGGCACGGTGATCGCCATCGTCGGCGCGTGCGCCGGCAACCCCTACGTCGTCGTGGCGGGCGCGGCCGTCGTCGCGATCGGGCTGGTGCTCTTCGTCATCTGGGCGCTGGTGTGCGCGGGCCAGACCGCGTGCTCGCTCATGCGGGTGGTCCAGTGCGTCCTGTTCGTGCTCGTCAGTACGGTCTTCCCGGTCCTCGTGCTGCTGCTCAGCCTGTTCGGCGGGCTGCCGTGCGGCATCGCCTCGGCGATCAGCTGGGGCTACTGGGGCGCGATCCTCGCCTGGCTCGGGTTCATCATGCGGCGCGTGGGCTGCGCCCCGACGTGCTGACCGGCGCGGCGCGGGCCGTCCTCCTGGAGCTGATGGTCCTCGGCGCCGGTGCGGTGTGGCTCTGGGCCGGACTGGCCAAGCTGCGGACCCCGTTCTCCCGCAGCGACGTCGACGACCTCGTCCCCGGGCTGGGGCGGCTGCACCGGCCGCTGCGGTGGGGCGTGCCGCTCCTCGAAGTGGCGGTCGGGGTGGCGCTGCTGACCGGCACGTCGGTGAGGCTCGCGGGGGTGGTCGGCGTCGCGCTGGCGAGCACCTTCGCGGTGCTGCACGTCGGGGCGATGCTGCGGGCCGGCCTCGCCGACGCCCCGCTCGCGGCGGGGTGCGGGTGCTTCGGCGGCTCGCGGACCGCGCCCTCGGCCGCGGTGGTGGCGGCCCCGGCGGGCGCCTCGCTCGACACCGCGGCGGTCGAGGTGCGCGGCTGGGTGCTGGCCCGGACGGCGGTCCTCGCCATGGTGACGTGGACCGCCGTCCTGCCCTGCGCGCTCTGCCTCGCCTAGACGACGAGCCCGACGAGGAGCACGACCACCAGGCCGGTCACCGACAGCAGCGTCTCCATCGCCGACCAGGACTTGATGGTCTGGCCGACCGAGAGCCCGAAGTACTCCTTGACGAGCCAGAAGCCGGCGTCGTTGACGTGGCTGAAGAACACCGAGCCGGCGCCGATCGCCAGGACGAGCAGGGAGACCTCGGCGGCCGGCATCCCGGCGGCGAGCGGGGCGAGGATGCCCGACGCGGTGACGGTCGCGACGGTGGCCGACCCGGTGGCGAGGCGGATGAGGACCGCGACGACCCACGCGAGCAGCAGCACCGAGATGCCGCTGGTGCGCACCCAGTCGGCGACGAGCTCGCCGATGCCGGTGTCGACGAGGGTCTGCTTGAAGCCACCACCGGCGGCGACGATGAGGAGGATGCCGGCGATCGGCGGCAGCGAGGCCTCGAGGCTCTTGCCCATCTCCTTCATGCCCATGCCGGCGCCGCGGCCGAGGGTGGCCATCCCGACGAGCACGGCGATGAGCAGCGCGACGATCGGGGTGCCGATGAAGTCGAGCACCTGGCGCACCGGGGTGTCCTCGGCCGCGAAGATGTCGGCGAGCGCCTTGCCCATCATCAGGACGACGGGGGTGAGGACGGCGAACAGCGTGGTGCCGAACGACGGTCGGCGCGTTCGGGTCTCGCGCTCGTCCTCGTCGGTCTCGAACAGGTCCGGCGCGGGCACGTCGACCCAGCGGCCGGCGACACGGGCGAACAGCGGGCCGGCGACGGCGATGGTCGGGAGGGCGACGAGCACCCCGAGGCCGAGGGTGATGCCGAGGTTGGCCTTGAGGGCGTCGATGGCCACGAGCGGGCCGGGGTGCGGAGGCACGAGCCCGTGCATCGCCGAGAGGCCGGCCAGGGCCGGGATGCCGACCTTGACGATCGAGACCTGGGCGCGGCGGGCCACGAGGAAGATCACCGGCATGAGGAGGACCAGGCCGATCTCGAAGAACATCGGCAGGCCGATCAGCGCACCGACTCCGGCCATCGCCCACGGCAGCGTGCGCTCGGAGGAACGGCCGATGAGGGTGTCGACGATCTCGTCGGCGCCGCCGGAGTCGGCGAGCAGCTTGCCGAACATCGCGCCGAGCGCGATCAGCGTGCCGACGCTCGCGGCGGTCGAGCCGAAACCCTTGGTGAAGGACTCGACGACGGCCGACATCTGCACCCCGGCGACGGCACCGACGGTCAGCGAGCCGAGGGTCAGGCCGAGGAACGGGTGGATCTTGAACTTCGTGATGAGCACGACGATGACGGCGATGCCGAGCAGCGCGGCGGGCACGAGCCGGCTCGCCGGGATGCTCTGCGCGGCCTCGCCGGCCGCCCCGAGCACGGGGAACAGCAGGCTGGTGGCGTCGGTGGTCATCGGAGGGTTCCGTCCTTGGGGGCGAGGGTGGTCAGGGACTGCTCGACGAGGTCGTCGACGGGGGCGCTGACGTCGAGGACGGCCCCGTTCTCGTCCGGCTCGAGCGGCTCGAGGGTGGCGAACTGGCTGTCGACGAGGGCGCTGGGCATGAAGTGGCCGGGGCGCCCCTCGACGCGGGCGGCGATGACGTCGCGGTCGCCGTGCAGGTGGAGGAAGAAGGCGTGCGTCGCGTGCTCGCGCAGGACGTCGCGGTAGGTCCGCCGCAGGGCCGAGCAGGAGACGACTCCCCCGGCCTCGGTGTGGGCCTCGAGCCAGGCGGCGATGGTGCGTAGCCAGGGGGCCCGGTCCTCGTCGGTCAGCGGCACGCCGGCGGCCATCTTCGTGACGTTCTCGGGGGGATGGAAGTCGTCGGCGTCGGCGAAGGGCACCCGGAGCCGCTGGGCGAGCGCAGCACCCACGGTGGTCTTGCCGGATCCGGACACCCCCATGACGACGACGAGGGGCGGTGAGGTGGTGGTCATGCTGCGCGACTCCTGTGTCGGCGGGCCCTCGGCGGTGAGAGGCGGTCGACGAACAGGATGAAGCATTAAGTCTTATTTATCAAGAGGCATCGGCGAGAAACTCCGAGCACATGCATGGGGTGCCGCGATACGTCGGTGTCTGGCACGCTGTGCCCATGCCGACCGGTGACGTACCCACGACGGGCAGGGCCACACCTGCTCCGGGGCTGCACGCCGACGTCCTCGAGGTGGTCGGGGCCGAGATCGTCACGGGCGCCGCGCCGGTCGGCTCGGTACTGCGCATCGACCGGCTCGACGAGCGCTTCGGCGTCTCGCGCTCGGTGGTCCGCGAGGCGGTGCGGGTGCTCTCCTCCATGGGGCTGGTCGAGACCCGCCGCCGGGTGGGGGTGCTGGTGCGGCCGCGCACCGAGTGGAACGTCTTCGACCCGCGCGTCATCCGCTGGCGCCTCGACGGGCCCGGGCGCGAGGAGCAGCTGCTCTCGCTCGGCGAGCTCCGGCGCGGGTTCGAGCCCGTCGCAGCCGGACTG
>JAESFK010000883.1_pt1 | contig 11359 bp, 9 predicted proteins | sample 9269391 | NCBI WGS metagenome assembly JAESFK01 (sample SAMN14506231, study PRJNA617097) | algae metagenome | isolation source: Drouetiella hepatica UHER 2000/2452 and co-occurring heterotrophs from... | place: Slovakia: Slovak Paradise National Park, Hrabusice, Kosice Region | collected 2000-01-01
GACGAAGATGCGCCTGAGATCGGGCAGGGCATCGCGGATCGCCTCGATCTTGCCGAGGTTCTCGCCATCCGTGATCAGGGCTGCGGCGCCGCTGTGCTGGAGCCGGTGTTCGAGTGCCTCGGGGCCGAACTGGATGAAGAGCGGCAGCGCGATGCCGCCCATCTTGTAGACGGCGAGATGCGCCATCGCCGTCTCGGGCCGCTGCGGCAGCAGGATGCCGACGCGCTCGCCCGCACCGATGCCATGGCCGCGCAGCATGTTGGCGATGCGGTTGCTGGCCCGCTTCAGGTCATCGAAGGACCATGTCGCTACGCCGGCTACATCATCCTCATAGATCAGCGCCGGTTTGCCGCTGCCGTCTGCATGGCGGTCGCAGGCGGCGACGCCGATGTTGAAATGCTCGGGGATGTTCCAGGCGAACCGATCGACGGTTTCGCGATAGGTCGCGCGGCGTTCGAGCATCATTTCCGTTCCGGCCGATCTGTCCATTGATCGTGCCGATTAGGCGTGGATCGCCGGGGCCTTGCAAGAGAGGTTGGCAACGAAGCTTGGCTGATTGTCGTGCCGCGTGTTATACAATCCGTATAACGGAGGTTGCCATGAATGAAGACGTCAAGCCGTCGGCGGGTGACGTAGCGGGCGATGTCGTTCAGCTTCGCAAGATCGGCAACTCGCTCGGGATTATCCTGACCAAAGACATCCTGGCGCGCTTCCGGCTGTCCGAGGGGGACCGCTTCACGGTGGTTCATCAGCCGGGTGGTGAGGTCAAGCTCGTCCCCTATGATGATGTTCACGCACGCGGAATGGAGATCGCGCGCAGGTCGTTCAAGAAGTATGCGGCGGCCTATCGCGAACTCGCCAAATGAGCGAGCCCGTCTGGGTCAATGCCGAGCTCGCGACCGACATTCACGCAGAACAGCTCGCCATGTTCGGTGGACCGGCCGGACTGCGTGATCGAGCTCTGCTCGAATCGGCCTTGGCACGGGCGCCTAACAAATTCGCCTATGGCGAGACCGATCTGGCGGCTCTCGCTGCTGCCTACGCTTTCGGCGTTGCGCGGAACCATCCCTTTGTTGACGGCAACAAGCGCGCGGCATTCGGTTGCATGATCGTCTTTCTCGGGCTCAACGGAATCGATCTCGATGTCGAGCCGGCGATGGCTGCGGCCGCCATCCTCGCGCTCGCTGCTGGCGAGGTCGACGAAGACGGGCTGACGCGCTGGCTTCGCGACAACTGGCCCAAGGATGCGCCCGCATGACCCAACCGATCTGGATCGAAGCCGCGATCAACGGTCCCTGGGGCAAGGAGCGCCAGCCCGGCATTCCGATCACGATTCCCGACATCGTCGCGGACGGCATCGCCGCGGTCGAGGCAGGCGCGGCGATCGTGCATCTGCATGTCTACGACGTCGAGACCGGGCGACAGCGCGACGACTGGGAGCTTTATGCGCAGGCGATCGAGGGCATCCGCGCCAAGGTCGACGCGATCATCTATCCGACCATCCCGATCCTCGGCTCAGGTTACGCCGGCGACATCATCGGGTCGGGCCGCTACACCCATCTGGAGGAGCTGGCGAAGCGCGGTCTCGCGGAATGGGGCGTGCTCGATCCGGGCTCCTGCAACTGGACGTCCTTCGCCGGCATCCCCTCGGGCGAGCCGGGCTTCATCTACCAGAACCCCGGCGAGCATATCCGCGAGGGGATGGAGGTGGCCCAGCGCCACAGGGTCCATCCGAGCTATGCGATCTACGAGCCCGGCTTCACCCGCCTCGGCGCGGCGTTGGCCAAGGCCTATCCGGGCATGCCCAGCCCGATCTACCGGCTGATGTTCTCGGATGCCTTCGCCTGGGGCTTCCCGCCGCGCGACTGGGCGCTCGATGCGCATCTGAAGCTCCTGGCCGAGGATGCGCCCGACGCGCCGGTGATGATCGCGGGGCTGGGCGTCGACCTGACCGGGCTGATCCCGGCGGCGGTCGCACGTGGCGTGCATGTCCGCGCGGGGCTCGAGGATGCGCCCTTCGGCTGCGCGCAGACGAACGCCGCTCTGGTAAGCAAGACGGTGCGGCTGGTCGAGGCGGCGGGCGGACGGGCAGTGAGCGCAGCCGAGGTGAGGGCGGATCTGGCGCAACGCGAGACGAAGCGCCGGACGTAGCGTCAACCCGATCATTCGTGCAAACTGATTTGCCGGCGCCTCGGGGCATGCCTCACCCGGCATGCAACGATCAGGTTTCTGCCATGAGCCCCATCGCCGTCGGCGTCATCGCGTTCCTTTGCGTGTTCGGCGGCGCCGTCACGGGCATGTTGCTGCGATCGCGGTTGCCGGATCATCATCTCGAGGCGGAATCGCGGGATGCGATCAAGCTGGCGACGGCAATCATCGGCACTCTCTCCGCGCTCGCGCTCGGCCTCCTGATCGCCTCGGCGAAGCGGACCTTCGACGATGCCAGCGCCGACCGGCGGACATCATCGGCGCGCATCGTGCTCCTCGACCGGGTGCTGGCGCAGTACGGCCCGCAGACGGCGGAGTTGCGTGCCAATCTCAAGGCGATCGTGCAGGCGCGACTGAAGGCCGAGCAGGACGATACCGGCGGCGACCTTTCGATCAGCGAAGGCCTCGAGATCGAGGCGGCCCAGGACCGGCTGAGGAATCTGGTGCCGCAAACCGAGGCGCAGCGTGCCCTGCAGCAGCGTGCGCTTCAGCTCAGCGGGGATCTCGCCGAAGCGCGATGGGTTCGTGCCGAAAGCGAAGTGGGGGGATTCCCGACCCCTTTCCTGGCCGTCCTCATCATGTGGTTCACGCTGCTCTTCGCCTCGTTCGGCCTGCTGGCGCCGGGCAATGGCACGGTCGTCGCGACGCTTTTCATCTGCGCCCTCTCGGTGAGTGCGGCGCTGGTGCTGATCATCGACATGGACCACCCCCATCTCGGCTTCATTCGCGTCTCGGACGTGCCCTTCCGGTGGGCCATCGAGCGGATCGGCAAGCCCTGAATCGTCCTGCGCGGCCGATCGGGGTGGCCGCGCTTGTCGCTTCCCTCAGGCCACGGCTGCCCTGGGTACGTTCGTCTCGCTGCGGCCCTCGAAGGCAGCCATCGCGGCCTGGACGCCGCCGCTGCGATGGGGAACGCCCGCCGCCGCCAGCCCCATCTCGACACCCGAGAGCGCGCCCAGCAGCGCAAGCTCGTTGCACTCGCCGAGATGGCCGATGCGGAAGACCTTGCCGGCGACCTTGCCGAGCCCCGAGCCCAGCGAGATGTTGTACTTCTCCAGCGTGATCTTGCGGTAGCGGTCGGCATCGTGGCTCGGCGGCATCAGCACCGCCGTCAGCACCGGCGAATGCTCGGCCGGATTCTGGCAGAGCACCTCCAGCCCCCAGGCCTCGACGGCGGCGCGGCAGGCGGCGGCCAGTCGCTGGTGCCGTGCGAAGACGGCGTCGAACCCTTCCTCCTGCAGCATGGCGAGCGCTTCCTTGAGCCCGTAGAGCAGGTTGGTCGCCGGCGTGTAAGGGAAGAATCCGCCCGCGTTGATCTTCACCATCTCCTGCCAGTCCCAATAGGAGCGCGGCAGCTTGTTCGCCTTCGAGGCCGCCATCGCCTTCTCGGAGATCGCGTTGAAGCTCAGGCCAGGCGGCAGCATCAACCCCTTCTGCGAGCCGGAGACGGTGACGTCGACCTGCCACTCGTCATGCCGGTAGTCGACCGATGCGAGCGACGAGATGGTATCGACCATGAACAGGGCCGGGTGACCGGCAGCGTCGATCGCCTTGCGGATCGCACCGATGCGGCTGGTCGAGCCTGTCGAGGTCTCGTTGTGGACGACCATGACGGCCTTGATCCTGCGCGCCTTGTCCTCGGACAGCTTCGCCTCGATCGCGGCGGGGTCGGCGCCGCGGCGCCAGTCTCCCGGGATGAACTCGACCTCGATGCCGAAGCGGGTGGCGATCTGCTTCCACAGCGTCGCGAAATGGCCGGTCTCCGCCATCAGCACGGTGTCGCCGGGCGAGAGCGTGTTGACGATGGCGGCTTCCCAGGCGCCGGTGCCGGAGGCGGGATAGATCACCACCGGCTGCGTCGTCTTGAAGACGGCCTTGCAGCCTTCCAGCACATGCTTGCCGAGCGCGGCGAACTCGGCGCTGCGATGGTCGATGATCGGCATCGCGATGGCGCGCAGGATGCGATCGGGAATCGGGCTGGGGCCCGGGATGTGCAGGAAATGCCGGCCCTGTTGCGCGCTCATGGTGATCCTCCTTCGGCGTCCTGACCCAGTTCGCGCTGTGCCATCGCCTGATCGCAAAATTGCATTCATTTTTTGCTTTGGCAATCTCATGATCGCGCTCATAATTGACGCATCCGCCCTCGACAGGGCTATCCTGCTGAACTAGCGATGGTTCATGGCGAACACGGTTCTGGACAGGCTGGGCGATGACGGTGCCGGGGTGGACGCCTCGGCGCCGAGCGAGGCTCCGCGCGCCTCCGCCTCCCTGCACGGCGAATTGCTGGCCGCGCTGCGCGACTACATCGTCGAGGGCAATCTCGAGGATGGCGCGCGCGTTCCCGAGCGGTTGCTCTGTGACCGCTTCGGGATTTCGCGCACGCCGTTGCGCGAGGCGCTCAAGGTGCTGGCCGCCGAAGGGCTGATCGATCTCCTGCCCAACCGCGGCGCGCGGGTGCGCATCCTCAGTCCCGACGACCTGCGCGAATTGTTCGACGTGATGGGCGGGCTTGAAGCGCTTGCCGGCCGGCTGGCCTGCGAGCGCATCAGCGACGACGAGGTTGCCGAGATCGAGCGGGTTCATCACGAGATGTACCGCTTCTATCTGCGCCGCGACATGCACGGCTATTTCCAGTGCAATCAGGATATCCACCGCATGATCGTCGAGGCAGCCGGCAATGCCGCGCTGAAGGCGACCTATGCGAGCTTCGCGGGGCGGATCCGGCGGGTGCGCTACTCGGCCAACCTTGCCACGGATCGCGATCGCTGGGGCGAGGCGATGCGCGAGCATGAGGCGATGCTCGACGCCCTGCGCCGTCGCGCCGGCAGCGAATTGAGCGACATCCTGTTCATTCACCTGCGCAACAAGCGCAAGGCGGCCCAGGCGAGCGCTGCGCGCTAGGCCGGCTGCGATTGAATGCTTCGGAGATGACGCGGGTCGCGAGGGTGCCCCGATGGGTCGTCATTTCAACCCGAGATCATTTTCGGATTGAATGCAAAATTATTTGCTTCTAGGCTCACCTCCACGACGCCGTAAGAGCGCGATCCAAGGGAGATGACCTGCATGACGAAGCATTGGCTTGCCGCATCCGCATTTCTCCTGACCGGCGCGATGCCGGTCTTCGCCTGGGAGCCGACCAAGGCGATCGAGATCATCGTCCCGTTCTCGGCCGGCGGCGCATCCGACCAGATGGCCCGCACCATCCAGGGCGCCATCCAGAAGCACAAGCTGACCTCGCAGCCGATCATCGTCGTCAACAAGCCGGCCGCCGGCGGCGCCGAAGGCATGCTCGAGATCCAGAAATCGACCGGCGACGCCCACAAGCTGATCACCACCTCCAGCGGCCTCTACATGACGCCGATGGCGACGAAGCTGCCGCTGAACTGGACCGATTACACGCCGATCGCGATGATGGCGCAGGACTCGTTCGTGCTGTGGGTCAACGCCAAGGCGCCCTACCAGAATGCCGGCGACCTGATGGCGGCGGCGAAGACCGCCTCGCCGCCGATGAAGATCGGCGGCACCTCGTCGAAGCGCGAGGACAACCTGATCGTCTTCGCCATGGAGAAGGCCGGCGACACCAAGTTCGCCTACATTCCCCACACCAGCGGCGGCCAGGCCTCGACCCAGCTTTCGGGCGGCCACATCGAGGCCTCGACCAACAATCCGGCCGAGGACGTCGCGAACTGGCGCGGTGGCGCGACCCGGCCGCTCTGCGTCTTCTCCGACAAGCCGATGGCCTATTCCGAGAAGGTCGCGGACGGCAAATCCTGGGCCGACATTCCGACCTGCCCGTCGCAGGGGCTGAACGTGACCTATCAGATGCTGCGCGGCATGTTCATGCCCGGCAAGGTCACCAAGGAGCAGCAGGCCTTCTACGTCGACCTGTTCAAGAAGGTCTCCGAGACGCCTGAATGGAAGGATTACCTCGCGCGCGGCGCGTTGGTTCCCGACTATCGCGACGGCGACGCCTTCGTCTCCTTCCTCAAGGACGACGAAGCCAAGCACGCCAAGCTGATGAGCGACGCCGGCTTCATGGCCAAGTGAGCTGGCCAAGCGAGGCGGGGAACGCGAAAGGCACGGGTCATCCCGGGCGGAGCGAAGCGGAGACCCGGAATCCATTCCGGAACCGCTCAGGAATGGATCCCGGATCAGCGCGGCTTTCGCCGCTTGTCCGGGATGACGGCGCGGGAGTGAGCGATGTCCAGCCCCAGTGAACACAGCGAACCGCCGCCCGGCCTCTCCCGTCGCCCGGTCGAGCGCATCGTCGCGGCGGTGCTGATCGGGCTCGCGCTGGTGGTGCTCTATGATTCCTACGGGCGCGGCGCCGGCTGGGACAACGGTCCGCAGAACGGCTTCTTCCCCGCCCGCGTCGGCTGGATCTTCCTGGCCGCCTCTCTCTTCATCCTGGTGCAGTCCTTCCGCTCGCCGCAGGAGGGCGTCTTCGTCACCTATGCGCAGCTCGGGCAGGTCGTGCGCGTGCTCGGGCCGCTGATCCTGTTCGTGGCACTGATCCAGCCGCTGGGGCTCTATGTGGCGGCAGGCCTGTTCGTGGTCGTCTTCATGTCCATTGTCGCGACCTCGCGCTGGTACGCGATCGGGCTGACGGCCGTGCTCGTGCCGCTGGTCTGCTTCTGGGTCTTCGAAATCCAGTTCCGCGTGCCGCTGCCCAAAGGCCCGCTCGAAACCGCGCTCGGCTATTGAGGTCCCGCTGATGGATGATTTCTCCTCGCTGATGGCCGGGTTCCAGGTCGCGCTGTCCTGGCAGAACATCGGCTTCATGGCGATCGGCGTGGTGCTCGGCATCATCGTCGGCGTGCTGCCCGGGCTGGGCGGGCCCAACGGCGTCGCGATCCTGCTGCCTTTGACCTTCGGCATGGACCCGACTTCGGCGATCATCCTGCTCTCCTCGATCTACTGGGGGGCGCTGTTTGGCGGTGCGATCACCTCGATCCTGTTCAACATCCCCGGCGAGGCCTGGTCCGTGGCCACGACCTTCGACGGCTATCCGATGGCGGTGCAGGGCAAGGCGGCGGAAGCGCTGACGGCGGCCTTCACGGCCTCCTTCATAGGTGCGATCTCCGGCGTCATCCTGATCACCTTCGTGGCGCCGCTGGTCGCCTCGTTTGCGCTGCGGTTCGGGCCGGCCGAGTTCTTCGCCGTCTTCCTCCTGACCTTCTGCTCCTTCATCGGCATGGGCCGGGACAACCGCTCCAAGATCCTTGCCTCGCTGTGCATCGGCTTCCTGCTGGCGGCGGTGGGACTCGACTCGATCTCGGGTGACCTGCGCATGACCTTCGGCTCGATGGAGCTGATGCGCGGCTTCGATTTCCTGATCGTGGTGATCGGCCTGTTCGGCGTCAGCGAGATCCTGCTGACCGTCGAGGAGGGGCTGGTCTTCAAGGGCAAGCAGGCCCGGATCGATCTCAAGGTCGTGCTGCGAACCTGGGCCAGCCTGCCGCGCTATTGGGCGACCTTGCTGCGCTCGTCTGTCGTCGGGATGTGGATGGGCGTGACGCCGGGCGGCGCGATCGCGGCTTCCTTCATGGGCTATGGCCTCGCCAAGCGCTTCTCAAAGCGCGGCAAGAATTTCGGCAAGGGCGAGATCGAGGGCGTGCTGGCGCCCGAGACGGCCGCGCATGCGGCGGGCACCGCTGCCCTGCTGCCGATGCTGGCGCTCGGCATTCCCGGCTCCGCGACGGCGGCCGTTCTGCTCGGCGGGCTCCTGGTCTGGGGGCTGCAGCCGGGGCCGCTGCTCTTCGTCGAGCAGAAGGAGTTCGTCTGGGGGCTGATCGCCTCGATGTATCTCGGCAATATCGCCGGCCTCATCATCGTGCTCGCGACGGTGCCGCTGTTCGCGGCGATCATGCGGGTGCCGTTCTCCTATGTTGCGCCGGTGATCCTGATCGTCTGCGCCATCGGCGCGTACACCATCTCCAACTCGATCTTCGACATCTGGCTGATGCTGCTGTTCGGCATCGTCGGCTATGTCTTCAAGAAACTGGATTACCCGCTGGCGCCGCTGGTGCTGGCGCTGGTGCTCGGCGACCGGGCGGAGGATGCGTTCCGGCAGGCGCTGCTCGGTTCGGCAGGCTCGCTCAACGTGTTCTGGGCGAACGGTCTGGTCGGCACGCTGGTCGTCCTCGCCATGCTGTTGCTGCTCTGGGGGCCGGTCTCGGACCTGATCGGCGCGGTGGGCCGGCGTGGCCGGGCGGAGAAGCCAGCGGCGGCGGAATAGTCCAGTCATGATGACCCAGCGATCATCCGCGCCGTCATCCCGGGCGGAGCGCAGCGCAGACCCGGGATCCATGCCGGAGCATCGCCGGGTTGCGCTCCGGCATGGATCCCGGATCGGCGCCGCTTCGCGGCTTGTCCGGGATGACGGCGCGAATGTGGATAGGCCCCTGAAATGAACCAAGCCGCGACGTCGCGAACTCATAACCGCAATCTCGGGCTCGAACGCCGTCTGACCCAGGCTCTGCAAGGCGAAGTCCGTTTCGACGCCTTCACCCGCGGGCGCTATGCGACCGATGCCTCGATCTACCAGATCGTCCCGCAGGGCGTGGTCTTCCCGAAATCCGAGGCCGATATCGCGGCGGCCTTGACGATTGCCGCCGAGCATGGCGTGCCGGTGATCGCGCGGGGCGGGGGGACCTCACAGAACGGCCAGCCGATCGGCGATGCGCTGATCCTTGACATGAGCCGGCACTTAAACGGCATCCGCGCATACGATCCGACGGCGCGCACGGTCTCGGTCGCGCCCGGCCTCGTGCTGGAGGCGCTGAACGCGCATGTGAAGAAGGACGGGCTGTTCTTCCCGGTCGAGCCCTCGACGGCGAGCCGCTGCACGCTGGGCGGCATGGCCGGCAACAACTCGTCGGGCGCGCGCTCGCTGCGCTACGGCAAGATGGTCGACAACGTCATCGGCCTGAAGGCGATGTTCCATGACGGCGAGTCCTTCGCGCTGGGCGAAGGCCCGGTCCGTGACAATGCCTCGGTCCGCGCGCGCAATCTGATGACGCGGATGATAGCCTTGGCCGACCGGAACCGCGACGCGATCGAGGCGATCTTCCCCAAGGTGCAGCGGCGCGTCGGCGGCTATAATCTCGACGAGCTTCTGCCAGCTCATCCCAATCTCTCGCATCTTCTCGTCGGTTCCGAAGGCACGCTCGCGATCACCACCGAGGCGACGCTGAAGCTGTCGACCCTGCCGCAGTACCGGGTGATGGGCGTCTGCCATTTCCCGAGCTTCCGCGCGGCGATGGAGACGACGCGGCATATCGTGGCGCTCGGCCCGGTCGCGGTCGAGCTGGTCGACAACAATGTGCTGGTGCTGGGCGCCGACATCCCGCTCTTCGTGCGCACGCTCGCCGACATCACCAGGGGTGAGCCCAACTGCCTGCTGCTCGTCGAATTCGCCGGCGACGACCTTGCCGCGCTGAAGCGCGACCTCAAGCGGCTCGACCAGTGCATGGCCGATCATGGCTTTGCCGACGCCGTGGTCGAGGTCGTCGAGCCCGCGCGCCAGAAGCCGGTCTGGGAGGTGCGCGAGGCCTGCCTCAACATCATGATGTCGATGAAGGGCGACGGGAAGCCGGTCTCCTTCATCGAGGATTGCGCCGTCCCGCTCGAACATCTCGCGGATTACACCGACGCGGTCACCGCTCTGTTCGAGCGCCATGGCACGCGCGGCACCTGGTATGCCCATGCCTCTGTCGGCTGCCTGCATGTCCGGCCGATCCTGAATATGAAGGACGAGGCCGGCGTCCGGGCGATGCGCGGCATCGCGGAGGAGGCCTGCGAGCTGGTGCGTCGCTTCAAGGGCTCGTTCTCCGGCGAGCATGGCGACGGCATCTCGCGTTCGGAGTTCGTCGAGCCGATGTTCGGGGGGCCGCTGACCCGTGCCTTCGAGCAGGTCAAGGACGGCTTCGACCCCGACAACCAACTGAACCCCGGCAAGATCGTGCGGCCGCTGCGCATGGATGACCGCAACCTGCTGCGCTTCGCACCGGGCTATGCGACGCCGGTTCCCGCCGAGACGGCGCTCGACTGGTCCGACTGGGGCGGCCTCGGTGGTGCCGTCGAGATGTGCAACAACAACGGCACCTGCCGGAAGATGTCCGGCGGCACGATGTGCCCGTCCTATCGCGCGACGCAGGACGAGACGCATGTCACGCGCGGACGGGCGAACAGCTTGCGGCTCGCGATCTCCGGCCAGCTCGGGCCCGAGGCCTTCACTTCGCCGGAGATGAAGGAGACGCTCGACCTCTGCGTCTCCTGCAAGGGCTGCAAGCGCGACTGCCCGACCGGCGTCGACATGTCCCGGATGAAGATCGAGTTCCTGAGCCATTACCATGCCAGGCATGGCCTGCCGCTGAAGGAGCGCCTGATCGCCTGGCTGCCGCGCTATGCGCCCTGGGCCGCCAGGCTGGCGCCGCTGATGAATTTGCGTGACCGCATCCCGCTGCTGGCGCGGCTGAGCGAGCGCCTTCTCGGCTTCAGCGCGCGGCGCTCGCTGCCGGTCTGGCGCAGGCCGTGGGCGCAGGGCGGGGCCAAGGGTAAGCCGGCAGAGGTGATGGGCGATGGGCGCGACATCGTGCTCTTCGGCGACACCTTCAATCGCTATTACGAGCGCGAGAATCTCGAAGCCGCCGAGCGCGTGCTGGCGGCGGGCGGCTACCGGCTTCACCGGGTCGAGGCTGCCGATGGCGGCCGCCCGCTCTGCTGCGGGCGCACCTTCCTCTCGGCCGGGCTCGTGGACGAGGCGCGCAAGGAGGCAAGGCGCACGCTCGATGCGCTCTCGCCTTACGTCGCCAAAGGCGCGCGCATCGTCGGGCTGGAACCGTCCTGCCTGCTGACCTTCCGCGACGAGTTCTCGGCGATCCTGCCCAAGGCCGAGGTCGAGCCAGTGGCTGGCGCCGCCTTCCTGCTGGAGGAATTGCTGGCGGCCGATCTCAAGGCGGGCGCAACCAGCCTGCCGTTCAAGGATCAGGGTGCGCGTGTGGCCCATCTCCACGGGCATTGCCACCAGAAGGCTTTCGCCGCGATGGGGGCCGTCGAGGCGACGTTGCGCGCGATCCCGGGGCTTGAGGTGAAGCCGATCGAATCGAGCTGCTGCGGCATGTCGGGCGCGTTCGGCTATGGTGCCCAG
>JAESFK010000884.1_pt1 | contig 11354 bp, 9 predicted proteins | sample 9269391 | NCBI WGS metagenome assembly JAESFK01 (sample SAMN14506231, study PRJNA617097) | algae metagenome | isolation source: Drouetiella hepatica UHER 2000/2452 and co-occurring heterotrophs from... | place: Slovakia: Slovak Paradise National Park, Hrabusice, Kosice Region | collected 2000-01-01
GATCCGAAAACATATCAAAGTGTTCTGCCATTCCTGTCGTCAAAGCCCCGTCGCCAATTTTCCTACTTCAAAATACGCCACGATCGGCAGATCAACCTTATTGGTGGGGGGTGCAATTTCAGCCAACCTGGTGTGCAATGTTCACAATCACGCAGTTTAACGCAGTGACAGCTCTTGGGTCGTTGTGCACCAGCGTCCAACATAGGAAGGGCATACCAGCTGTAGCGGAAGCCGCGAAAGCCGTTCGCCTCCAGCAAGACCGGTTATAAAGGTTGCCGCAGGAGGTTTAGCATAGCGCCGGCAAAAGCCGGAAACCGGGACCGACGGCCCCAGGCGCGCGGGTCCGCTCTAAAACCAGCGACCGCAGCAGTGCCGCTTTTGGACTGTTCAATGTGAACGCCCTGAAGCGAAACGACCCGCTGAAAGCGAGAAGCTGAGCCGTTACAGCGATTCAAGCGCGTATTGTGGAAAGCGACGCTTCCCGTCTAACCATAGTCGTGCGATGGCCGCAGGATGGCGTGACCCCTTCGCTAGCCGTAAGTGGGTATGCCGGTGATGATCGCCTTGATCTCATCCATCAAACCCCGATCAGGAAGCGGCTGACGGCGTCGGGCTTGTCAAGCAAGGCGACATCCGGAGAAACTGTCGCGCAAATGCATCTCAACGAGTTGCGTACCTCTCTTGAAAACACTCAACAGTCTTCAGATATTTGTAATATATAGTCAAATATCATTGACATTTCAATATATAATTGCCATATTAACATTACAACAATATCCGGGACAAGCGATGCTGACCATTCTTGCCGACGATCTGACGGGGGCGCTGGATACTGCGGCGCCGTTCGCGGCGCGGGGCATGCATGTAGAGGTGGCTCTTTCGATCGGGGCCATCGTCGCGGCTCTGCGCGAGGCGCCGGATGTCCTTTCGATCAACCTGGGCTCCCGCGAGGTCACCGCTGAGGCCGCGCGTCTGCAGGCGAAGGCTGCGCTTGCAGTCCTGCCAAAGGGAACGCGCCTCTTCAAGAAAGTCGATTCGCGCCTCAAGGGGCACATCGCGGCCGAGCTTGATGTGATGTCCTTTCAGGCGGCTCTGGTTGCCCCGGCGATCCCCGCATTTGGGCGGTTCGTGAAAGATGGCTGCGTAACGGGTTTTGGGCTGGATACGCCAATTTCGATCGTCGAAAAACTTGGGGTGCACGCTGTGCGCGCCACGATCCCGGATATGTCTGACCAGAGCGAGATGCACGCCTGGCTCGACCATTCGGAAAGCACCGGCGTCGATCTTCTGATCGGCGCGCGCGGCCTGGCCGAAGCGCTCGCCGAACGCCTGAGCAAAGGGGTAACCGCGCAGACCGCGAAGATACCGGCTGGGCCCGCATTGTTCGTCATCGGTTCCCGCGATACGATCACCCTTGCCCAGATCGATGCGCTCCGTAGCGATATCGATCCGCGCTACCTGCCAGCACCGAACGGCCGTCTGGTCGATGCCCATGCTGATGGTAGTGCAATTACCCTTGTACAGGCCGTGCCGGGGCAGAGCATCGTGACGTCCGAGGACGTATCGCAGGCGCTTGCCGAAAGCGTCTTTCCGGATCTCACCACGACGGCATCGACATTGCTTCTCTCCGGTGGCGCCACGGCAGAGGCGGTGTTGAAGGCAATGGGGATCACGCGTTTCCGGCTGCTCGGCGAATGCTTGCCGGGCCTGGGCTTGGCTCACGCCCAAGGACATTGCATCATCGCAAAATCCGGAGGATTCGGTGGGCCGGATACGCTGAGAGAGATCGCGGACAGAATTCTCCGCAAAACGGGATGACAGATGGGTCTGGAGAACGGAACAGCACGCAGGAGCCTCAGCGATCTCGTTTTCGAGCGCATGCACCGTGCCATCAAGTCCGGCGCGTACCAGCCGGACGAGCGCCTGCCGACCGAGCATGATCTGGCAATCGAATTCGAGGTTTCGCGCCCGATCATCCGGGAAGCCCTGCGGCGATTGCGCGAGCAGGGGTTCATCTATTCGCGCCGGGGTGCGGGCAGCTTCGTTCGCGCCGTCGGCATGCGCGAGCCACTCGGTTTCGGGCAACTGGAAAACGTTGCCGATCTCTTGAACTGCTACGAGTTCCGGCTGACCGTCGAACCGGCGGCGGCAGAGGCGGCGGCGGAGCGCCATGATGCCGCCAACCTCGCCGCCATCCGCCTGGCGCTGGAACTCATGCGCGACGCGACCAACCGGCAGTCGCACCGCGAGGATGCGGATTTCCAGTTCCATCTGGCAATCGCCCGTGCAGCGCAAAATAGCTATTTCTACACCGCGATGGAGGCGCTGAAGGATCACATCGCCGTCGGCATGAAGTTCCACGGCGCCTCGGTAAAGCGCGAGACGGCCGGCCTGACGCGGGTTTTCGGCGAACACGAGGCCATCGCCGAGGCGATTGCGGCGCGTGATGGGGCGAGCGCGAAGCGGCTGATGCACGACCATCTCACCGGATCCCGCGAACGTCTGTTTCAGGCGACCAACAGTTTCCTCGCATGAAGGCCCCGGCATTTAGCCGAGGCTCCAGTTGCGGGAGGCTAGAAGGCTGCCCTGTAGACGCTAAGGACGTCCTCCATGCTCATGTCGGTCGGATTGTTGTCCATGAGGCGACGGTTCGCGTGGGCTTCGCTGGCATAGAGCGGCAAATCCTCCGTCCTGGCGCCATTCGCGGCCAAGGACATTTCGATGCCGAGACTGCTGCAGAAATCGCAGGCCGCGTCGAGCAGGTCGGTTTTTGACAGACCTGAGCCAAGACCAAGCGCTGCCGCAACTTCATCGGTCTTGTCCGCCGCGAACGGCTGATTGAAGGCCAGCACATGGGGAAAGATGATGGCATTCGCCAGGCCGTGTGGCAGGCCAAGCCGTGTGCCCAGCGGGTAGGCGATGGCGTGTCCGGCTGCTGTGTTCACCGGCCCGAGGCAGATGCCGCCGTAATAGGAAGCCAGCATCAACCCCTCGCGCGCCTGCGTATCCGCGCCATCCCTGACCGCGCGCGCCAGGTATGTGCCGACGAGGCGGAAGCCCATGCGGGCAAAGCCGTCGATCATCGGATGGGCGCGGCGGTTGGTGAAGGCCTCGACGCAATGCGCCATGGCATCGACACCGGTCGCGGCTGTGACCGAGGGCGGTACGGAATAGGTCAGCTCCGGATCGAGCACGGCGAAATCGGCGATCATGTGCGGGCTTTCGACCGCGATCTTGTTGCCCTTGTCGGGATCGGTGATCAGCGACCGGATACCGGCTTCAGAGCCCGTTCCGGCGGTCGTCGCCACCTGGACGAGGCGCGTACGACGGCCGGCGACGCGGTCCGGCCCTGCGACATCCGCAAGGGTCTGCTCGGAATCCCAGAGTGCTGCCACCAGCTTGGCCACATCGAGGACCGAGCCGCCGCCGAGGCCGACGATGAGATCCGGCTGGCATCGCCGCGCCGCTTCCAGTGCTGCATCCAGCGTGCGGATGTCGGGTTCGCCGGGGATCGCGTCGAACACGGTGATGCGTCCGGAAAGCTTGAGACGTTCGGCAAAGCCCGCGGTGATCGGCGTTGCGATCACGAGGATCGAGGCGGCGTCGGCAGCCCAGGCACCGACCGCGCCGACCGTGCCGGCACCGACGGCGAGCCGGCGGGGCTGGTGAAGGGTAATGGGAGCGATGGTCATCTGCGTCATCCTCGCTTGGCGGCGCCCGACACCAGCTTGCGGGCGTAGGCGATGGCGGAATTCATGTTGCCGTGGTCGGCTATGCCCTTGCCGGCGATATCGAAGGCCGTGCCGTGGTCGACGGAAGTGCGGTCGATCGGCAGGTCCACCGAGACGTTGACGGCGGTGTCGAAGGCGACGAGCTTGACTGGAATGTGCCCCTGGTCGTGATACTGCGCGACGACGAGATCGAAGGCACCGGCATAGGCGCGGTAGAAAAGGGTGTCGGCGGAAATCGGGCCATAGGCATCGATGCCTTCGGCGCGTGCAGCCTTGACGGCGGGTGCGATCTGCTCGTCGTCCTCGGTACCGAAGAGACCGTTTTCGCCGCAATGCGGATTGATACCGGCAACCGCGATCTTCGGCGCGGTGTAGCCCGTGCGCTTCAGGTGGGCGTCGCCGGCGCGGATGGTCGCGAGCACCCGCTCGGTCGTCGAACGGCGGATCGCTTCCTGGAGCGACACATGGGTCGAAACGTGGATGACCTTCAGCCGTTCGGAGGCAAGCAGCATATAGGCCGCCTTGGAGCCCGTGAGGCTGCGCAGCATGCCGGTGTGGCCGTCATAGTGGTGACCGGCGAGGTTCAGCGCTTCCTTGTTGATCGGCGCGGTGACGATGCAGCCGATGATACCGGCCTCGGCATCCCGCACGGCCTTCTCGATGAAGCGGAAGGCGGCGTCGCCGGCGATGGGGCTCAACTGGCCCCAGGCAAGCGGCGCCCCCTCGATAGGCAGGTCCACGACATGGGGGGCGAGATCGACATCGAGGCCCAGCGCTGAGCGCGCGGCCTCGAGCGTCGGGAGGTTGCCATAGATGCGGATGGAGTTGCGCTCTTCCGCAGACATGCCCGCCAGCGCACGAACCGAGATTTCGGGTCCGACGCCGCACGGGTCGCCCATGGTGATGCCGATGATGTTGCTCATGAAAGACTCCGTATGCCGGCGCTGTCCCAGCCGGGGGCGAGGCGCACATGTTTGATCGCGCGCCGGTGGTAGGTATAGGCGAGGTGCATGGTGCCGTCCGGCCCTTCCAGCAGAAAGGGATAGGACATTTCCTTGTTGCGGCCGTCAGTCGAGTCGTTGGAAAGGCAGGTGCCGGGGCCGTCCTCGATCAACAGGCGAACGGGGAAGGTCTTCCCTCCGTCGTCTGACAGGCAGAGCGCAACCGGCGCCCGTGGCACGCCCCAGATCGGAGCGCAGCCGCCGGCCGGATCCGCGTCGGGGCGGCTGTCGTCCTCGCCAAGTTCGTCATACAGAGAGGCGCGCCGATCGGCGGATTTGTCTGCGTTGACCGGATTGCAGATCATCGCTATCCGGCCATCGGAAAGGCGCGCCACGGCGATGGAGGAATTGTTGTTCGGCACGTCGGTTGCATGAGGCACCGACCACGACCGGCCGCCGTCCACGCTTTGCGTTCGGTAGATCCAGTCGGCCTGCCGCCGGCGGAAGAAAGCTGCGAGGCGACCTTCGCCAATTGATACCGGAGACATGTGCACACAGCCGATCGACTGGCCAAGGTCTTCAAGCCGCCAAGTGGCGCCCTCATCCAGAGAAATGCCAACGGCGGCGGTGTCGTGGCTGCCATTCCATTTCTGGCCGGGGCGCTGGACGCAGCGGAAGATCGGCAGGAGCCAGGCGCCGTCGTCGCGCACCGTGAGCGGGGCGCGGACGAAGCAGCCGCGCGGCAGGTCCAGGTAGCGCCCCTCAGCAGCTGTGACGCTCAGCGGGTCGGCGGCGTCGCGCCGGAGTTCGGCCATGCGAATGCGGCATTCGTCCTGGTTTCCCGACGGCTGGGACGTATGAAAAAGCCAGAGCCTGCCATCGGGAGCCGCGAAAAGCACAGGGTTCTGCTCCGAATGCGCGGGATCGGCGCTCAGCCGCTGCGGCGGACCCCAGCCGGCAGAACCCTTTGCCAGAACGGATGCGAAGATCGAGATGTCCGACTTGCCTTCGAGCGTCCCGCCGAACCAGGCGCAGACAAGCGCGCCGTCCTCAAGCAGGTGCAAAAACGCCGCGTGGTTCTGAATCATGGACGACGGCAACAGCGCCTCATCGCGTCCGGCAGACGCGCTTTGAAGCACGCCATTCATGTTGCTGGCTATTTCTTTGGGGTTCATCAGCACCTCCTGCACACCGCCAAAAATCGCCATTTTTTTAAAGTTGTCAAGTTTTAATATGTTATCTGATTTTCCAATCTCTCATATCGTAGTCTTTATCAATTTGATTTTAAATCATAAATAAATTGGTTGTGCCAGAAAATGAAATTACATTAGAAAATAAATTGACAAAGTTGATCGGAAGATGGATGGTCTGGGCAATACGCGAAGAAGCGCTGCGGGAGGACGCTCATGCCGACAACCGGAAGGCCGGAGATGGCTGTCATCCTTGCCTGCCTCGAAGGGGCCGGCGTTCCAGGTCGTCGTCTGCATGGGCGCAGGCGCGTTCATTTGTTGTGCGGTGTCGATCGCGACATGGTCCGGAGAAGCAACGTTTGACTGATCGAAATTTCACCAGGGAGGAAATGCTGTGAAGAAAACACTGATGATGGGTGCCCTCATGCTGGGCTCCGCCCTTTCACCGGCTTTCGCCGGGTCCGGTCCAATCAAGATCGTGTTGCCTGAAGAGGCAGACCTGCTCGAGCCCTGCATGGCGACCCGGTCGAACATCGGTCGCGTCATCATGCAGAATGTCAGCGAAACACTGACCGAGCTGGATGTACGTGGCGGCAAGGGCGTGTTGCCGCGCCTTGCCGAAAAGTGGGAGCAGAATGCCGACGGCAGCTGGCGCTTCCATCTGCGCCAGGGCGTCACGTTCTCGGATGGCACGACCTTCGACGCCAAGGATGTGAAACACTCGTTCGACCGCATCATGAGCGACAAGAACACCTGCGAATCGCGCCGCTACTTCGGCGGCATGACGGTCACGCCGACCGTGGTCGATGACTACACGGTCGATTTCAAGGCCGATCCGGTCCAGCCGATCCTGCCGTTGCTGATGTCGCTCGTCACCATCGTGCCGGAGGAAACGCCGCTCGAATTCGTGCGCGAGCCGGTCGGCACAGGGCCGTACAAGCTGACCAACTGGACGCCGGGCCAGCAGATTGTGCTCACCGCGCGCGAGGACTACTGGGGGAGCAAGCCCGAGGTGACGGAAGCGACCTATCTGTTCCGAGCCGATCCGTCCGTTCGCGCCGCCATGGTGCAGACCGGCGAAGCGGACCTTTCGCCGTCGATCTCGCAGCTCGACGCCACCAATACGGCGACCGACTTCTCCTACCTGGACAGCGAGACGGTCTATCTGCGCATCGACCACAATATCGAGCCGCTGAATGATGTCCGCGTTCGCCGCGCGCTCAATCTCGCGATCGATCGCCAGGCCTTCATCGGCACGCTGGTGCCGGAAGGTGCGTTGCTCGCCACCGCGATCGTGCCGCCACCGACGCTCGGCTGGAACCCCGACGTGAAGCAGTTCCCCTTCGATCCGGAAGGCGCCAAGACGCTGCTGGAGGAAGCCAAGGCTGCCGGTGTCAAGATCGACACGCCGATCACCATCATCGCCAGATCGGCCAACTTCCCCAATGTCACGGAGATCATGGAAGCCATCCAGGCCCAGTTGCAGGAGGTCGGCTTCAAGGTCGAGCTGAAGTTCGTCGAGGTCGCCGAGCACGAGCAGTACTATTCGAAGCCGTTCAAGGAAGGCCGCGGGCCGCAGCTCGTCGCCGCCATGCATGACAACTCGAAGGGCGATCCGTCGTTCTCGATGTTCTTCAAGTATGCCCCCGACGGCACGCAGTCCGGCTTCGCCGATCCGAAGATCGACGACCTGATCAAGCGCGCTTCGGCAGCCGTCGGCGAGGAACGGGCAAAACTCTGGTCGGAAGCGATCGCCTATGTCCATGACGAGGTCGTCGCCGACGTCCTTCTGTTCCACATGGTCGGTTTCTCGCGCGTCTCCGAACGGCTGGACTTCAAGCCCACCATGGCGACCAATGGAACGCTCCAGCTTTCGGAAATCAAGATCAAGTAATTCGCCCCGCCGAGCGCTATGGTCGCCGGTCACAATAGCAATCAAGGCGGCGGGATGATCCCGCCGCCCGATTTCCCCGAGGGCGCCATGCTGAGATTCATTCGAAAACGCGCCGTGGCCAGTCTGATCTCCCTTGTCGGACTGATCGTCATGGTCTTCTTTCTCTCGCGGTTGACCGGCGATCCGGCTGCCTTGTTCCTTCCCGTCGAGGCATCCGCGGAAATGAAGCAGCAGTTCCGCGAACTGCATGGTTTGAACGATCCGCTGCTGACTCAGTTCACGCGCTATGTCGGCGATGTGGTGACCGGGGATTTCGGCGAATCGCTCCGCAAGGCACGCCCGGCGCTCGATGTCGTGCTGGAGGCTTTTGTCTGGACCCTCTGGCTCGCCGTCATCACCATGTCGCTGGTCACGGCTGCCGCAATCGTCGTCGGTTCGCTGGCCGCCTTCCGTGCAGGCGGTTTCTTCGACCGGCTGTCTTCCGTCATCTCGCTCGTCGGTGCGTCGGTTCCCGATTTCTGGCTGGCAGTGGTCGCGATCGTCGTCTTTTCCGTCAATCTGGCCTGGCTGCCGACCTCCGGCACAGGCTCTCTCCTGCACTGGATCATGCCGATCTCGGTGCTGTTCATCCGGCCCTTCGGCATCATCGTCCAGGTCGTGCGCGGCTCGATGATCGGTGCGCTGTCGTCCGCATATGTGAAGACGGCTCGCGCCAAGGGCGTCAAATCCGGACCGATCATCTTCATTCATGCGCTGCGCAATGCGATGCTGCCCGTGATCACCGTAATCGGCGACCAGGCAGCAAGCCTGTTGAACGGTGCCGTCATCGTCGAAACGATCTTCGGCTTTCCGGGCGTCGGCAAGCTGATGATCGATTCCATCCTGCAACGCGACTTCAACGTCGTGCTCGCCGCCATCCTCGTCACCGCGCTGGCCATCTTCCTCATGAACCTGCTGATCGATCTTGCCTATGCATTGCTCGATCCGCGGATCCGGCATTGAAGAGCATTGTCATGACCCTTCAGCCCACCGAAACGCTCATTGTCGAAGAACCTCCTTTCGCGACCCGCATGTTCCGCATGCTGCTCGCCGACAAGTTCGCGCTGTGTGCCGCGATCTTCCTGTTGCTCATCATCGCTCTCGCCATCATCGGGCCGAGCTGGCTCGGCGATCTTGCGACCAAGCAGAACCTGCGCGGCCGCAATGCCGCCCCCTTCGACTGGGAGCGCGGCTGGGTCTGGTGGATGGGCGCGGATGCGCTCGGCCGGCCGCTGCTCGCCCGCATCATCGTCGCCACGCAGAACACGATGATGGTCGCGGCCGGTGCCGTTGTCCTGTCTGCGGTCATTGGCACGGTTCTTGGCCTTATCGCTGGCTTCTCCTCGCCGCGCGTCAATCAGGTGATCATGCGGCTCGCCGATGTCATCATGTCTTTCCCGTCGCTGCTGATCGCAGTGATCGTGCTCTACATTCTTGGCTCCTCGATCCTCAACCTGATGCTGGTCCTGTCGATTACCCGTATCCCTGTCTATCTGCGCACGACGCGAGCAGAGGTGCTTGAAATCCGCGAGCGCATGTTCGTGCAGGCCGCGCGCGTGATGGGCGCGTCCGGCAAGCGCATCCTGTTCCGGCATATCCTGCCGGTCGTGCTGCCGACGCTGACGACGCTCGCCACGCTGGATTTCGCCTATGTGATGCTGGCCGAAAGCGCGCTCTCCTTCCTTGGCATCGGCATTCAGCCGCCCGAAATCACCTGGGGCCTGATGATTTCGCAGGGCCGGCAGTATCTGACCAATGCCTGGTGGCTGTCCTTCTGGCCGGGCCTCGCCATCATCCTGACCACCATGTCGCTGAATCTGCTCTCTAACTGGCTGCGCATCGCGCTCGATCCAGTGCAGCGCTGGCGCCTTGAAATGAAGGGTCGCAAAAATGGCTGACCATCTCCTCGAAGTCCGCAATCTCTCGGTCGAGTTCCACACCGCCATGGGCGTGGTGAAGGCCGTCCGCGACATCTCCTACCACCTGGACCGCGGCGAGACCCTGGCGATCCTCGGCGAAAGCGGCTCCGGCAAATCGGTCTCCTCCTCGGCGATCATGAACCTGATCGACACGCCGCCCGGCCGCATCAGTTCGGGCGAGATCCTGCTCGATGGCGTCGACCTTCTGAAGATGCCGGCGCATCGGCGGCGTCAGGTGAACGGGCGCCGCATCGCCATGATCTTTCAGGATCCGCTGAGCCATCTCAATCCGGTCTATACCGTCGGCTGGCAGATCCGAGAAGCGCTCACCACCCATGGAACCGGTTCCGCCAAGGCGCAGGCCGAGGCACTGCGCCTCCTGACCCGCGTCGGCATCCCCGACCCGGAGCGCTCGCTCGACAAATACCCGCACGAGTTTTCCGGTGGCCAGCGCCAGCGGGTCATGATCGCCATGGCGCTGGCGCTCCGGCCCGATCTCCTGATCGCCGACGAGCCGACCACGGCGCTCGACGTGACCGTTCAGGCCGAGGTCCTGGCGCTTCTCAAAGAGTTGCAGGAAGAAACCGGCATGGCGGTGCTGATCATCACCCACGACCTCGGCGTGGTTGCGGAAATCGCCGACCGCGTCGTGGTCATGGAAAAGGGCGTGCTGGTCGAGGCCGGCACGGTGCGCGATGTCTATAAAAACCCGCAGCATCCCTATACGAAGAAGCTGATCGCCGCCGCCCCCGGCAAGGGTGCGATGCATGAGCCCGGTTCTCGCGCCGAGCCCGTTCTTTCGGTCCGGGACGTGCGCAAGCGCTACGGCGCGTTCGAGGCGCTCAAAGGCGTTTCCTTTGATCTCATGGCCGGGGAGACGATGGCCATCGTCGGCGAGAGCGGCTCGGGCAAATCCACGCTTGCCCGCATCCTGCTGCGCCTCGACGAACCGGACAGCGGCAGCGCGCTCTGGAAGGGCCGCGATCTTTTCATGATGCCGCCGGCAGAACTCTACAAGCTGCGCCGCGATCTGCAGATGGTCTTTCAGGACCCCACCCAGTCGCTCAACCCACGCATGACCGCGTACCAGCTGATTTCGGAGGCCTGGATCATCCATCCGGAGATCCTGCCCAAGGCGAAATGGCGCACGCGTGTCGCGGAACTCCTGCTTCAGGTGGGCCTTGGCCCGGAACATATGGGCCGCTATCCGCACCAGTTCTCCGGCGGCCAGCGACAACGCATCGCCATTGCCCGGGCACTGGCGCTCGAACCGCAGCTCATTATCTGCGACGAGGCCGTCTCGGCGCTCGACGTTTCGGTGCAGGCGCAGGTCATCGCGCTGCTCGACAAGCTGCGCCGCGAGATGGGCATCGCCTTCATCTTCATCGCCCACGATCTGCCTGTCGTGCGCGATTTTGCCGACCACGTCATGGTCATGCAGGAGGGCAATGTCGTCGAATTGGGCACCGTGCGCGAGGTGTTCGAGGCGCCACGACAAGACTATACCCGCGCCCTGCTTGCCGCAGGGCTCGACCCCGATCCCGACGTGCAGGCCGCCCACCGCGCAGCCCGCCTTCAGCGCGTTTCGTAAAACACCGCTCCACTTGAGAGGACGATCCCCATGACCAAGCAAGCCTTCG
>JAESFK010000885.1_pt1 | contig 11333 bp, 6 predicted proteins | sample 9269391 | NCBI WGS metagenome assembly JAESFK01 (sample SAMN14506231, study PRJNA617097) | algae metagenome | isolation source: Drouetiella hepatica UHER 2000/2452 and co-occurring heterotrophs from... | place: Slovakia: Slovak Paradise National Park, Hrabusice, Kosice Region | collected 2000-01-01
TTTACGCCACGAGTTGCGTGAATTTGTGCCGGCTTTATTCTCTCTGTTGTTCTTTAGTTTTTTTATAACACTACTCTTCCTCGTTCCAACGATATATCTTCTGCAATTGCACGATCGCGTCATGACCAGTCGGAATTTTTCGACGCTCATATCGCTGACTGTGATCGTCGTGTTTCTGTGCATCGTCTGGTCTATCCTGGAAAAGAACCGGGAAACGATCCTGATGCGCGTGGCCTACGCGCTGGACCAGAAGATCGCGCCGCGGGTCTTCGATGCGCTGAACCGCCAGACCGACAACCTGCCGCCGGCGGCGCGCAGCCTGATCGTTCAGGATCTCAATACGTTGCGCGACTTTCTGTCGGGCGGCATGGTCGTTCACTTCTTCGACCTGGTTTGGGTCCCGCTCATCGTCGGCATCGCCTTCCTGTTCCATTTCTGGATCGGGATCGCCATCCTCGTGATGACCGGCACGGTGGCAACGCTGGCGGTCGTCAACCAGCTCGTCGCGCGCGAGGAAGTCAAACGGGCCATGATGCATTCCGCTCAATCGGCGGAGTTCGCCCGCTCCGTGATGCGGTCCGCCGAAGTCTTCAGGGCGATGGGCATGTTGCCGCGCCTGGTGCAGCGCTGGGGCGCACAGCGGGACGAGGCTCTGGGTTGGATGGACAGTGCGGCCCAGCGCACGGCCCCGGTCGCGCTGGCCATGCGCATCCTGCGCCATCTCTACCTGCCGCTGATGATGTGTGTCGGCGTGATCCTGGTGCTGGGCTCGGAAGTCGGAGCCGGCATCATGTTCGCCTCGACCATTCTGGCGATGCGCACGCTCCATCCCGTCGATGCCATCGCCAATGGCTGGCGATCGATCTGGAATGCATCCCTCTCCGCGGGTCGGATCGATGAGTTGCTGCGCGAGGCCTCTCGGCGGACCCCGCGCGTCCTTCTTCCGGCCCCGGCGGGCGCCTTGGTCGTCTCGCGCATCGCGGCGACGCCGCTGGGGCGGGACACCATCGTCATCAACGATGTGTCCTTCTCCGTCGACGCCGGCTCCATCGTCGGCGTCGTCGGAGCGAGCGGCGCCGGGAAGTCGTCCCTCGGTCGTGTCCTGATCGGGGCCTGGCCGCTGCTCCGCGGCTCGATCGTGCTCGACGGGCACGACATCTCGCATTGGGACCAGGACGCGCTCGGCCGCTTCATCGGCTATGTGCCGCAGGATGTCGAAATGCTGCCCGGAACGATTGCCGAGAACATCTCGCGCTTCGACGAAGCGGCGGCCGAGGTGGATGCGAAGGTGATAGAGGCGGTCAATCTTGCCGGCATTCAAGACATCATCGCCAAGCTGCCGCACGGGCTGAACACGAAGCTCGGTCCTGACGGCCACATGCTGTCGAGCGGGCAGCGCCAGCGTGTCGCGCTCGCGCGAGCCGTCTATGGCGATCCCCGCTATCTCGTGCTCGACGAGCCCAACTCGAACCTCGATGCGATGGGCGAGCAGATCCTGGCCGAAACGATCAAGACGCTCAAGACGCGTGGCGCCATCGTCATCCTGGTGACGCATCGGATGAACATGCTCACCCATTGCGACTTCGTCCTGGTCATGAACAACGGCACGGTGCATGCCTTCGGCCAGCGCGAGCAGGTGGTGAATCGCCTCGCCGGCTACCAACCGCCCAAGCAGATTACCGATCGCAAGGACTCGCAGGGCGCGTCCGACAACACCATTGCGGCGTGACGCCAGGACAGGACACATGGCCCCTCTGCCCAAATCCGAGACACCGGCTCTCGTCTCGGTCAAGCCTTCCGCCAATTGGCGCCGCTCGGTCCTGAGTGGCTATGCGGTCATCTTCGGGCTGCTGGGTACCTTCGCCGCCTGGGCGAGCGTCGCCCGGCTGGACGGCGCGGCGATCGCATCCGGCGTTCTCAGCAACGAGGGCAGCCGCAAGACCATCCAGCACCTCGAAGGTGGCATCGTCCAGGAGATCCTGGTCCGTGATGGCGACAGGGTAGCCGCCAATCAGCTGCTGGTCCGCCTCGATCCGACCCGCGCCGACACGCAAGGCAATCTCTATGGCAACCAGTACGTCATCCTGCTCGCGCAGGAGGCGCGCCTCCTCGCGGAGTTTGAAGCACGTGACAAGCTCGTCTTCCCGCAGCAGGTGACGTTGCGCGCCAACGACTCCGCCATCGCCCCGGTGATCGACGACCAGACCCGGCTCTTCGAGACACGCAGGTCGAGTTTTCTGCGCAATACCGAGATCGCGGAGAGCCTGATCCAGCAGGCCAACAAGGAGCTGGAACAGGTCGGTGTCGACGCCACGACCGCGCGCAGCACGCTGGTGCAGATCGACGCGGAGCTCGGACAGTTGCGGCCGCTCTATGCGAAACAGCTCGTGCCCACGACCCGCATCGCCCCTCTCGAACGGGAGCGGCTGCGACTGGTCGGTATCATGTCTGGCGGGGAGGTTCAGAAAGCCCGTCTGAAGGAGCGCATCGACGAACTGCGGCTCCGCCAGAAGCAGATCCTCCAGGAATATCGACAGGAAGCCTCCGGGTTGCTGCAGGACGTTCGCAAGCAGCTGAACGAGGTGAGGCAGCAGGTGCTGCTCGTATCGGACACGCAGCGACGCAGCGAAATCCGCGCCCCGACAAGCGGGACGATCCAGCAGATGCGCTTCTTCACCGTCGGCGGCGTGATTCGCGCAGGTGAGCAGATCCTCGACATCGCGCCCGATTCAGACGAGCTCGTCATCAAGGCGCGCATCGACCCCAATGACATCGACCGCGTCAGGGTCGGCGGCAAGGCCGAAATCCGTTTCCCGAGCTTCGGCTATATGAGCAATACCGTCATCACGGGCACGCTGCGCGCGATCTCTCGCGACCGCATCACCGACGAGGCTGCAAAGCTGATCTATTTCGCGGGCGAGGTCGTTGCGGACAAGGCGACGATCCCGGAGAGCGTCCAGCAGAAGCTGACCGCGGGCATCGCGGCCGAGGTCTTGATCGTGACGGGCGAGCGCACGGTCGCGCGCTACCTTCTCGAGCCACTTGCCCGGCGCTGGAACGTCAGCCTGCGCGAGCGTTGAGAGATGCTGCCATCATGAAACGTTGCGCCCGCGGCCCGCGGCTCCTCACTCGCCTGTAGTGGATTTCCGGTGACGACGGACAAGCAGCTTCTCTGGTTTTCGCCGTTCGGGCCGAACTCCGATATCGGTGCGTTCAGCCGACCCATCCTCAACGCGCTGGAGAGCAACCTCGCTCCCCCCTTCACAAGGCTCGAACTCGTCATCGAGCCCAATGGCCCGACCTATCGACCGCACGTCCCATTCCGCTGGATCGACGATCTGCCGCGCCTCGACGATGCGCTGTGCGTCTTCAACATCGGCAACGACAAGAACAATCATCGCCGGATCAACGAGTTGGCGATGCGGCATTCCGGCCTCGTCGTCCTGCATGACGTCGTGCTGCACGACTACATGGTCTGGTACTATCTCCAGCACACGCGGGATCGCGTCTCCTACGCGGCGGAGGTCGCACTTGAGGGCGGGCCGGAGATGGCCCGTGCCCTGATCCAGGATTTTCTGCCGATTGCGAACCGGCCTCCCGGGCGCGCCTGGGAAAAAGAACCGCTGCGGTCGCTACCGATGCTGTCGACCTTGCTCCACCACGCCCGCGGCGTCGTGGTGCATTCGCATTTTGCCGCACAGATCGCGCGGCGCTATACGCAGGCGCCGATCTGCGAACTGTTTCTGTCAGCGGATCAGAAGCGGGTTTACTCGGACAAGGACCGCGAGCAATGGCAGGCCCGCACGCTTGCTGCCGAGCGGGTCATGATCACGAGCTTCGGCAATGTCTCGCGCAACAAGCGCATCGACCTGATCTGCCAGGCCTTCGCCGGTTCACCAATGTTGCGCTCCCGCGCAGCCCTTCGCATCGTTGGGCACCCGCGTGATCCCGGCTACATCGAGGAGCTGCGCAGCTTCATCGACAGCGAGCAATTGTCGGGGGTGGTCGAACTGGCGCTGGCCGTCGACGAGCGCCGGCTTGCCCGGCTCAAGGATGAAACGGACATCTTCGTTCTGCTGCGCCAACCCAATATCGAAGGCGCCTCCGGCTCGCTCGTCGAGGCCCTGAACACCGGCAGGCCGGTCGTGGTGATGAACGCCGGCTCATTCTGCGAATTGCCGGCCGATGCCTGTGCGAAAATATCGCCTCATGACGATGGCGAGGAACTGCGCCTGTTGCTGGAGCAGCTGGTCGGTGACCCTCGGCAACGCATTGGGCTCGGCGCAGCCGGCCATGCCCATCAGCAAAAACGCACGGCGCAGCTTTATGCGCGCTCGCTGCTCGATTTTGCCTGCGATCTCGCCGATATGCGGCCGGGCACGCTGGCCGATGCGCGCGAGCAGACACTGTCGCGGCTCGTCGCGAGCCAGACCCCGGCGGACGTGGCCGATTTGGTCTGCTCCAGCCAGCTCCGCTGCCCGCCGGGCTCTCGCATCGCGCGCGCCTTTCAAACGGCACTGGAGGCATGCACTCCGTCGGATCGCCTGATCCTGACGCGTGCATTGTGCAATCTGCTGGACCATTTGCACGCCAACGCGCCCCTCTCGATCTCGCAACGCAGCCTGACGGCTTTGGCGGAGGTCGTGCTGCAGTTCGGGCCGACGGCGTTCGTCGAGCTGTTCTGGCCCACCCTGGCCGCGTCGAATCCCGGGCTGTCGCGGGCAGGCGCCGTCCTCGGATTCAGCGGCACCGGCCCGGCACACTGGCCCGCCACGCTGCCCCCGCGCAGGCCGTCTGCCGAGGCCATGGAGTGGATGCCGATCCCGCCAGGGAGCCAGTTCGAAATCACGAATGCACAGCCCTGGAGCGCCCAGTTCCTGGCGAGCTGGCATCGTCCCGAAGCTTCGGGAACCTGGACCAATGGCCGCTACGCCATCTTCCCGATCGCCTGCCCCGAGAACGCGACAGCGCCCGGTTACACGCTTTCGATCGCGATCAACAATCTAAGCGGCCAGTTGCGCGACGAAACGACGGCAGCCGTCGAGGGGCAAACCATTTCGGTACCAGTCCGCAAGGAGGGCAAGCTCCGTATCGTCGAGATTCCGCTTTCGCCGAGCCCCGACCAAGGCGGCTGGCTGGTCATTCTCGACATTGGCGATGCCACGCGCCCGAGCGACCGGAACGCATCCGGCGACAAGCGCCTTCTCGGGGCCAAGATCTGCTGGCTCTCGCTCGATCCCGTATCCATCGAAGCCGGACCGCCGGCATCGACCCTCGCGACGGTCGATTGATCCGCCATGCCGTCCCACCGCATTCTTCTTCTGTTGCGGCGAGCCGGGGACATCCGGTTGGCAGAGCTGCGCACGCAGGTGGCCGCGCTGCGCCGATGTGCCGGCGTCACCGACGTCATCATCGGCGTCCGCGACGCGCGCGGCATCAGGCTGCTTTCGCCTTGGCTGTTTCTTCCTGCGGATGTGATGCCCGACCGCATGAACGGATCGCTGCTGGATTCCGATCCCCCAGGGTGGTCGTCCGGCGCCGGCGATGACGGCCTCGCCGCAAAAATCATCCACGCCATCCTCGCCAATCCGCTATCGATCCGCGACGTGAAATCGCTTGCTGGCAGCTTTTCGCGCGCAGTGCTGGCCGACGCGTCGCAATGGACCGCCGCCGAGCGCGAGGCTCTCGCGAATGACCTGCCGATCCAGGACATGCCCGATCCACGCGCCGCAGGGCCTGGACTTTTCAAGGTTGGCGGCCGCATTCGCGAGCCGGGCGTCGGCGGCCCCTTGCGTATCCTGGCGCTGAACGTGGTGGAGCCGGAAGCCCAGACGCTGCTCGGTCGCTTCATCTTCGATCTCGGCCGGGAGCGGCGCTTGGTGGAGTTGCTCGACTATCGCGAGCCGACCGCATCGGCACCGCTTTTCCGGGACGGGCTGCATGTCCGTCAACTCGATCCCGAGCAGACGGATCAATCGGCCGAGCTCTGGCATCTCGTCATCATGGGCGGGCAGCTTCCCTTTCGGGCCAGGCAGTTCACCGCGCTGACGGCAAGGCTTTTCCTGTTCTCGCGGCCGACAGCACTGTTTCGCGAACATCGCCCCGTCGCCGTCTCGCTCGACGCCTCGCGACTGACGTTCGAACTGAGCGAGCAAGCCGGCTCCAGCTTTCACGCCCTGTCCGCGACAGCGAACGGATGGTCTCTGTCGACCCTGAGCAATGCTCAGATCTTCGCGGATGATGGCAGCGCGCCGAAGCCTCCGCTCGCTGCCTGGCTCACATTGGCAAAAGCCCTTGAGGATGGCCGTTCGCCGCTATCGGCGCTCGCTCCCACCGACCGCTTCCGCGAGCGCTTCGGTGCGCCGGCGACGTCGCACGATCTCATGGCCGCCCGCCTGCTGGCCCATCGCAACTATGAGCCGCTCCAGGATGTCTGGGTCGCGCTGTCCTTCGCCAACGAGCTTGGACAGTTGCTGGCCACCCAGGAGCAGGGCCCTTTCCGAGCGGCGGTGTTCATGCGCTTCCTGCGTCGCCCCCCGGAGACCGACGCAGACCCGGATGCCCGATTGTCGCTGCGCAAACGCATCGACATCGTCCGAGGCATCGTCCGGTCACAGGAATACAACCGGATCGCGCCGGCGGCGGTCGCGATGCCGACGCGTCGCGCGGTGGAGTTGCTGCATCAGGCCATTTTCTCGGGACGCTCGCTCGCTGCCGCTCCTGCGCCCGATGCTGCCGCGCCGGGAGCGGCCGAGGCCGCGATCGCCGCAGCCTGCCACGCACTCGTCGCCGCACATCAAATTGATCGGATCGAACATGCGCAGGGTTGATCGACTGGCTCCCCGGCTCTGCGACCATGCACCCGGCGCGGCGCGGTTGGAGCTCTGCGACCGATAAGCAGCGATATCGGGCACGACGCGGCATGAAAAGTGCTAGTTCGTGGCATTACTCCACACCCGCTGAACAAGACTGGAATTGTTGTCGTTATTCCTTTGCATCCGATTGAAAGATTGCTGATGACGGACAGGAAAATGCGGTGATAGCCAAGGTTGAAGACCAAATGCCGCCTGGGGAAGTCCGGACTGCCCGATGAATCTCATCCTGTCGTTTCCCTTTGCCCGGCATTTGCAGCCAGCGAGCCTGGTGCGGCCATCGCGCGCCGTTTTCAACCAGATCCTGCTTGGCGGCCAGGGACAGCTCCATGCGCTGCTGCCGCAGCTCAAGGCTGCCGCATCGAACCTGTTCATCTGCGCGGTGCCGGAAATCTTCATGACGCAGGAGAGTTTCGAACCGCTGCGTGACGCGGTTCGGCGCAAATCCATCGACGAGAGCGAGATACTGCACCTGCGTTTCGGGCCGACGCGCTACTCCTGCGTCATGAAGGGCGCGCACAACAAGAGCGTCATCGCCGAGCGCGAGAATCGCGACATCTATTCAAGCGGAATGAGTCCATTCGCCGTCGGCGATGTCCTGCCTGCGTCCTTCTCCGAAGCATTTCTGCTGCTTGACGTTCCAAGGGGGCTCCGGCTGCCCGATGGCAGCAAGGTCGCGGAGCATGTTCTGGGCGCGAGCTTCGGCATTCCCGAGCCCGAGGGCGACTCTGCAGTACATGCGACGGGGCGGCCCGACGATCAACTGACCGGGCTCGATGTACTGGCGGCCGGCCAATTCGAAGCCACGCTCTGGGAGACCCGCCGTGCGGCAGCAACGGTCCTGCCTCCCCCCGAGAGCTTCATGGCATTTGCCGACCGGAACAGAGCAGGCGATCGTCCCTCGCTGGTACTGGTTCCATGGAACATGGCCGACCCCGGTGGATTCGCGATCAACGTGCTCGATCGCTATCTCGACGAGGCCGATCCGCTCAAACGCGGCGTCGCGCTGGCGTTGATGCCGTTCAACGAGACCTTCGAGACCCCGACACGCCTGAATGCCGCGGTCGCCAGCATCAAGCGCCATCCGCGAGCGCAACAATTGCTCGAGCGCGGCGTGTTCTTTGTGTCGGTCGCGTCGAACAAGGCCCTGTCCGAACTGAGCAGCCTTTTTTCCTGCTTCGTCGTCGATGCCGCCGATCCGGAGTTCTCCTGGAGCTTCCGACGCCTGTGCTCGCTTGGCCTGCGGCCGGTCGTGTTCGGCGCCGAAAGCCTGGAGGAGATCGGCCTCGACGCCGCCTCATCACTGGAAATCGACTTTTTCCCGTTTGAAATGAGCGACGTGGTGCACCAGGCCTCGCCATTCGGCGCGATCCATGTCGAGGCGGGCCGCATCTCGCGGCGTCAGTTCCGCGCCCTGCTCGCCGCCTTGCAGGACAGCGGGCAGCGCCAGCACAACCAGTTGCGGGACACCCCCTCCTCCTTCGTCCCGGCCGATCCGGAACGCGTGCTGCAGAAGCATTTGCAGGCTTGAGCATGGATCAGATCAGTAACCGCCTCGTCTTCCTGAAGGACCGCCTCGACGCTCTGGTGGCCGATACAGGAGCGATCTTCTACATCGATGCGACCCCGCTGCTGGACGCCAACTGGACCGGCATCCCCATGGTTGCGGCCAAGTTCGCCTTGCGTTTTCTCGAGCATCTGCCGGACAACACCGAGTTCTTTTTCGAGAACCTTCTCCTCGACAAGGAACTGGTCAAAGCAGCGCTCGCCGCCAATAGCGGTCAGGAGTTGAACGCCCGCTTCCGTGGCGAAGGCTCGCGGCGCCTGGAACTGGACGGCGGCAGACTCAGCGTCGGCTTCTACCCCTCGATCAAGCGCGTCCGCGGCTTCTTCGATGTCGAGACCAGCATCTCGCATGACCTCTCCACGCTGATCACGCCGGAGTTCCACACCGCGTCCAATGTCGACCACCACATGAGGGCGTTGATCCCGGATATCCAGACCAACGACATCACCTTGTGCGTTTCGGACGCGACGCGGCTCGACCTCCTGGCCTATTTCGGCGAAGGCCTCGGCCCCCTCGCCACCGTCTACAACGGCGTTGATTGGCCGGAGGAATTCGCGGTGCGCTACAATGGCGAGGTCGGGCAGCGCCTGGTCGAGCGCTATGTGATGATCCTCGGCACGCGCGAACCGCGCAAGAACATCGCCAAGATCTTCGAGATGCTGACGCTTCATCCCGAGGTTCTGGAGGAGATGCGCTTCGTCTTCGTGGGAAAGTCCGGCTGGCTGCAGGACAAGACCAAGGTACCGCGCGTGCTGGCGGATGCCGAGGCGCGGGGCCGCATCGTCTTTACCGGCTTCGTTTCGGAGTATGACAAGTACAAGCTCCTGCGGGCCGCCTGGCTGACGCTTTATCCCTCTTTCTTCGAGGGCTTCGGCTTGCCCGTGGTCGAGAGTCTCTCGGTCGGAACGCCCTGCCTGGCCTCGTTCAGCTCGAGCCTGCCGGAAGTCGGCGGTCCCTTGCTGCCCTATTTCGACCCGCTCTCGGCGAGCGACCTCCACGCCAAGCTCTCGGCACTGACGAAACTGACGCCGGTCGAGTGGGAGGAGATCGTCGCCGGGACACGCAAGATGGCCGAGCGTTTCACCTGGGACGAGGCGTTCGCGACGGCGATCGGGCAACTCGCTCCGATCATCACCCGCGCCGCCGCCGAGAGCGGCCTGCCGACGGCCGGAGAGTCAGCATGGACGTGAGCGCAGGACAGGGCGAGCTTCACTACCTCAGCAGCGACGACTGCTTCGTCGGCTGGGCTCGTCCCCAGCAGCCCGGCCCGGCCTGCGAGATCATGATCCTGCGCGACGGCGAGCCGATCTCGACCGCGGTTGCCGACATCTACCGGCCCGACATCATGCAGATCGGCATCGGCCACGGGCATTTCGGCTTCCGCATCCTGCGCAGCTCGCAATGCCCGGCCGGCAAGGCGCGGTTCAATCTGGTCGAGCGCCGCAGCGGCGTCGCCTTCGAAGGCGCGGCCAGCATCGCCCTTCAGGTCGCGCGCTATCGCCGCGACAAGCTCCTGACGGTCGAGGATCTGCTGACGCCGCGGACGACCTGGACGGAGGCCGAGATCGTCGCCAATCTCGAATGCCTCGAGCCGGAGGCGACCTGGCGGCGCATGGGCTCGCGCCGCTTCGTCGAGGCGGCCTTCCTGTTCGTGCTGGGCCGCCCGGCCGATGATGGCGGCCGAAACCGCTATGTCAGCGCGCTCGACACCAGCGAGCTGACTGCCTACGACATCCTCAAGACGCTGTTCGGCAGCCAGGAACGGGCCAGTTCGGGACCGCCGCTGCTGTCGCCGCTCGACGCCAAGTATCCGTTTCGGCCCTGAGAAAGATCGCCTTGGCAGTCGGCTCAGGACGCAATGGCGCCTGATTTGCCGCGAATGATGCAGTGCAACAAGTCCGTGGACGAAAGCGAGCAGGGATGAATTGGCGCCACGGAATCGGCATGGGGTTGGCGGCAATAGCCGGCCTCGTCTTCATGGCGGCGTCCTCCCTGGCCGAGGCGCCGGCGCCTCTGCGCAAGCTCACGGTCGGCGCCGCCACATCCTGGTTCACGCCCGACGTCTCCCCCGAGGACGTGAAATGGCCGGCGCCGCCGGCGGACGGGATGAAGAACGCGCCGATCTTCGGCTATGCGCATCGCTGGAAGCCGGGCCAGCCCGTTCCCAATGCCGAGCGGGTGCAGATGCCGCTCTATCGCAATTTCGACAGCGACGACCCGAAATGGTGGGATGAGCAGCTCGACGAGGTGCTGTTCACCCGCCCCGCGCTGATCTTCCTGATCGGCCGCGGCTGCACCAAGCCGGAAGATTCCAGGTCCTTCGTCGGCCCCGGCAACATGTGCCCCTACAAGCTCAGGATGATGGTCGATGCGGTGCGCCGCAGCGCTGCCGAGGATGCCGCGCGCTTCGCGCTCTTTGTAGACACCGGCGCGACCTTCGCGCTGCGGCGCTCCTTCACCCGTAAAGGGCCTGAGCGGCTGGACGAAGCCCGCAGCAACGACCGCGACCCCAATACGCGGTTCGACCTCAGCGACCGGCCGGATTCCTCGGGCCGTGCGGCGCTCTGGTATTTCTGGGACGCGACGGTGCGGCCCTGGTTCGACACGGTGCCGAAGGAGATGTGGTATCTCTTCGACGACAACGGCGTGAAGAAGCCGGTCATCGCCTTCTGGGGCATCACGCATCGCTTCACCGGCCATCGCGGCAACACCACGAAGCTGCTGCGCGACCTCAAGGCCAAATTCGTCGAGCGCTACGGCGTCGAACCCTTCTTCATCGTCTCGACAGCTTGGATCACCGGCGATCCTTCATTGGCCGAAGCGCCGGGGCTGGTGGGCGGCGTGCATGGTTGGTTCAACACGCGATTTGGCGAACCAAAAGGCGGGCAAGCAAC
>JAESFK010000886.1_pt1 | contig 11319 bp, 4 predicted proteins | sample 9269391 | NCBI WGS metagenome assembly JAESFK01 (sample SAMN14506231, study PRJNA617097) | algae metagenome | isolation source: Drouetiella hepatica UHER 2000/2452 and co-occurring heterotrophs from... | place: Slovakia: Slovak Paradise National Park, Hrabusice, Kosice Region | collected 2000-01-01
CTCTGTCCCGGCATCTCGAGATTCTGCAGGAGCGCGGAGGTGAAAGGGCTGTTCAGGCCGGTTCCATCTACCGTGACGTTGCCGGGCTGGGTGGAAAACGCCACGAAGCTGTTTTCGCCGACCTCGACCTGGGCGAGACCTGCGCCGACGCCCGGCGCCGTGCCCGCCAGCGGATTGTTCCGGCAGGCGTCGAGAAAGATGAATGTCTGCCGGTCGCGGCTGGCGAAGCGCGTGATGACCTCATTGAGCCGCAGCGCCTTCGAGGTCAGCGCCTCGGCGCTGGTCGGGTCGGCCGAATCCACCGGCAGCAGATAGTTCTCGCCGTTGAACTGGACGCCGTGCCCCGCATAGAAGATCAGTACGGAACCGTACTCGCCCAGCCGCGACTCGTAGCGGCGCAACAGCTCTTCCGTCTCGGCCGCGCTGAGGTTGGTGCCGACCGCGACCTCGAACCGCAAACGCCGCAACGCGTCGGCGAGCCGCTCGGCATCGTTGCCCGCATTCGCGAGATCCTCGTAGCGGGAACTTTCGTAGTCGGCATTGCCGATGACGATGGCCAGGCGGGTGGGCGCCGGGGCGTCAGCCGCGTTTTCTGTCGCGGCGGTCGCAACCGTCACTCCGGCTAAGACGGAGGCCAACCAGGTGAGCAGCACGATCAGGCGCATGGGCATCGTGTCCTGAATCGACGGGCCCTCGCCCGCGGCGCGACTGGCCCATCCGTCAGCGGAAATCAACGCCGCGATCCGGGCCATTTTATGGTACGACGGCGCAATGGCAAGTGATCGGGTTGGTGATGTTGTCCACGATGGGCGACAGGGCACGCTGCAACCGACGATTAACCATTGTATACGACCGTCAATGGCGTGTTGCCTGCGAGTCGCACCCGAGCAAATACGCAAGGTTGCATGCGCTTTGCTGTTGCAGTGCCCGGACTGCTGATCTACCGCTTTCGATGAGTCCGGACGGCATCCCGCGCGGGGGAGTGGGAGCGCCAAGCGTCTAACGCGCGGCACGGGGCGCTGACACGGAGAGGGTTATGCGCGCAGGCTTCAGGAATCGTCTGGGTGGTGTCTCGACCATCGCCCTCATGGCCGCCTTTGCCATGCTGCCGGACCAGGCGGAAGCCTGCACGGCGACGGCCGTCGGCGTCGATGCCTCGGTGGAAGTGACCTGCGAGGTCGAGGAGACCTCCGATCTCTTCCTCACCAGTTTCAGCTACGAGATCTTCGTTCCGGAAGGCCCCCCGATCATCGTCACCTACGATGGCGACGGCGACGACGTGATCGTCATCACCGGGGGCGAGATCGGGGATGATCTCGACGCGCCGCCGCCACCCCTCGTCAACGCTCCGGAAGGCGTCGAGGCCGAACTGGACGGGAGCGACCTCGTCTTCGAGACGCTCGGCGGAGACGACACCGTCACGATCAGCGGCGGCACGGTGTTCGGCGGCATCATCATGAACGCCGGCGGCGACGTCTTCGGCATGACGGACGGCGAGGTCGAGGGGTCCGTGCTCGGCGACGACGCCGAATCCGAGGGCGACGACGAATTCACGGTGTCCGGCGGCATCATCGGTGGCTCCATCTTCGCCGGCGGCGGCAGCGACACCGTGACGATTTCCGGCGAAGCGGACATCGGCGTGGCCGCCGGCGTTTTCGATTCCGTCGGCCTCGAAGCCGGCGACGACGTCTTCACCATGACCGGCGGGACGCTGGCCGGAGCTGTCAGCGGCAATCTGGGAAGCGACACGCTCACGGTTTCCGGCGGCCTGATCGGGACGTTCCTGACCGGCAACGAGGGCGACGACGTCATCACCATCGAGGGCGGCGCGATCGGCACCAACGTGCTGGGCGGCGAGGACGACGACGCGATCACCATTTCGGGCGGCACCATCGGCGGCTTCGTCGACCTGGGTCCCGGAACCAACGTGCTGGACATGTCGGGCGGAACGGTTGGCGGCGATATCTACGGCGGTGACGGCGCCGACGACGTCACGATCTCGGGGGATGCCGATATCGGCGGCTTCATCGGGCTGGGCGGCGGCGACAACGACTTCGCCATGACGGGTGGTGCTCTGGCCGGCGGCGTGGCCGGCGGAGCCGGCGTAGACTCCTTCGACATCTCCGGCGGCACGATAGGCGGCGATGTAGCCGGCCTCGGCGGCGCGGACGTCTTCGACATTTCCGGCGGCGCCATCGATGGCGCGGTGCTCGGCGGCGACGACGGCGACACGATCGACGTTTCGGGTGGCACCATCGCGGGTGGCATCTTCGGCGAAGCCGGCGACGACGCGGTGACGATCTCGGCCGATGCCGACATCGGGGCGGATGAAGGTGGCGTATCCGTGTCGCTTGGTGAGGGCGCCAATGACTTCGCGATGACCGGCGGCGCGCTGGCCGGCGGCGTGGCCGGCGGCAGCGGTATCGATGCCTTCGACATCTCCGGCGGCACGATAGCGGGCTATGTCGACGGCCTCGGCGGGGCAGACGTCTTCGACATTTCCGGCGGCATCATCGACGGCGCTGTGCTCGGCGGCGACGGTGGCGACACGATCGACGTCTCGGGCGGCACCATCGCGGGCGGCATCGTCGGCGAAGCCGGTGACGACAGTGTCACCATCTCGGCCGATGCCGATGTCGGAGAAGACGAGGGCGGTGTGTCAGTATCGCTTGGCGAGGGCGCCAACGACTTCGCCATGACCGGCGGCGCGCTGGCCGGCGGTGTGACCGCCGGCACTGGAATCGACGTGTTCGACATCGCCGGCGGCACGATCGGCGGCGACGTGGACGGCCTTGGCGGCGCGAACCTGTTCGACGTTTCGGGCGGTGTAATTGAGGGCGCAGTCCTCGGTGGGGACGACGCCGACACGATCGACGTTTCGGGCGGGAGCGTCGCCGGGGGAATTCTTTCCGGCGCCGGCGATGATGTGGTTACGATCTCGGACGACGCGGACATAGGGTTCGTGGAGGGAACCTCTGTCGACCTCGGAGAAGGAGACAACGACTTCGCCATGACCGGCGGCACGCTTGCCAGAGGCGTGACCGGTGGCGCGGGAAACGACAACGTCGATATCTCGGGCGGCACCATTGCCGGCTCGATCCGCGCCGGCGAAGGCGACAATTCGATCGACATCTCCGGCGGCGCGATCGGCGGGGCCGTCATTACCGGTGACGGCAACGACACGGTGACGGTCTCGGGCGATGCCGAAATCGGCGCGGAATTCGGCGCCTCCGTCGGCCTCGGCGAGGGCGACAACAGCTTCATCATGACCGGAGGCATCCTCGCCGGTTCGGTATTCAGTTCCGGCGATAACAATATCATCGACGTATCCGGCGGCACGATCGGTGGACTCATCGGGGTTTCAGACGGTAACCATGTGGTTACGATCTCTGGCGATGCCGAAATCGGCGCGGTCTTCGGATCGTCCATCATTCTCGACGGGGGCGAAAACAGCCTCGCCATTTCCGGCGGCACCTTCGCCGGTTCGATCTTCGGTGGTGGCGACGATGATTCGGTGGTCGTCTCCGGCGGTGTCATCGCCGGGGGCGTTTTCGCTGAAGCCGGCAACGATTCCGTCACGATCTCGGCCGATGCCGATATCGGCGCGGTCGACGGCGTCTCCGTCGATCTCGGCGAAGGCGCCAACGACTTCGCCATGACCGGCGGCGCGCTGGCCGGCGGTGTGACCGGCGGCAGCGGCATCGACGCGGTCGCCATCTCGGGCGGCACGATCGGTGGCGACGTCGACGGCCTCGGCGGCGCGGACGTCTTCGCCATCTCGGGCGGCGCCATCGCCGGCGCGGTGCTCGGCGGCGAGGATGGCGACACGATCGGTGTCTCGGGCGGCTCCGTCGCGGAAGGCGTCTACGGCGAGGCCGGTGACGACGCGATCTCCGTCAGTGGCGGCGCCATCGAGGGCGGGATCCTCGGTGGCGACGGCGACGACGTGATGGCGGTTTCGGGCGGCACGGTCGCGGGCGGTATTCTCGGCGAGGCCGGCGATGATGCCGTGGCCATCTCCGGTACCGCCGATATTGCCGGTGGCATCGCGCTTGGCGCTGGCGACAACAGTCTCACGATGACCGGCGGTGCGCTGGCGGGTGGGGCGATCGGCGGCATCGGTATCGACGCGTTCGACGTTTCGGGCGGCACCATTGCCGGGAGCCTCGAGGGCCTGGGCGGCGCCGATGCCATCGCCATCTCGGCCGGCGCCATCGACGCTGCCGTGCTTGGCGGCGACGACGGCGATACGATCGGGATTTCGGGCGGGACCATTGCGGCGGACGTGGATGGCGGCGCGGGCGCGGATGCGATTGCGGTCGCCGGCGGCGCCATTGGCGGCGATGTCCTCGGGGGCGAGGGCGACGACACGATCGGCGTCTCGGGCGGCACGATCGCCGGCTCCGTGATCGGCGGCGGCGGCGTCGATGCGGTCTCCGTCAGCGCAGGCACGATCGAGGGCGGCATCGAGGCGGAGACGGTGACGCTGACCGGCGGCACGATCCTCGGCGACATCACCGGGATTTCCGCCGATACGCTGACCATCGAGGCCGGCGAGCTGATCCTGAGCGACGGTGTTCTCTTCGCCGGCACGGGTGCGGTCGGCACCATTACGGCGACGACGCTGGCGGACGATGGCTTCAGCCAGAATTTTGCCGGCTTCGCAAGTCTCGGCCTGCTCGAAGGCTCGACGCTGCGCTTCGCGGGAGGCACCCAGGAGATCGCGGAACTCCTGGTGTCCGGAGGCTCCACGCTCTTCGCGACCGGGACCACGACCCTGACGGCGCCGGGCGGCGGTTTCGGCAACCTCTCGCTGGTGAATGCCACGCTGAGCATGGTCAACGGCGTCACCGGCGACACGCTGAACGTCGGCGACCTGGCACTGGACGGGGCGACGCTGGCGATCGACCTCAACGCCGAACTGGGCCTGGCCGACCTGATCAACGCCGCGGGCGCGATCACGGCGACGGGTGCCAATACCATCGCCGTCAACCTGATCGGCGCGCTGGACCTCGACGGGCCGATCGTGGTGGCGATCGCCCCGGTCGCCGGCGAAGCCGCGCCGGACGGCGGTGGCGCCTCGCCGCTCTTCACCATCACCGGCCTGCCGGACAACCCTGCATCCCTGTTCGACTTCACCGTCGTCACGGGCCCCGATGGCGGGATCTATCTCTTCGCGGCGCCCAACGTCAACCTCGCGCTCGCGCAGGCGACACGCGCGGCCGTCGATTCCCGGCCGATCGAGGTCGTCACCGCCACGGTGGGCGACATCCTGAACGACGCGATCCTGACCCGCTTCGGATTGCTGGCCAGCGCCGCGCGGCCGGACGCCGCGCCGAACTTCGGCATCTACGCCAGCGGGCAGCTCGCCGGCGTCAAGCATGACGGCTTCGAGGTTTCGGGCGGTGGCCTTTCGGGCGTCACGCCGGGCTTCGACGCCACCGACTTCTCGGTGGCGGCGAGCGTCGAACTCGACGCGGCGCAGTATTTCGGCTTCGACGATGCGTACGGCCTCGATATGGGCGTCTACGGCGGCTACGCCAGCACCAAGGTCGACATGGACCCGACATCGCTGTTCAGCAGCGTCGGGGAGGCGGAGAACCGCAGCGGCATGTTCGGCAGCTATGCGCTGTTCCGCTCCGGCACCACCTACGGGCTGGTCTCGGCGACGGGCTTCCTCGGCAACACCGACATCACCAATGACGTGCTCAACTCCACAGGAGACTACGACACCGCCGGCTATGCGCTCACCGCGACGGCGGGGCATGTCTTCGCCATCAACGAAAACTGGCGCTTCGACCTGCGCGGTGGAATCCTAGGGGCCTCCTTCCGCGGCGACGACTTCACCGACAGCCAGGGCAACCGCTTCGGCGAATCGGAGGTCTCGTTCGGGGCGTTCAAGCTGGAGCCGGGCGTGTTCGCGCAGTACGTGCTGGAGGACAACCGCATCTTCAGCCCCTATCTGCGCGCCGAACTGCAGCAGAGGTTCGGCTACGAGAACAGCAGCAGCCTCGACGGGGTCGAGTTCGACTTCGACGATGCGGATTTCTCCACCAGCGTCAGCGCCGGCGCCAACTACAAGTTCGCCGAGAAATGGACCGCCAGTGGCGAGCTTCGCGGCAAGTTCTCGTCTGACAGCCAGACCCTCGGCGGAAAACTGGGTGTAAAGGTACGGTTTTGATGTCGATGGAAGTCAGGGCGCGGTTCGGCCGCGCCGCAAGAGTGATCGCGGGCGGCATGCTGCTGGCCGCGTCCACCCTGGTCGGTGGAGCCCTGGCGCAGGAGACCGCGCCGCCGGCGCCGGCAAATCCTCCCAACGGCTGGACCGTCAACTGCTCGGCGGCGCCGGGGCAGGCCGATCTCGTCTGCACGCTGACGCAGACGCTCGTCGTGAAGGACAGCGGCCAGCGCGTGCTGAGCGCCGTGGTGATGCGGCGCGACGGGACCTACCTGCTCAACCTCGGCCTTCCTCACGGGCTCAACCTGACCAAGGGCGTCGATCTCTGGATCGATGACGCGGCGCGGGCGAACCAGCCGATCGTCACCGCCGACCAGAAGGGCAGCTACGCGACGGTAACGCTCGACGAGCCGCTTCTCGCGGCGCTCCGCAAGGGCAAGCTGCTGAACGTCGGCGTGACAGCGTACAATGGCAACGAGATCATCCTGCAACTGACGCTGGACGGGTTCACCGCGGGCATCGCGCGTCTCTGAACCCGGCGGTTTCGCCGGTTCCGGCCCGAGAGGACCCGCATACCATTCCGACGCGGTTTCCTTCGCGTCAAGAGTGCACTACGATCCCGTCAGTCAGGGCAAGTGCCCCGGCAGCGCCGACGGAGTCCGACCCGAGAGATGTCGTGGTATAGCAAGGTCGCCTGGTCGGAAGGCCTGTTTCTTCGCCAGCACCATTTCCAGCAGAACGACCGCTATTTTGAGCGACTGCTGGAAAACCGCGTGCGCCTGCTCGGCGCCTATCCCTGGGGATTTGGTCAGGTCGAGATCGATCGTGACCTCGCCCAGCAGAACAAGTTCGCGTTGCGTCGCGCCTCCGGTATCTTCCAGGACGGAACCCCCTTCGACATGCCGGGTGCGAGCCCGCTTCCCGATCCGATCGACGTGCCCGCCGGCGCGGAACGGCAGCTCGTCTGGCTGACACTGCCGGCGGCCGTGGTGAACGGGCGCGAACTCGACATGGCGGAAGGAACCTCCGGCAGCCGCTATGTCCGCGACATCGAGACCGTGGTCGATGCGGCGTCGGCCATGCATGTCGAGCAGGAGATCGAGGTCGCGCATCCGCGGGCGGCGTTCGAGATCCGCAAGAGCCCCAAGCCGGGCTTCCACTGTCTGCGCGTGGCGCGCATCCTGGAGGTGCGGGACAAGACGATCGTCTTCGACGAGACCTTTGCACCGCCGGTGATCGCGGTGCATGCTCATCCGGTCGTCTCGGGCTGGGTGGACCGGGTGATCGGCTGGATGGACACCAAGCTGGAGTCGCTGTCGCGGTTCGCGGCCGACCCCAGCGCCGGAGGCGGTCTGCAGACCTTCGACTACTTCATGCTGCAGATGCTGAACCGCGAGATCAACGTCGTTAAGCACATGCGCAGTTCGCAGTTCGTGCACCCGGCCGAACTCTACCAGGAACTGTTGCGGATTTCGGGCGAGCTGTGGACCTTCTCGCCGAAGCGGCTTGCGCCGGAATACGCCCCCTACGACCAGGACGCGCTCGACACGACCTTCGAGCCGGTGCTCGCCGACATCCAGCGGCTGCTCAGCCTCGACATCGGCCGCGCCATCCGCCTCAATCTGGTCGAAAAGGCGCCGAATGCTTTCATCGCGACGGTGCCGGACCGCGCGCTTTTCCGCAACGCCACATTCGTCATCGAAGTGGCCGCGGCCAAACCGCTTTCGCAGGTCCAGCAGCAGTTCCCCGCGCTCTGCAAGGTGGGGCCGAACACCAAGATGAACGAGATCGTCCAGACGCATCTGCCGGGCATCGAGCTCGTTCACATGCCGACGCCGCCACGGCAGATCCGGGCGATCTCGGACCACGTCTACTTCTACCTCGACAAGGCCTCTGCGCTGTGGCCCGAATTCAGCGTCGCCTCGGCGATCGGCCTGCATTTCGCAGGCGACTGGCCGGGCCTCGAACTCGACCTCTGGGCAATCGTGGAAGACCGCAGATGAGCGGCAAGGACGACCCCTTCGGTTCCGGCGGAAAGACGGTCATCCGGCCGAACCCCGGCGGCCGGCCGCGGGTCGAACCCTTCCGGCCCATGCCCGGTCCACCCGCCGTCCCGGGCCCGGACGAAGGCGGTACGGTCATCGGCGGTCCGGTCCGGCCGCAGCCCACCCCCCAGGGCTTCGCCGATCCCTACCGGCCGGCGCCATCGCGCTCGCCGATGCCGCCGGCGCAGGGCGCGGCGCGCCACGGAATGCCGGATGCGGACGACTGGATGCGTTCGGGCAATGCCGGTGTCTTCTTCCCCGATTCGGGACCGAAGCAGCCACCGCCGGCCGAACTGCCCAGGATTCCGCTCGACGTCGCGCTGAACGCCCGCGACGGGGGCGAATATTCGGCGGCGAACCCGATCACCGCCGCGGCGGCGCCCCTGCTGATCCTGCTCGGCCGTCTTCGGCTGATGATCGTCGACATGCAGGCCCTGCCGCTGATGACGCATGTCGCCGAGCAGATCCGCGAGTTCGAGCGCAAGGCGGGCGAGGCGGGCGTCGAACCTGTGGATGTGCAGGTGGCCAAGTACGCGCTCTGCGGGACGGCCGACGACATCGTGCAGAACCTGCCGGGCACCGACCGCCATGTCTGGATGCAGTATTCCATGCTGGCGCAGTTCTTCCAGGTCCGCACTTCGGGCGTGGGCTTCTTCGAGGAACTGAAGAAGATCCTGGCCAATCCCGCGCCGCGCTACGATCTCCTGGAATTGATGCATGCCTGCCTGTCGCTGGGCTTCGAGGGGCAGTATCGCGGCGCGCATGGCGGCGACGTCGAGCTTCAACGGTGGCGCCGCGACGTCTACCAGGCGCTGCGACATCTTCGGCCTCGCAACGACGACGACATCTCGCCCCGATGGCAGGGCATGGCCAAGCTCCTGCGCATGGGTGGAGCGGCGATCCCCGCGTGGGTGATCGCGGGCGTCGCCGGGGTCGCCCTGGTCGGCATCTTCATGCTGCTGCGTTTCATCATCAGCGCCGATGGCGATACGCTGGCGGCGCGGCTGATCGGCCTCAACCCCGCCGGCGCGGTCACAATCGAGCGCGCCAGCTTCGCGCCGCTGCCGGAAGTGCCCGTCTCGACGACCCAGCTCGAGCGTATCAGAGGTGCGCTGGCCGAGGACATCGCGGCTGGCGGCCTCGCCGTCGAACCCGTCGGCGACAACATCGTGGTGCAGGTCAACAATCTGCTGCTGTTCGCCTCCGGCCGGGCGGATGTCCGCCCGGAATTCGAACCCGTCGCGACCCGTATCGCGGCGGCGCTCGACAAGGAGCCTGGGCCTGTCCACGTCACCGGGCACACCGACAATGTGAAGCTGCGGCCGACCGGTGCGTTCAAATCCAATTACGACCTGTCGGTGGCACGCGCCAGGGCGGTCGAAAAGGTGCTCGCCCCGCAACTGAGCGACGCGTCTCGCCTGAGCGTCGACGGCAAGGGCGAGGACGAGCCGATAGCCGACAACAAGACACCGGAAGGCCGCGCCCAGAATCGGCGCGTCGAGATCATGATCCCCAGGGCGGACGAGTAGCGCCGTGGCGGGGCGGGCGGCACGACGGGACGCGGCGCCATGAGGAAGTGGCTGCTTCCGATCGCGGTTGCAGTCGGCCTTGTCGCCTTCTCGGCGATCGTCTGGTTCGCGCTGCCGATGATCGGCTATGCCGAAACGCGGCCGTTCGAATCTGCTTGGGTGCGCGGCAGCATCATCGCCGTCGTGTTCCTCATCGTCGGCGGCTTCTACGGAATCCGCTATCTGCTACGTCGCCGCGCCGCCAGGAAGCTGGAGGCCGCGCTGGCCGCGAGCGAATCCAAGCAGGGTGACGGGCAGGCGCTGGCCGAGCGCATGACGGAGGCTCTGGAAACGCTGAAACGCGCCAGCGGCAAGCGCACCTATCTCTACGACCTTCCCTGGTACATGATCATCGGCCCTCCCGGCGCCGGCAAGACCACGGCGCTGGTGAATTCGGGCCTCAAGTTCCCGCTCGCCGGAGCGGGCGGAGCCAAGGCGATCGCGGGCATCGGCGGCACGCGCTACTGCGACTGGTGGTTCACCGAGGAAGCCGTGCTGATCGACACGGCCGGCCGTTACACCACGCAGGATTCCGACGCGGAATCGGACCAGAAGAGCTGGCTGTCTTTCCTCTCGCTCCTCAAGGCGCAGCGCCCGAAGCAGCCGATCAACGGCGTCATCCTGGCGATCAGCGTCGAGGACCTTCTGAAGCTCACGCCGGAGGAACGCGATGCCCACGCCGTCGCCATCCGCAAGCGGTTGCTGGAACTGCACCAGCAGCTTCGCATCGACTTTCCCGTCTATGCGCTGTTCACCAAGGCGGACCTGATCGCCGGCTTCGTCGAGTATTTCGGCTCGTTCACCGAGTCGCGGCGGCGCAAGGTCTGGGGTGCGACCTTCCAGACCGAGGACCGCAGGAAGAACATGGTCGCCGAAGTGCCGGCGGAGTTCGATCTCTTGGTGCGGCGGTTGACGGAGGAAGTGACGGACCGGTTGCACGAGGAGCCCGATCCGATCGCGCGTATCGCAATCTTCGGCTTTCCCGCCCAGTTCGCGATGCTGAAGGAGAAGGTGGCGGATTTCCTCAACCGCATCTTCGAGCCGACGCGCTACCAGGTAAACGCCAACCTGCGGGGGTTCTACTTCTCTTCGGGCACGCAGGAAGGCACGCCGATCGACCAGGTGCTCGGGGCCATCGGGCGCAGTTTTGGCGAGGCGGCGCCGCTGTCGCATCTCTCGGGCTCCGGGCGCAGCTTCTTTCTTCGCGACCTGCTGACGAAGGTCATCTTCGCCGAGGCCGGCTGGGTTTCGCGCGACATGTGGGTGGTTCGCCGCGCGGCGCTGCTGCGCTACGGGGCGTTCGCCGCGATCGCCCTGGTATCGGTGGGGCTGCTCGCAGCCTGGGGTGTCAGCTTTGCCAGCAACAAGACGCTGATCGCTTCGACCGACAACGCGGTCGAGCAGTATCGCATCAAGGCGGATCCCGAACTCAGGCGCAGCACGATCGACAGTGTCGAACTGGGGGAGGTCTCGGGCCTGCTGGACATCCTTCGGTCCATGCCGGTCGGCTATGACAGCCGCGACGACG
>JAESFK010000887.1_pt1 | contig 11309 bp, 11 predicted proteins | sample 9269391 | NCBI WGS metagenome assembly JAESFK01 (sample SAMN14506231, study PRJNA617097) | algae metagenome | isolation source: Drouetiella hepatica UHER 2000/2452 and co-occurring heterotrophs from... | place: Slovakia: Slovak Paradise National Park, Hrabusice, Kosice Region | collected 2000-01-01
AATGGCACGACCGGTTACGAGGAGGCCGGCGCGCAAGGCTTGCTTGCCGGTATCAACGCGGCTCGTCTCGCCGGTAAAAGTGAGCAACTGATACTCAGCAGGAGCCAGGCCTATATCGGCGTCATGATCGACGACCTGACGAGCCGTGGGATCAGCGAACCGTACCGCATGTTCACGTCTCGCGCCGAATTCAGGCTTTCGCTGCGGGCGGACAATGCCGATGACCGGCTCACGCCTCTGGCGATCGAGTTGGGCATCGCTTCTCCAGAACGCCAAGGGCGTTTCCGAGAAATGACAGCTCGCGTTGACGCAGCGCGTGCGCTGACCCAGTCGATTTCGCTGACGCCCAATGAAGCACGCCGTCACGGCATTGGGGTCAATCTCGATGGCGTCAAGCGCACGCTTTACGACCTCCTGGCTTATCCCGATATCGAGCTAACCCAACTTGTTAAGATCTTGCCAGGTCTAGCGTCGATTGACGGCAAGACGGCAGAAGCCATTGAAACTGAAGCGAAATATGCCGTCTACCTGGATCGTCAGAAAGCGGATGCGGCGCTGATGCTTAAGGAAGAGGAGAGGGTCATCCCGCAAGCGCTTGATTTTGAGTCGGTTCCTGGTCTTTCCAACGAGTTGCGCCAGAAGATGCGCGCCCGCCGGCCGCGCTCATTGGCCGAAGCACAGCGTATCGACGGCATGACACCGGCGGCGTTGGCACTTATTCTCGCGCATGTACGCAATTCAGAGGCACGGTCACGCAGGGGCGCAGCTTGAGAACAGACGCCTATGCAAGGTTGCAAGAGGTGGCGGGTCCCGTTTCACGTGAAACATTTGACAAGCTGATTGCCTTCGAAACTGTATTCCGCAAATGGGCGCAGCGCATTAATCTCGTCGCGCCGTCGACATTGGACGACGCCTGGGAGCGCCACATCCTCGACAGCGCCCAGGTTCTGCGGCTGGGCGGCAGCGCCAAAAGCTGGCTCGACATCGGCTCTGGCGGCGGGTTCCCGGGCTTGATCATCGCATCCATGATCGCCGAGCGGGCAGGGGCGTCCATCGATCTGGTCGAAAGCAACCGCAAGAAAGCCGGGTTCTTGCAGGCTGTCGTGGGCGAGCTACGCCTGCCGGCACGGGTCCATGCCAAGCGAATCGAAGATGTTCATGGTGCGATTCGCGCGCCGGAAATATTGAGTGCCCGCGCCCTGGCGCCACTGCCACTGCTGCTGGAGTTGTCCGCGCCCTGGCTGCAGGCAGATACCACGGCGCTTTTCCACAAAGGCCGGGATTACCGCCAGGAAATCGAAGATAGCGCTCATCAGTGGGGATTCGATCTGGTAGAACACCCAAGCCTGACCGACGCGCAGGGAGTCATCCTCGAGATTCGGAACCTGCGCCGCATCTGATTGCGGCGCGATGTGACGAGACGGAAAACAGCAGTCGAGCCATGAAAATCACACCTAGGATCATCACAGTCGCCAATCAGAAAGGCGGAGTCGGCAAGACGACCACCGCGATCAATCTGGCGACCGCTCTCGCTGCCATTGGCGAGCGCGTGCTCATCATCGACCTGGATCCGCAAGGCAATGCCAGTACGGGTCTCGGCATTGACCGCAAGGACCGGAGCGTGTCGTCCTATGACGTGCTGACCGGCGAACTGGAGATCGAGCAGGCTGCGATGGAGACGGCCGTGCCGGGCCTGTCGATCATTCCGTCGACGCTCGATCTGCTTGGAATCGAAATGGAAATCGCTTCGGCGCCGGATCGCGTGCTGAAGCTGCGCAACGCACTGAGGGCGTCGTCGGAGCGGGCAGCTGGTTACAGCTATGTGCTGATCGATTGTCCGCCTTCGCTCAATCTTTTGACGCTCAATTCGATGGCCGCTGCAGATTCGGTGCTGGTTCCGCTGCAGTGTGAATTCTTCGCGCTCGAGGGTTTGAGCCAGTTGCTTGAAACAGTGGATCAGGTGCGCAGGTCGATCAATCCTGAGCTGACGATACAGGGCATCGTGCTGACGATGTTTGATGGCCGTAACAACCTGGCCAACCAGGTTGTCGAGGACGTGCGTGCCCATATGGGCGAAAAAGTCTACGACACGGTGATCCCGCGCAATGTGCGCATCTCTGAAGCACCATCCTATGGCAAGCCGGCGATCCTCTATGATCTGAAGTGCTCCGGTAGCCAAGCCTATCTGCAGCTCGCCTCGGAAGTCATCAGGCGCGAACGTAAACTCCGGGCCGCGTAAATCGATTCGGACTCGAAACAAGCTGGACTAGACATGAACGAAGACCTTTCCAGAAAGCGCCTAGGCCGAGGACTTGCTGCCCTGATCGGGGAGATGGACAAGCCGGTTGTGCCGGAAAAGCCAGCGGCGCCAGCCGATGGACGCGTGCCGATCGAGTTCGTCAGCCCGAACCCGCGCAACCCGCGCCGGCACTTTGGCGAAGCCGAACTCGCCGATCTGGCTCAGTCGATCCGCGAGCATGGGCTGGTGCAGCCGGTTGTCGTCAGGCCCGCAGCCCAGGCTGGGCGCTACGAAATCATCGCCGGCGAACGGCGCTGGCGCGCGGCACAACGCGCAGGCGTCAACGAGATTCCCGTTATCGTGCGCGACGTCAATGACCGCACGGCTCTCGAACTCGCCATCATCGAAAACGTGCAGCGCTCCGATCTCAACGCCATCGAAGAGGCGATGGGCTACCAGCAGCTGATCGACGATCACAGCTACACCCAGGCCGATCTCGGCCAGGTGATCGGCAAAAGCCGCAGCCACGTGGCCAACACGCTGCGGCTGCTCAAGCTGCCGGATGTGGTTCGTGACATGCTGATCAACGGTAACTTGTCTGCTGGCCATGCCCGCGCCCTGATCACGGCTCAGGACCCGGCTGGCCTTGCCCAGCGGATCGTCGAAGAAGGTCTGTCGGTGCGCCAGGCCGAGGCCCTGGCGCAGCTTCCGGCAGATGCGGTCGTCGAAAAGCAGCCGTCGCGCCCTGTCGAGAAGGACCCGGACACGATCGCGCTGGAAAAGCTTCTCACCGACGTTGTCGGCATGAGGATTTCGATCGCGCACAAGGAAAAGGGCGGCGAGTTGCGCATCAGCTATCGTTCTCTGGAGCAGCTCGACGACCTATGCCGCCGCCTGAAGAACGATCATATGTAATTGATTCTGTTGACTCTTGTGATGAAAACGCCGGCGATCCAGCCGGCGTTTCTGTATTCAGCGCCTGCCGCCGGCAAGACGCGCACCTTCGACCGCAATGCCAAGCATAGCCTGGCGCGCCAAGGCCACCGCGAGGTCGGGCCGGCGCCGTGTCTGCAGTGTGGTCGACTGCAGCCGCGTCAGCGCACGGTACAGTGCGGCTGAACTCCAACCCGTCAGCGTGCGCTCGACAGCCCGGCGCCGGGCAAAGAACACCGGCGGACGCGCCGCGGCAATGATGGCGGCGGCATTGCGGTTGCCGTTTTCCATTTCGCCACGCATCAGATGGATGTTCTGCAGGTGGCGGGTGGCAGTAGCCAAGAGCTGCGCTGCCTGGCTGCTTGTCTGGCACTGCTTGGTGAAGGCGGCGTCGAACTCGGCGATGTTGCCGCCAAGGGCCGCGTCGATGGCATCGTCCAGCGACAGTGCCGATACGTCGCCGGTCATGTCCTTGACGTCGTCGAGGCTGATTTCGCCGCGACCCATGGCATAAAGCGTCAGCTTCTGGACTTCCCCGCGCGTCGCCAGGCGGTCGCCGCCAAGGCTGCGGCGAAGCGCGTTGCGCGCGTCCATCGCCATCGTCAGGCCAGCCGCGCGCAATTCGTCGTCGATCACGGCCTCGATATCGCGTGCTTCGTCGCCATAGCAGGGCAATGCCATGCCGGCGAAAGCGCCTTCAACGATGGCGCGCAAGGGCGCGCCCTTCTTGAGATCCTGGGCCTCGATCAAGATGATGGCATCGCGCGGCGGCTCGGCAACAAGTGCCTTGACGTCGTCGGCAAGGCTCTTCTGGGCAGCCGCGTTACGGACCCAGATCAGCCGGCGCGGCGAAAACATCGGTACGGTACGCGCTTCGTCGACGAGGCGCCCACTGTCGCGCTCGACGTCGGCGGCATCGATCTTGACCACGGAAAAGGGATCGTCGAGCGGCAGGCCGGTCTTCGCGGCAAAGGCTGTGGCGCGCTCGGAAACGAGACCGCGATCAGGGCCATAGATCAGAACGATCACCGCCTCGGGAGCGGGGCGTGCCAGCCAGGAATCGACCTCGTGAGCTTTCTTCTGCGCCATGCAATGCTGTTAGCACAGGCGTTTGGGTGGCCGCAGCATTTTTGTCCTTGCAGTCCGCGCAGGCCAAAAGCGCGGACCCTCTGGCCGCAGGTGAGCATGGGATCAGCGCGCACTTGAAGCTGTGGTGCGAGCGCGATCAGTCGTCGTCGATCAGGATACGTTCGGCAGCGCCGTCCATGTCCTCATATTGGCCGCTGCGCAGCGACCAGAGAAATGCAGCGAGGCCGAGCCCGCCGAGAAACAGGGCGATGGGCAGAAGAACCAGAAGGCCGCTCATGATGCCAATGCCTGGGTGGTCGGGAACGTCTTGACCGGCCGCACTGCCGGTTTCGACCGACGCATCCCGCCGGTACCGAGCCGCAGTCCGTTGGCAATCACGATGACCGACGACAGCGACATCGCCAGCGCCGCCACGAGCGGCGTGACGTAGCCGAACAGCGCGATCGGCACGGCGATGGCGTTGTAGATGATGGCAAGCACCAAGTTCTGCCGGATCAGCTTGTTGGCCTGGCGCGAAGTGGCCAAGGCGAGCGGGATGGCTGCCAGGCTCTCGCGCAGGAAGACGAAATCGGCGGCGCTGCGGCCGATGTCGGCTGCGCTGGCCGGCGCAATCGACACATGCGCCGCGGCGAGCGCCGGCGCGTCGTTGAGCCCGTCGCCGACCATCAGAACCTTGCGGCCCTCGGCCTTGAGGGTTTCGAGGCGCGCGACCTTGCCGCTCGGCAGCACGCCGGCGGATGTCATGCCTATGCCAAGTGCCTTGGCTACGGCCTCCACGGCTTCCGGCCGGTCGCCGGAGAGGATCTCGACCGAAAGTCCATTGTTGCGCAGTTCGAATACCGCTTCGACGGCGTCGGCGCGCAGCCGATCCTCGAAGGCGAAGACACCGAGTGCGGCACCGTTTCTGGACAGAACGGTGCCAGTGGTGGAGGCAGCATCGTCGAGCGCCCAAGCAGCACGGCCCAGCCGGTAGGTATCGGCGCCCAGCCGTGCCTCGAGGCCGAAGCCGGGGATTTCGTCAATGCTGTCGAAACGCCAGTCTTTAGCTGGCTTCCCGACCTGCGCCTCGGCCAGAGCGCGCGAGATTGGGTGACGCGAGTGCAGCGCGATCGCGGCCGCAAGGGACAGCGTCTCTGCCGATGTTTCGTTGGCGTTCATCAGCCTGGGCATACCGAGCGTCAGCGTACCGGTCTTGTCGAAAACGACCGTATCGATCTCGGCCAGACGCTCCATGGCGGAGCCGTCCTTGACCATGATGCCGTTCTCGAACAGCCGCCTGGCGGCGGCCACCTGCACGATGGGCACGGCAAGGCCAAGGGCGCAGGGGCAGGTGATGATGAGCACGGCGATGGCTATGGTGATCGCCTGATGCCAGTTGCCTTGGGCCACCATCCAGCCAACGAAGGTCAGTAAGGCAGTCAGGTGCAATATGGGGGCGTACAACGCCGCCGCCCGGTCGGCGATGCGGCGATACCCGCCGCGGCCGCTCTCGGCGGCCTCCATCAGGCGCATCATTTCGGCCAGGAACGAATCCTGGGCCGCGGCCGTCGCTTCGATTGTCAGCGGTCCGGTCAGGTTAAGCGTGCCGGCGCGCAAATCGGTACCTGACTCAACGGCAACGGGAGCGCTTTCGCCTGAAACGATGGCGCAGTCGAGTTCGGAACGTCCCTTGATCACCCTGGCATCGACAGGAACGCGGTCTCCTGCGGCTAGCAGGATACGCATGCCGGGCACGATCTCCGCCACCGGAAGGTAGGCGGGAGTGCCGTCTGCCCGGAGTACCGTTGCGCCGCGGGCTGCGAGCCCGGCCAGCCCTTTTACGGCAACGCGGGCGCGCTCGCGCATGACGTGGTCGAGCGTGCGACCGATCAGCAGGAAAAACAGCAGCGAGGCGGAGGCGTCGAAATAGGCGTGCTGACCGCTGTTGGCCGTGTCGTAGAGGCTGAGGCTGTAGGCGAGCAGGATGCCGATGGAGATCGGCACATCCATGTTGGTACGGCCATTGCGCAGTGCGCCCCAGGCCGAACGGAAGAAGATGCGGCCGGAAAAGGCGAGGGCGGGGAGGGCGATCAGTGCGGAAAGCCAGTGGAACAGGTCGCGTGTGGCATCCGTCGCGCCAGACCAGACGGAGACCGACAGCAGCATGATGTTGCCGGCGGCGAAGCCGGCGATGCCAAGGCCGCGGATAAGTTCGGCCAGCGTCTCGTCCTTGTCGTCGGCGCCATAGTCGAAGAGATGGCTCTCATAGCCCAGCTTCGCCAATGCCTCGGACAACGGTGGGGCACCCGTGTCGCTACGCCAGCGAACCGACACGCGCTTGGTCGACAGATTGACACGCGCCTGTTCGACTCCATCGAGGCTGGCGAGGGACTTTTCGATGTTGGTGATGCAGGCGCCGCAGTGGATACCGGGAGCGGCAAGGTCGGTCTGACGCAGGCCACCAGGCAGGCTACGGCTCGACAATGTCAGTTCGTCGCGCGACGGCCCCTTTGCAATAGCCGTGGGAAGGCTGAGGGCGGTATCGGCATCAGGTCCACAGCAGATCATTTCAGCACTCCACCGGCAATGACGATCCGGCGTGCCTCGCGATAAGGCGATCCGACCGCAACTTTCGCGTCCATGCTGACGATCCAGATGCCGTCGCGGACCGGCGTGACGATGGAGAAAGCGCCGTCGGCATTTCGCTTCAGCGCCACTTGCCAGTCTTCCGCTTCATAGGCCGGACGACGGAAGGATGCCGTCACGCCATCGACGGCAATGTTTGAGCCCGTTGCATCGGCCAGGCTGTACCTGACTTCGCCGTTGGCGATCGTCAGCGTGCTTTTCCAGCCAAGTGCGGCCTGGGCGCGGGACTCGGCAATGCGCTCGTTGAACTGCTGGCTGGCGACATAGGTGTTCTGCACGACAAGGCCGGTCCAGCTCGTGTTCGCGAATGTCGCCATGAGCAGATTGACTGATATGATGACACCGAAGAACGCGACCATGATGACCAGCATGTGCCAGCCGGTGAACGGCCTCGTCTGGATGGAGCGTGAATTCATCTGCCTGCCTCCGGAACGTTGAACTTGGCGACATAGGAGTCCGTTTCGGAGCCTGCCTTGTCGACGACGATGAATTTGAAACTTTGCCCGTCGGCCAGGTTTTCGCGTGGCTGCCGCACATAGACCCTGATGGTCTTGAGCTTGTCGGGCTCGGCCTCGACAGTGATGGAACGGCTCTCTGGCAGATCCATGCCGACGACGCTCATCGCGGCGCCAGGCAACCCTTCGATGCTGAGTTCAAAGTTGCGTGGCTCGGGCACCATGTTGAGCAGCTTGACGGTGTAGCCATTGCGGATCGAGCCGTCTGAAAGGCGGACAAGTTGCGGATTACGGTCATGCAGCACGTTGACCTCGAGCCGATCGCGGCTCAGCAGCGCAAAAAGCAATGCAAAGCCGATGAGGCTCCAGGCTCCGGCATAGACGAAGGTACGCGGCCTAAAGATGCGACCGAGCCGGAAGTGGGCGATGGCGGCATTGAGCTTGCCTTTGCCGTCGCGTACCCGCCTCGGATCGATGGCGGTAGTGACCGGATCCGTGGCGACCGCCATGTTCGACTGATAGTCGGCGAGCGTGGCATAGGAAATCAGGCCGCGTTCCTTGCCGATCTTGTCCATGACGCTGTCGCAGGCATCGATGCAGAGCGCGCAGGTGATGCATTCGAGCTGCTGGCCGTCGCGGATGTCGATGCCCATTGGGCAGACGGCGACGCAAGCGTTGCAGTCGACGCAATCGCCGACCGAAAGGCCCTCGGCCGCCGCCTTCTTGGCATGGCGCGAACGCGGCTCGCCGCGCCAGTCATTGTAGGTGACGGTCAGCGAGTTCTCGTCGAGCATCGCAGCCTGGATGCGCGGCCACGGGCACATGTAGGTGCAAACCTGCTCGCGCATCAGCCCGCCGAAGGCGTAGGTCGTGGCGGTCAGGATGGCGACTGTGATGTAGGCGACCGGCGCCGCCTGGCCGGTGACGAAAGCGCCGAGCAAGGTGGGTGCGTCGGCAAAGTAGAAAATCCAGGCGCCGCCGGTGGCGACCGCGATGACCAGCCAGATCGCGTGCTTGGCCGCGCGCTTCCAAAGTTTGTCGAGTGACCAGGGAGCACCATCGAGCTTGATGCGAGCGTTGCGGTCACCCTCGATGCCGCGTTCGACCACCAGGAACAGATCGACCCAGACGGTCTGCGGGCAGGTATAGCCACACCAGGCGCGGCCGATTGTCGACGTCACGAGGAACAGGCCGATGCCGGCCATGACCAGCAGGCCGGCGACATAGAAGAATTCCTGCGGCCAGATCTCGATTGCGAAGAAGTAGAAGCGGCGATTGGCGATATCGAGCAGCACCGCCTGATCGGGTGCATAGGGACCGCGATCCCAGCGCAGCCACGGGGTCAGATAGTAGATGCCGAGCGTGATCAGCATGATCAGCCACTTGAACTGACGAAACCGGCCGGAGGCCCGCTTGGGAAAGACCTTCTGGCGCGCGGTGTAGAGCGGTTGGCGGGTCCTGGCGGAATTGACCGCTTCGACCTCGAGCCTCTCTACTTCCCTGTCGTCAAGCATTCTCGTCTCCTGCTGGACGCCGTCGTTCGGCAGCGTCGCTATTGCTTTGCCGCAATCGCCGGGGGCCGGCCTTGATTCAGGTCAAGCCGGCCGAGTGCAAAAAGAGGCCCGGCATTGCTGCCGAGCCTCTCCCCCGCCCTTCGTCCATCACCCGTCGGCGACGGAGGGTTATTCGCCGCCGCCGAGCGAATGGACGAAGATCGCAAGCTCCTTGACCTTCACGTCGCCAAGTCGGTCGCCCCAGGCGGGCATGGCGCCGTGCTTGGGGTGCCGTACCTGCTGGGCGATCGCGGTCTGCCCCGAGGCATAGAGCGCGATCGCGTCGGTCAGGTCAGGCGCGCCCATCTCCTTGTTGCCCTTGGCGTTGTCGCCGTGACAGGCGGCGCAATTGTCGGCGAAGACCTTGGCGCCCGCCGGTATGAGTTCAGGCGTGTCGGCCTGGCCCGACAGGCTCGCGACATAGGCCGCAACCTCGTTGACCTGCTGTGGTTCGAGGATTTCGGCGAAAGCCGGCATTTCCGACACATGCGTCGCCTCGTCGCCGTCGAAGCGGACGCCATGCGCGATGGTCGTGTAGATCTGCTCGATGTTGCCGCCCCACAGCCACTCGTCGTCGTTGAGGTTGGGAAAACCGGGTGACCCTTGCGCACCAGAACCGTGGCACTGGATGCAATTGACCTTGAAGGCCGCGGAGCCGGCGGCGGTGGCGAACTGGCGTAGGTTCTCGTCGGCCAGGATCTCACCGAGGCTCTTCGCCTTCACCGCCTCGACATAGGCGCTCTTTGTCTGTTCGGCGGCGGCGAGTTCGTTCTTCACGTCGGCGCGGCTGGAATAGCCAAGCACGCCTGTTGTCGCGGAACTGATCATCGGCCAGGCCGGGTAGGCGATGGTGTAGGCCAGCGCCCAAACGATGGTGGCGTAGAAGGTCCACAGCCACCAGCGCGGCATTGGGTTGTTGAGCTCGGTGATGCCGTCCCACTCATGTCCGGTGGTCTCGACGCCGGTCAATTCGTCGATATGTTTTTCGCCCACAGATCAGTCCTCCTTGAGCGGAATTTGAGCGGCGCGCTCGGCTGCTTCGCGGCCACCGGGGCGAAGTGCGAAGATCACCGCGCCGATGAAGAAGGCGGTCATCGCCAGCAGCCCCCAGCTGTCGGCGAAATGCCGCAACGTCGTGTAGTCCATGACAAATCTCCTAGCGGTAGCCGGTGGCCGGGTCGTAGGTCGAGAAGTCGACCAGCGTGCCGAGCATCTGCAGATAGGCGACAAGCGCATCCATCTCGCTCAGCGCAGCTGGGTCGCCGTCGAAGTCGCCGAGCTTGGCCTTGGGATAGCGTGCCAGCACCCCTGACGTGTCGGCGTTCGGGTCGGCCTGCGCCTTGATGTCGGCCTCGGCGCTGGCGATCATCTCGTCGCTATAGGGCACGCCGACACGACGGTTGGCGATCAGGTCGTAGCTGACGTTCTTCACTGCCAAGGGCGTTTCCTTGAGGAAGGCGTAGCTCGGCATGACCGATTCCGGCACCACCGAGCGCGGCTCGACCAGATGCTGGACATGCCATTCGTTGGAGTAGCGGTTGCCGACGCGGGCGAGGTCGGGGCCGGTGCGCTTCGATCCCCACTGGAAGGGATGATCGTACATCGACTCCGCCGCCAGGCTGTAGTGACCGTAGCGTTCGACCTCGTCGCGGAACGGCCGGATCATCTGGCTATGGCAGGTGTAGCAGCCCTCGCGGATGTAAACGTTGCGGCCGGCCAGCTCCAGCGGCGAGTAGGGCCGCATGCCTTCGACCTTCTCGATGGTGTTCTCGAGATAGAACAGCGGCGTGATCTGGACGAGGCCGCCGATGCTGACGACCAAAAGCGTGCCGACCAGCAGCAGCGTCGCGTTCTTCTCGATTGTCTTGTGTTTGTCGAGCAGTGCCATGTCGGGCTCCTTACTGCGCAGGCTGGAGGGCTGGTACAGCGCCGGGCATCGGCTCTTCCTGGCGCTGGTGGCCGCGGATCGTCATGAAGACGTTGAAGGCCATGACCAGCGCGCCGGCGAGGTACATCAGGCCGCCAATGGTACGGACGACGTAGTAGGGCACCATGGCCGCGACGCTTTCGGCGAAGGAATAGACCAGGAAACCCTGCTCGTCGTATTCACGCCACATCAGGCCCTGGCTGATGCCGGCGACCCACATCACGGCGGCGTAGACAACTATGCCGAGGGTGGCGAGCCAGAAGTGCCAGGTCACCATGCGCATCGAGTACAGCCGTTCGCGGCCCCAAAGGCGCGGCACCAGGAAGTAGATGGCGCCGAAGGTGATCATGCCGTTCCAGCCAAGCGCGCCGGAATGGACGTGCCCGATCGTCCACTCGGTGTAGTGGCTGAGCGAGTTGACCGCCTTGATCGACATCATGGGGCCTTCGAAGGTCGACATGCCGTAGAAGGCGATGGCCGCGACCATC